>Ga0209298_10000780_pt1 | contig 21402 bp, 23 predicted proteins | sample S_140806_EF_Meta_FD_187325 | JGI IMG/M metagenome (GOLD analysis project Ga0209298, IMG submission 187325) | Freshwater microbial communities from Lake Simoncouche, Canada to study carbon cycling - S_140806_EF_MetaG (SPAdes) (version 2) | ecosystem: Environmental > Aquatic > Freshwater > Lake ...
TCCTTGGCAACAAGAGGTATTCAAAGATACGACTAGGTTTAAAGTAGTTGCTGCTGGGCGTAGGTGCGGTAAATCACGTATGGCTGCGGTTACCCTATTGATAGAGGGTTTAAAGTGTCCACAAGGCTCTGCTGTGCTTTATGTGAGTCCTACTATGGGACAGTCAAGACAGATCATCTGGGACTTACTGTTAGACCTTGGTAGAGACATCATTACGAACTCTCACGTAAATAATCTAGACATTACCCTGATAAACGGGGCTAGGATATACGTTAGGGGTGCGGATAGACCTGATACGCTTCGTGGAGTGTCCTTAACTTACGCTGTACTAGACGAGGTGGCAGACATTAAACCAGAGGCTTGGGAACAAGTTATACGGGCTTCTTTGTCAGACAAGAAGGGTAGAGCCTTGTTTATCGGAACTCCAAAAGGAAGAAACTGGTTTCACGATACCTTTAAGCTCGGAGAGAGTGGAGATGATCCTGATTGGAAGAGTTGGCACTTCACCACTGCTGATAACCCTTTGATTGACCCATCTGAGATAGAAAGTGCTAAGAAGACCCTGAGTACCTTTGCTTTTAAACAAGAGTTTATGGCTAGTTTCTCAAATGCGGGGTCAGACGTTTTTAAGGAAGAATGGATTAAGTTTGGTGAAAGACCTAATAAGGGGTCTTACTATATCTCTGTTGACCTAGCAGGGTTTGAGGAAGTAGCGAAGCAAGCTGGTAACGCTAAGAAAAGGCTAGATGAGTCCGCAATCTGCGTAGTGTATGTCACAGAGGATGGTAAGTGGTTTGTTGAGAAGATTATCCACGGAAGATGGGATATTAGAACGACTGCTGTGAACATCTTGATGGCTATTCGAGACTATAAACCTTTGAGTATTGGGATTGAGAGGGGAGCACTGAAGAACGCTGTTTTGCCCTATTTGAGCGACTTAATGCGAAAAAGTAACATCTATGCCCATATTATTGATTTAACGCATGGAAACAGGAAAAAAGCAGATAGAATTATCTGGGCATTGCAAGGAAGGTTTGAACATGGCAGAATCACGCTTAATTCGGAAGAGAATTGGGATGATTTTGTTGACCAACTTCTAATGTTTCCCGCACAGGGAGTTCACGATGACTTACCTGATGCGCTTAGTTATATAGATCAGTTGGCTGTAACTTCATACTTTCAAGAAGATGAAGAAGATGAATGGCAACCGATAGACATCATATCAGGGGTTTGAGCATGGAATTTCAAGAGCCAACAGATTCAGATAAAGAGTTAGTTGATTTCGTTGTTAACCATTGTGATCGTTGGCGAGATTACCGCAATTCCAACTTCTTGTCTGATTGGCTTGAATACGAGCGCATCTTTACTGGTGAGTGGGACATACAAGACAAGACCCGTGAGTCCGAGAGAAGCCGAATTGTCACCCCCGCTACCCAACAAGCCGTAGAAACCCGTCACGCTGAGATCATTGAGGCTATCTTTGGTCAGGGTGAGTTCTTTGATATTCAAGACGATATTCGTGATGTCAACAACAATCCATTAGATGTAGCCGCTATCAAGGCTCAACTGATGGAAGACTTCAAGATTGACAAGATTCGCAAGTCCATTGACCAGATTGAACTGATGGCAGAAATCTATGGTACTGGCATTGGTGAAGTTATTGTCAAAACAGAGAAGATTTACGTCCCTGCGACACAACCAATACCTGGTCAAGTTGGTCAAGCAGCCATTGGTGTGATTGAAAAAGACCGCATTGCAGTCAAGATTGTTCCTGTTAACCCTAAGAACTTCTTATTCGACCCTAATGGGACTTCTATTGATGACTGTATGGGTGTGGCTATTGAGAAGTATGTCTCTATCCACAAGATCGTTAAAGGTCAGGAAGATGGTATCTATCGTAAGGTAGCTATCGGTACTGACTCAGAAGACACAGACTTAGAGCCTACTCAAGAAGTTACTCAGTACGAAGATGATAAAGTTAAACTTTTGACTTACTACGGCTTAGTCCCTAGAGAGTACATTGAACAACTAGAAAACGAAGAAGAGATTGAGGATTTATTTCCTGAAGACTCTATTCAAGATGACTATTCTGACTTGGTAGAGGCTATTGTCGTTATCGCTAACGATGGTGTTCTTTTAAAAGCAGAGAAGAACCCATACATGATGAAAGATAGGCCAATTCTGGCTTATCAAGACGATACAGTTCCTAACAGACTCTTAGGTAGGGGTACTGTAGAGAAGGCTTACAACTCTCAAAAGGCTATTGACGCACAGATTCGTTCACATTTGGACTCTCTGGCGTTGACTACAAGCCCCATGATTGCAATGGATGCTACGAGACTGCCTCGTGGTGCTAAGTTTGAAGTTAAGCCAGGCAAGGCAATCCTGACAAACGGCAACCCCGCAGAGATTTTGTTCCCATTCAAGTTCGGAAATACTGATTCTGGGAACATAACAACTGCCAAAGAGTTCGAAAGAATGCTTTTACAGGCTACTGGTACGCTTGATTCACAGGGAATGGTCTCTGCTGTGTCTAGAGACTCCAATCAAGGCGGTATATCAATGGCTGTGGCTTCTATTATCAAGAAGTACAAGCGTACATTGGTGAACTTTCAAGAGGATTTCTTGATTCCGTTCATCAACAAGGCTGCCTTTAGATATATGCAGTTCGACCCTGAGCGGTATCCTACTGTTGACATGAAGTTTATCCCGACTGCTGCCCTTGGTATCATCGCTCGTGAGCATGAGCAACAACAGTTCATTTCCTTACTTCAGACTCTTGGCCCTAATACACCTGTTTTGCCTGTTATTCTTAAAGGAATCATGGCTAACTCATCTTTGTCTAACAGATATGAGTTGATTCAGATGTTGGATGAGATGTCTAAGCCTGATCCACAAGCTCAGCAGATGCAACAAGCACAGGCTCAGTTGGCTATGCAGTCTGCTCAAGCTCAGATTGCAGTACAGACTACCCAAGCAGAGCAAAATCGTGCTGAAGCGCAAAAATTGATGACTGAAGCGCAATTGATGCCTATGGAATTACAAGCTAAGAGCATGGCAGCTAACACCAAGAACCTTCCAAATGATGCTGATTTAGCGTCTAAAGAGTTTGATAAGAGGGTTAAGATTGCTGATCTGATGCTTAAAGAAGCTGATATTAAGAACAAGTCTAAGATCGTTGAATTGCAGATGGCTGATAAGTTAAATGCTCAGAATAAAGTAAAACAAGACTTCTTGTCTAAACTTACAGATGGTTTAAAGAATGGCTAATATCAAAGAGCTAATCCAGAGTATTGAGTCGGGAGATTCGTCTTTTGATGACAAGTTAGCCGCCATCAATCAGATGGAGGAGACGCTTGTTGCTATGCGAGAGCAAGAACAAGAAGCTATTGATGACAATGTAGAGTTGATTATCGAAGCTCTCAAAACTATTGAAGCCAAAGTAGAAGCCAAACTAAGAATAATCCCCGAAAAGGGAGAGCAAGGCATCCAAGGTCAAAAAGGTGAACAAGGCGACCGAGGATTAGATGGCACTCAAGGAAAAGATGGAAAGCCTGGTTTAGATGGTAAAGATGGTCTAGATGGAAAAGATGGAATTAGCGTCCAAGATGCCAAGATTGACTTTGATGGCAGTCTAGTCATTACACTTTCTGATGGCAGAGAAATCAATGTAGGCGAGGTTGTTCCTGTTGATGTTGCTCAGACAATCCATAAGATTCAGAGTGGATCAGGTGGTGACTCACAGACAACTTTAAACGCCATTGCTGCCCTACAAGCCACGATTGCTACTTATGGCACGATGGCAACTCAGAACGCCAACAACGTAGCCATCACAGGCGGTGCAATCAACGGCACAACAGTTGGAGCAACAACCCCTGCGGCTGGTACGTTTACTACGCTTACTGCTCAGACAGAAGTGTTGAAGGGTACTGGGCAGAATTTAGCAGTTAGGTCACAACAAATTAACGTGTGGAGTGTTGTTGGAAGTCCAACATTAACTGGCAATTCCTCTACTGCTCCTGATGGAACAACAACTGCCACACAAATAGCATTTACTACATCTGGAAATGGTGTTTATATTTTCCCAACATTAGTAAATGGGGCTACTGCTACTTACAGTTTGTATGTAAAAAACGTCACTACTGCAACTTCTGTCAAAATTGGTTGCGATACTAACCCATCAACTGCAACTGTTGTTGTAGATGTAACAACAGGGACAATCACATCAACTGCCGCATCAATAACCTCATCATCCATTACTTCTGTTGGGAGTGGGTGGTACAGGGTTGTATTTAGTTTTGTTGCGACATCTTCGTCAATTTCTAGTTTTGTTATTTACAACAATTCAGGAACTTCACAAACTCTTTTGGCTTGGGGCGCACAGTCAGAAATATCAACAACTGTTGGAACATACGTCCCAACAACCACAACAGCAATTTACGGAACTCCTACCCTATCCTTTTCAGGTGTTTCCACAATAGGATTACAGTCTGATGGTTCTCTGTATGTATCCCCTGCGGGTACTGGTGCATTACAAGCACAAGCCACTACATCATCTGCTGTGGGTGGTAATGCTCGTGGTGCTAATGCGGTGGATTGGCAGACATCGAGGGGTGCGGCATCAAATGTAGCATCAGGAACTCAATCTGTTATTGGCGGTGGTACAGGCAATACTGCTTCTGGTGGACAGTCTGTTGTTGTTGGTGGTTTTACAAGTACAGCATCGGTTACATCTGCGGCTATTGTTGGTGGCTCAACAAATACAGCATCAGGCACTTACAGTTTTGTTGGTTCTGGTTATGGTCACACACTATCTGGAAACTATGGTGCTATTGTTGGTGGATACACAAACACATCTGCTGGTTACTATGGTTTTATAGGTGGTGGTTTTACCAACTCAGGAACTGCAAACTCTGCCGTTACAACTCAGTCAGGAACGATGAACGGCACAACTGCTGTAACCCTGAGTGGCAGTAACGCAAACATTAAAGTTGGACAACTGATTACTGGAACATCAATTTCGTTTCCAGATACTTATGTAGCGGCTATTTCAGGAACAAGTCTTACATTAAGCAAGGCGGCTACAGGTTCATCCACATCAACCCTATCCTTTTACACCCCTCATGGAGTAGTAGTAGGCGGTGGTAACAATCAGGCAACTGGAAGTTACAGTTTCATCGGGGGCGGAGGCGATGCTGGTACTGCGGCTAATCGTAATGTTGCTTCTGGTGATTGGAGTGTTGTTGTAGGTGGACGTAAAAATGTAGCAAGTGGTGCAGGTTCTATTGTTGCTGGAGGCGGCACTAGTGGAACAGATACTTTTGGAAATACTGCAAGTGGTGCTTTATCAACAATTAGCGGTGGTTGGAATAATACGGCTTCTGGTGAAGCATCATTTATTGGTGGTGGTGGCTCTTATGGTGGCGGCCCCGGAGGTAATACTGCTAGTGCATTAGGCTCTTCTGTGTTAGGTGGTTATTCAAATTTAGCATCGGGCGCTCATGCTTCTGTTTTAGCAGGTGGAAACAATATTGCTTCAGGTGCTTATTCTGCGGCAATTGGTGGATACAACCAAACAACAAGAGGTATAACAGGAATAACTGTATTTGGTTCAAGAAGTAGTTTGGGTTCTACTAATGGACAAGCACAAAATGCTATTTTTACCTTTTCAAGACAAACTACAGATGCCACTGCAAGTGTTTTAACTTGCGATAGTTCTACAACGCCATCCACAGTCAACCAGATTATCCTACCCAACAACTCTGCTTACTATTTCAAAGGCTCTGTCATTGCTAACGTAACAGGTGCGGCTAATGGTGCGGCATGGGCTTTTGAAGGTGCAATCATGCGAGGTGCTAATGCTGGCTCTACTGTGCTAATTGGAACACCCGCTATCAATCGTGTGGCATCTACATCTGGTGCATCTGCATGGACTATTGCTTTAACTGCTGATACAAGTAATGGTGGCTTGGCGGTGACTGTGACTGGTGCGGCATCTACAACAATACGATGGGTCAGTTCCATTTCCACAACAGAAGTGACGTTCTAATATGACAATCAGACTAGACCAATATAACAACCAACTGTATGTTTCGGATACAGTAACAGCCAATGCACCTTTGGTTCTTCAGCCTCAAGGTACTGGTGCGCTACAGGCTCAACTAACAGATTCCACAGCAACAGGTGGCAATGCCCGTGGTACTAATGCGGTGGATTGGCAGACTACACGGGCTAGTGCTAGTCAAGTGGCTTCGGCTACGGCCTCTACTATCTCTGGTGGTTCTAGTAATAGAGCAAGCACACAATTTGCTACTGTTAGTGGCGGTAACTTTAATACTTCTTCTGGTTATGGTTCAGTTACTGCGGGTGGAAATGCTAACACTTCATCTGGTACTTATTCTTTTGTAGGTGCTGGCGAATCAAACACATCAAGCAATTACCCAAGTGTTGTTGTTGGAGGTTCATCCAATACTGCTGGAGGATTTTGGAATTTTATTGGTGGCGGGTTTACCAACTCTGCAACATCTGGGTCTGCTGTCACCACCCAATCCGCAACAATGAACGGCACTACAGCCGTTACGCTTGCCGCATCCAACGCCAACATTAAAGTCGGTCAGTACATCACAGGTACATCTATCGCTGGCGACACATATGTAGCCGCTATTTCAGGCACATCATTAACCCTGAGTAAAAACGCAAGCGGCTCATCAACTAGCACACTCAGTTTCTACACTCCACACGGAGTAGTAGTAGGTGGTGGAAACAATCAGGCTACTGGTTCATATTCCTTTATTGGCGGTGGTGGTGATGCGGGAACGTCTGGTAACAGGAATGTTGCTTCTGGTGATTGGTCTGTTGTTGGTGGTGGCAGAAGCAATACTGCTAGTGGTATTGGTTCTTTTGTAGGCGGTGGTGGTCTTTTTGCAGGTATTGCTTATCCAAATACGGCAAGCGGAAATGGCGCAGTTGTTGGAGGTGGCTTTTCTAATACTGGAAGTGGGCAAAGTTCTTTTATTGGAAGTGGCTATGCAAATACAGCAAATAGTTTGCACTCGGTAATAGTTGGTGGAAGTTTTGGAACTACTAGAAGCATTTGGGCAAACCAAGTTTTTTCTGCGTGTGTTAACCCAATTAGCGCTGCTTCTGGAGTATCACAAGCCGCCTTAATTGTCTTAGCCAGACAAACAACAGACGCTACTGCAACAGTTTTAACAAATGACTCAAATGCCGCATCCACAACAAACCAAGTAATTTTGCCCAACAACTCAGCCTATTTCTTTACAGGAGAAGTGGTTGCTGGTGTAACAGGCGGTGGCAACACAAAAGGATGGACTATTGAGGGTGTTATCAAGCGTGGTGCAAATGCCGCTTCTACTGCCCTAGTAGGCACACCGACAGTCACATCAAGTTACGCAGACGCAGGGGCATCAACTTGGGTAATCGCACTTTCAGCAGATACTACCAATGGCGGGTTGGCAGTTACATTCACAGGGCAAGCGGGTACTACAATTAGGACTGTTTGCCAAATCCGCACAACCGAAATGACTTACTAACAGGAGCAATCATGGCTTTAAAAATTACAGCAACTAACTCAACTAACGGACAGTCTGAAACTCAGGCTTACGCTAGGATTACCAATTTTTTTGGTACAAAAGACCAAATCCAAGTACAAGTGGAAATCCACGCAACAGAGGAAGCCCGTAAAGCAGGATGGCCTTCTATCCAACAACAGGCTCACTATATTGCAGTTGAGGATTTGCAAGGCGATTTAATCCCCGCTATATATGGTGTTCTGAAGACTTTTACGCAATACGCTGGTTCTGAAGACGTATGACGCCTGAACTGCAAAAGTATTACGAAGCTCGTTTTGAGATGATGTCTACCCAAGGGTGGAAAGATTTAGTAGAAGATATTGACAAAATAATAGTATCTTTGAATAATATCTCTGTAGTTTCTGATGAGAAAGACCTACAATTCAAAAAAGGTGAACTTTCTATCCTAACTTGGCTGAAAAATCTTAAAGAGATCAGCGAGAGGGCGTATGAAGAGATTTTATGATTACGTCTGTGAAAACGGACACAAAACAGAAAAGTTTGTTGTTTATGAGGCAACGAACTTGAAGTGTGAGTGTGGGGCTTTGGCTACACGTTCACTCTCTGCGCCAGCTTTCAAACTTGAAGGATGGTCTGGTTCTTTTCCAACGGCTCATGCCAAATTTGGAAAGAGTCATACCGACAAGTTGAAATCTGAGCAGAAACTCAACTCATAAGCAATTATGCCGAGTTGAATCTCCTACAACCGATAACGGCAGGAAAAAGGAAACGTATGTTGATTGACAACGAAAAAGAAGAGTTAAGTGAGTTTGACATTGTCGAACAGAAGACTTCACAAAAAGATACTGATAAGTCGGAACTTCCTGATAAATACAGGCACAAAAGTTTAGATGAAATTGTGAAAATGCACCAAGAGGCTGAAAAGCTCATTGGTAAACAAGCACAAGAAGTAGGCGAAGTCCGTAAGTTAGCTGATGAACTCATTAAACAGAACCTTAGTTCTAGACAACAACAGACTAGAGTAGAAGAGCCTGAAGTAGACTTCTTTGAGAATCCACAGAAGGCAGTTCAAAGGACAGTTGATAGTCACCCTGACATCATTGCGGCTAGACAAGCCACTTTAGAGATGAAGAGGGCGCAAATTCAGCAGAAGTTAGCGCAAGAACACCCTGATTTTGGCGACATTGCCAAAAATGAGGACTTTGCGAATTGGGTCAAATCTAGCCCTGTTCGTATTGATCTGTTCAAGAAGGCTGATGCTGATTTCGATTATGATGCTGCCAATGAACTGTTATCGACTTACAAAGAACTTCGCTCTGTCAAACAGAAGCAAACGAGTGATGCTGGAGAAGCCACTCGCAAGCAGAATTTGAGAGCAGTTGGAGTAGATGTAGGTGGTTCTGGAGAGTCATCAAAACGAGTTTATCGTAGGGCTGACCTTATTCGGCTGAAAATGCAAGACCCTAACCGCTATGAGGCGCTTTCTGATGAAATCATGCAGGCGTACCAAGAGGGTCGGGTTAAGTAAACTTAATTTATTGGAGATTTAAACATGGCTAATACAGCATTCGCACCTAACAATGCAACCACAGTAACATCCGCAGCTAACTTCATTCCTGAAATTTGGAGTGATGAAATTGTTGCCAGTTACAAAAAGAACCTTGTTCTAGCGAACTTGGTTATGAAGATGAACTTCAAGGGCAAGAAAGGTGACACAGTTCACATTCCAGCCCCTGGTCGTGGCAACGCATCTTTGAAGGGCAAAACTGACGCAGTTACCCTGATTGTTGATACAGCATCTGAAGTTACAGTATCTATTGACAAGCACTATGAATATAGCCGTTTGATTGAAGATATTGCAGAAGTTCAAGCCCTGAACTCTATGCGTAACTTCTACACCTCTGACGCAGGTTATGCCTTGGCTAAACAAGTCGATACAGACTTGATTCAGTTGGGTCGTTCTGCCAATGGCGGTAGCGCTGGTGGCGCACGTTACACAGGTGGTTTTATCGGTGGTGATGGCACTACAGCCTTCGATTACACTGCTAACACCAACACTGGTAACGCTTCTGCTCTGACTGATGCGGCTATTCGTCGTACTATTCAGCGCTTGGATGACAACGACACCCCTATGGATGGTCGCTTCTTCATCATTCCTCCTTCAAGCCGTAACACATTGATGGGTCTTGCCCGTTACACTGAGCAGGCTTTTGTGGGTGATGGCAACGCTATCCGCAATGGTGAGATCGGCAACCTTTATGGTATCCCCGTGTTCACATCTAGCAATGCTGACTCTGCTTCCGCAACAATTGCTTACCCAACAAGTGGTTCTGCTATTGCTCGTGTCTGCTTGATGGGTCATAAGGACTCTATGGTTCTGGTTGAGCAAGTTGGTATCCGTTCACAAGTTCAGTACAAACAAGAGTACCTTGCTACTTTGTTTACTTCTGACACTTTGTATGGTGTTGCCGCTTTGAGAAGCGCTGCCACTACTGGTGCTGCTACTTCTTCTTCCATGTTTGCCTTGGTTGTTCCTTCTTGATAACAACCTTTCCCCTCGCCTTAACGGGTGGGGGGTTTTTCTTTATTTAGGAGATTATTATGGCAGCAGCAACCGCAGTCGTTTCCCGCAGGGGCAATGACCAGTTTCGTGGTCTATTTACAGACACTTGGGACGTTTCTTGTACTCTTGATAGCGCATCAGTAGGTACTACTGCAACCGCTACAGATACAGTGACAGTACCAGGCGTGGCTTTGGGTGATATGGTTATCGGTATGTCTATTGGCGTTTCAGAGGCAGGTCTTATGCGTAGAGCATATGTATCAGCCGCTAACACTGTGACTATCGTTACTGTTAATCCAACAGGTAGTTCTGTGGACTTAGCGTCTACAACTTTACAGTTGGTTATTGGTCGTCCAGTAAACTAATTTAAGGGGGCTAATAACCCCCTTTTTCACGGAGTTCTTATGGCAACCTTTCGATGCTTACAAAGCGGTAACCTAGTTACTTTCACATATCAGTACGATATTGACACAATGAAAGGTCATCAGGGCTATGTTAGAGTAGATCAAGAGATCGAAACTAAACCTGTTGTTCAAGCCCCTGAACCTAAGAAGGCAGGGCGACCTAAGAAAGTCGAAAATGTCTGAAATTGACCCAAGAGAATTCGGTAAATTGGAAGCCCAAGTCGAGGCTTTACAGCTAGAAGTTCATGGACTTCGACAAGATATTAAACTGCTTTTAGAGATGGCTAATAAGTCTAAAGGTGGATTCTTTGTGGGAATGGCTATTGCCTCTGTTGTGGGCGGTATCATTTCTTTTGTTGCAACCAAGCTAGTTCGATAGGAAAAACCATGTACGGAAAAACTAAGATGTCTAGTCCTAAAGGGGCTAAAAAGGATACCAAAAAAGGTATGCCCATGACTATTATGATTGCTGTTGGTAAGCCTAAAGCTATGCCTACTCGTGGTGGTCGTACTGCTACTAACATGATGAAAAAGTCAGGTCGTGGCAAATGAAAAAGACTAAAGCAGAAGCTAAGATCAGCAAAGTAATGAAAGAGTATGGTGCGGGTAAACTGCACTCTGGGTCTAAGAAAGGCCCTACTGTTACTTCTCAGAAACAAGCAATTGCGATTGCTTTATCAGAGGCTGGCAAGTCCAAGAAGAAAAAATGACTTCCCATGTTTGGCAAACAAAGGCTGGAAAAAATCCCAAGGGGGGCTTGAATGCCAAAGGAAGAGCATCGTATAATCAAGAAACTGGTGGTAATTTAAAGCCTCCAGTAAAGTCAGGCGACAACCCTCGTAGGGCCTCCTTTTTAGCACGTATGGGCAATATGCCTGGCGCTGAGATGAAAGATGGAAAGCCTACTCGACTTTTACTTTCTCTTAGAGCTTGGGGCGCAACGTCCAAGGAAGACGCTAAAGCAAAGGCTAAGGCGATCTCTAAGAGGAACAAATGAGACCAATATCAGTCGGTAAGAATCTAACTGCTAATACGGCTACTACGCTGTATACAGTGCCGACTGGCTATTATGCAAAATGCGTACTCATTCACGCTTGCAACACATCTCCGAGCAAGCATATTTCATTTAGTTGGTATGACGCAAGTGCTGCTACGACAAATTTGATTGTCAGTGAGCAGGTTTTATCAGCAAGAACAACATTAACGCTTATCTCAGACGCACAGTATTTTGTGATGGAAGAAGGCGATTATTTGACCGCTACATCAGAATCTGGTTCAACAATGTCTGTACTTGCTACTTTTGAACAAATAGGACTAACAAGAGCATGACTACATACCTTCAAGCTGTTAATGACGTTCTTGTTCGACTTAGAGAAGAGCAAGTATCTACTGTTACCGAAACAAGTTATTCCTCTTTGATTGGCAAGTTTGTCAATGATGCAAAGCGTCAGATTGAAGATTCTTATGAGTGGAACATCCTTGGTACTACAGTAGTAGTTTCTACTGTTGCAGGGACATCTTCTTACTCTTTAACAGGAGCAGGTCAAAAGTTCCGTGTTCAAGACGTTATCAATGATACAAATAACACAACCATGACAAACATTCCGTTTGTTAACATGAATCGTTATTTGAACTTTGGTACTGTCTCTAGTGGTGTACCTTTGTACTATGCTTTTGATGGTGTAGATGCTAGTTACGACACTAAAGTAACTGTATTCCCTGTTCCTGATGGCGTAGTTAGTCTAAGATTTAGCTTGATCGTGCCACAAGCACCATTGACTTCTGATGCTACTGTGATTCTGATGCCATCTGAGTTGGTGGTTCAGAGTGCTTATGCTCGTGCTTTGGTTGAGCGTGGCGAGGATGGTGGTCTATCTTCTTCTGAGGCTTATCAGTTGTACAAGTCTATGCTTTCTGATTACATCTCTATGGAAGCTACTCGTTATCCAGAATTTGGCTCTTTTGAGGCTGTTTAATGGCTCAACAAATCCAAACATTCAGCATTAGCGCACCAGGCTTTTATGGGTTGAATACTCAGGATAGCCCGTTGGATTTAGCTAGTGGTTTTGCTTTGGTTGCTACTAATTGCGTGATTGACCAGTATGGTCGTATTGGTGCTAGAAAAGGTTGGACAAGGGTTAATTCCTCTTCTGGAAACCTTGGTGCTAACGATGTTGGTGTGATCCATGAGTTAGTTCAGTCTGATGGTACGTTAACAGTTCTATTTGCTGGCAACAACAAGATATTCAAACTCGGTGCTTCTAATGTAGTGACTGAGTTGACCTATGGGGGGGGTGGTTCTGCTCCTACCATTACTGCAAGTAATTGGCAGTGTGCTTCTCTGAATGGAATTACTTATTTCTTTCAAACAGGTCACGACCCAATCATTTATGACCCTGCTGTTAGTACAACGACCTATAGACGGGTTTCTGAGAAGACTGGCTATGTAGGGACTGTTCCTAGTGGTAATGTTGCTATATCGGCTTATGGTCGCTTGTGGGTGGCGTCTTCTAGCACAGACAAGGTTACTGTTAGTTTCTCTGATCTGATTGCAGGTCATGTTTGGTCTGGTGGCACTACTGGTACTTTAGACACAAGTCGAGTTTGGCCTAATGGTGCTGATGAAGTTCAGGCATTGGCTGCTCACAATGGTTTCTTGTTTATCTTTGGTAAACGTCAGATTCTTGTTTATCAGGGTGCTACCACTCCTGCAACAATGTCTATTTCTGACACAGTTGGTGGGATTGGGTGTTTATCAAGAGACAGTGTCCAGACAACCAGTTCTGATGTGATCTTCTTGTCAAACTCTGGTGTTCGTTCCTTGATGAGAACGATTCAAGAAAAGTCTGCTCCTGAGAGGGACTTGTCTAAGAATGTACGTAATGACTTGATGAGTGATGTTGCTTCTCAGACATTGGCAAACATTAAGTCTGTTTACTCTGAGAGAGAAGGCTTCTATCTGTTAACGATGCCTGTTACGAAGTCAGTCTATTGCTTTGATACTAAAGTTATTCTGCAAGATGGCTCTTCCCGAGTAACCACTTGGGACTCGATTACTCCTACAGCGTTAGCATCTTTGAGAAGCGGTGCTGTCTACATTGGTAAGAATGGCTACATTGGTCAATATACGGGCTATAACGATCACACAAGCGTGTATCGGATGCAGTATTACACGAACCATGCTGACCTTGGTAATGTGAACCAGACATCTGTTTTAAAGAAGATTTCCATTGTTGTTATTGGTGGTACGAATCAACCAGTCATCTTCAAATGGGGCTTTGACTTTAAGACTAACTATTTAAGTTCTACTGCAACCATTCCTGTTCAGGGTGTTTCTGAGTATGGCATTGCAGAATATGGTGCTAATGGAAATCCTGTTGCTTACTATTCTGATGGTATTGCATTAAATACATTGAAAGTATCTGCCAGTGGTACTGGTAAGGTTGTTCAAACTGGTTATGAATCAGATATTAACGGGTCACAACTTTCTATCCAAAAGATAGAAATTCAAGCTAAAAATGGGAAACTATCATGAGCGACTATACAAAAAGTACTAACTTTGCGAGTAAAGATAATCTATCTTCTGGCAATGCAAATAAGATTGTCAAAGGTACTGAGATTGATACTGAGTTCAACAACATTGCTACGGCTATTGCTACCAAGCAAGACTATGACTCTGATCTAGCGGCTTTTGCTGCTAAGACTGCTCCTAGTGGTGATGTTGTTGGTACGACAGATACTCAAGGTCTGACAAACAAGACCTTGACAAACCCAACTGTCACGAACTATGTTGAGAGTGTTGTTGCCATTGGTAATACTGGGGCATCAAAGACCATTGCCTTGACCAGTGGCACTGTGCAGACAGCAACATTGACAAACAACTGCACTTTTGAGATGCCAACTGCTACTGCGGGTAAGTCTTTTATTCTCTTGCTTAAACAAGATGGTACTGGAAGTAGAACTGCAACATTTACTGGTGTTAAGTGGAGTGCCGCTGGTACACCAACAATAACTGCTACTGCAAGCAAAATGGACATCCTGTCTTTTGTGGCAGATGGAACTAATTGGTATGGAAATATTACTCAAGGGTACACACCATAATGTTTGCCGCACTTAACTCCTTTCAAGTTGGTGGTGGCATCAAAGGCCAGCAAGCCTATACAACTGCTGGAACATACTCATGGACTGCACCAGATGGTGTTTATTCAGTTTCCGTAGTTTGTGTTGGCGGTGGTGGTGGTGGTGGTGTCACTAATACACCAGCAACTGATGGTGGTGATTCTTATTTTGTAAATTCATCAACTGTTAAAGGTGGTGGTGGAAGTCGTGCTGGAGGAGTCGCAGGTTCTTTTGTGGGTACTGGCGGTGGAAATGGTGGACAAGCAAATGGTGGTGGTGGCGCTGGCGCTGGCGGATATTCTGGTACTGGAGGTGATTCAACTGCTCCTACTGGAACTGGTAATGGAGTTGATGGAGCTGGTGGTGGTGGTGGTGGTGGATATTCAACTTATACAAGTGGAAGCGCTGGCGGTGGCGTAGGAATACTTGGTCAAGGCTCTAATGGGGTAGGCTCAATAAGCTCTAGTGGTGGCGGTGGTGGCTCTGGTGGCTCTAATGGTGGCTCGATCAACGTACCTGCTGGTGTAGGTGGAAATTATGGTGGTGGTGGTGCTAGTTATTATGGAAGTGGCGGTGGTTCAGGTGGTGGACTTGGTTATCTTAATAACTACTCTGTAATACCTGGCAATACTTACACAGTAGTAGTTGGCGCTGCTGGAATTGGATATACAAATGCTGGAAATGGTGGTTCTGGCGCAGTAAGAATTATCTGGGGAACAGGCCGAGCCTTCCCATCAACAAATACAGGTGACTTGTAAGGAAATATCATGGCAGTAACAAACCAAGAGCTATTTAATATCTTTCTTGCCAATCCGAATATGTCGGATGCACAGATTGTTTCTCTAATGGAGACTAGAGGGATTAGTCCTGCACAAGTTTCACAAACATTTGGTCTACCTGAAGGACAGATTGCGGCTCGAGTAGGCGCTACATTGCCTCCTAATCAAGCCGTATTGCTTGGAGACACTTATGTTCAAGCAGTTAATCAAGTACAAGGTTCTGGTGAAAGTCAGCAAATTGGTGGACTAGAGAACGTCATTACCTATAAAGTAGGAGAGAATCAAACTGGTGGTGCTTATCAACAATACACACCTACTGGTGAACTGCAACGTACTGGAACACAACAAGAAGTTAAAAGTGGTCTAAAAGAGGCTGCTCTTGGTGCTGGACTACTGTTTGGTTTACCAACTTTATTGAATGCTGGTGCAGGCGGTGCATTAGCTACAGAAGGTTTAACACTTAGTGAATTAGGACTAAACGCTAATAATCTTGCAAATGCTACTAATGTGGCTGAAATTGTTGCTGGAGCAGAGGGTGGTGGTTTATTGACCAAAACTGCGGCTGAAGCGGCTGCTTTTGAACTACAAAATGCAGGAGCTAGTGCTTTAACTGACTTAACTGCTACTCAAGGTGGTTTGCTTACTAAAACAGCCGCAGAACTTGCCGCAGAAAAACTGGCAGCAGATGCCGCAGCTAAAACTGTTGTTACTAAAACAGCCGCAGAAATAGCGGCAGATAAGTTGGCATCAGATACTGCTTTAAAACTAGCTGTTGGTGCTGGTACAAATTTGTTAACTAAAACAGGTGCTGATGCTGTTTCTGGATTATTGCAAACAACTGGAAGTTTGGTACAAAGCAAAGAGTCTAAAGATGCGGCTCTTAAAGCGGCTACTGATATTGCTAAAGCTAGTCAAACAGCTCAAGAAGCAGCTCAGTTCCGTCCTGTTGGCATGACCACTCGCTTTGGCACATCTAACTACACCTATGACCCCGTAACGGGTCGTATGACATCTGCTGGATACCAACTAAGCCCTGAAGCTAAGAATGCTCAGGATCGTTTGGTTGGTTTGGCAGGTCGAGGTTTGACACAAGCAGAACAGGCTCAACAACAATTTGCACCGCTTCAAACTGGCGCACAGAATTTATTTGGTTTGGGTAACCAGTACATCTCTCAATCTCCACAAGACGTTGCTCAGAACTACATCAATCAACAAATGCAGTTGCTTCAACCTTCTCGTGAGATGGAGTTAGCTAATCTGCAAAACAGACTGCAACAGCAAGGTCGTGCGGGTCTTTCTGTTGCTCAAGGCGGTACTTTGGGTGCTACTACTCCTGAACTACAGGCTTTGTACAACGCTAGAGCGCAACAAGAACTTCAACTGGCGGCTAATGCTCAACAAGCAGGTCAACAGAACGTCTTGTTCGGTGCGGGTCTATTGGGTCAAGGTGCTACCGCAATGGGTAACTACTATGGCGGTCAACAAGCCGCTTATGCTCCTTACACAACTGCTTTGGGACAAGTTCAGAACTTGGAGACTCAAGCACAACAACCTTTGGCTATGGGTGCTAGTCTTGCTCAACAAGCATCTACAGCAGGTGCTAGGGCTGGTCAATTAGGTCTTACAGGTCAACAACTATCTAGCGCATATAGTACAGGTGCAAATGCAACCTATAACCCTTATGCGGGACTGTTAACTGCGGCAGGTAACCCTAACGCAATGTTTGGTCAAGTTGTATCTAGTGCATTATCGCCTGGTGGAGTTGTAGATAGATATTTATATCCATCAGGAAACCCATTACAAACTGGCGCATTTGCCGACCCTAACTTGTGGACATAAGGAAACATCATGGCAGACATTGCAAGTTTATTTGGTTTAACGCCAGAAGGTTTATCCCAACAGCGTTATCAGCAAGACCTTAAACAAGGTTATGAGTTAGCACAACTAGACCCAGGTGCTGCAGCTCGTGCAACCCTTCAATCTGGTGTTGGTCAACTAGGTCGTGGCATTGCAGGAATGATGGGTATAGAAGACCCACAACTTCAGAGAATTACACAGCAAGATCAGTTATTACGTGGTCTTGATATTACAGACCCAATTGCATTGGCTAATGCTGCTAAACAAGCAAGTCAACTTGGCAATCCAGATTTGGCTTTAAAGTTATTGACAACAGCAGACCAAATGCAAAAACGTGCTTCTGAACAACAAGCTATGCAAGACGTATTGCAAGCTCGTCAGATTTCACAACAAGCATTTCAAGCGGGTGGTCAACCAACAATGTTTGGTCAACCAACTCAATATCCATTGCGTGATGACCAAGGAAACGTAATGCCTGGTGCTGGTGTAACACAACCAAGTTACGACATTGGTAGAGTTCAATCTCAATTGTTGCAAACTCCTGCTGGTCGTGCTGAGTTAGAAAGCATTTATAAAGCCCAAGAAGCTGCCGCTAAAACTAATAAACTTGCCGCAGAAGCACAAACTGCACAAGCAGAAGCGCAAGTTGCAACTCCTACTAAACAAGCTGAATTGCTTAAAAAATCAGCAGAAGCAACTAAAGCATTCATTGAATCTCAATTTACAGAACAAGCACAAAAATTGGGTTTGCAAGAAAGGACTTGGAATATCAAGAATCTGCAAAGTGAGATTGGAACTCGTGGTGCTAAGTTGAATTTAGACACACAAATGACCAATGCTACTGTTCTTGAGAAACTGGCTTCAATCAATAAGATGAATACAGATATTCCTTCTGATACACGCAAGTTAATCAATGAAAGCGCTATTGTTGCTGCAACCTCAAAACAATCAGCAGATCAATTTAACGATCTTGCTAAACGTATTGAAGGTTTGGGTGGCTATGGCAAATTGTCAAGCCTTAGTGAGTTTGCCAAATCAACAATTGGTGCAGAAGGTTATGAGACTTCATTGCGTCAAGAATACACTCGTCTACGTAATACAGCAGCAATTAAGGCTTTGCCTCCTGGCCCTGCAACAGACAAAGATATTCAAATGGCATTGTCTGGATTTCCCAAAGATACTTCAAATTCTGCAAACATTGCTCAATTCTTGCGTGGCATGGCTAAACTTCAAGATATTGAGTCATCTGTTGCAAATGCCAAAACTGATTGGCTGACACAAAACAATGGAACTTTGACTAGATCGGGTAAGACATTTGTTGCTGGCGACTTTACAGTTCGACCAGGTGAAACTTTTAATGACTTCTCTGCTCGTGTAGCAACAGATATCAATAAGAGATATGCTTCTGGTGGTCAAACATCTTTGATGAACCAGATTCCAACACCTAGCAATCCAAATCCTAATGCACAAGCAAATAGTATTTTGAACCAAGCAGATGCAATTTTGCAGAGAGGTCGATAATGGCTACAGCAGAACAATATGCGACTTGGATTGTTCAGAACAAAGACAAACAAGGTACGCCTGAATTTGAAACTGTTGCACAGGCTTATCAAGTAGCTAAGGGTTTACAGAATCAGGCTCAGTTAGTTGAAAAAACAACACCAGAACCTGCAAAGTCTGGCATTGTTGACCAAATAATTGGCGCTGGTGAGACTGGTTTAACTTTAGGCACTGCTGCTACTGGCGGTTTAATTGGTACTATTGGCGGTAGTTTGTCTGAGGCTATTCAGCAAGCGTTAGCTGGTAAATTTGGCACTAGAGAGGCTGCTAAAGCCATTGAGCAACGTGCCGCTACTGGTGCTGAGCGTTATACATATATGCCAAGGACTGAGGCTGGTATGGAGCAAGTTCAAGCAATTGGTAAGGTTGCTGGAATGCTGCCCCCTGTTTTGCCTGGTGCATTACCAGTTAATATGCTTGGACAGACAGTTAAACAAGCCACACCTATTGTTGAAGCAACTGGATTACGTGGTGTACAGATGGTTCAACAAGGTGGTCAAAAGGTCGCACAAGCCGCCCAATCAGGTACAAGCATGGTGCGTGAGGCATTTGGTATGGAAGTTCCTACAACGACTCAAATTGGTCGAGCAAGTGGTGGTGCTGCTGCAACTCCAATGGAACTCCAACGCATGACTACAGCTCAGGGCTTGCCAGTACCAGTAGATTTGACAAAAGGTGCGGCAACTCGTGAAGCCAGTCAGTTGGCTTTTGAAAAAGAACAAATTAAAGGCCCACTGGGAGCGCCACTTCGTCAACGTGCTGAAGAAAATAATCTTCAAGCACTCCAGAACTTTGACGCTTTGATTGACATGACTGGTTCTCAGACTGCTGCTATTGGCCCTGCTGCTACTGGAAATGCAGTTATTGACGCATTATCTCAAGGATGGCAAGGTGCTAAAGCTAAAACTTCTGCTGCCTATCGTAAAGCAGATAATTCTCCAGAGGCTTTAAATCCTGTTGATTTCAGAATACCAAGAACATTGAAATATGGTGAGCAAGAAACAACTACTACTTTGTTTGACTACTTAAATAGCAAACCAACTGGTGTGCCATCTTCAGCCATTCCTGATACAGCAAAACAATATGCAATCAAACTTGGTATTGCTACTCAAGATGCTGATGGAAATTTAGTTCCTTTGGCTTCTAATGTTAAAACTTTAGAGCAATTAAGAAAAGAGATCAACGCTTCAACTGATTACGACATAGTAAATATCAGAGAGTCAAAGATTCTTAAAAATTTAATTGATGAAACAACAAAAGATGTATCTGGGCCTTTGTACAACGAAGCTAGAGCATTGCGTGAATCACAGGCTCGTAAATATGAAGGTCGTGCCATTGTTGCTAATTTGTTGACAACAATTAAAGGCAAAGATGATCCTAAGATTGCTGCAAGTGAAGCATTTAATCGTTCAATTCTGAATGCAACACCAGAAGAAGTTACTTTTTTGCGTAGAGTTTTGTTAACAAGTGGTAAAGATGGTCAACAAGCATTAAAAGAACTTCAAGGTGCAACCATTAAGCACATTGAGAATGTAGCTACAAGTGGTTTACAAACAGATTCAATGGGTCGTCCACTCGTTTCGCCTGCAAAACTTAACAATGCAGTTACTTCATTAGATGCAGATGGTAGATTAGACATTATTTTGGGTAAACAAAAGGCTCAAACTGTTCGAGATTTGAATGAAGTTGTTAAGTATGTGCAGACTGTACCGCCAGGCACATTGATTAACAGTTCTGGAACTTCAATGGCTTTGATGGGTGCAATTGCTGAAGCTGGTGCAACAGGTGCATTAACAGGTTTGCCACTTCCTGCTGTAAGTTTGATTCGTGCTGCAACACAGCAAATTAAAAATAACAAACTTAAAAATCGAATCAACGATGCTTTGAAAAAACCATGATGGACTTGACAGAAGTAATGGCGGTAATCTGTGTCACTACTTTTGTCATATTTTGTATCTATATTATTGCAGTCTGCGCCCCCTGAATATAGGTGTGTTAGATGGGGTTGGACAGGTGATGTTTACAACAGAAAAGTCTATTGCCTAGAGTGGAAAAAGATTGAAAAGAAATGATTAGCCCAGAAATAGCCCTAGAAGGCATTCAAAGTGCTGTAAAGCTCATTAAACAGGCTTCTAAGACTGTTGATGATGTGGCTTCGCTTGGGCCTTTACTAGGTAAGTATTTCAATGCTAAGAGTGAGGCTACCAAAGCCGTAGTGTCTGCTAAGAAGGGTGGCTCTAGCATGGGTACAGCACTTCAGATAGAAATGGCTTTAGACCAAGCAGCAACCTTTGAAAAAGAACTTCAGATGTTGTTCTTTCAGTCTAACAAGATGGATGTTTGGCAGAAGATCAAGGCTCGTGCTTCTGCTATGGACGTAGAAGATGCTCACAATGCTCGTAGAGAGAAAGAAGAGCTAGCCCGTAAGAAGAAGAAAGAGCAAGAAGAGCTAGAGATGGGTTTACTTATCGGTGGGATTATTGTTGTTTTTGTTCTTGTAGCATTTGGAATTTTCCAAGCAATAGACCATTGCGCTCAGGTCAGGTGTGGTCGGTGAATGATTATCA
>Ga0209298_10000785_pt1 | contig 21315 bp, 22 predicted proteins | sample S_140806_EF_Meta_FD_187325 | JGI IMG/M metagenome (GOLD analysis project Ga0209298, IMG submission 187325) | Freshwater microbial communities from Lake Simoncouche, Canada to study carbon cycling - S_140806_EF_MetaG (SPAdes) (version 2) | ecosystem: Environmental > Aquatic > Freshwater > Lake ...
GTGGTGGTAGTGGCGGTGGTGGCGGTGGTGGTAGTGGCAGTGGTGGCAGTGGTGGCAGTGGTAGCATTGGTGGCAGTGGTGGTGGCAGTGGCAGTGATGGTAGTGGCAGTGGTGGCAGTGGTAGCATTGGTGGCAGTGGTGGTGGCAGTGGCAGTGATGGTGTGGCTGAGGATAGTTTGTTTGGCGAGCTTGATGTTGACCAAAATAGTTGGGCTGACCCGACTATTCGAAATGTCACTGATTATGCTGATCATGTGGATCATTCTTTTGACTGGCATGTTACTGGCTACAATAGTTTGGCAGACCCAAATAGTTTAGGTGTCGTTCAGCATGGTGTTGACTCGCAGGTCGACCAAGATAGTTTGGTCGACCAAGTTAGTTTTGCAGATTCAAATAGTCTGGGTGTCGCAGCTGACAGTTTGATTAAACCGGTTGGTTTCAGTGGTTTGGTTGACTGGCACGTTGGTGACGACGATAGTTTGGTCGACCAGCAGAGTTTCACCGACCAACACGGTGCGACCAAGAATCAAGTTCGGATTACTGGTCAACACAACCGTGCGGCCAACACGAATGAAACCCAAACTGGTGTTGCTAAACCGCGCAAAACCAAAATTAGCAGCATTTACAGGCCAACTGATATATTCAACAGACCGCGCGAAGATGCACGCAAACATGCAAAGCGTTCAAAAAACCAGTCAAACCAGTCACACCAAACGGACGTGCCGAACCAACCAAGGCTGTCCGGCGGCGACTATGTAGCGCACGGCGTGTCCAAATGTGTTGTCGACGCAGACGACCAACAGGCAGTCTGCGTTCATAATGCCGAGCTGGTTGATGCAAAGGATGCTGGTCAGTCTGTCAAAATTGTGCTTTCCAAGCGCGACTTTGACAAGGAAGTCAGGTTGGTTGGCAAGTTGCGCCAAGCAGTTGACAAGCAGCATGTGTTGACGCTCAGCATTGCAGACAACATGGGCGTGTGCACAGTCAAGCACGGTGCGACTCACATGATAGACGTGAAAAAGCAGAAGAGAGCTCACTGCGGGGTCGGCAAGTACCACCAGCCAACGCAGCTGGTAGCAGCAGTAGTCAGGCGCGCTGAAAAGTTCCCGACTGCGATTACCAAGCAAAACGTTTGTTTCATTTACGACGTGCTGCACGCGCTGTACCAGTTCGCCAAGCATGGATATGCACATTTGGACGTCAAGCGCAAGAACGTCATGGTCGACAACAACATTGCCAAGCTGATTGATTTCGGGTGGACCAAGTCGTACGATGAAATACTTGCTGGAAACAAGACCCTGGCAAGCAAAGCTTATCCGTACTGGCCGAACGTGTTGTCCAGCATTTCCAAGCTGAGCACAGCACAGATTGCAAGCCTGCAACATCGTCCAAACCAGATGGCGGAGCTGATGCAGGCCAGCGACAAGTTTGGCTTTGCGATGATGTTGCTGCAAACTGAGCAGCCAGCAGAAACGTTTCAGTACCACACCAAAAAACCTACAATTGAAATGTTTCAGATAATCGGCAAGTTGCGGGCCTGGCGCTGCAACTACAACAACAACAACAACAACCAACAAACTGCTTTCAATAAATGGGATGTGCACTACGATAGCAGGTTTTATTCGTGGAAACAGATTTATGCCAACTTGCAAGACTGTTTCGGCGTGCCAGGTCCCGACTTGGAGGTGTACTACAAGTGGTTGGCAAGCAGGCAACGCAAGCAAACTAGTCCATGAATACTTCAAATTGTAATTTAATTACTACAACACCAGCTTTCAAATTTTTTTCCCAACAAAGATCTTTGCGGTGTTAAACTCGGTTGATTGTATCAGTTGGTTGTAGGCTTGAAGCCTTTGCTCAGAGCTTGAATCTTGTTTTTGTTTCATAATGTCTATGCGGTCATCTTCTATGCTACTTAGCAGCACACGCAGATCATTTTTGACCGCGGCGTCTGCAATAATAATGTTTGACGCCTTTCGTTCGGCAAATTGGAACAGCTTGTTGATTTGGTGCAACAGCGGCAACAACACTTCGAATACAACGTACTCGTGAGAACCACTTTGGTTTGCTTTTTGTTCGGCGTAATCTTGCAACGTACGAACAAACCGCAACGTGTAGCCAGGCAACTCGGGTTTGTGGCCACCAATCAACACAGCTTTTTTCTTGGGCTTGGCTTTATGCGTTTTGGCCAAACGCCAAACCTTGGTTTTCTTAGCAGAGTTTGCCCATTGAACCTGGTACACACGCTTGTCCTGTCCGGCACAACGCGTGCCAATTCGAAGCGCTTGTGGTTGCTTGCGAGGCAACAGCACACGTCGGACCATGTTGCCAAAGTTTGACTAATTGTTGATGTTTGATTGGTCGATTTGGTTAGTTTGTTTTTTTAATATACGTTGATATTTTGTACACAGCTATTTGACATGTATGTGTTTGTTGGTTGCATTGGCTGGTTGCACCACATGGTCCGGTTAGTTTGTTGGTTGCACCACATGGTTTGGTTGGTTGGTTGATTGCACCACATGGTCCGGTTAGTTTGTTGGTTGCACCACATGGTCCGGTTAGTTTGTCCGGTTAGTTGGTTGGTTGCACCACATGGTCTGGTTAGTTGGTTGGTTGCACCACATGGTCTGGTTAGTTGGTTGGTTGCACCACATGGTCTGGTTGGTTGGTTGGTTGGTTAACATAAACACAACACCCACGTGTTGCGACACAAACTGGTCAAAGCGTACCAAGCCTGTCCAAACCTGTAACAAAATAAACATCTAATAAAAAATACCAGTCAACAGCAAACTCAGGGATGCCTGCATTTTTGCTGCACGTCAGGTGTGTGTGCTATACGTTGAGACATGCAAAGCGGTATCTGTCCAATTTGCCAGACGGCGCAGACCAGTATTTTGCATCTAACTTTAGCAGATTGCTTGACCAAATCTTTGCAGATGCCAAGACGGTCGGCTTCGATCTAGCATGGCACAATCAGGCAATCCAGGTCGACATGGCGGAAGACTGTGCACGCATTACGTTGTTGCTTTGCACCAACACAACCAACACAACCAACACAACCAACACAACCAACACAACCAACACAACCAACACAACCAACACAACCAACACAACCAACACAACCAACACATTTACCCGTGACTTTGTGGCCAAGCAAACACGCATTGCCAAACAAGCATTTTTGTATACCAGTCTGGTCGGACCCAACATGTTTTGGTCTGCAGACGTATCTAGCCTGACCGAGCTGTCCAAGCCTGTTTACCTGGCGTTTTGCAATGTTGTTATTGAACCTTGTAGTTGGCACGACGCAACCTGCATGTTTGGCAAAGAGAAAGTTGACCAAACTGGTCCAACTTATCCGACTGGTTCGACTGGTTTTACTGTTTTGACTGGTTCGACTGGTTTGACTGGTTCGACTGGTTCGAATGGTTCGACAGGTCACATGTTGAAAACTATTTTTCCAGCAAACTGGCACTCTAAACTAGACGAGATTGTGCGTTACAAACCGTATTGTGCATTGTTTACCGACCAGCTGGTCAAGCACATTCGCTTTATTAAAACTACCCGACATTACTTACTTTAAACCGAAACACCAAACTTTGCAGTCCAACCAAACAACCAACCAAACAACCAAACCAACTGGTGGTGCAAACAAAACAAACAACCAAACAACCAAACCAACTGGTGGTGCAAACAAAACAAACAATTAAACAACCAAACCAACTGGTCGTGCAAACAACCGCGTGCAACCGAACTAGAAAGCAGTCATGGGCGACACCGTTCCAAGCAAATTGTGGGGTCGGCCCGACGACAAGGCAGTTGCTAGAATTGCCCAAGCAGTCGAAGCACTGATGCATGCCGGCGACAGCACTTCCAAGCAGGCAGATGGTCGACAGACCACACTAGGCCTACACAGTGGTGTTTGTGCCGTTTGTGTTGGCTGTGTTGGCTGTGTTGGTTGTGTCGGTTGTGCCAGTTTGAAGCGCCAAATCGACGGCGTCAACCAGCTGGTGCACAGCCTGCGCCAAGAGTTGGTGGACCACGAACTGCGAGCCAGGCAGTCACTGCTTTGGCTGGATGAATACAAGAAGGTGTGCGATTCGCAGCAGGCGATGATTCAACATTACCAAGATCAGTTTGTTCAAGTTGTCCCGCCCAACCAGCCCAACCAGCCCAACCAGCCCAACCAGCCCAACCAGCCCAACCAGCCCAACCAGCCCAACCAGCCCAACCAGCCAAACTAGCCAAACTAGCCAAACTAGCCAAACTAGCCAAACTAGCCAAACCAGCACATCCAGATGGATGTTTAGTATGGACTGGTCAACATGGCCGGTATGTAGACACAAATGGTGAAAATCTAAGTGTTGACATGAAAACTTGCATTATTTAAAAAAAGTATTGAAACCATCCAGTCCAGCCAAACCAAGCCAAGCCAAACCAAACCAAACCAGCCGACTGGCTGCTTGTCTACATATTCATCAAAAATGAAGCATAAACAAACATTCAAAATTTCAGGCAAAGCAAAACGTGTCAAACTGGTCAAGACTGGCAAATCCACCAAATCACCTGGGCGGGCCGGGTTGACTCGGCTGGCCAAACTGTCGACCAATTTCGCCAAGTTGAAGCTAGTGTCCAATTGGCGCGTTGCACAGCAAAAGGCATACAAGTACTTGGGCAGAAAGCACGGCAAGTTGTATGCCTCGCCAAACAGCCGCAAAAAGTACTGTGTCATTGCACCCAACAACCACATTGTTTCATTTGGCGCTATCGACTACCAGGACTTTACCAAGCATCGCGACCAGCAACGCCGCCAAAACTACCTGACACGTGCTGGCAACATTGGCGGCAACTGGCGCAAAAACAAGTTTTCACCAAACAACTTGGCAATGCACATTTTGTGGTAAGCAGTATATGTTGAACGTTTTTCAAACCGACAACGAACCGACAAAGCAACCAACATCTTGTCAACAGTTGGGCTGTCTGGGCTGTTTGGGCTGTCTGGGCTGTTTGGGCTGTCTGGGCTGTTTGGGCTGTCTGGGCTGTTTGGGCTGTCTGGGCTGTCTGGGCTGTTTGGGCTGTTTGAAAAGGTTTGAAAAGGAAAAGGTTCCAATAGCTTTGAAGTTTGTGGTAAATACACGAAATGCCAGACAAGCCTGGTAAGGCAGTTGGCCAAGTCGTAGGCTGCGGCACCAACAAGCTGGTGTACTGCACTTTCCAAGACCATCAAACGGTGCAAGTCATCCTGCCGCGCTTCGAGTACGAAAAGGAAGTTGGAGACATGAACATGCTGCGCGCCAGCATGGCTGGCTTGGTAGATGACATCGTGTTTGGCTTGTCGGACGATCTTCCAGTCACCATGTTTGAGTGCAAGAGCATGATGTTGCGCCAAGGCCGGCGCGACACTGTGTACAGCTTTTTGGAGGACATTGGCTACGTAATGGTGACCAATCGGCGCGTGTCTAGATTTGCCTCAAAAGGCACCAGTAAAGACCACACAGCGGTCCACGTCATGGACGTGGTGCACTGCCTTTACCAGCTGGCCAAGCGCGGCTTTGCGCACGGCGATGTCAAGGACAGCAACATCGTTGTTGAGCCAACCAAACCAACCAATCCAACCAAACCAACCAAACCAACCAATCCAACCAATCCAACCAAACGACCCAGGCTGGTTCATCCAGTCGGACCAGTTGGACCAGTCGGACCAGTTGGACCAGTCGGACCAGTTAGACCAGCTGGACCGGGCATCAGCTTGGCGAAACTGACCGATTTTGGCTACACCATCCGGTTCAGCGACATACATTGCGAGTCACTGTCAAAACCAACCATCCCAACCACCTTGGCGGACCAATCACATCTGGCTGTGTTTGACTCGCCAGACTTGGCCGACCTGCCAGACTTGGCCGATCCGCCCAACCAGTCCGATCTGCCCAACCAACCAAACCAACCAAACCAACCAAACCAACCAAACCAACCAAACCAACCAAACCAACCAAACCAACCAAACCAACCCAGCTCGCCTGACTCGGCTAACTTGCCAGACCTACCAGAGCCGGCCAACCAGTCCGACCTGCCACGCGCGGGCCTGACACACCTGGCCAACAAGTTCGACTTGCCAGACATGCCAGACCATCCCAACACTGGTTCGCATGGTGTGGCTGCTTCGACAAACGTGGCTTCAAATCGATCATTTGCAAAGATTGCAGCAATGTGCGACAACTTTGCCAACCAAGACTGCGACTATGCGTTTTGGCCAGTGTTGATTCGCCGGCTGGTGGAGCTGGCACCAGGCACGGCCGACACAGAGTGCCTGGAAGCCATTGACAAGCACGGCCTGGCAGTGACCATCATGCACGGCAAGCTGGGCTTGCCAAAGTGTTCTTGGCACGACTTCAAAGATCTCTCGGCACCAGACCGGGCAGTTGTGGTGACTGACAAACACAGCCGGATCTGCCCGACGATGCGCCAGGTTGACCAGTTTGCCAACAAACCTTTCCACGACTGGCCGACCATCTACACAAAACTGGCCAAGCGGTTCGGCATCCAGCACCTGGTGCCCAGCCAGTTGGACGACAACTACCTGGCTGCACGCAAAGCTGGCCAGTGTGTCCAGACGGCCAAACCGGCCCGGGCCAAGTCTGCCAAGTCTGTCAAAACTGCCAAGCGCGACAATAGTTGTTTATAAAGTCAGGATGCATAAATGGTTTGCGTTTTCAGGCGAGGAACTTGCAGTTCCTCCCACAAGCCGTCAATCGTCGGTCCGCCAGGCAGGACTTGCTTGTCGGACTTGCCAACATGCAAGCAAGCATTCAGTTGGTCGACCAGCCTGTAATCAAAGACAAGCGCTACACCTTGTCTGTGTATGCAACCTTGTCTGTTTACTTTAAGATAAAGCACGTCTGGGTCCAGCTGTTGCGGCTCGGCCAAAACGACCTTTGTCGTGACCTGGTTGAACAGCTTGGCCAAGCTGCCAGCAAGTTTTTTGCAAGTATTTCGTTTGGGATCAGTCAACACCAAGTTGCAAAAGATAAACGAATGCGGATCATTGATGTATCCATAGTCCCAGCCTTCCATCCAAAATCCAAGTCGGCGCAGCTTGTTGACAACTGGATACAACTCGGCATCGACTGGAAAGTCGTATTTTTTATTGACTCTCATCATGATGTATGCATTAGTCTGTGTAGGATACATACTACGAATCAACCGATCGACATGTCGCTCGTAGTTGGGTATTGGATGTTTGAGTCGTTTGTTGCGTCTGAGCATAGCGCTTCGAAAGCGTCCAACAAGCTTTCCCATGGTGGCTGCTGGGTTTGGATCGTTTTTATCAATACATGGTTAAACTTTGACGTGCAAATAGATCAAATCAAATGTACACAGGTTGGTTTGGTTGTTTGGTCGACACACATATGCAGTACATACATGTCACCTGTCTGGTGTGTCTAAACAGTATAAACGTCGCACAGCTAGTTTCGGCAAACATGACGCAAATGCTTGGTTTATCGCACGTCCCAGACGATCTGGCAGCGCAATACCCAGATCTGCTGTTGGACCCGGCAGAGCATGCCCAACTGTTCAAAGTAAAGTACGCCGGCATCTTTACATTTAGTTGCTTGCCTGCCCGCATCGAAGCCATGCGGACAGCACAGTGGGGTGAACTTGACTTGCGCAAAGTTCTGTCACTGGAGACCTACATAGACATGGCGGACTACGACAGAATCAAGACCATACGTGTGTATGGCTGCAGTGACGATTCAAGCTTCTTGCTCAACAAGATTACGATGGACCCAATCTTCATACGACCGTTCATCAGTCCAGAGGGCTGGAAACCAAACCACGGGTTGAAATGCATTGATGAGCGCGAGCCAGGCGACCGACTGTACTGGCCAGTCGTGTTTGACGTCGCCGATGTTGAGCCGGCTACTTGTGACGCGTTTGAGAAGATAAAGAAGAAGAAGAAGAAAAAGAAAAAGAACAAGAAGAACGACAAGCTGGTGACGATGAAGCGCACCCCGCCCCCGCCACGCGCCGATGTCAATTCTGCGTACATTGTCTACACTGTGGAATGGCGTTCTGGCGCAGTGACGTTGATGCCGATCGACATGGTTAAAATTCACTTGTACACCGAGCTCCCAGCTGCACCCTGGTGGCTGGAATCGTATCCCGGCACTACTGTTTGCCGGCGCGACAGCGGGGATGTTGTGCCTGAAAGCGCCGTCGTGGAGCGCTGGCACATCTGCAAAGAGCGCAAACGCGCCGCAGAGGCGTACGACGCGTTTATGGGCGCAGTCATGCCGGTCAAGTTTGAATTTGCGGTGTGGAGCTAACAGTTGCATTACCAAACATATAATCGATTACATTTGTTGTGCTTTCAACCAACCAAACTGCGCAAAGTGCACAAACTGTGCAAACCAATACAAAATGTCTTGGCGAGAAAGGTTTGATTTGGCTGCGCAGCTAGATGCACAGCCAATGTCTTTCTACGAGCAAACGCCGTACGTCCGGCCTGGCACACCAGACGTGCCAGACGTGCCAGACATGCCGGACAGACTGGACGTGCCGGACGTGCCATGCAAAGACGATATCGCTGTAATATGGTCAATGGTGCTCGAGGTGAAACAGGCTGCCAACAGGTTGCATGCTGAGCATGCCGACATGACGGACGAGTTAGTCTGCCAAACAGTGCTGAGTCAGCTTCCGCACACATCGCTGCTGTACGAACGCTACCAAAGCCATGTCTATCGCGTACTGGCAACGCGCAACTTGGACTCTGAATTTCCGTCATTCATGCGCATGATGCAAAAACAGTTTGAACTCGGGCAAACCCGTCTTGTCAACTCGGCCAGTTGCGATACAGACCAGCCAGACCAACCAGACCGGCCTAGCGAGTTGGACAAAGCTGTGTCGTCGATCAAAGCAGGCAAACCACTGTTGGAAATTTGTTTGGAGTTTTGCTGGCATGCCGACCTTGCCAGCATCGCCCTTGCGCGCAATGGAATGTTGTTGTACCACGCACCAGATTGCGTCCGCAACGACCCCGAATTGGTCGGGCATGCTGTGCGGCAAAACGGACTGGCGCTGCGATGGGCTAGCTGGCGCCTGCAACAGGATCCGAGAACTGTCAATATGGCTGTTTGCCAGCGCGCCAAGGCCATCAGGTATGCACGTCATGCAGGCAAAAGCCGCGAAAACTGCTTGCTTGCTGTCACCCAAAATCCACACACGCTGATCAAAGCCGGCAAGCAAGCACGCCAAGACAAGGAAATCGTCATGGCAGCTGTTGCCAGGAACGGGATGATGCTTGAATATGCACTTTGTGTCGATGCTGACATTGTAGCCACTGCTGTCAAACAAAACAACGACGCCTTGCGATTCGTCACAAACATTTCGTTGTACCAAGATGCTGAGTGTCTGGTTGCAATGGTTGCCAAGAATGAATACATGCTGTCTTATCCATGCTTTGCCGACCAAGTTGGCATTTGCTCGGCAGTAGTTGCAAAAAACGGCATGGCGTTGAGGCATGCAAGCTCTGTCTTGCGCAAAAACTACGACATAGTGCGCGCAGCTGTCCAGCAACACTGCCAGGCTTTCGAATTTGCTGACCCAGTTGTCCAGAACGATGCTGAATTTGTGCTGCAAATGATTGCAGTTTCGCCAGGTGTGCTGCGCTGGGCGTCGCCTCGCCTCAGAAACAACAAACAGCTTGTCATGGCATCTGTCGCCCAAGACGGCATGATGCTTAAACACGCACTTTACTGCGACGATGAAGTCGTGGCCACAGCCATCAACCAAAACAACAAAGCTCTGCAATATGTGAACCACATTCCAGACTGTTTGTCAATTCGCCAACTGGTTGTGCAGAATCACGACTTTTTAGGATATAAATGCATGGCAGACCAAGCCGATATTTGCTTGGAAGTAGTTGAACGAAACGGCTTGCACTTGCAGTATGTGAGCCCGGTATTGCGCCAGAATGACAAGATAGTGCGCGCAGCTGTCCAGCAGAATTACCAAGCGTTTGAATTTGCTGGTTCGAATTTAAAAGTCAACTTTGACTTTGTGATGAGCCTCGTTACTGACTGGCCGGCTGCACTGCATTGGGTTTCAGGAAGACTGAAAAACGACATTCGGATCGTTCATGCTGCTGTGACCAAGGACTACACGTCGTTTGTGTATGCAGGAAACAAATTTTGGATAGGCTTTCCGTGCTCTTGCGTTGTTGGCAGTCCTCGGCGTCGCGGTGATTTCATGCGCATGAATGCCACAGACCGCGGCTCGCAAAGTTGGATTGTCGAGCATGTAACCAACTTGTTGGCCAAGCAAACTGACCAAAACGACCCAACCAGCCGCAACTCGTCATTCCAGTCAAACCAGTCAGCACATGTGGCACCTCTGTTTATACTGTTTGTCGCTGAGTGCTGCCACAGTAGTCAATTGCAAGCAACACTGTCGACAAACATATGATGGTTTGTGTTTTTTCCTATTCTGCTGTTTTGCTGTTTTGCTATTTACCTGTTTACCTATTTACCTGTTTACCTGTTTCAACCAGCCAAACCAGTCAAACCAGTCAAACCGGCCAAACCAGTCAAACCAGTCAAACCAGTCAAACCAGCCAAACCAGTCAAACCAGCCAAACCAGCCAAACCAGCCAAACCAGCCAAACGATTATGGCCTTGCAACAATGGCAACTAGCCAACCAGCCAACCAAACAAACCAGGCAAGCCAAGCAAACCAGTCGGACGAATCTGTACACTGGGCTTTGCTGGTTGCAAAGTGCGATTTAAAAAATCTGCACAAAGTCTTGTCCAGCATTCCAAGCAAGTTTCGCTGGCACGAAAGTGTTGCAAGCATCGTGCTGGACAGAAATGCTTTGCTGCTGCGCAGAGCCTGTCAAAGCATCCGCGACCATACCGAATTGGTCCGGCGAGCCGTGCAGAAAAACGGCCTGGCATTGCGGTGGGCCAGCCAGCGCTTGCAGTCGGATCCAGAAACTGTGTGCCTGGCCGTGCAGCAGTGCGGCGAAGCCATCAAGTATGCAAGCAAAGCAGCCAGAAGCCGTGAAAACTGCTTGCATGCCGTGATGAACGATCCTGAGGCACTGCTTATGATAAGCAAAAAGTACCGCATCGACAAACAGTTCGTCATGGCAGCTGTCGTCAATGAGGGTTTGATGCTTGAACATGCTGTTTACTGCGACGACGATGTGATCAACGCTTCCATAAAAGAAGACATAGATGCCTTGTGGTTTGTCAAAAAACTTCCACAAAGCCAAGACGCCAAGCAACTGGGCGAAATGGTTGCCAAGTATCCGTACCTGCTTGAATGCGCCTGCTTGGAAAACCAAGTCGAGGTCTGCCTGGCAGTTGTTGCCAAAAACGGCATAGCTTTAAAGCATGCAAGCCCGGCAATGCGCCAGAACTTGGACGTTGTGCGCGCAGCTGTCCAGCAAAACTGCTTGGCGTTTGAGTTTGCCGACAAAAGCGTCAAAGACAACTTTGAGTTTGTGCTGCACACAGTTTCTGTCTGGCCGGAACTGCTGCGCTGGGCGTCGCGGAGCCTAAGAAACGACCTACGTGTGGTGCACGCTGCTGTCAGCAAAGACTACACTGCGTTTGAGTTTGCAGGCAAAGAAATCTGGAAGAGCTACCCGTACGACGACTTTGTTCGGAGCTGCCCAACCGACCAACTGGCTAACAACATTTATGCTGCTACTGTTACGTCGCGTTGCTTTTATCTGAGCAGCGAAGAGCGCCAGTTTTATGCTGGCCAAGCCAACCAACTAAAGCAAGTAATTCCAAAGACGTTGGGCTCGCCAAGTTCGGTGCTCGAGCATGTTGGCAAGCTGCTTTCCAATCTGGCCTGAAACCATATCATGAGACACACATGCTGCAATTACAACTGTCTTGCAACCAACCAATTTGTCAAAAACCAACCAACCAACCATCATAAACCATCATAAACCATCATAAACCAACATAAAGCTCATAAACCATGATAAACCATTATAAACCATAAACCATTATAAACCATTATAAACCAACATGACAAATTGTCGCGATACAATAAATGAGTTCCAAGCATCGCGCACTGCGCATCATTGCAATTGTGGTTTGTGTTTTGGTTGCAGTGGGTGTGGCAGTCACATTGGTCGCAGTGTACAGCAAGCCTGGTAGGTCTGGTAGGTCTGGCCCGCCGAGTCCGCCGAGTCCGCCGAGTCCGCCGAGTCCGCCGAGTCCGTCTGGTTCCAACACATATGGATGCAACCCAGCCAGCGGCAAATGCGAGCCAGGTTTTGGCCAGATGGCAGCAGGCTGTCCTGACACGACCTGCGAAAAGCTGACGTGGCAGTGCGACCAACAAAACTGGGTTTGCAAAGACACGCAAAAAGTCACACAAACGAGCCAAGCAGCTTGTCAGTGCGATCCTGGCCTGGCAACCAGCAGCTACACGTTGGTTCAACCACCAAACTTGCCCAACCAGCAAGGCACGTTTTGCAAGTACGGCTGGACGCTGGACAAGTCTGGACAAGTAGTCGACACGTGTATGGGCAATCTGTGCTGCGCATCCAACTATTGCGGCAGCTTTGTCGCTGCGGATGACTACTCACTTGCAGTTTGTCCTACGCTTGGCCAGTCTGACTGCCAGATAGTTCCAGACGGCCACTTGTGTCGCTGGGATGCCGAAAAATCAGTTTGCCAAGCAGCCACATACGATGTTGGCCAGTGTGCTGCATGCACCTCCGACGAACAGTGTTCGACATTTTTGTTCAGCAGAGGCGGCAAGTGCGTCAACCAAGTTTGCCAGCCAGCCAACGTGACGTGTTACCAGACCATAGAAGGTATGCATCCAGTTGCACCAGGTTTGTATCCGCCTGCAATCGAGTCCTGCGAGCGGCTGCTGAACAACCAACCGTTACCTGATGGAAGCACATGCAGCCGAATAACTACCGATTACGAATGCGCCAACACTGTCTACCAGTCGCAGTGTGCAGACAAAACTGGTAAAGTATGGTACTCAAAAAGTACACAGTGCATGGTTCAACAGCAATAGTTTTACAACAACAACCAGTCAACCAGCCAGCCAGCTGACCAACCAACCAAACCGTCAAAACCAACCAGCCAACCAGTCGACCAAACACCAAACAAATCATGGCACTGTCAACAACTGTCGACCAAATAATGGCACTGTTTGCTACAATTCAAACTGCGCAACCAACTGCGCAACCAACTGCGCAACCAACTGCGCAACCAGATGTGCAACCAACTGCGCAACCAGATGTGCAACCAACTGCGCATCCAACTGTGCAACAAATCATTAGCCGCCTTGATTATATGAAGAGGCGCATTGAGCAAGGAAGTACTACCAGCAGCCAACATGGTTGCTGTCGTGGTTTGGTGACATGCATCTTTTGTGCAATTGTTGTGGCGGTCATGGTTGTGCTGTTTCTTGCATACACAATCGTGGTTGTCGTGATGGCTGTCATCAGAGGAGTGTGCCACATGGCCGCGGCGGTGGCTGACTGGCTCGCAGACATGACCAGTTGGCTGATGATGGCAGCCGCCATGGCGGCCTGCGACTTGTTTTTCTGGGTTGTTTAAAGTAAGCTAATCAGATGCCAGATACACAAACTTCTTGTCGTGTTGGCGCCGCACGTACGACACGCCAAAGTCAAGGCCTGCCATGCTGTGTGCATTGTAGCTAGCCGGGCAGATGACAGTGTTTTCGTTGCAAATCTTGCTTGGCGAGTTGACGTTGCAGTATGCGTCGACTTGAACAAGCGGTATGTTGAACAGGTCGATCGGCACGTCGTCTGGAAGGCTCAGCTTTTTTCGAAATTTTGCTTCAAGCTTTGCATCTGAGTAGGCATACTTTTTGATGTCGTCGAAGCGCATGATGGTATCTTCGTTTTTGGTCAGCAAAATGTCTGTCAGAAACACGCCACATTGGCAGCAATGCACTACCTGACACGTGTCGCGGTAGTCGTACATAAAAAAGTCGTCGGCACACACGTCGTGCTGCAACCAGGACTTGCACTCGCAGCACCTGAACCACACAATGTCGACTTGGTCGTCCAACACAATGTCGTGCAAGCCAAGCTGTTCGCTTTTATGGTCGCAACAGTGTACATTATAATAGTCGTGTTGGTAGCAAATGTGCACCATCTGGATCGTATGATTGTTGTGTTGATCATCACTGTCATCACTGTCATCACTGTCATCACTGTCGCGCTGGCTTGCATCGTCGCTGTTTTTGCTGTCGCGCTGACTTGCATCGTCGCTGTTTTTGCTGTCGCACTGGCTTGCATCGTCGCTGTTTTTGCTGTCGCACTGGCTTGCATCGTTGCTGTTTTTGCTGTCGCACTGGCTTGCATCGTCGCTGTTTTTGCTGTCGCACTGGCTTGCATCGTCGCTGTTTTTGCTGTCGCACTGGCTTGCATCGTCGCTGTTTTTGCTGTCGCGTTGTTTATCACCGTCTTTACTGTCGTCACGGTTTTGGCTTTGCTGCTTGTCTGAATCGGAAGCACTTGCCAAACGCTTTGTCAACTCTGCACAGTCTTGGCTGTCAACACCAGCTTGCCCGGCACTGCGCTTTTTCGGCATGTCGACAGAATCCAATGTTGGTGCACTCTGGCTTGTACAATCACTTGTGGTTGACATACTTGTTTAGTTGCGCAGTTTCAGTTGGTTGCTTTTTACATGTTATTCAAATTTTGCAACAGCCAGTAAGTTTGTGAAAACGCATACATGCAAACACTAGCTTGGCTTGTTGACTAGATGCACAAACTATTTCGACCCAATGATTGTGCTTTGAAATGGTTTACTACACATGTTGGTCAACTAACAACCATACAACACAACAACCGAAACGGCGACTTTAGTGGCTTTGCGAACTTTGCACCATGTGGTTTGTTTTGACCATGCTGCTTGTTGTAACTGGTATGATCGGCACAACTGGCACAGCTGGCACAACTGGCACAACTGGCACAACTGGCAAGGTCTGTTGAACAGCAAAACTAGAAAAAGGCTGCCAAGTGTGTTGATTCATGTGCTTGGTGTAATTGGTGTAATTGGTGTAATTGGTTGAACCCAGTATGGAGCAAAGTGGTTGGTTGCGCAGTGCGCGTCTGATGCAGGCCATGTTGTTGTTTGAAAGAATTAGATGTTTTTACTACTCGACTAATTTTTTGCTAAACCAGCTGGTTGGACTCTGCCAGCTGGGCGAGTATGGCTTGCTGGCACTGCTGCGACGCCAGAACTCTGACAAACTGCTCGCCAAACGTCCTGGCAGCCTGCACAATCTTGTCAAACTTGGTCGGCACAAACTTGTGCGAGCTGACTTTGATCTGGTTGTCGTAGGACTGCACCAGGTCGCACAGCTTTCTGTCGGTGAGAAACATGTAGGCCTGGATCTGCACCGACTCGTACTCTGGCAGCTTGTCGAAGAACTTGTACCGCCTGGTCTTGACCTCGACGACTCTGTTGCCGACAAGGCCGTCGACCTTGCCGTTCAGCACCAGCTTCATGTCGGGTGTTTCAACCAGCAGCTTGCTAAACAGCTTGGCGTTGCAGTCTGTGACTGTCTGGCCAGTCTGCTGCTCGTACAGCTTGATGGCAGGCGTCTCGCCGGTGTTGCCGCGCGAGCAGTTGACGACCGACTTGACGGCGCTGGTCAGCTGGTCACTGTGCTTTACTTTGACCATCTCGACCAAGCTGGTGAGCTTGACCAGGTCTGGCGAGCTAGCCGTGTCCAGCATGGCCAGCTTGCGCTTTTCTGCTATTTTGGGCTTCAAGGCAACTGTGCACGCCAAATTGGTTTCCAGCACTGCCAAGCGCTGCACAGCATCGCAACTGACCAACTGGTCCAGCAACTTGCTGATGCCAGCCTGGTCCATGTCGACCAGCTTGCTGTCCAGCAGCTTGTCGACTTGCTGGTCTGCCAAGCTATTGTCTTGCGCCGACTCGGCAGTCGAGACATCCAGCTTGGCCTGCTTGACCAACTGGGCAGCTGTCAGCAGCTTGGCGTCGATTGCCGCCAGGTTTTCATAGTACAGCTTGGGATCGCGCCGCTTCAACATCTTGGCGATCACTTGGTCGGGCGTCGTGTAGTTGGACAGGTTGATGGCAGCTGCCAGCTCAGAGGCATTGAGCACCACTGTCGGCACAGACGGCACAGTCGGCACATCTGGTTCAGCCATGCTTGCAGGTTAATCAACCAACCACCAAAGTTGAAAGAAATTACAGTTAACTGTAAAAATGCGACGAGAAATACGAGTTAGGTTCTATGGTTTTAAATTGGTTGAAATAGTTTGAATTGGGTCAACCAAACAAAACAAAACTTTTAATCTACGTCCCGTCAACAATTGGTAAAACAACCAAGTTTGGTTGTTTTGTCCGTGCTAATTGACCGTTTGCGGCGACTATGGTTAAACTTGCCGACACATATGTCGTCCAACATATGACAAACATGCAAAGCATGCAAAGTATGCAAAACATGCCAATTATGCAAATGTGCTTGACAGTCTGAAAACGTTGAAAGACGATATCGACCATGGAACAGTCGTTCTTGGCTAGCCAAGTCTGCCAAACGCAGGCGTCGTACTTGCCTGAGCGGTTGCGAAAGCTGTTTGCCAAAACCGCCTGGGGCTCGTTGGTGGCCAAAATTGGCGGCGTCGGCGCTAACCAGGACGTTTGGACCAACCGTGAAGCTTTTGCCGACAAGTACGACTTGGCAAAACTGGTTCCATTCAGTAAAATTCCAAAATACGTTCAAGCAATGTACCACAACCGGTGGGGCTACTGCAACTTTGCGCGGCGCCCCGAGGTCTACTTGACGTCGTGCGAAAACTACTACGTGGTGGCAGTATGCAGCCTGCGCGGACAGCCGCCTTCCGAGTGGACACAGATTCCATCGATTTACAAAGTAGATCAAAACTGCCGAGGCGACTGCCGCGGAGAAGACCGCACCCACGTGCTTGTAGTTGGCAGAGTTCGGCGCAGAGTGCAGTAGTGTTGATGTTTGTAACCAGTTTAGTGACTCATCATATGTCAAGATGTCATTTTTTTCAAAGCCAAAACAGACCAGGCAAACCATGCAAGCAAAGTCTGAGTTGTTTTGTCAATCATGTCCGACCAACAAGCAGCTGAACAGTTTGCATCGACGCAGTATGTGCCGCGCATCTGCCTGGCTGCCGAGCACACTTGGAAAGGCTTGAAGGAAGCCAACATCCACGACGCCATGGCGGCAGCAGGCTTGCTGATTGAATTCTGCGACAACGACAGCAAGCTGGCGCACAGCGGCAGGTTCGCATCGCTGGGTGTGTTGGCAGCAAGCAGGAACCACGAGTGGTTCAACAATGTGTACCAGCTGATGATGCAGCACGAGCAAGCAGTCAAGCAAAGCATCGACAAGTTCAAACTGCAAAGCATCCAGCCAGGCGACCAATCCAGCCAGGCAAGCATCTTGCAGGCTATTGACCAGTTTCTGACGCAGTGGTTCTAACTTTACGAATATGTCGATACTGTCGATACTGTCAATACTGTCAAAACATGTCGCACTGCACGACATGCGCGTCAAACACCAACAGGTAGGTCTTGTCGCGCGACCAAACCAGGTCGACTGGCTTGTCGTTCTTGTCGTTGGTAAAGATGGTCTTGCACGTTAGGCCGTGTAGGCTGGCTGGACTAGCTGGGCTGGCCGGGTTGGCTGGACTGGCTGGACTGGCTGGGCTGGCTGGACTGGCTGGACTAATTTGGTCAAAAAGCACCACGTTGATGACACCATCTTGCTGGTATGCTATGCACAACTGGTTGTTTTGCCAGCAAACCAGCAGATATGGACTGGTGAGTTTGTGGCACATCTGGCTGGGCAGAACAACCACTGTGTACTGTTGGTTGCCTTTCAGGATGGCAAAGTTGCCATACAGGTCTGGCTTGCCAGTGCTGCGGAATGCAAGATCGGTCTGGACTGTCCAGTTGTCCAGCTGGACGACGCAACTTGCTGCCGGACTGGCAATCACCAGCTGGTCGGCTGTGCTGGCTGCCCAGATCTGGTCGGCTGTGCAACCAAACAGCAGGCGTGCCTGGCTGACATCTCGGCGCGCATGGTGGATTTGGTCCAGGAAGCGCCGCACCAAGCACATGCCCAACTTGGTCTTTTCGATGCTGTACCACGTGTAGTCCACTAGGCGTGCAGCCACGCAGTTGCTGATGAGCATCGGTTTGCCCAGACTGACCAGCCAGAACGCTTGGTCCTGCTGCCGAATCGCAAGGTCGGCCAGCAAGTAGGCGCACATTTCGGAAACTGCTCGGCACATTTGGTTGTGCGTCAAGTTGTTTATTCGGTCGAGCTCAGCGACATGGCCGGCCAGGCGGGCCACTGCCGCACAACAAGGCAGTCTGGGCATGCCCAAGCTAATCAACCGGTTCAACATGCTCAACACACTTAGCTGGCTCGGCTGGCTTGGCTGGTCTGGCTGGTCCAATTGGTCCAGTTGGTCCGGTTGGTCCGGCTGGTCCAACACTACTGGTCGGTTGCACAGCTTGGCAATGTCGACTTGCAGGTGGTACTTGTAGCAGACTGCCAGCTCGGCTAGACCAGCAGTGTGTTTCCAAACCTTTTCCAAGGCATGCGCATCGTGCTGGTTTAGCTGGCCTACCAACTCGACCAGGCTTTCGTCGCAGTCGGCCGATGTGAGCTCAAACACTGGCGACGAGTTCACCAACCATCTGGCAAAGTCTTGGTTGACCCTGCCAATCTTGCGCTTCATCTGGAAACTTGGTTTGGTGGTTTGGTGGTTTGGCTGGCCCAAACTGGTAAAACTGGTGACGAATAATCAAGTCAAAACGTTGCTGGTATATTGTTTGTCATGTCCAACATATCATGCGCGATTGACAAGTTGTCAAACTATGTGTTTAATAGGTTCTCTGGTTTTATCGGGTTTTCTGCTTCACTGCTTTACTGCTTTACTGCTTTTCTGCTTTACTGCTTTACTGCTTTACTGCTTTAATGCGTTTACTGGGTTTACTGCGTTTAATGCGTTTGATGCGTTTAATGCACATTTAAACCAACTTGCCAAGTTGGAAAATTCATCTGGCATTCAAAAACTACCAACTGTTTAATTTAGGCAAGCCATAATGACAGACGCAGCAAGCCAAACTAGCTGGGCTGACCAGTCCAACCAAACCAACCCGACCACTAGCCTAATTGGTCCGACTATCACCAACCAACCAAACCAATCAAACCAATCAAACCAACTCAACCAAACCGGTTCAACCATCACACATGAAACATGCCGAATTGATCCTATAACTGGTTCGCCTGCCAACCAAACCAATCAGACTCGCCACAGTGCGTTGACCAAGGTTCAGGCGTTGCTGGCAGGTCAAACAGTTCAAACAGTACAAGCAGTTGAAATTGAATCAAAAAAGCGTGTCAACACATGGCTGAGCATTTCAATGGTCGTCATAGTGCTGCTAGTGATTTTGTTTTTGGTTTGGTTTTCCATCCGGTTTGTTGAGCCCAGGCTTGTGTTCCGGGTGTCGAACTACTCTTACAAAGATGACTTTGACAAGCAAGACTTGCCGAGCCACATCCAGCGCGTCAGCCAGACAGTTCAAAGCACAAACTTGGACACTATGATTGTGTTGACCAAGCTGCGCTACTTTTTTTCTGCCAAGCCAACACACCAGGGCATAGTCATTGTGTTTCACGGCAACGCGAGCCTGGCGTCTGACCACTTTGCGTTTGTTGAACAGTGCGACCAGGCAAACATGGCGTGCGCGCTGGTCGAGTATCCCGGTTATGCTGGCCAAGTCTTTGTGCCCAGCCAAAACATGGTGCTGCACAATGCAGTGATGACGTTTGACCACATTGTGCGCAACAACCGAATGCTTGCTGAGCATGTCGTGCTGTTCGGCCAGTCGCTCGGCAGCTGTGTGGCCACTTTCGTGGCAAACCAGCGCATGGTCAAGACGCTGATTCTGGCGTCGTGCTTTCCCAGCATTCCCAAGTTGGTCGGCTTGGAGTTTCTCGACTGGCTTGGCATCATGGTGCACACCTTTGATGCTGCCAAGTGGGCCAAGTTCGTTCGGTCGCCAGTGCTGGTTTTGCACGCCGAGCGAGACCAGCTGGTGTCGCGCCAAATGTGCTTGGCACAGTCCAACAACTTTGCCAATTCAGTCTTTTACGAAGTAAAGCATGCCAGCCACAACGACATTACTGCTTTCAAAGAGTTTTGGATCGTGTTTCGCAAAGCATTGGACATAGGCTGGAGTCGCGAGTCTGTCAAAAAAGCCGGGCAAGCACACCGCTATGCACAACGCTACCGCATGGAAAATGCGGTTCACGCCATGTTGGCAGAACTCGACGGTTCAAAAAACGATGCACACAAAATTCTGTAAGTTTGTTTACTGTAAAGTCTACTAACACGTTACATGCTTGCTTGCCAGTCCGACAATGCGTCGTGGCCCACGTTGGGATGCCCTAAACCTCACACACTGCAATGAACCCTAGTCGTCGTACGCAAGTACAAGCGACACAGTAACTAGAGGTTTGAGATGTGTTTGTCCAGTCAATATTTTAGCCGCTTGGTTGAGCGCACTTTGCAAATTTGCAGCTGCTTCATCGTTCAAACCACCACATGCCGATGCAAAATACGCTGCCTGTTGAACTATGTTAATGTTCAGGTTTGACGTTGCATTCTCCGACTCGTAAAGAAGCGCAGTTCCGTTAATCAAAACCAGAGTAAACTCTCCAAATCGCACCCCGTTCATAAGATGGTTTTCTATTTCTTCATCGTCATGGTAGGCATCATCGGCCTCGAACAATCGTTCCAAGTGGCAATCATCAGCATTACTGTCTTCAAACAGTTTCGGATCGTGTTTTTCGCCATCTGGACATCGAGTCTGTCATAAAGGCCGGGCAAGCAGCGTGCAGCACAACACTACCGTTTGGGATCCGTGGTGCACGCCATGTTGGCAGAACAAAACGGTTGACCAATACAGACAAGTAGCTGTAAACACACATGCTACTAAAAAATAACAGTTCAAACAATTGCAACAAATTTGATGTCCATCATGAATGCCAAACCAGCCAAACCAGCCAAACCAGCCAAACCAGCCAAACCAGCCAAACCAGCCAAACCAGCCAAACCAGCCAAACCAGCCAAACCAGCCAAGCGACGGTCCGAATCCAAGCAGTCCAAACCTACAAAGCTGGTAAAACAAAACAAACCAAACCAACCAAACCAACCAAACCAACCAAACCAACCAAACCAACCAAACCAACCAAACCAACCAAACAAACCAGTCATGTCAGTTG
>Ga0209298_10000789_pt1 | contig 21256 bp, 30 predicted proteins | sample S_140806_EF_Meta_FD_187325 | JGI IMG/M metagenome (GOLD analysis project Ga0209298, IMG submission 187325) | Freshwater microbial communities from Lake Simoncouche, Canada to study carbon cycling - S_140806_EF_MetaG (SPAdes) (version 2) | ecosystem: Environmental > Aquatic > Freshwater > Lake ...
TCAGGGTTCCATCTTCATGATGATCCTGTCGGCTTGGGCCCTGTTTGCCGGCTGGCTCCACCTTCAGCCCAAGTTCCTGCCTTCCCTGGCCTGGTTCAAGAACGCTGAATCCCGCCTCAACCACCACCTCGCCGTTCTGTTCGGCTTCAGCTCGATCGCCTGGACCGGTCACCTGGTTCATGTGGCGATCCCTGAATCCCGCGGGGTGCACGTGGGTTGGGACAACTTCCTCTCGGTATCTCCCCACCCTGCGGGTCTTGCTCCCTTCTTCACCGGTAACTGGGGCGTCTACGCCCAGAACCCCGATACCGCCAATCAACTGTTCGGCACCGCCACCGGTTCCGGCACCGCGATCCTCACCTTCCTGGGTGGTTTCCACCCCCAGACCGAAGCGCTGTGGCTCACGGACATTGCCCATCACCATCTGGCGATTGGTTGTCTGTTTGTGATCGCCGGCCACATGTACCGGACCAACTTCGGTATCGGTCACTCGATCCGCGAGATCCTTGAAGCCCACAACCCACCCAAGGGCACCCCTTTCGGAGGCGCTCTTGGCGCGGGCCACAAGGGCCTCTACGACACCATCAACAACTCCCTCCACTTCCAGCTGGGTCTTGCTCTGGCGTCCCTCGGTGTGGTCACCAGCCTGGTGGCGCAGCACATGTATGCGTTGCCGTCCTACGCGTTCATCGCGAAGGACTACACCACCCAGGCTGCCCTCTACACCCACCACCAGTACATCGCCATCTTCCTGATGTGCGGTGCCTTTGCCCACGGTGCGATCTTCTTCATCCGTGATTACGACCCCGAAGCCAACAAGAACAACGTGTTGGCCCGGATGCTCGAACACAAAGAAGCGATCATCAGCCACCTGAGTTGGGTGTCCCTATTCCTCGGTTTCCACACCCTGGGCCTCTACGTCCACAACGACGTGGTGGTGGCCTTCGGTACCCCCGAGAAGCAGATCCTGGTGGAGCCTGTGTTCGCCCAGTTCGTTCAGGCCGCCAGTGGCAAAGCCATGTACGGCATGGATGTGCTGCTGGCCAATTCCGGAAGTCTGGCAAGCACATCTGGTGCCGCCTATCTTCCGGGCTGGATGGATGCCATCAATGCAGGCAACAATTCCCTGTTCCTCCAGATCGGTCCTGGTGACTTCCTGGTGCACCACGCCATCGCGCTGGGTCTCCACACCACCACCTTGATCCTGGTGAAAGGCGCCCTGGATGCCCGGGGTTCGAAGCTGATGCCCGATAAAAAGGACTTCGGCTACTCCTTCCCCTGCGACGGCCCCGGCCGTGGTGGCACCTGCGATATCTCAGCCTGGGACGCCTTCTATCTGTCAGTCTTCTGGGCTTTGAATACCGTCGGTTGGGTCACCTTCTACTGGCACTGGAAGCACCTCGCCATCTGGCAGGGCAATGTGGCCCAGTTCAACGAATCCAGCACCTATATCATGGGCTGGTTCCGCGACTACCTGTGGCTCAACAGCTCCCAGCTGATCAACGGTTATAACCCGTTCGGCTCGAACAACCTGGCCGTCTGGTCCTGGATGTTCCTGTTTGGTCACCTGGTTTGGGCTACTGGCTTCATGTTCCTGATCTCCTGGCGCGGTTATTGGCAGGAACTGATTGAAACCATTGTCTGGGCGCACCAGCGCACCCCGCTCGCCAACTTGGTTGGCTGGCGTGACAAGCCAGTGGCCCTCTCGATCGTTCAGGCCCGTGTTGTGGGTCTCGCTCACTTCACCATTGGCTACATCCTCACGTACGGGGCCTTCCTGATCGCCTCCACGTCAGGCAAGTTCGGCTAATCCCGCCGACCGCCTGTCTCCACGAGGGACGCACCGCCCCCGGCTTAGGCCGGGGGTTTTTTCATGGTGTAGGCATGGCCGATAGCGCCCCGCCTGGCGCCGCACGCTCGGCGATCCTGTGATCAGCACCAATGGCCTTCGCTGGTCACAGCTGCATGGGGAAGCCCAGAAGAAGGCCATGAGCAACCAGCCGGCAGGCAGCACCACCATCCGCTGCACGATGGTGCCAGGCGTTAGGGACGGGCCATACCTAGGCCAACGAACAAGCTGACACTTCTGGGCCCCAGCTAAAGGCAAAGGAAAGGTGTCGGGGCCGAGCGGCCAGGGCTCTGCCCTGCCAGGACGGGCCTGGGAGGCATGCAGACCCATGAACAACGACCATGAAAAAGCCCCGCAAAGCGGGGCATTCGAGGCTGTTCCGATATTGAACGAACCGTTAGTCCGTCAATTGGTGCTCCAGACGCCGCCGGCGATGTTCACCAGCGGCGAGACAATCGCCGTGCTGCAGAGGAACCAGGCGAAGGCTGCACCACCGCAACCGCCAAGCCAGAAGCCGCTGGCGAACTCCGCCCAGCCTGCCTTGGTGAAAAGATCGGCGGGGGGGTTATCGATCGTGGCATCCGGAGGCTGCACGTTCGGACCATTGCCGGCGGTGCCGTAGATGGAAAGGCACACCGTGAGAATTGATACCAGTCCAATTGTGGCCAAAAGACCGGCGGTGGTGCCGTACTCCGTAAGCCGGAGGGGCCCGGTGATGGCGAAGGGTCCGTAAAGGAAAAAGCCATGGGCCATGCCCACCTCAAGGCCCCGACGGTTCGGGGAGAGGGAAGGCCGATAGGCCGGCAGGGCGTTGAGGAAGGCCTTCGTGAAATAGCTGCTGTTAACGGGGGTGGCCAGATTGCCGACGGTAGGGTCGGCCACGGGGGTCACGGTCATGGTGTCGAGTTGGTTCAGAGGGATCGGCCCAGGGGCCCGGTCAGCGAGGTCGGTGGGCTGAAGCTCAGTCGCGGGCCTCGATCACGTTGAAGAGGAGGGCCATGGCCACCGCGGGAGCCAAAATTCCCACGAGGGGAACCAACACCGAAGGCAACCAGGCAACAGCAAATTCTCCAGTCATGGCTTGAGCCAGTACAACCGCCAATACTGTACGAAGACCCCCCTGAGGGCACCCGCTGCTACCGCGGGGGGCGACATAAAAGTTCAGCCTGAGCGCCATGCCCACCTCCCTCACCGCTGCCCTGGCCGCCGCCGTACTGGCAGCCCTGTGGCTCCTTGGCAAACGCCGACCTCCCCTGATCCGGGAGGCTGACACCAGTGCCGTTGCGGCCCTGAATCGTGCCCAGATCGCGCTGGTGCAGGCGGGGGGTTGGGAACTGGCGGCCCGGGGCGCTGGCGCGGTCCCCGAGGGACGGCGGGGTTCGGAAAGCCCGGATTCCTCAGACAGCCCCAGCGGGCGGGAGCGACCCGGGGCGTTGGAGCTCCCCCAGCGCCGGGACACCCATGAAGTGCTGCGTTTCCGGGCGACGCTGCGGAACCTCTACAAGCGGGGCGGATCATCGCGGCTGGAGGCCATCCAGGCCGCCCGCAACTGGGGCGACCCCTCCACCCTGCCCCTGCTGCGCCAGGCGCTCCGGGATCCGGACCCAGCCGTTGTGAGGGAGGCTGCGGCGGCGATCCATCGCTTCCGGGGCCGTCCCGGACCGGCCACGAAAGCGGCGCCTCAGCCCGTCGCCTTGCCCCGCAGGGTGGCCCGCACGCGATAGATCGGCCTTCCCTGGCTTTCGTGATAAGTGCGCATCTGCATTTCACCCAAGAGGCCGAAGCAGAACAGCTGTACACCGCTGAGAATCGCCAGCACGGAGAGCAACAGCAGGGGCCGGTTGCCGATATCAGTGCCCAGCAGCAGCTTCTCAGCCACGAGCCAGAGGCCGGTGATGAATCCAAGCCCCAGGCAGAGCAGCCCCACGAATCCGAAGCCATGCATCGGGCGGGTGAGGAAACGCTTCATGAACCACACCGTGAGCAGATCCATCAGCACCCGGAAGGTGCGGTCGATGCCGTACTTGCTCTGGCCGTAGCGGCGGGGGTGATGGTTCACCTGCACCTCGCCGATCCTGGCTCCCTCGATGAAGGCCAGGGCGGGCAGGAAGCGATGCAGCTCGCCGTAGAGGTTCATGTCACTCACCAGCTCCCGCCGGTAGGCCTTGAGGGAACAGCCGTAATCGTGAAGCTTCACCCCGGTGACCCGGCCGATCAGCTTGTTGGCCAGCATGGAGGGCAACAGGCGGCTCACCGCCGCATCCTGCCGCTGGTGCCGCCAGCCGCTCACCAGATCGAGGTTGCCATCCTGCAGGCGCTGGAGGAGGAGGGGAATATCGGCCGGATCGTTCTGGAGATCGCCATCGAGGGTCACGATCACCGCTCCGCGGCTGGCGTCGAAACCGGCCGCCATGGCGGCGGTCTGGCCATAGTTACGGCGGAGCAGCACGGCCACCAGTTCGGGCACCCGGCCAGCCAGATCGCGCAGCAGGGCCGGGGTGCCGTCGCGGGAGCCGTCGTCCACCAGCACCACTTCAAAGCGGAGCGGCAGGGTTCTGAGGGCCGCAAGCACCTGCTCAATCAGGTGGGGCAGGCTGCCCTCCTCGTTGTAAAGGGGCACCACCACCGAAAGATCCAGCGGGCAGGTGAACGACGGAGACTCGGGCGGAACCGCCGCAGCCAGGGGAGGGGCCCCGGTCAAGCTGGTCGGAGCGGCTGACTCAGCCATGGCCGCGCTGCAGGGATGGAGACACGTCACCGTACTCAAGGCCGTTGCCGGCCCCTGCCCCCCGGAGGACACAAGCGGCTCAGGGGGGCAGGGGACTGCCATCGTGGCTATGCATCACCCTGCCAGCACCCCGCAGTTCGGCGCGGTAGTGGCAGGCCACCGGATCGCTGTTGCGGGGATTGAGATCATCGATGCCGATGCCGTTGCGGCCGTGGTCTCGGCCCGAGCTGTGCAGGTAACGGCCACCACCTAAATGAAGACCCACATGGGTGCAGCGCCGCGGGGTACCGAAGAAGATCAGATCGCCAGGCTCAAGCAAGCGCGTTTCCCCCACCCGCACGGCCACGGGCCGGCAGAAGCGCTCCTGGAGGTAGGCATCACGGGGCAGCCAGATGCCCGCGGCGGTATGGGCGGCCTGAATCAGCCCGGAACAATCGAAATCCGGGCCCAGGGTGCCGCCCCAGAGGTAGTGGTTGGGCCGCTGTCCAGCCTGCTCGGCAAAGGCAAGCACCGCATCCAGCCGGGCGATAACGGAAACGCGATCCAGGCGGGTAAGCCGAGGCAGGCCGGCGGGGACAGCCGCCGGAGCCAACGCCTGCCGGTCCAGCCAACAGGGATAGCCATCCTCCAGCAGGCGAACCCGCAAACGTGGGCCACCGTCCTCAAGCACCCGGAGATGACGACCCGCCGCCACCTGGGTGGCCAGGCCAGCTCCCCTGGGTCGGCTGTAGGCATCAAGGGAGTGCCGCAGGCACCAGAGGGTGTCCACGCGGAAGGGATCGGGCTCAGGGCTGCCTAATGTCGCCATCACATCGGCCTGGGGCGATGGCGTTCTACAACCCGGATCCGGCCATGGGCGAGACCCTGGCTCACCTGGTCAACCAGTTGACGAACCAGGGACGGCTCGGCCTGGCGGATGAGCTCTCGATCACCTGGCTCCGCTACCCACAGTCGCTGCTGGATCGAGCCGCCAGCCTCAGTGAAGTGGCCTTTGAGGCCCTACCGGTGGCCGGGGCCGGCTGGGGAGGCGACCGGCAGCGCTACCCGGCCAGTGTGGTGAAGCTGGTGTACTTGGTGGCGGCGGAGGCCTGGCTGCAACGGCGCCTGATCGAGGAGGACCCCGAGATGAGAAGGGCTCTCGCCGACATGGTGCGGGATTCCAGCAACGACGCCACCTCCCTGGTGATGGACCTGCTGAGCGGCACCCGCAGCGGTCCGGCGCTCCCCCAGGAGCGCCTGGCCGAGTGGGCGAGCCAACGCCGTCTGGTGAACAGGTGGCTGGATTCCCTGGGCTGGCCGGAATGGCAGGAATCCAATGCCTGCCAAAAAACTTGGAGTGATGGCCCCTACGGGCGGGAACGCCAGTTTTACGGAACCGCGCTTGAGAACCGCAACCGGCTCAGCACCGATGGAACGGCCCGTCTGCTCCAGGCGGTGATTGCGGGAGCCCTGGTCTCCCCTCCGGCCTGCGAGCGGATGCGCCAGCTGCTCCGGCGATCGCTGGATCCGGCCCTGCGGGCGGCCGATCCGGAGAACCAGGTGGATGGCTTTCTGGGGGAAGCCTTGCCCGAGGGAGCGCGGCTTTGGAGCAAGGCTGGCTGGATGAGCCAGGCCCGTCACGATGCGGCTTATGTGGAGGCCGATGGGGTGGATCCCTTCCTGCTGGTGGTCTTCAGTGAAGGCCCTGGCTGTGCGAAGGACACCGAGCTGCTTCCAGCCATCGCGGCGAGCTTATTGGAGTATCAGCGCCGCTCCTGAGCCAGCAGGCCCTCTGTCAGGGAGCAGGGTCTGGGGAGAATCCCCAAGCCATAGAGAGGGGTGATCCCCCCTGCATGGCGATGGCGCAGTGATCAACACCGTGCTGAAACGGAGAGGGAGGGATTCGAACCCTCGACAGAAGTTGCCTCCTGTAACTCCTTAGCAGGGAGCCGCTTTCAACCACTCAGCCACCTCTCCAGGGGCTCTGAGAGCTTATCAGGGTCCCGATGGCGCCCCCACGGTTCCATCCACCGGTTCAGGATCGGGGCCACCATCCCATTGGGGCCATTCCTCCTCCCCGCCCTCCAGCCGAGGCAGCCGGCGCTTGAAACCGCAGAGCACCTCCCAGGGGATGGTGTCGCAGCGAGCGCTCCAGTCGGCGGGGGTGATCTGCTCCTGGCCCTGGCTACCCAGCAGGGTGACCACGCCACCGATGTCGAGATCGGGGGCAGCGGTGGCATCAATCACCAATTGGTCCATCGTGATGGCGCCCACCTGGGGTAAACGCTTCCCCTGGAAGAGCACCTCCATGCGGTTGGAGAGCTGGCGCGGCACACCATCGGCATAGCCAATCGCCAGCACGGCGAGACGGGTGGGAGCGGTGGTGCGATAGCGATGGCCGTAGCTCACCCCCACCCCGGCCGGCACGAAGCGGATCAGCGTGACCCGGGCGTGGACCTGCATGGCGGGCTCGAGGGGCAGACGCTCCGCCAGATGGGTGGCGGGAGGATGGCCGTAGAGGGCCAGCCCGACGCGCACCATGTCGAAGTGATGCTGGCGGTGTCGCAGGGTGCCGGCGGAGTTGGCGAGGTGGCGACAACCCGCTGCCAGGCCCTGCACCCGCAGGCTGGTGAGCACCTGTTCGAAGCGCTGCTGCTGGAGATGGGTGAGACCGTCGTCGTCGTTGGCCGGGAGATCGGCACTGGCGAGATGGGAATACAGGCCGGCCAGTTCGATGGCATCGAGCTCCCGCAGGGAAGCCACAAGCCGAGGGCCCTCCTGCCAGTCAGCCCCCAGCCTGGCCATGCCGGTATCGAGCTTCAGCTGCAGCGGCATGGTGCGACCACTGCCGCTGGCCAGGTTCTGGCAGAGCAGGGCCTCGCGCATGGAGCTGATCGTGGGCATCAGCTGCCAGCGCAGGCAGCTGCGCAGTTCCTCCACCTGGGTCAGATTGCCCAGCACGAGCACGGGTGCCTGAATGCCCTCCTGCCGCAGTTCAACGCCCTCGGCGAGGGTGGCCACCCCGAGGCTGGCCGCGCCGCCCTGGAGTGCGGCACGGGCCACCGCCACCGCCCCATGGCCGTAGCCATCAGCCTTCACCACCGCCATCAGGCTGGTGCGCTCGCCGATCAGCCGCTGGATCGAGCGGGCATTCCGGCTGACGGCTGCAGTGTCCACCTCCACCCAAGCCCGTTGGCGGGAGCGGCCCGTTTCATGGGGCTCCGGCATGGGAGCGAAGGTCGATCGAGCCATTCTGGGGCGCTGCGGAATCCTGACGTGGGGGAAGGGGGGCGTGCGGGGCCCTGAGGCTGGCGGATGGCGTCCTGGAACACCAAAGCTCACCGCAGAGCTCGGATAGCATGGCCCCTATCCGGGGTACCCGGCATGGGTCACGTTCTCGTTCTCAATGCGTCCTATGAGCCTTTGAACATCACCACCTGGCGACGCGCCATGGTGATGCTTCTCAAGGGCAAGGCGGAGGGATTGGAACATGATCCCAGCCATGCGATACGGCCGGATCTGCTGCTCCCCACCGTGATCCGCCTGCGCCATTTCGTGCGCGTGCCCTACCGCCAGGTTCCCCTGACCCGGCGCAACGTCTTCCACCGCGACAGTCACATCTGTCAGTACTGCGGGCATGGAGGCGACAACCTTTCGATCGACCACGTGGTACCTCGCAGTCGGGGGGGCACGGACAGCTGGGAGAACGTGGCCACCGCCTGCCTGCCCTGCAACGTGCGCAAAGCCAACCGAACCCCGCGGGAGGCCGGTATGCCGCTGCTCAGGGAACCGAGGCGCCCACTCGGCAGCCTGGGGTTCGAGGCAAGCCGCCAGATCCGCACGGGCCAGCACCAGGAGTGGGCGAAGTACGTGGTGGAGAGCCAGGTGTTTCAGACCCCGGCGGCCTGAGCTGCCAGCTCCTCGAGCTGCCGGCTCTGCTCCGCTGCCACACTAGCCTGAACGAGGGGCTCCAGCTGGCCTTCGAGCACCGGGTCTAAAGAGAAGTTCCGACCGAGCCGGTGGTCGGTTACCCGGCTGTCCTTGGCGTTGTAGGTGCGGATCTTCTCACTGCGGTCCCCGGTGCCCACCTGGGCACGCCGGGCGGAACGCTCCTCGGCCGCGGCCGCCGCCAACTGCCGCTCGTAGAGCTTGGCGCGGAGAATCTCCAGGGCACGTTCGCGGTTCTGCAATTGGGAGCGCTCCTGGGTGCAGAACACCCGGATCCCCGTGGGCTTGTGGAGCAGATCCACGGCCGTTTCCACCTTGTTCACGTTCTGGCCACCGGCGCCGCCGGAGCGGGCGGTGCCGATCTCCAGATCCGCGGGGTCGATCTGAACCTCCACCGGATCGGCCTCCGGCATCACTGCCACCGTGGCCGTGGAGGTGTGGACCCGGCCCTGGGATTCGGTGGCAGGCACACGTTGCACTCGGTGCACTCCGGCTTCGAACTTGAGCCGGCTGAAAACGCCATCGCCCTCAATCGCCAGGATCAGCTCACGGAACCCCCCCAGTTCCGCCTCTGAGGCGCTCAATGGCTGCACCCGCCAGCCGCAGCTCTGGGCGTAACGCTCGTACATGCGGGCCAGATCACCGGCCCAGAGACAGGCCTCATCGCCACCGGCACCGGCCCGGATCTCAAGCATCACACTGCGCTCATCGCGGGGATCCCGCGGCAACAGGGCCACCGTGAGACGGCACTGGAGGGCAGCGATCTGCTCTTCGAGGTGAACAAGCTCCTCGGCGGCCAGTGCGGCAAATTCGGCGCCGTCGGGCTCCAGACGCTGGTCCTTCAGCAGTCGCCGCGTGGCATCGCGCTCAAGCTCCAGGCGCTGGAGCTGGTCAAAATCGTGAACCAGCGGCTCCAACCGCGAACGTTCCCGGGCAATGGCCTGCAGCCGGGCGGGATCGGACGCCACCGCGGGATCAGCCAGCTGGCGTTCCAGGGTTTCGAAGGTGCGGCGGGCGGTCTCGAGGCGCTGCCTCAGCAGAACAGGGTCCATCGCTTATCAGGGGTGCGCGGTCATAGGGACAGCACGGCTGGCCATGGCGAGGCTCCACAACAAAAGCCGGACGCAGCTGGGCGCCCGGCCTATTGGGGTAGGAATGAAGCCCACGAACAGGGTTCGATCCTGGAACCACAGGGTTAGCAGGCGCCGGATCTCAAGCCTCAACAGCAGCCGGCTCGGCAGAGTCAGCCCCAGGGGCTTCGGCCGCAGGGGCAGGGCTTGCTTTCTTGGCGGCAGCTCCACTATCTGCGCTGCCCATGCCGTACTTGCGCATGAAACGATCCACCCGACCTTCGGTATCGAGGATCTTCTGGGTGCCGGTGTAGAAGGGGTGATTACCACTCCAGACATCCACATGGATCTCGGGCTGGGTGGATCCGGTGGTCATCACCACCTCGCCGTTGCAGATCACCTTGGCGTCGGGATACCAGGTGGGATGGATGTCGGGCTTGGGCATGGCTGGAAGGAGGCGAAATAAGGCAGCGGAAACAATCAGCGCTTGGAGAACTGGGGAGCCTTGCGGGCTTTCTTGAGACCGTACTTACGACGCTCCTTGGCGCGGGGGTCACGGCTCAGGTGGCCTTCCACCTTGAGGGGTTTGCGGTTGTCGGGGGAGAGATCGCAAAGGGCGCGGGCGGCACCCTGCTTGATCGCGTCCGCCTGGCCGGTGAGGCCGCCACCACGAACGTTCACCAGCAGGTCGTACTGGGCTGCCAGGCCCAGGGTCTGGAGAGGAGCCTTGACCGCCGCCAGATAGACGGGGTTGTAGTTGAGGTAGTTGTCACCGGGGCGGCCATTGATGGTGACAGTGCCGGTGCCGGGAACAACACGGACCCGGGCCACGGCTGTTTTGCGGCGGCCGGTGCCCCAGTAGACGACGCGGTTGGAGGAGCTGGTCATTGGACAGCGGAGGCGGCGGGATCGAGGGCGAGGGGCTGGGGCTGCTGGGCGGTGTGGGGATGGTCAGCGCCCTTGTAAACCTTGAGCTTGCGGAACAGCTGGCGGCCGAGGGCGTTGTGGGGCAGCATCCCCTTGATCGCCTTTTCGATGATCCGTTCAGGCAGCCGAGCCTGGAGGTGGGCGAAACTCTCGGTCTTCATGCCGCCGGGGCGACCGGAATGGCGGCGATAGAGCTTCTGGGTGGCCTTGTTGCCACTCACCCGAACCTTGTCGGCATTGATGACGACCACGAAATCACCGGTGTCGAGGTGGGGGGTGTAGGTGGGCTTGTTCTTGCCCCGAAGCACCTGGGCCACCTCACTGGCAAGCCGGCCGAGGGTCTGGTCGGCGGCATCGACCACGTACCACTGACGGTCGAGGGAGGCGATGGAAGGAGGAGTTGTCTTGTTCATGGCGCCTGGTTGGGGCAGCCGCTCACGGGGAGCAGCCTGGAGGAGCTTCGGTGCGAGCGGTACGCACGGCAGGTCTAGAAGGACCCTACCGTGCGGCGGAACCATGGTCATCACGGACGGGAGATGACCAGATCCAAGAAGGACCAGTGTTGACCTCACCCCTGGCAACCCAGCTCCAGCGAGAGCGGATGCCAGGACGGGGGAGGATCACTGAACCCCAACCGAAACTGCGGTTGACTATCGTACCAGGCATGTTGAGGGAAAGGATTGTCGGGATAGCCCACCCGCAGCAGGCAGAGGCCATGGGGTGGGGCAGCCTCCTTCACGGCGTGGCGCTGGCGTCGCCGCCAGCGGTCCCGGAAGGCGTCAGGGTGCAGGCGACCTTCCCCGACTGCCACCAACTGGCCCATCACCAGTCGAACCATGCCGTAGAGAAAGCCGCTGGCCTGCAATTCGGTCACCACCAGATCGCCCTCGCGATGGACCTTCACGGCCTGGATGGTTGTGCGGGCATGGGAGCGGCGGCTACCGGCGCGCTGGAACGCAGAAAAATCATGCTCTCCGACCAGGTCCGCGAGCACTTCCGCCATCAGGCCCTCCTGCAGTTGCAGCTGGTAGCGATGCCAGCTCCAGGGGGCCAGGAAGAGATTGGGCGTGCGCGCGTTGTAAATGGTGTAGCGGTAGCGCCGGTAGGTGGCGTAGTAGCAGGCATGCCAGTCGGGGGGCACTTCGCAAGCAGCCCGCACACGCACGCTCGCGGGTAGCCGACCATTGAGGGCTCGGGCCCAGCGTTGGGCGGGAATGGGACCGGCACTGTCGAAATGAACCACCTGGCCGGCAGCATGGACCCCGGTATCGGTGCGGCCGGCTGCCACAGCCTGGACAGGACGATGGGGGTCGAGGGCCTCGATCGCTCCCTCCAGGATCTGCTGCACGCTGGCCAAGCTGGTCTGGCGCTGCCAGCCATAAAACGCAGCACCGTCGTACTGAATGCAGAGCGCGATCCGGCGCAGAGAAGGGGTCGGAGCCGGCGGAACGGGATCGGATGCCAGCAGCGAACCGGCAGGAGCCGTTGGGACCGGAGTGCTCAGTGGCAGGTCAGACGAGCTCGATGATCGCCATTTCGGCATTGTCGCCTCGGCGGCGCACAGTGCGGATGATGCGCGTGTAACCGCCATTGCGGTCGCCGTAACGGTCTTGGGCCTTGTCGAACAGGGCGTGGACGAGTTGCTTGTCGTAGATGTAACCGATGGCGCGACGCCGGGCGGCCAGGGTTCCATCCTTAGCAAGGCTGATCATCCGTTCGGCCTCATCCCGAAGCGCCTTGGCGCGGGCCTTCGTGGTGGTGACCCGGCCTTCGCGGATCAGCTGAGTGGTAAGGCCCCGCAGGAGGGCCTTGCGTTGGTCGGCGGGGCGTCCCAGAAGGGGGACGCGGCACTGGTGTCGCATGGTCGGATACGGATGCGTGTCGCGTGGGGGGAAAGAAACCGCCGATCAGGCGCTGGTGCGGCTCTGGGGCAGGGAGATGCCGATGCGCTCAAGGGCTTCGATGACCTCGTCGGCGGACTTGGAACCGAAGTTCTTGATCTCCAGCAGATCCTCGTAGCTGAAGCCCATCAGATCGGACACGGAGTTGACCTGGGCCCGCTTGAGGCAGTTGTAGGCGCGCACCGAAAGGTTCAGTTCCTCTAGGGGAATCTGGGCTTCGGCCGAGGGCTCCGGCTCAAGGCCAGGCTCCTCGATCATGGTGAGGGTGGCCAGGGGCTGGAACAAACCAATCAACTGGTTAGCTGCCTGGGCCATGGCGTCATCGGGAGTGATGCTGCCGTTGGTCTCGATCTCGAGCCGGAGGCGCTCCCGGGCGGAGCCTCCCTCCCCAACGGCGGTCTCATCAACGCTGTAGTTGACCCGACGCACGGGCATGAACACAGCGTCGATCTGGAGCAGGTCGATGGAGCTGGTGTCCTCGTTGTGGCGATCCACCGGTCGGTAACCGATGCCCCGTTCCACATGGACCTCCATCTCGAGGCTGTGGCCATCGGCAACGGTGGCGATGGGGCGATCGGCGTCGATCACCTGCACCTGGGAGGAGAACTGGAGATCGGAAGCCGTGACGGTGGCCGGACCGTTGATCACCAGGCGGCCGATCTCGAGATCACGGCTGCGGCTGTTGACGGGTACTGACTTGCAGTTGAGGAGGATGTCGAGCACGTCTTCCCGAACACCCGGAACCGTGGCGTATTCATGGTTGACGCCGGCGATGCGCACCGCGGTGATGGCGCTGCCTTCAAGGCCGCCGATCAGAACCCGACGGAGGGCATTGCCGAGCGTGGTGGCCTGACCCCGGTCGAGGGGGCCGATCACGAAGACACCCGTCTGGGAACGGTCACCGGCAACCTGGTGGTCGACCCGATCGATCTGGTATTGCAGCACGGTCTGTGGGAACGGAAGGGTGGACGGGGTCGGAGCCGATCAGACGCGGCGACGCTTGGGCCGGCGACAGCCGTTGTGGGGCAGGGGGGTGACGTCGCGGATCAGGGTGATCTCCAGGCCTGCCACCTGGAGAGCGCGGATGGCCGTCTCACGGCCGGAACCCGGACCGCGGACTAGCACCTCGATCTGACGCATGCCCTGCTCAAGGGCCCGGCGGGCGGCGGCCTCGGCGGCGGTCTGGGCGGCAAAAGGGGTTCCCTTGCGGGCCCCCTTGAAGCCGCTGGCACCAGCCGATGACCAACTGATCACTTCGCCGGATGTGTCGGTGATCGACACGATCGTGTTGTTGAAGGTGCTCTGGATGTGGGCCACGCCGTTGGGGACGTTGCGCTTGGCCTTCTTGGGACCTGTTTTCTTGGCTGGCTTCGCCATAGTGGAAACCCTGCGACGGCAGGGAGGTGATCGGGGAACTGGGAGAGACCCTGGTGACGCCAACAGAGGCGGCAGGGCCATGAGGCGAAGGGCTTACTTCTTCTTGCCGGCCACGGTCTTGCGGGCACCGCGACGGGTGCGGGCATTGGTCCGGGTCCGCTGACCGCGCACAGGCAATCCCATGCGGTGGCGGCGTCCCCGAACGCAACCGATGTCCTGGAGGCGCTTGAGGGCCATGCCCTCCTCACGCCGCAGGTCGCCTTCGAGAGTGAAGGATTCGGCGGCGCCACGCAGTTTCTGCACGTCGCCGTCACTGAGGTCCTTCACCCGGATGTCGGGATTGACCCCGGCCTTGGCGAGGATCTTGCGGGCCCGGGTGAGCCCGATCCCATACACATAGGTGAGAGAAATCTCGATCCTCTTGTCACGAGGAATGTCGACACCGGCGATCCGAGCCACGTCAGGAAGCGTTCAAAGGAGCTGGGGTTGGTTCCGCGCGCCTAGGGCGCCGGAACCGGTGTGGTGCCCCCGAAGGCGGGGGCGACAGGCCAGGGTCAGCCCTGGCGCTGCTTGTGCTTGGGATTGGTACAAATGACCATGACCCGGCCGTGGCGACGAATCACCCGGCACTTGTCGCACATTTTCTTGACTGAGGCACGCACCTTCATGGGCGTTGTGCTCTCCGAATTTGCAAACAAACACCCTATCACATCAGTCAACCAGAAGGGAGCCCAGACGATCCTCGATGTCCTCGATGCTGCCGGCCCCATCGAGGCGGCGGAGCAGGCCCTGGCTCTCGTAGTGGGCAATCAGGGGGGCCGTCTGCTGCCGATAAACGTTCAGGCGGTTGGCGATCACCTCAGCGTTGTCGTCGGCCCGGCCCCTCGCCAGAAGGCGCTGGATCAGCACGCTGTCATCGAGTTCCAGCAGGATCACCTGCTCGATCCGCTGCTGGAGTGAGGTGAGCAGACCTTCGAGGGCCTCGGCCTGGGGAAGATTGCGGGGGAATCCATCCAGCAGCCAGCCACCAACGTGGTGTTCAAGTCGAGTGCGCACGATCGCCAGGACAAGGGCATCGCTCACCAGTTCACCGCTGGCCATCACGGCTTCTGCCTCCTGGCCGAGGGGGGTGCCGGCCTGCACCTCGGCCCGCAACAGATCGCCGGTGGAGAGATGGAGGAGCCCCTCGCGGGAGGCAAGACGCTGGGCCTGGGTGCCTTTGCCGGCGCCGGGAGGGCCTAGGAAAAGAAGACGTTGCTTCATGGAGGGAGAAGGAAAAACCGACCGCTGGCCTCAACGGGGACCGGGCAGGCTGAAGGTTGGCGGGGAAAAGGAGGGAGTTCGGCAGAACCAGATCAGCGATCTCCGAAGGGTCGGGGATCGGGGAAGCCGTAAAGGGGCGGGCTACTGGCGAACCATGCCTTCATACCGCTGGGAGATCACGTAGGTCTGCACCTGCTTGGCGGTGTCAATGGCCACGCCCACAAGGATGAGTAAGGAGGTGGCGCCGAGGCCCTGGAAAGTACGCACCTGAATCGCCCCCTCCACCGCCGAGGGAACGATCGCCACGGCCCCAAGGAAGAGGGCACCCAGAAGGGTGAGCCGGTTCTGAACCCCCAGCAGGTACTCAGCCGTGGCGGAGCCTGGCCGGACGCCGGGGATTGCCACGCCGCTGCGCTTGAGGTTGGTAGCGATGTCCACCGGGTTCACGGTGAGGGAGGCGTAGAAATAGGAAAAACCCAGGATCAGGCTGAAGAAGAGCAGGGCATAGAGCCAGGGGGTGCTGCTGTTGGGGCTGAGATAGCCGGCCAGCCGGATCAACAGGGGATTCTTGGTGAAGTTGGCGAGGGTGAGGGGCAGAAAGACCACGGCCGAGGCAAAGATGATCGGCATCACGCCACCGGCATTGAGCTTCAGGGGGAGATAGCTCTGGCGGGCGCTGAGCAGGCCGGCTCCGCCCGCCTGACGTTTGGCACTGACGATCGGGATGCGGCGGTTGCCCTCCTGCACAAAGATGATGCCCACAATCGTGAGCAGGAAGATCAGCACCAGGATCACGATGCCGGTCACGGTGCCGCGGTCTCCAGTCTGGGCCAATTCGATCGTGGACCCGAGGGCCTTGGGCAGGGTGGCCACGATGTTGATGAAGATCACCAGCGAGGCTCCCTGGCCGATGCCGCGTTCGGTGATCACCTCACTGACCCACATCACCACCATCGAACCGGTGACCAGGGCCAGGGCGGTCTGGACCACGAACAACCACTCAGGCAAACCCGGAAGGGCGTACTGCTTGAGGATCAGGGCAAAGACCGTGCTTTGGACGATCCCCCATCCAAGGGCCACATAGCGGGTGATCTGGGCGATCTTGCGCCGGCCGGCCTCCCCCTCATTCTTCTGGAGGTCCTCCAGCTGGGGCAGCGCTGACGTGAGCAATTGGAGAATGATCGAGGCGTTGATGAAAGGAAGGATGCCCAGGGCGAACACGCCCACCGTGGAGAGGCCGCCGCCCGTGAAGATGTCGAGGAAACCCAGAAGCTGGCCACCCTGCTGGATGAAGGCCTGGAAGGCGACCCTGTCGATTCCCGGCACCGGCACGTAGATGCCAAGCCGCACAATCAGGAGCAAACCGAGGGTGATCAGCACCCGGTCGCGCAGCCCCTTGGCCTGAACCAGCTGGCTGAGGATTTCAGCGGCGCTCGGATTGCGCCCCCGACTGATGACCATGTGGTTTGGGTGCGAAGGGGGAAGAGGGAAAGACGGGTCAAGCGCAGAAAGCCGTCCGCCGGGCCCAAGGGCACCCACGGACGGCTCCGACGCTAACGGGGAAGAGGCACAGCCTCAGTCGAGAATCTCGCAGGTGCCACCGGCGGCTTCGATCTTGGCGCGAGCACCTGCTGTGAAGGCGGCGGCACGCACCGTGAGCTTGGTGGCAAGCTCACCTTGGCCGAGCACCTTGAGCGGGTGCTTGGGACTGGTCACGAGGCCGTCCTTGACGAGGGTGTCGAGGTCGACGGTGCTGCCCGCCTGGAGGTCTGCAAGCTTGCCGACGTTGATGATCGTGAACTCGGTGGGATTGACCAGCGGAAAGTGCTTGAGCTTGGGGACGCGGCGGTAGAGGGGCATCTGGCCACCCTCGAAACCGGGGCGGGTGGGTCGTCCGGATCGGGACTTCTGGCCCCGCATGCCAAAGCCGCAGCTGGCTCCCTGACCGGCGGCGATGCCGCGACCTTTTCGGGTCTTGCGACGGCGGGCACCGGTCTGGGGCTGGAGATTGTCGAGTTGGAAGGTCATCGGGGCCTCAGGAGTAAATCTGCTCGAGGGAGATACCCCGCTCTTTGGCGGTCTCCTTGTGGGTGCGCAGGGCCGCCAGGGCCACCATGGCGGCGCGGGCGTTGTTCAGCGGGGTCTTGGAACCCAAGCGCTTGGCCAACACATTTTTGATGCCGGCGAGCTCAAGCACCGTACGGATTGAACCGCCGGCAATCACGCCCGTACCGGGAGCGGCGGGGCGGATGAGCACGCTGGCGGCTCCATCACGACCGTTGCTGAGGGTGGGAATGGAGCTGGTGCGGGTGAGCGGAACCTTCACCAGGTGCTTCTTGCCGTCGGCAACGCCCTTGCGGACGGCTCCGATCACATCGCCGGCCTTGCCGACACCAACGCCCACCTGGCCGCGTTCATTGCCAACGACCACAATGGCGCGGAAGCTCATCTTCTTGCCCCCCTTCACGGTCTTGGAGACGCGGCGGATCTGAACCACCCGCTCCTGCCATTCGGAGTCGCGCTCCTGGCCACGACGGTTGTCACGGTCGCGGCCACGGCCACCGCCACGGCCCTTGCCATCGCCGCGGCCTCCCCGACGTTCCTGCTGGCCTTCAGCGGCAGCGGGAACGTCAGCAGCGCCCGGGATTTCGGTGAATTGCGTCTGGTCGTTGGTTTCGGTCATGGTGAGAGCAGGATCAGAACTGAAGGCCCGCTTCCCGGGCGGCGTCGGCGAGGGCTTTCACCCTTCCGTGGTACAGGTTGCCGCCGCGATCGAAGACCACCTGTTGAATGCCCTTGGCGAGGGCGCGCTTGGCGACCAACTGGCCCACGGCCTCAGACGCATCGCAAGTGGCACCGGCCTTGAGGCTGGTGCGCAGATCCTTGTCGAGGGTTGACGCCGCACAGAGAGTGCTCTGGGCGTCGTCGTCGATGACCTGGGCGTAGATGTGGTTGTTGGAGCGAAACACCGCCAGCCGGGGACGAACGGCGGTTCCGCTGAGGGTACGACGCAGACGGCGGTGGCGCTTCTGGGTCTGCTGTTTGCGAGAAATAGACGACATGGTGGTGGATCAGGCAAAGAATGCGCGTGCAGACCTCATTTCTTGCCGGTCTTACCGGCCTTGCGAAGGATCTTCTCGCCCTCGTACTTGATGCCCTTGCCCTTGTAAGGCTCGGGCGGACGAATGGCACGGACCTTGGCGGCCTCGTTGCCGACCAGTTCCTTGTCAGGCCCGGAGACGAACACGGTGGTGTTGTTCTCCACGGTGAAGGTGACGCCCTCAGGGGGCACCATCTCGACCGGATGGCTGTAGCCAGCGCTGACCACCAGCATCGTGCCCTGTACCGAGGCGCGGTATCCCACGCCCACGATTTCAAGCTTGCGGGTGAAACCCTGGCTCACCCCTTCCACCATGTTGGCTACAAGGGTGCGGCTGAGACCATGGCGCTCGCGGGAGCGACGGCTCTCGTTGACAGGGCTGACCTGCAAGGTGCCGCCCTCCTGGCTGATGCTGACGCCATCCGGAAGGGTGCGGCTGAGTTCCCCTTTGGGTCCCTTCACGGTGACGGCGAGACCATTGAGGCTCACAGTGACCTTGTCGGGAACGGAGATAGGGGCTTTACCAATACGTGACATGGGGGTTCCTCCCGGAATCAATAGACGTAGCAGAGCACTTCACCGCCCACGCCCTGCTTGCGGGCATCGCGGTCGCTCATCACACCCCTGGAGGTGGAGATGATCGCCACCCCAAGGCCGCCGAGCACCTTCGGAAGCTGGCGGGTGTTCTTGTAGATGCGCAGACCAGGCTTGCTGACCCGCTGGACACTGCGGATGGTGGGTTGGCGGTGCTTGCCGCTGTACTTGAGCTCCAGCACCAGCTCCTTCTGCACGCCTTCACCCTCTTCGGAGATAGCGGCGATGAAACCTTCCCGTTGCAGCACGCTTGCGATGCTGCGGGAGAGTTTGGAGGCGGGAATCCGGGTGCGCTCGTGGCGCTTCTCACTCGCATTGCGGATGCGGGTGAGCATGTCGGAAATGGGGTCGTGGTTGGCCATGAACGTGGTGGGAGGAGGGCTCAGTTGCTGCGGAACGGCATCCCCATTTCGCGGAGGAGGGCCCGGCCCTCTTCGTCGTTACGGGCGGTGGTCACGATGGTGATGTCCATGCCCCGGATGGCGTCGATCTTGTCGAAGGAGATTTCCGGAAAAATGATCTGCTCCCGCACCCCCAGGGTGTAGTTTCCCCGGCCGTCGAAGCTCTTGCCACTCACGCCGCGGAAGTCACGGATACGAGGCAAGGCCAGGTTGATCAGACGCTCCAGGAACGCATACATGCGATCGCCCCGAAGGGTGACGCTCACGCCGATTGGCATCCCCGCGCGGATCTTGAAGGCGGCGATGGCCTTCTTGGCACGGGTCACCACCACCTTCTGTCCGGTGATCGTGGCCAACTCGGTGATCGAGGCTTCCAGGGCCTTGGCGTTCTGGGCCGCCTCACCGAGACCCCGGTTCACGGTGACCTTGACCACCTTCGGAACTTCGTGGACGTTGGTGAGGGCGAGATCCTTGAGCAGCTTGGGCTGGATCGTCTCCCGGTAGCGCTGTTTGAGTGACATGGCTGGGATGGGGGGTGCTCTTCTGGACGTGGTCAGAAGGCGGACAGGGACAGGGTTGGGATGGGAGTTGTAGCGAGTGATGGGCGACCCCGGGGAGGGTGGCCACGAACGGATTAATCGAGGATCTCTCCGGTCTTCTTGAGGCGGCGTTTCTTGGTGCCGTCCTTCTCCACCACGATTTCCACGCGGCTAGCCACCTGCTTGGTGGTGGAGTAGAGCATCACATTGGAGATGTGAAGCGAAGCTTCTTCACTCACGATCCGGCCGGTTTCACCCTCTTGGGTGGGCTTCACGTGGCGGGTGCGGATGTTGATGCCCTGCACCACTACCCGGTTCTCATAGGGAAGGGTGCGCAGCACTTCGCCGGTCTTGCCCTTGTCCTTGCCGGCGATCACCTGCACGGTGTCGCCTTTTTTGATGCGCAGCTTGATGCGCACCTGGGCTTTGGCTTTGGGAGTTGCGGTGGCCATCTCAGATCACCTCCGGGGCGAGGGAAACGATCTTGGTGAAGTTGCGTTCCCGCAGTTCGCGGGCCACGGGGCCAAACACCCGGGTGCCCTTGGGATTGTTGTCGTTCCCCAGGATCACCGCGGCGTTGTCGTCGAACCGGATCGAATTGCCAGTGTCGCGGCGCAGGGTGGCGCGAGTGCGCACCACGACCGCCTTGACCACATCCGACTTCTTCACGCCCATATTGGGCATGGCGTCCTTGACGGCGGCCACGATGACATCGCCCACGTGGGCGTAGCGACGGTTCGTGCCGAGAACGCGGATGCACTGAATGCGCTTGGCGCCGCTGTTGTCAGCGACGGTGAGGAAAGTTTCCTGCTGAATCATGGGGAGTTCCTCAGCCGGCGCTGGTGTTGGAGAGAACCTCGGCCACCTGCCACCGCTTGGTGCGGCTGAGGGGGCGGGTCTCGGTGATACGAACCCGATCGCCAACTTTGACGGCGTTGGTTTCGTCGTGAGCTTTGTAGCGGGTGGTGCGGCTCACCGTCTTCTGATAGATGGGGTGGGGGAAGCGGTTTTCCACCGCCACCACCACCGTTTTTTCCATCTTGTCGCTGACGACGGTGCCGACCCTTTCCTTGAGTGCCATGGGAGTGGTGGGGGATCAGGACGCGGTGGAGCGCTGCCGCTCCAGCTGCACCGAAAGCAGGTGGGCCAGCTTGATGCGGGCCTCCTTGAAGCGGTGCGGATTTTCCAGGCGGCGGGTGGCCTGCTGGAAGCGCAGATCGAACAGCTCCCGCCGGGTGGCGGTGATGCGTTCGGAGAGGTCGCTGTCGGTGAGCTTGCGCACCTCGGCGATAGCGGGACGGGCCATGGTTCAGGACTCCAGGGCTAGAGCGGGTTCGGGGGGTGCTGGTTCGGCCACCGCGTCATCCACCTGGTCGGCCAGGCTGATGAACTTGGTTTTAACCGGCAGCTTGTATTGGGCCAGTCGCATGGCTTCCCTGGCGATCTCAGGGGTGATTTCAGGCCCCCCCATCTCGAACAGGATGCGACCAGGCTTGATCACCGCCACCCAGAATTCCGGGTTGCCCTTACCGGAACCCATGCGGGTTTCGGCGGGACGCATGGTGACTGGCTTATCGGGG
>Ga0209298_10000790_pt1 | contig 21254 bp, 22 predicted proteins | sample S_140806_EF_Meta_FD_187325 | JGI IMG/M metagenome (GOLD analysis project Ga0209298, IMG submission 187325) | Freshwater microbial communities from Lake Simoncouche, Canada to study carbon cycling - S_140806_EF_MetaG (SPAdes) (version 2) | ecosystem: Environmental > Aquatic > Freshwater > Lake ...
GGCTGGAATCCAAGCCACACCGGCTTCATCCGCACCGTGCTGAAGAAGATGGAGAAGGAAAACACCCGCGTGATCTACCTCCGCGGCAATCACGATGACATTCTCGATCGCTTCATCCCCATCGAATTGGATAATTTGATCCTCACGGAGGAGCATGTGCATTCCACCGCCCGTGGTGATTACCTTCTCGTGCATGGTGATGGCTTTGATGCCGTCACCACGAATCATGCTTGGCTCGCGAAACTCGGTGGCTACGGTTACAACGCCCTCCTGCGCTTCAATCGCGTGATCGACTGGGTACGAAATCAAATGGGCAAGGAACCTTTCTCCCTCGCCAAATGGGCCAAAGCGAAGGTGAAAGCCAAAGTGAGCCCCATGGGCCGCTGGGAGGAGCAGGTGGTGGACCTCGCCCGCTGGCGCCAATGCGCGGGCCTCATCTGTGGTCACATCCACACGCCGACGGACAAGATGCTGGGCGATATTCATTACCTGAACTCCGGCGACTGGGTGGAATCCATGACCGCCATCATCGAGCACCTCGATGGCCGCTTTGAAGTCATCCACTACGATGACTTCTGCGAGCGAACCGGCCGCGAGCCGAAGGAAGCGATGCAGGCGGAGTGATGGAGTGCCGCTTCCTCAAGACTCCAATACTCCATCGTTCCATCCATCAACCAAACGCCCGCTCACACCGTGAGGCATGCGCGGGCGTGAAGGTGGCGGGGCGGCTTATTGATTGCCAATCATGAGCAGCATGGTGTCACCCTTGCGGTAGAGGCGGAGGAGCACGCTCTGCTCGCTGCCTTTGGCGAGGGTTCGGGCCTCGGCGGCACTGGGGACGAGCTGGCGGTTGATGTGGGTGATGACATCACCTTCTTCTAGGCCCATGGCGGCGGCGCGGCTATCGGGATCGACCTTGGTGACGATGACACCCTGAATTTCTTTGGGGATGTCGTGGCGCTCACGCAGGGGCTGCGAGAGGTTTTGCACCATCACGCCAGTGACGAGCTCCTCGGCGACGTTCGCGCCGCCTTTGCCAGCTCCGCCACGCGGGATGGAGCGGCCGGGGCCGACCTCCGCGAGAGCTTCTTCAGGCAGGGCTTCGAGCGTGGCATTGACGGTCATCTTCTGGCCGTTGCGGAGGATGTCCATCGGCACGCTGGAGCCGGGCTTAAGGCTGCTGACGATGAGGCGGAGACGACTGCTGCCATCCACTTTTTGGCCGTTGATGCCGATGACGATGTCTTCGACCTGGAGGCCGGCTTTTTCCGCAGGCGACTCTGCGCCAACCTGAGTCACGAGGGCTCCGGTCTGATCGCCAATGTTGTATTGCTTGGCAAACTGGGGCGTCACATCCGTGATCTGTACGCCGAGGTAACCGCGCTGCACGGAGCCATCATCGAGGAGATCCTCGGCGATGCGCATGACCATGTTCACCGGGATGGCAAAGCCGATGCCGGCGTTCATGCCCGACTTGGAGAGGATGGCGGTATTGATGCCGATGACACGACCGAGACCATCGACGAGCGGGCCGCCGGAGTTGCCGGGATTGATCGAAGCATCCGTCTGGATGAAATCCTCGTAGCCAGTCATGCGGCCTTTGCGCACGATGCCTTCATTGCTGCGGCCGAGGGCGCTGACGATGCCCTGTGTGATGGAGCGTGGCAGTTCCATCGGTGCACCAGCGGCGAGCACCACATCACCCACGCGGAGCATATTGCTATCACCGAGGGTGGCGGGTTTGAGGCCTTTGGCTTCGATCTTGATCAAGGCCACATCGGTCAGCGGATCGTTGCCGATGATCTCAGCGGTGTAGTTTTTGGTGTTTTCACCATCTGGCACGGCCACCTCGATCTTTTTGGCATCCTCGATGACGTGGTTGTTGGTGAGGATGTAGCCGTCCGAGGTGATGATGACACCGGAGCCGACGCCACGGTTCTGATGCTCGGGGATCTCATCCTGCTCAGGCGGCTGCTGCGGCTGGCCACGGCCTCGGCCGCGGGGGGGCTGTTGCTCGTCGTTTTCATCCATGCCGAAATCCTCATCCGGCACGCCGAAGAAGCGGTAGAAGAAGGGGCGGAGCTGAGGCGGGATTTTGTCCGCCGTGGGTGTCTTCACCGGAGCGGAGGAAAAGATGGTGACGACGCTGGGGAGGATCTTCTCGGCCACATTGGCGTAGCTCATTTGGATCTGCCCGCCGTTTGGCAGCGGCGCGGCATCTTTGGTGAGCTTCGAGTTGAAGGCGTTGGAGTCGATCTGCTCGGCACGGGCCAGGCTGAGCGCCAGCGTGATGGCGGTTACGATTGGAGCGGTGTGTTTCATGGTGGGGGTGGAGGGATTTCAGAGCGTCAATGGACGTGATACGCGCCGCGTGACGTGCTGACGCGGAAAATCTTGAAGCAATTTTCAGCCCTGCAAAGCGACTGTGCAGAGAATTTTAAGCTGCACACAAAACCTATGAGCAGCGGCGTTTTCGCCCCTCCTGCTTCCCATGGCCTATATCTCCGGCAATTTCCAATCCCCGCGGAAGGGCCTGGCTTCGAGGAGCTTGTTGGCTTCGGCGTCGTTTGGGAAGGTCTCAGTGGCGGGGTCCCAGTTGAGAGGGCGTTTGGCCTTCACGGCGATGGCGGCGAGCTGGCAGAGGGTGTCGCTGCGGACGGCGGTTTCGATGTCGCAGATGGCTTTGGAGCCGGCTTTGATGGAGTCGATGAAGTTGCGGGTGTGTTCGAGACTGGCGGGCAGCTTGATGGGCATGGTGCCTTCTTTGTTCGTGGGATTACGGAGGATGGCGTCGTCGCTGGCTTTGATGCTGCCGCGCAGGACATGTACCCAGCCCTTTTCGCCCATGAAGCGGATTCCGTGGCCGATGTCGTCGCGTTTTTCGTTCACGAAGACGATGGGCGCGGCGCTGGCGTAATCGAAACGCATGCGCCAGCCGAGCACGTTGTCGCAGGTGCCGCTCGCAGGCCATTCAGCGGCTTCAAAGCTCACTTTGACCGGTCCGGTGTCGTCCGTGCCATTGCCCCACTGCGCGATGTCGAGATGATGGATGCCCCAGCAGGAGAGCATGCCAAGGGAGAAGTTGGAGATGTTCTCGTGGAAGTGGCGCTTGGTCTTTTCGACGTTGTAGGGCGTGAACGGCGCGGGGCCCACCCAGCGCTCCCAGTCGATGGTTTCCGGCACGGCCTGATCGGGGAAAAGCGGAGACGTGATGCCGCCGGGCACAGCGACCTGGATTTCCGTCAGTTTGCCCAGGCGACCGTTGCGGGCGAGTTCGCAGGCCCAGCGGAATTTGAGGTCGCTACGCTGCTGCGTGCCGAATTGGAAGACGACGCCCGTTTTGCGCACGGCGGCGCGGACGTGCTTCGCCTCGGCCACGGACATGCCCATGGGTTTTTCATGGTAGATGTGCTTTTTGTTCAGCACGGCGTCGGTGGACGGAATGCTGTGCCAGTGGACGGGCAGCGCCATCAAAACGGCGTCGATGGAAGCGTCGCGGTTCAGCTCGCGGAAGTCGGAGAGGACCTTCACATCGTCGCTGCCGTAGGAGTCTTTGATATGCCACTTCGCGGTCTTGATGCGCTCCTGATTCACATCGCAAAGCGTGGTGACACGGACGCTTTCATTCGTCAAAAACGCCCGCATGTCATGCGTGCCCTGCGCCCCGCAGCCGATGACGCCGAGGGTGATCTTGTTCGACGGTGCTGTTTCGCTGCGCAGCACGCTGGCAGGCACAAAGTAAGGCGCGATGCCCGTGGCGAGCACGGATTGAAGGAAGGAGCGGCGGTTGTTCATGGCAGGAATTACCAACGCTAACCGAATAGGCATCCAACGGACAAGATTTATATCGGATCGGCCGCTGGGTGGCTTGATTTGGCCGCAGAGGGGCGGAGTAGCGGAGGGCGCAGAGTTTTAAACTGCCTGATTCTTTGCCGCCTCTGCCTCTTTGCCCCTCTGCGGCAAACACGAACGGCTCTTGGCCTTCATCCTTCGTGCTGAATGCTCTCAAACACCGCACCGCCGAGAAGATGCTCTCCATCATACAGCGCACAGATCTGCCCTGGTGTCAGCGCACGCTGCGGTTCGTGGTATTCGAGGGTGGCACGGCCGTCGCCGAGAGGTTGGAAGTCGGCGAGGCCGGCGGGGCAGCGATAGCGGGGCTGGGCGTTCAAAACGCGAGCGGTATCCAGTGGCTCTCCGGTGGTGGAGATGGTGTGCAGCACGGCTTGGCGTGCCCAGAGCAGCGGTGTGTCGGCGTTTTCGATGGCGACGACGAGTTCGTTCGTCGCGTGTCGCTTGGCGACGACGACGTAGGCCTGTTTGTGGATCGGACTGGCGACGCCGTGGCCTTTACGCTGGCCAAGCGTATAAAGATGCAGGCCGCGATGCTCGCCACGCACTTTGCCTTCGAGATCGACGATGGGGCCTGGCTTGTCCGGCACGAAGGTCCGCAGGAAGTCCTCCATCTTCACCTGGCCGATGAAGCAGATGCCTTGGCTGTCTTTTTTCTCCGCTGTCTTGAGTCCAAACTGCCGCGCAAGGTCTCGCAACTCCGGCTTCAAAAGGTGCCCGATCGGGAAGTGGGCGATTTTGACCTGCTCCGGCCTCATCATGGCGAGGAAGTAGGTTTGGTCTTTGTTGGGGTCGGCTCCGCGGAGGATGTGGCCACCCTCATTGCGTGCGTAGTGCCCCGTCGCGATGCCTTCAAAGCCATTCTCCTGCGCCCAGTCCCAGAGGACGCCGAATTTCATCTCGCGGTTGCACATCACATCAGGATTCGGCGTGATGCCGGACTGGTAGCCTTCGAGGAGGTATTTCACGACCTTTTCGCGGTATTCGGTCATGAGATTGACGACGCGAAACGGGATGCCGAGCTGCTCAGCCACGACGCGGGCGTCTTCGATGTCTTCTTCCCAAGGGCAGTGGCCGATGATGTTTTCCTCATTGATCCAGTTCTTCATGTACACGCCATGAACCTCATGCCCATCACGAACGAGGACCGCAGCGGCGACGCTGCTGTCCACGCCGCCTGACATCGCCGCGAGAATCTTCATGCGCGGATGTTTCGGCGGGGCGGGGCGGGCGTCAATGAAGAGGCGCATGCCCGTTGCCGAACATGCGCCTCGTGGAATGCTTTTTCGATCAATTAGCCCTGCTGGCCCTGATACTTGGCGTCACCAAAGGCGAGCATGAGGACGAAGATGGGAGTCAGGAGCCAGAGGCCGATGCCAAAGCCGGTGCCCTTGCCGAAGTTCTTGGCCATGCCAAGGCTGGCGAGCAGTGCGATGATGAAGTTCAAAACCGGGATGATCATCAGGATGAACCACCAGCCTGGCTTTCAGCAAATACGTAGCCAGACGATGATGTTGTAGATTGGGATGAAGAGCGCCCAGCCAGGCTGTCCGGCCTTGGTGAAGACTTTCCAGACGGCGCCGATCATCAGGGCGACGACGGCCAAGGCGATCAGCGTGGGGACGGTTCCGAATTACCCCTTGGCGTAGTATTCGAGTGAGGCGGCGCTGGATTCTTGCAGCATGGGGAGCAGATGGGTGAGCATAAGGTATTGAGAGTGATGAGGACATCATCCGCCGCAGACAGAACTCCACAGCGCGACTTAGCCAAATTGCAGTAAAAAGGCGGCCATCTGGCAAGCATTCGTTCTGGCCGCTTCGGAGCGGCGCTTGATCTTTGCCCTCCTCCGGCCCAGAAAGCAGGATGGCAAAGATCGAAAAAGCACCCACGGGCGAGTTCCATTCCGGCTATGGCTGCATCATCATGGCGTTGGCGGCGGGGATGTTTGGGTTCATCCTATGGTGGGGCTGGTATTCGCTGACCACAATGGATCGCGAGATCGGCGCGGTGGCTCAGGCTGAGCCGGCCGTTTTGCCCGCCATCGTGCCGGTACCGGATCTGGAGAAGAGGCTCGCGGATTTCGCATCGGCGCTGAAAGCAGGATCAAAAGCCTCGCTGAAGCTATCCGTGGCCGATTTGAATGCGCTGCTCGTCCTGGCACCCGATGGCGGCAATGGCAGTTACAAAAACATGCTCCGCGTGAAGGCTCTCGATGCCGCCAAAGGGCTGATCGTCACCGATGGCAGCCTGCCGATGAACACGGCCAAGTTCTGGGAGGGCACCAAGCGCTACCTCGTGGGCGAGATCGACTTCAAAATCGAGCCAACGGAGCTCGGTCCCGATGCGAAAGTGGCCGCCGTGCGAGTGCCGGGCAAAACGGTGCCGGAGGAGATGGTGAAGGGCATGCAGATGTACGGCTACTTGGGGCCGTATCAGAGCCATCCGGTCATCGGGCCTGTTTTAAAGGCGATTACCTCCGCCAAGGTGGAAGCGGATGGCATCCTGCTGGAGGTGGTGAAATGAGCACCCCACTCCCCGAGCACCCCAATTCCTGGAAAACCCTCTCCTCGCGGGAGACTTACTCGAACCCGTGGATTCGCGTCCGCGAGGATCATGTGATCAATCCTTCGGGAGGAAAGGGGATCTACGGCGTGGTTGAATACAAGAACCGAGGTGTTGGCGTGATCCCCGTGGATGAGGAGGGATTCACCTGGCTGGTGGGCCAATGGCGCTACTGCCATGATCGCTACGAGTGGGAGATCCCAGAAGGCGGCTGCCCGGCGGGCGAAGTCCCAGTCGAGGCGGCCAGACGGGAGCTTTTGGAGGAAACCGGCATTTTGGCGGCGCAAATCGAGCCGCTCTTGATTGGCATCCAGCTCTCGAATTCGACCTCGAACGAGCTTTGCGACCTTTTTATCGCCACCGGGCTGACCTTTACCCAGGCTGATCCCGAGGAGACGGAGCAGCTCGATGTCCTGCGTCTTCCTCTCGCCGAAGCCATCGAAATGGCCACAGACGGCCGCATTCGGGACAGCGTGAGCGTCCTCGGCCTGCTGGCGCTGGCCTGTGGGACCCGGAAATAAGGTTCATCCCGGCATTTGACAGCGGGGGGGAGGCGATTACTATCGCGCCCCTTTTTCCCCCCAGAGGGCATCCATTTATGGCAACTACCCAAGTCATCCTCAAAGAACGCATCAAAGGCCTCGGCGCTGAAGCCGATGTGGTCAAAGTGAAGCGCGGTTTCGCACGTAACTTCCTCCTGCCCGAAGGCAAAGCCTACGAGGCTACCAAAAGCAATCTCCGCCACACTGAACGCCTGAAAGCCGTCCGCGCTGAGCGTGAGGCTGCTGAAATGGCCGAGTCCACAAAGCTCGCCGCCAAGCTCAAGAAGGTGAAGCTCAAGCTCACCCTCGCCACTGGCCAGGGCGGCAAGTCCTTCGGTGCCATTACCACGATGGACATCGCCAAGGGCCTCAAGGATCAGGCAGGTCTCGAAATCGATCGTCACAACATCGTCCTCGAGCGTCCGATCAAGAACACCGGCGCTTTCGACATCGAGATCAAGCTCGGCTATGACATTACCGCCGAGATCAAGCTCTCCGTCACCGCCTCCGGTGACAAGTCTGCCGAAGGCGAAGACGCCGGTGAGCAAGCTGCCGAGTAAGTTTCCATTTCATCCATTCCCACAAAGCCGCGTCCTCGGACGCGGCTTTGTTGTTTTCACACCGCAAGGCTCCGCAGGTAGCGTTTAAAAAACGTCACGCCGTCTTCGAGGTCCTGCACGGCGATGAATTCATCCTTCGTGTGGGCTTGGGCGATGCTTCCGGGGCCGATGGCGATGGCGGGGGTGCCGGCGACAGCAAGAAAAGCGGCATCGCAGAACCAAGGCGCCCCGGTGAGGCTGCCGCCAGCGGCGATGAGTTTTTGGATGAAGGGATTCGCGGGATCGGTGTCGAGGCAAAAGGCCTCGCTGGCGGCGGTGACGCGTGCGGTGGCATCATGGCGGGTCACGAAGTCGCTCAGCAGCTTCATCGCGCCACCCGCCTTGGCGAGGCCGGGGGTGGTGCGGATGTCCACGCGGAGTTTGCAGGCATCAGCCACGATGTTGCTGCGGGTGCCACCGTGGATCATGCCGAGATTGATGGTGCTCGCGCCGAGCCATTTGTCTTCGCCGCCGACTTCGGCGAGAAGATCGCGGAATTTGGTATCGAGGAGCTGCACAAGCTTGCTCATCTTCACGATGGCATTCACGCCGAGTTCCGGCGTGGCACCATGCACGGCCACGCCGGTGGTGTGCACATCAGCCCACAGGCAGCCTTTGTGGCGAAACACGGTTTTGAGTGAGGTGGGCTCGCCAATCAGCGCGAGATCGTAGCGGCTGTGATGCTTCGCGAAGTGCTGGGAGCCGAGCTGGGCGCTCTCCTCGGACATGAAGCCGACGAAATGTACCTCGATGGGCAGCGTGGGGAGTTCCTCACGAAGTTCGTGAAGTGCCCAAAGCATCGCCGCCGCAGAGCCTTTGGTATCCGAGGCACCTCGGCCCCAGATTTTGCCATCGCGGAGTTCACCACCAAAGGGATCAATCGTCATGCCGCCGACGCTCACCGTGTCCGTATGTGGGGCAAAGAGGATGCGTGGCTTGCCGCTGCCCTGGGTGGGGTAATGGCCGATGACGTTGGGGCGGCCGGGTTCCACTTCATCGAGAAAGGTTTCCGCGCCGGAGTGCTCCAAAAAAGCGGCGATGTAGCGGGCGCAGGCTTCCTCGCCGGTGTGAGGGGTGCCGGGATCGCCATCGGGATTCACCGATGGGATACGCACGAGGGCCCGGAGGAGCTCGACGACGCTTTGAGGCGGGTTTTGCATGCGTGATAGGAGCCGTAGGACGCTTCCTTTGCAAACGGAGGCTTGCGCAGGCCTCGTGACTTGGCTTCATGGTGCGCATGATCGCCTATTTGAAAGGAATTCTGGCCGAGGCCCTGCCGCATCAAGCCACCGTGGATGTCCACGGCGTGGGTTATCTCACGCACATCCCGCTGACGACCTTTGATCGCCTGCCGCAGCCTGGTGCCGAGGTGAGGCTGCTCACGCACTACCACGTCACCGAGCAGGATCACAAGCTCTTCGGCTTCCTCACCGAGGATGAGCGGGATCTCTTTCGCCTGCTGATGGATCGTGTGTCCGGCGTAGGACCGAAAATGGCACTTTCCGTGCTTAGCGGTATGCCCGTGGCCGCTTTCAAAGATGCCGTGATTCAGGGTGATGTGAAGGCGCTGGCCCGCATCAAGGGCGTGGGCGGCAAAACGGCCGAGCGCATCGTTTTGGAGCTGAAGGACAAAGTGGGCGTCGTGGATGCCTGGCAGGCCAGCCGGAGTGCGAAGACCTCCCACGATCCCGTCCGCGAGGCGCAGAGTGATGCGGTGCTCGGTCTCATCTCCCTCGGTTACAAGCAGAGCGAGGCGCAAAAGGCGGTGAACGAGATCACCAAGCAACCCGGTTTTGATCCAGCCTCCAGCGCGGATCAAATCATCCGTGAATCCCTGCGCTCCATGAATTGAATGCCTGACGACGCCACATTCGCCGAATTGAAGCGCCTGCTCGAAGCCGGGCGTGAGCGTGAGGCTGCCTCGCATGTGCAGTGGAAGGAGAGCACTCAGCTCGCCGCTTATCTGGAGCGTTGTTTTCGTGAGCAGCCCGTTGATGCCTGGCTTCTCGACATGCTCTGCCGCGAGCTTTGGAGGCAAAACGATCTCACCGGGCTGGAAGCAGTGCTGAAACTGCCAGCGGAAGCGGCGGCGGCCGTGATGCTGGACGCCTGGCAGGTGCTCGTACAGGCACGGAATGAAAACCGGGCGGATATGGAGGCCTCACTCACCCGCGTGGTACGCGGCGGGCTGCTTTCAGCGGATTTTTTGATGCTCTTCGAGCGTGAAATGGCCTCGCTCAAACTCTTACGTCTCCTCGATGCCGTGCTGGAGTCTGCCGTGGCGGACGAAACGATCAGCATGAGCTTCGCGGCGCTTTTCACCCGCCGTGCCTGCCATCGAAAGCAGTGGGAGGTGCGGCGTCATTTCGCCCGCTGGATCGAAAAAGCGGCTGATGCTGCGGCGGAGCCTGTGGCGTTTTATTTAGATCTCATCGGCGATACGCGGGAGGCGGCTGGCATCGTGCCGGAACTCATCGCTGCACATGGGGACTGGATGCGGCGGCATTCATCCACCTTTGGTAAATGCGGCTATGCCCTGGCAAACTCCGGCATGCAGGCGGAGACCGCCGCGTGGCTGGAGGGCTGCGAGCTGCGGGCGGATCTGAAAGGCTGGATCGCCGCGAATCAGGTGAGCGCCCTCTGGCATCAGCAACGCTATCCAGAGGCCACAAGGGTGGCAGCGACGGTCCTGGAGCGAAATCTCAAAGACGTCGCGTGGGATTGGAATGCCTCCGCGGCAGCCTTTGGGCATGCCGTGGAAGGTCGGGCTGCCGAATCCCAGGCCGCCATGGCCCGCATCACGGGCGAGAGCGAGGCGCATGCGGAATTCACTTGGGCGATGGAGCTTTCCCGCAGCATCCTGCGGGCATTGGGACTGCCAGCGCACGAGGCAAAGCGGGTGTTTCATGAAGAGCGACGGCGTCTCGACCAAGTGCATGGGCGCCTTGGTTCCAAACTCGACGAGGAAGCCTCCGTGGAGCGGTATCGTTTGGCCTTGGAGGCCATCGGCAGGCATGGTGCCTTCCGCGTGTGGCCGTGGAGCCAGCGTTTGAAGTCCTCCGCTTCCACCAGCCCGCTCAAAGGACTATTCTGGATCGGCGGCGTCGTGCTGCTCCTCATGGCGGTGCTTCGAGGCTGTATCCGCCCGGATGAATCGAATTTTCTCATCGAGAATCCGGCGGATTCCATCGAGCTGCCCCAAGACATGCAGGACCGTCCTGGCAGTGCCAAAGAGATCGATAAGCTCATGACGGCCCCGCAATCCGGGCGAGGTCGCTGAGTCCAGTTGGGTGAAAAACGTGACAGGTAGCTTCTGGATGGCGTTTAATGGGCGTATGATTCGCTTCTTCCTCTGCCTCCTTTTTCTCACCACGCCGCTTTTGACCGCTGAAGAGCCACCGCCTGGCCTCACCGAATACCTCGGGCGGCAGATCGCCATGACGATGCACTGGAAAGGGGCAGAGTGGCTCATGCGCCGCGTGCGTGAAAAGGAGGAATCGCCCACCATCATGCGTCGTGAACTCCGGGTGAAGCCCGGCATGAGCATCTGCGACATGGGCTGCGGCAATGGATTTCACACCATGCCCCTCGCGAAAGAGGTCGGCGAAACCGGAAAGATCTACGCCATCGATGTGCAGCCGGAGATGATCGAGATGCTGAAGCAGAATCTCGATGTCAAAGGCATCAAAAACGTGGTTCCCATCGTCGGTGCCTATCACGATCCGAAACTGCCTCCCAACTCCTGCGACCAGATTTTGCTCGTCGATGTCTATCACGAGTTTTCCCATCCCGTGCAGATGCTCGCCGCCATGCGGAAGGCCCTGAAGCCGAATGGCCAGCTCGTGCTCGTCGAGTTCCGTGCCGAAGACGAGACCGTGCCGATCAGACCCGAGCACAAGATGAGCAAGGCGCAGATCCACAAGGAGATGAACGCCAATGGTTTCGTCATGAAACGCGAGTTCGATGGCCTGCCTTGGCAGCACCTCATGTTCTTCGGCAAGGATGGCTCGTGAGCTTGCCGCCTGCGTGTCTCCACGCTAACAGAGGCGCATGACTCTCACGCTCCCCCAGTGGTTTGATCTTCACACGCACTTCCGCCAAGGCCCGGCGATGGCTTCCTATGTCCAATCGCATCTCGACATGGGCTGCGCGGGTGCCTTGGCCATGCCAAACACCCAGCCGCCGGTCTCGCACGTCTCCGGAGCTGCTCGGGCGGATGGCTGGTCCATCGAGAGCTACTCGGCGGAACTTCGCCAAGCCGGCGCGGCCGCCTTTGAGCAGCTCATCGTGCCGCTTTACCTCACTCGGCAGACCACGGCGTCGATGATTCACGAGGGCGCAGCCTCCGGCGTGCTCCGAGCCTGCAAATACTACCCGCCCCACGGCACCACCAATGCTGAGCACGGCCTGCCGATGGATGATCTCATCGGCGGTGAGGTGCTGCGGGCGATGGAGGAACGCGGCATTGTGCTCTGCATCCATGGCGAGCAGCATGCGCTGAGCGGGCCGGACTACATCGACGCACAGCAAAACGCCGAAACGAGGTTTTACACGGAACGCATGCCGCGTCTGCTGGCCGCGCACCCCCGACTACGCATCGTGTGCGAGCACATCACCACGCGCACCGCAGCGGAGTTTGTGGCCGCCGCGCCAGAGCATGTAGGTGCCACCATCACACCGCAGCACCTGCTTTACACCCTCGGGCATCTCATTCAGGGGCTGAAATACCACCTCTACTGCCTGCCCATCGTGAAGTTCCAGGACGACCGTGCCGCGCTGCGCCAAGCCCTGACTTCCGCTGGTCAGTCCAAGTTCTTCGCGGGCACAGACAGCGCCCCCCACACTACGAAAGCCACCGCCTGCGGCTGCGCGGCAGGCTGCTTCACCGGCGGCTGCGCACCGCAGCTTTACGCCATGGCCTTTGAGGAAGCGGGGACTGACCTGGCCTCCGAGCAGGGCAGGGCATCCTTCGAGAGGTTCCTCTGCCTCAATGGCCCGCGCTTTTATGGCTTCCCCGCCTCCACGCGGCAGTTTCAGATGGTGAAAACGCCCTCGCAGTCTTTGCCCCTCGAAACTCCCGCCGGTCCCATCACACCGCTTCCACACGGCCTGGGGCTGGAGATGACCTGGAGCCTGACCGGGGCGATTTGATAGCGAACAAGCTCAATGAAGCGATTCTCCCGGTTAACTTGACGAAATTGCGCCCAGTTACCGCCTCAGACACTTCAAAAATCAGCAATCATCAATCAGCAATCGACATTCCCGGTTCCGTCCGCCGAACCGCCCTCGAAACTGCAGATTGATGCGCTTCGCTTCCCTTCGGGCTGCCTGTAGCAGTCTGTCTCGCTGCGCTCGGCTGCTGAACTCCCATTGCTGATTGTTGAAGTTACTCCCGCTTCCACCACGTTTGGAGAGGCCGCCATGAAGACCCTTGCCCTACTCTGCCTCGCCGCCCTGACCTCCACTGCCCTCGCCCAGGCTCCGAAAGCCCCGGTGAAAAAGGAACGCAAGCCAAACCCCGCCATGGCGAAGATCGAGGATGTGCCAGGCCTGCCGCGTGTGCTGATCATCGGTGATTCGATCTCCATCGGCTACACGCTCGATGTGCGTGAGCTGCTGAAGGGCAAAGCCAACGTCCACCGCATCCCCACCAATGGCGGCCCGACCACCAACGGCCTCAAAAACATCCAGGCCTGGCTCGGAGATTCCAAATGGGATGTCATCCACTTCAACTGGGGCCTTCACGATTTGAAATACATCCAGGATGATCCCTCCAAGCGAGCCGATCCGAAGGCCGCTGGTTCCCACCTCCAGGTGGCGCTGCCTGATTATGAGAAGAACCTCGCCGCACTCGTCAAAACCATGCAGGCCACCGGTGCCAAGCTCATCTGGTGTGCCACCACGCACGTGCCCGCAGGCAGCGATGGCCGCATCGAAAGCGATGAAGTGAAGTACAACGAAGCCGCCGCCCGCGTCATGACCGCCGCAGGCATTCCCACCAATGATCTGCGTGCTCACGCTCTCGCCAAGCCGGAAGCGCAGCTCCCGGCGAACGTTCACTACTCGCCTGAAGGCAGTCGCTACCTCGCGGAGAAAGTCGCCGCTGTGATTGCGGAGCACCTGCCGAAGAAGTGATCGACAGGTGAGGTGGTGTTATTCGATGGCCACGCTGCCTCGCACGAGTTCAAAGCCGGATTTCACCTTGTCGAGATCTTCGGTGGAGACCTGACAGATGATGAAGCAATGCTGCTCTCCGAAACTGCGGGCGTAATAGAATCGCGTGTGAGGAATATTCACCGTGGCCAGCCTCATGTTCAGCGTCTCCTTCATCGCTTTCCATCCCTCCACATCGGGGAGGTCCGTGAAGATCAGCCCGGACATGGTGCCCATCGGGATCACTTTAGCGGTCTCCTCGGAGAAAGCTTTCGCATAGTCATTCAAATCATTAGCCATGGCCTCGGGATAGATTTGGACGATCACCATGGCATCACCGGGCGTTTCGATGGAGATGTGGCGAATGCCGCCCTCGTGCATCTCATCCTCGACCTGCCAGTTTCCCGGCAGGCGAAGGGTGAGCGGCTCTTTGCGGAATTGTTTTGGATTTGCGAGATCGGCCTTCGGCTCGCCACAAGACGACAAAAAAGCGGCAGCGATAGCGAGGAGCGGAAGAACAAGGGAACGACGCATGGCATGGCCCTAACTCGAAGCTACTTCACTGACAATGCTCTTCATCAGCTCCTGGGATTTTCCGTTCGGTCACCGCCTCAGCACACTTCAACAATCAACAATAGGCAATCGGCATTCCCAGTTCCTCCAGCCGCGCAGCCTCCCCCGAAACCGCAGATTGCTGAACTCCCATTGCTAATTGTTGATGTTACTCCCTAGCCAACCCATCCGAGACGAAACACCCGCTCTCTCCAGCACGTTCAGGATACACTCACGTTTCACCTACCGATGATTTCTTCCCCATTCCTCCGCCTTGCTTTCGCTGCTCTTTTGCTCTGCCTGCCCTCCTGCGGCACGGCGTTTCGGAAGGCCTGGAATAATGCCCCAGCTTCATCGGGCGTGGCGGGCAAATGGGAGGGCACCTGGCTCAGTGCGGTGAACGGCCACACGGGCACGCTGAAGTGCGTCGTCACCGAATCATCCAAAGCCGGCGACCACGAATTCTTCTACCGCGCTACCTGGAAAACGATCCTCAGCGGCAGTTACAAGACCATCCAGCACGTCGAGAAAAAGAACGGGGCCCACGTCTTCAAAGGTGATCACCAGATGCCCGACTGGGCCGGCGGAAAATACCACTACGAGGGCGCGGTGAAGGGCGATGAGTTAGGTGCCTGCTATGAGTGTGCCATGGATCGAGGCACTTACACGATGAAGCGGGTGAAGTAGCGGCCCGCTTCAGATCAGGGGCCGATCAACACAATCGGTCCCTCACCCTTCGGCACGCCGCCTTCCTTCTCGACGCTCAAGGCGAACTTCGAGGCATCAGTCACCTCGGTGACGGGCTTGAAGTCCACTTTCGCAAAGCCGGTGCTGTCCACGCGAACGATGCCAGCATCGACCGGCACGGGTTGTTTCGGATCGACGACCCAGAGTTGGTAATCTTTGCCGACCTGCACTGGGGGCATTTTTTCGAGTTTCAGCACACCTTGATGCTTCTCGCTGTCCCAGACCACGACGGCCACGCCTTGCTTGTAGCCTTCGACCGTGGTTTGCAGCGTGGCGATGCGCATTTGAGCCAGTGCATCGCGTTTTTGCAGCGAGGCGATCTCGCCGTTCAAAGCGGCGATCTGCTTCTCCAAGCCTTCGCGTTGCTCGGCGGCGGCTTTTTGGGTCTGCTCGATCTCCGTGGCGACAGCCGCCGTGGCGGATTGGAGATTTGTCTGGAGCTTTTCACGCTCCATCCACAGCCAGGCGGAGGAGACGGCCAAGGCGGCCGCTGCGGCCCAGCCGGTGAATGCCCAGTAATTGCCCGAATACTTCGCGGCACCCGTGCGACGCGAGCGGATTTTGGCGCGGATGCGGCCTTTGAGCGCCGCAGGCGGTGCGAAAGGTGCGACGGCACCTGCTAGCTCAGCCACGGTGGCTTCCAGCTCGGTGCAGAGAGTCTTCAGAGCACGATCACGAAGGATCACCCCATCGAGGGTGCGTTTCTCGTCCCCTTCGAGCATGCCTAGGGCGCTCAAAGCGGCCAGTTCCTCAAATCGCTCCTCCATCGCGGCCTCCTTTCAGCAGCTCACGCAGTCGCATGAGACCGCGGCGAATGTTTGTCTTCACCGTGCCCAGCGGCATGTCGAGCGTCTCGGAGATGGTGTGATGCGTGAGGCCCTTCAAAAAGGCTAGCTCGACAAGCTTCCGCTGCTCTGCGGGAAGCTGCTGGAGGGCGCTGCGGACGATTTCTGCCCGCTCACGAGTTTGTACATCTTCATCAGCACCGGGCAGAGAATCACCATCGCCTAGTGTGGCGTGCTCTAGCGAAGCAGCCTCCACGAGACGCGTGCGGCGGCCGAGCGCCCGCATGCGGTCGATGGCCTTGTTGCGGAAAATCATCACCGCCCAGGTGAAGGCCTTGGCCCGAGAAGGATCGTAGCTGGAGGCGTGATCCCAGAGCTGCACAAAACCATCTTGCAGCACATCTTGGGCATCTCGTTCATCATGCAGCATTTGCCGCAGCAGGCCGTAGAGGCGCGGAGAAAGGCGGTCATACAGCTCATCAAAGGCACGCGAGTCTCCTCGTGCGACACGCTGGAGCAGCTCTTCCTCGGTGATTTCGTTTGGACTCATGGGGTTGCTGGTCCGTCCCGCCTCGAAAGATTCTCGTTTCGGGGAGATTCGACGACGCGGAGCGGAAAGGGGGGGCTGGTTCCATGCCAGTGCTTGTGAGATCACACAAGTTTTTGCGTATGAAAACCCACGTTGGATTCACTCATCTCACAAGCTCAGCGCCACGAGCCGCCGCCGCCGCGTGAACAGCAGCTCGCAGCTTACTTTTTCCACTGGCAGCCCCGTGAGCCGGGCGATGGCCTCCCGATAGAGGGCGATCTGCGGGGCGTAGCCCTTCAGTTTGTCCTCCAAAGCGCCTTCGGCGGAGATGTCATCCGTTTTGAAATCGATCAATCTCGCCGAGTCGCCGCCCACGATCACGCGGTCAAAGGTTCCGCTGATCCAGTTGCCGTTGTGGATCATATCGAAGGACCGCTCCCGCCACACCTGCGCCTCCGGAGATGGTTTCGTGAAGGCCGCGGCCACATCGGAGGAGGCCAGCACCTCCCGCACCATCGTCAAAGCGATGTCCTCGATGGCATCGCCGCGCAGCAGCCCGCTCTTTGCCCAAAGCGGCTCAAGCGTGCTCAAATCTCGATCCCATTCCACGAGGGCCAGCAGCTCATGCACCAACGTGCCAAGCCGACGCCCCGGCTCGCGGCCTTCGCTGAAGAGCACGCTGCCTTTGACCTGAAAATCCTCTTCACCCGAGGGCGTCACACGACGCGGCATGGCCTGATGACGACGCAAAAGTTCACCCAGCGGCTCGCTGGCTTCGGGAAGGGCAGTGGACTCGGTTTTTGCGGTCGGCTCAAGGCCGGCAAACCACGCCGCATCACCCGTTTCCCATTCGATTTGGAATCCATCCCGTTCCACCGCCGCGCCGCTGCGCAGCATGCCACGGAGGAATTGAGCCTCGTTCACCGAGGTGGAGGTTTTGGGTGGCGGTTTCGCCACGAGATACAGGCCGCGCTTGGCCCGTGTCATCGCCACATAGAGCCGGCAGAGCGATTCGAAGCCCGCCCGTTGCTTCGCGGCTTCAAACTCGGCCCGGAGCTCCGCATGCATCGGCAGCAGCGCACGCGGCGGCTCTTGAAGCACCCAGGCGATGCCCTCGTCATCGCGATTCACCACCAGCGAGCGGGAGCGCACGAGATTCATCGCATCCCCGCTCACGCCGGGAAGGATCACCACATCGAATTCGAGGCCCTTGGACTTGTGAACCGTCATCACCTGCACGGCCTGCGCCGCGCCGCCGCTGCTCATCGGCGTCTCGCGGGCATGCTGGAGAAAGGCGTCGATGTCTCGCGAGCCATGCACATCGAACTCCGCCGCGATCTCGCCAAACTGCCGTAGCCGACGCTCGTGAAAGGCGTCCATCGCGGGCAAAACCTCCCGCAGGTGCCGCGACCACACCTCCGTGAAGCCGACGAAGCCTTTTTCAAACACGAGCGATCTCACCTCCGCCATCGTCGCGGGCTGTGGCTCGATTTTTTCACGCAGTGGCGTCATGCGCAGATGCTCGCGAGCCATCGTGTCATCGGGATGCGCGGCGTATTGCAGCAGGGAGAGCAGCGCCAGCGTCACCGCATTGTCAGTGGCGGGGTGCAGCTGGGATTCGCACACGATCTCCATGCCCGTTTCCGCCCGCAGCGCGTCCGCCATCTCATTCGCATGGCCGTTGCCACGTACCAGCACCGCGCAGCTCAGGCCGCGCTCTAGCGGCTGCAAATGCTTCAAAAGCGCCGCCACCACCATCGCAGGCTCCTCATCTTTTTCGGCGCAAAGCAGCGCCGCATGCCCCGCGAGGTCCTGGTTGCGCTCCGCTGCCCGATGAGGCTGAAACTCAAAACCCTTCATACAGCCCGCCACGAGGCTTTCCATGCCCACCGGCTCGCCAAACACCGCATTCACCGCATCCAGCACCGCCGGGGCGCTGCGGAAGGAACAGCTCAGGCTCTCGCGTCGCAAACCCTCCTCACTACCTTCACGGTGCGGCCACGTCGCCAGCACGTCATCAAACAATCCCGGCTCCGCCTGACGCCAGAGGTAGATCGACTGCTTTGGATCACCCACCGCGTAAAAACTGCGTCGTCCGCCATCATCCTGCATCACTTCATCGACGAGCCCTTTCACCACACCCCACTGCACGCGGCTGGTGTCCTGAAACTCATCGAAAAGCCAGTGCTCGTAACGCGAATCGAGTCGGAACCACAAGTCCGCGTCCTCGTTCTGCAACCAGTCCGATGTTCCCGCCGCTTGCGCCAGCAGCCGCTGCACATCCGCGAAGGACAATCTCCCGCGACCCCGCACTCGCCGCGCATACTCGCCCTCGTATAGCTCCATCAGTGCCGCCATGCCCGTCGTGCGTTGAGCACGGCAGGTCAGCTCCTTTTGCAGAATCACACGTGCCAGCCGCATCCAAGCCGCTCGCAGGCTGCCTTCGAGTTTGAGCTTCTTTCCTCCCCAATGGATGACTGCCGAGCCTTTTTCGAGTTCAGGCCAAATGGGGGCTGTGTTCTTCAAAAAATATTCAAGGCGGTCGCCAAAACTCGTGCCTGCCTCCCAGATTGCCAGATCCGCTTCGAGTTGATTCAAGAACTCGATGCTCTTGTCGTGATCCGTTGTGAAAACAACCCGCAAAGCCTTCAAAGCCTCCGCTAGGCTTTCTTCGCCTGCCACGAGGCCCGGCACGAGACCCCAGCGCCCGGCAGAATCGCTCTGCAGCCAAGTATCGTGATGCGCCTTGATCCAACTTTCGAGGCTTTCCGCCGCGCCGCGTTCTTCATGGCCAAAGGTGGCCTGTTTGTAGCCTTCGAGCAGGGCACGAGCCGTTTTGCCATCCTGCTCCGCATGCACCCGCTCCAACAAGGCATCCAACGCCTCGCGTCTTGCCTGAAGGGTTTCATCCTCCGCCATCACACGGGCACCGAGCGGCAATCCAAGCTCCAGCGGAAAGCACGCCGCGATATTCGCGAAAAAGCTGTCCATTGTCCCCAGCCGCAGCTTGTGCAGTCGCCGCGTCACCGAGCGCAGCAGTTCATTGAACGCCACCTTCTGCGGCGGAGCCGGGCTTAAGCCATCGAAGTAACCTTGCGCATCTCCCGCCTCTGCCATCGACGAGAGCTGACGCAGGATGCGCTGAAAAAACTCCCCTGCCGCCTTCCGCGTGAAGGTCATCGCCGCGATCTCCTCCGGCCGCTGGCCCAGCGAAAGCAGATGCACATGCCGACGCACCAGCTGGTAAGTCTTTCCAGACCCCGCCGATGCCGAAACCAGTATGTGCCGCATGCGCTCCATGATGGCGGCGAGTGTGAACGGCCCTGACGATGAGGCAAACGCTCATCGCTTCCTTTCGATTCCGCAGGCCCAGCGCTTGATTCATCTCCATGCGGGGGGGCTGATGATCCCTTATGAGCCAACCTGCCTGCCCCATGTGCGAGATGAACGACGCTCTCGAGCACGCCGAACGTTTGGAATGCATGACCTGTGGCCACGAATGGCCCAAGGAGGCCGAAGCGGAAGCCCCCGATGCGGAGCGTGCCGTGAAGGACGCCTACGGCAACGTGCTCGTCGATGGCGACATCGTGGCGATGATCAAGGACATCAAACTCAAGGGCTCCTCCGAGGTGCTCAAAGTGGGCACCAAATCCAAACCCATCCGCCTTCAGGATGGCGACCATGAGATCTCCTGCAAAATGGATGGCGTCCTCATCGGGCTGAAGGCCTGCTTTGTGAAAAAGGTCACTGCTTGATTCGAGCCTCAATTCCCCACCGAAATGAGCACCAGCGAGGTGGAGGCGGGCTCCGGTGGAGCGGCGGCGGTTGGCACCAGCGGCTCTCTCGCCTGGGCCTTTGAGCAATTTTTCACCACCGCCACGCTCACCATCGCCAGCATCGACGACACCTGGGAGCACGCCCTCATCGAAGAAGATCAAGCATCCGCCACCAGGCGTTTCGTCCGCGTGAAGGTCAGCTACACGCAGCTCTGATCTTGGAAGCCTATTGAGGGTTTTACTCGTTCGGCGGCCACGTCACACCTTCGAGTTCCTTCGGCAGTTGGGTGGGGTCTTGAGGATAGAAAAGCGATAGATCGATCTTCGATTTCGATCCCTGCACAAACTCCAGCTCCTCTGGCCCGCCGATGATGAGCCAGAGCACTTCTTCATCCGTGTCATTGAAGACTTGGCGGAGCTGATCCGGCCCCACCAGCACGCCGCCATGTTTCGACACGGTGAGCGTTTCCTCGCCCACACGCAGGCGGCCGGTGCCTTCGATCACGAAGTAGAACTCTTCCGATTTGATGTGCTTGTGCAGTGTGTTCGCACTCTTCGGCGGCATGCGCCAGAGACGCGCGGCGAGGTTTTCACTGCCGGTGCGTTCAAGAAAATCGGCATTCGGGAGGCGCATCAGGTTCGACGGACGCCAGTGAAGATCATCCGGCGTGATGACCTGGTAGCCTTGGAAGGTTTTCATGTGGCTCCCTACCGAAAAGCGATTCATCAAGCCTGCGCAGGTTTGGCCGCAGCCATCTTGCGCATCAGGAAGAACTCGCCCACGACGAGCAAGAGCAGGGCGATGCCCAGCGCCGGCCGCACGGCGATCCAGGCGATGTCGGTCACGACCAGTGAGATGGTGCCAGCCAACACCACGGAGACAAGGCCCGTGCCCATGCCGATGATGCTGCCGATGAAGGGGATGACGCTGCCCTGCACGCTGAGCGGACGCATGATGGCCATGAAGCCGAAGGTCATGAACAGGAAGCCAGCGAAACGCAGGATACAGGTGATGAGGGGGGGCGCGGAAGCGGCTTTTTGAAACATCAGCTCAGCGCTGACCACGCCGCTCTCGATCATGCTGATCGGGGCACCCACTGGTAAATCTCGATGTGGCGGATGAGCTGCAAGGCGGGAACGGAAAGGTCAAAGTCAGG
>Ga0209298_10000794_pt1 | contig 21225 bp, 27 predicted proteins | sample S_140806_EF_Meta_FD_187325 | JGI IMG/M metagenome (GOLD analysis project Ga0209298, IMG submission 187325) | Freshwater microbial communities from Lake Simoncouche, Canada to study carbon cycling - S_140806_EF_MetaG (SPAdes) (version 2) | ecosystem: Environmental > Aquatic > Freshwater > Lake ...
GCGGAAGGTTTTGAGCTTTTGCATGACCCATTCTCCCAGGCAGATCCATTGCTGTCACTAGGATCTGGGCAGATTCATGGGCGTCTGTGGAGAGGCGCTGGGCGATCTATGCGCAACAGCCTCCTAGAGAAGTTAGTGGGCGTCTCGTCTCTGTCAGATGTCAATCAGGTTGACCGGCGCGTTGCTTTGCGTTGGTGGCCTTGGTGGCGTTGGTGTGGTGTGGCTGGCGATGTCCGTGTCGGCAGGCGACCAGGCTCAACGATCAGCAGCATCCAGGCGCCGGGCGTCAGTTCTGCCCATTTCCCTCATCACCGGCCGCCATCTGCCGATAGAGCGCCGCCAGTTGCCGCTCCAAGGCCACCGTCGAAGCGCCGGGTAACTCCAGGGGCCCAAGCCGCTGAAGTGCACGTTCAGGCGGATCGGGAGGCAGGGGATCGGGCGGTGACAAGCGCCGATCAGGACGGGCCCGCAGGCCCACCGGCCACCAGGGAGGCAGGCCGTGGTCGCTCGGCTCCGGCGCGCCCCGCCGCAGGGAGGCGAGCAGGGCATCGCGCTCCCTGCCATGCCAGGCCAGCAAGAGCCAGGGATCGTCATCGAGGCGCTGGGCAAACACGTAGAGCACGGCGGCAATGTGTTTGCAGGGTTCAGCATCGTCGGGGCAGCCGCAGCGCACCTGCAGATCGCTCCAGCGACGCGGGAACAGGGGCACCCCCACCTCCGCGAAGGGCTCCTCCAGATCGCGGGGCAGCTCACCGGCCAGCAGCTGGGCAGTCCAGCCGAGCCGAGCGGCCATCGCTGTCTCCAGCGCTCGCCACTGGACCTTGCTGGGTGCCGCACTGCGTACGCTGACTCGATAGGGCGTCGCCCGGGAGCCCTGGACCCGCGCCTCCAGTCGCCCTGCCTTCACCGTCAGATCCTGAACTCGGCCGCCGCGGGCATAGCGCCGGCCCCGCTCCATGCGCGGCCCCAGACCGTACCCCTCCAGGACCGTCGTGAACCGCTGCGACCACCACTGGCTGGCCAGCGGTGCGGCCCGCCTTCCCCCTCGGGCTGCGGCCGGATTGGGGCGCGGCACACTCACGGAGCATCCCCCTGCGGATCCCGCAGCCGGATCAGCTGGCGCATCTCCTCGGTGGAGAGCTGACTGAGGGCCTGCTCTCCGCTGGCCACGACCCGCTGCGCCAGATCGCGCTTGGCGCGAATCAAGGCATCAATGCCCTCCTCCACCGTGCCGCCGCACACCAACTGATGCGCATGCACCGTACGGATCTGACCGATTCGATGGGCCCGATCGGTGGCCTGGTCCTCCACCGCCGGGTTCCACCAACGGTCGTAATGGATCACATGGGAGGCGGCGGTGAGGTTGAGGCCCGTGCCGCCAGCCTTGAGCGAGAGCAGAAACACCGGCGGGCCCTCCTGATCGGTAAAACGAGCCACCAGCGCATCGCGGCGCCCGCGGCTGAGGCCGCCGTGCAGCCAGAGGATCTCAACGCCACAACGGCGGGCCAGATGCACCGCCAGCCGCTCCCCCCAGGCGGTGTACTGGGTGAAGATCAATGCCTTCTCGCCGGCCTCAAGAATCGCCGCCAGCAGCTGCTCGCAGCGCTCCAGCTTGCCGGAGCGTCCCGTCAGTTCGGAGCCGTCGTCGAGGTAATGGGCGGGGTGATTGCAGACCTGCTTGAGCCGCGTGAGTCCGGCCAGCACGAGCCCTTGGCGGGCGATGCCCTCACTGGCATCGGCCTGCTCCAACAATTCATCGGCCACCGCCTGATACAGGGTGGCCTGCTCCTGGCTGAGCGTGCAGAGCTCGGTCTGCTCAATGCGGCCGGGAAGGTCCGGCAGGATGGCGCGATCGCTCTTGAGTCGCCGCAGCAGGAAGGGGGCCGTGAGCTTCCGCAACCGTTCAGCGGCCTGCTCGTCGTGGTCACGCTCGATCGGCACCGCAAAGCGCTGGCGGAACTGGGCCAGGCTGCCGAGCAGGCCAGGGTTGAGCAATTGCAACAGCGCCCACAACTCCAGCAGCCGGTTTTCCACGGGCGTGCCGGTGAGGGCGATGCGGCGCTCACCCCGCAGACCGGCGGCGGCGCGGGCCATCGCGGTGTAGGGGTTCTTGAGTTGCTGTGCCTCGTCGAACACCAGCCGTCCCCAGGACACCTTCGCCAGAACGGCTGCATCCCGACTGAGGACGCCATAGCTGCTGACCAACACGCCGCCGGGGCCAAGCGCCTTGAGGGATCGCTGCAACGCCACCGCTGTTCGGGGACGCTCGGGGCCGTGATGCAGCGCCAGCTTCAGGTGCGGCGCAAAGCGCTCCAGCTCCCTCTGCCAGTTGCCCAGCAAGGTCACGGGCGCCACCACCAGGGTGGGTGCCGTCAGCGGATCGGCCAGCAGGGCAGCGATCAACTGCGCGGTCTTGCCGAGGCCCATGTCATCGGCCAGGCAGGCCCCCAGCCCTAGCTGGCCGAGGAACACCAGCCAGCCCAGCCCCCGCTGCTGGTAGGGCCGCAGCTCCCCAACAAAACCCGCTGGGGTGGGCAAGGCCTCGGCCTGGCCCTGCAGATCGCCCGCCAGGAAGGTGCCCAGCGTCCCAGGTGCCTCGACCCCCGCCAGCTCCAGTTCCGGAGGCAGCCCCAACGACTCCAGCCCCAGGCCGCCCCGCAGCAGCTCCGCCCCGCTCGCCTCTCCCTCCTGGCCCGTGAGGCGCAGCAGGCCGGCCACGGATGCGGCATCCACCAAGGTCCACTGACCCCGCAGCCGCACCAGGGGGCGTTTGAGCGCAGCGGCCCGTTGCAGCGCCGCCAGCTCGGATGCAGAGAGAGGCTGATCCCCCAGCACCGCCTGCCATTCGAAGCGAAACAGACCCGCCAGATCGAGGCCCGAGCCACTTCCCGCAGGAGCGGCTTTACCGCGTTTGCCCTGGCTGCCAGAGATCCGGGCTCGCAACCCCAGCCGTGCTGCCTGGCGCAGGCCGCTGGGGAGCAGCAGGGCAAAACCAGCCTCCGCCAACAGGGCGGCCCGGCTGCTCACCAGGCTCACCAGGGCCCCCTCCTCCAGTTCCAGCTGGGCCGGTGTCGGCTGCTGAAGCACGGGTGCCAGCTCCGGTGCCAAACGCGTGAGCAGTCCCAGCTGGCGGAGCACCGCCTCAAAGGCGCTGGCTGCAAAGGGCGTCTCTCCAGCCCAGAAGGAGGCCAGGGGAAGCAGCAGGCTGGGATCGGCGGTCGGGCCCAGCAGCAGCTCAACGATCCAGCGGCGACGGCGACCGTTGGCCGGTTCATGGCAGCGCAGAGCCAGGCGCAGGTCGCCTCCGGGAGCGACCGCCTGCCGCACCCAAGTTGCCACCTGCGCAGCCGGGGACTCATCCGCCCCGAAGGAAGCAACAGTGCCGGCGGGCAACAAGGGATCCCCAGCGCAGAGGGCCGCCAGCCAGGCTGCGGAGAGGCTGCCCTCTGGGGAGCGGGAGCCGCGCGCTGCTTCTCGATGGCGCAGCCGTTGACGAACCACCCCATCCACAGCAGCGGCCAGGCGATCGGCGAGCTGCCGATGGCTACGGGGGTCATCGCTGGGCAGCAGGGCCTCAAGCCAGGGGCGATCCTCAGCGGCCGGCAGCGGCCACCAGCGGGCCAGCCAACGGCCCTGACCATCGAGCTCCAGGGCGGGCGCCACCCTGCCGGCATCGACCAGCACCGCCGCCAAGCGTTCAAGGCGGGCCTGCAGCAGGGGGTCGTCGTCGTGGGGAGATGCGAGTTGCGTGGAAGGCTGCGGGGCAGCGGCGGGAGAACCCATCGGCGCTGATGGGATGGGGATGGGACGGGGCTTGAAACAAGCCTCTGAATTTTGGCAGGGAGCCTCGGGTGGGGGAGGGGAATGGGCTCAGGGCTGCCACAAGGTTGCCGATTCGTGAGAATCCGAGGCTGGCCTGGAGGCGCAGATGTGCTGTCTTGCAGGCTCTGTAGAAGAGCCAGCCCGTTCTATCCCTGATCAAGCATCTGAATCTGAATCCGCCAAGACACTGGGATGGCCTCACGGGAGCGGACGCCCGCGCTCACGCCGACGATGCGATCGAACAGGGCAGTCATGCCTCTGAAGGGTGAGAGGAACCGATGAAGAAGTCGGAGGGTCTCGGGACACCTCGGGGTTGGGCTGGGGGGCCGGCGGCGGAGGGCCCGGCGGGAGGGGTTGCGGCCGTTGACCGCGAAGGAGGCCCGGTAGAGCTCTGATGCCGACTTCGCCTGGGGGTTGAATAGTTCGCCGTTGCTGGAACAGGACGCCATCGACGGGATACAGGCGCATCTGATCAAGGAATGCGGTGGTGGTCATCGGCCGGCCATCCCGCGGGCGTCACCGCCATTGCGGAGTTGGAGAAGCTGCTGTTTGGCCTCATCGCGCTCGGAGGCGACGGCGGCCACCTTCTGGGCGGAGGCCTCCTCCATCTGGCGTTCGCGCAGCTCCATGCGTTTCTCAGGCACCTGCTTTTCGGTGCGACGCTGCGTTCTCCAGCTTTGCCACTGGAGGAGTGAACAGCGCTGCGGCGATGCAGCCACAGCTCCTGAACGGGCTCCGCTCCGGCCCTCCTCATGGTCGGGGGGCGCCTCAAGGGTTGAAACATGCCCGCCGGGGCTGACGTTGGCTGCGCTGCGCTCCTCATCTCAGTTGTGGACGGGCCCTTGACCCGCCCCCCGACGTCTGAAGGGTCCCATGCGGAGCCCTCCCATGGCTTCTCTGTCCCGCAAAGCCCGCCTGGAGCAATTCTCCTGGCAGGTGCTGGATGATGGCGTTCTGCAGCGAGGGCTATCCCCGCCTGGCTGAACTGGCGGCCCAAGTCCTGTTCAAGCAGCAGTGCTCCCAGCCGGGGGTACCAGTTGATCCGGGGATTGAGGCGCTGGTGCCCTTCTAAGGGGCCAGCTTCCAGCCGGCGGGGCTCCCCTGGGGCCTCGCTTTCTTGCCGGTCGTTTGCCCTATGAGGAATGACGACGGCGGGAATCGAAACCGCTCACCAGCACTCGGAGCCCGAGGACTTGCAGCGCACCCGGTTCTCTCCAGGCACCAGCCGGCTGCACGCCTCAGCACTGACGGGGGCCGGTGCCATCACGGTCGGCGAGGGGAAGAACTGCACCGCTGCCCAGGCTGTTTCGCCCCAGTGGGTCGCTACAGCCGAGGCCTGATGCGGATGTTCCTCGCCTGTTTCGTTATGGCGTCCGGCGCACACTGCTTGGATTTCCCCCAGTGAGTTCGCTGGATACTGATCGGCGATCACCACGGCCGAAGGGGTGCTGCAAAAATCCATAGTTCGGATCTAGGTGGACGCCTTGATCCTCCGTTTCATGCGACGACTGATAGCCAATGCAGAGCCAATCCCAAAGATAGGCAAAGGACCGGGAACACTATTGATAGAAGAGGTTGTGGTCTGGAAAGCCAGATCGTAACCAAGGCCATTGAGGGAGCCATCGCCCGTGCCGGGGATCAAAGCTCCCCTCACTGCAGTAACACGGTCATACTGATAGGCACCAGTCCCATCTCCACTCATGTAGAGATCTCCGTTAGTGGGATCGAAGGCAATGCCATCAGGATTGCCACCCAGCTGCGATCCTGTATTCAGGACTTGGGACACCCAGGCAGATGTGCTGCCTCCGTAATAATCCCAAACATAAGAAGTGTCTAAGCCATCTTCCAAGATTGCCTGAGGAATCTGAAATAGGGTGCGATCTGTTGATCCGGGTTCAATACCAAGACCAACCATCTTCAGATCAATGGGATCGAAAGCCAGATCCGAACGGAATTCACCTCCCCCGACAAGTGTCACTTCAGTGGTGACAACACCGGAACTGGATCCAACATTATAGCGATAAATCTGACTTTTTCCATAACCAGTCATGTAGAGATCTCCATTTGGGCCTACAGTCATTCCGTCAATGATCCCAAATCCAGAAGTAAGAAGATCTGCGACAACCGTTGGAGCACCTACGAGAGCGGTGTTTGTTGAATTCAAGGTAGCCGAGAAGAGACGATGACCTGGACCATAAGTACCTTCAAAAGGATTCATATAATAAAGGGTACGGTCTGGAGCCATCGCCAGGTTTGTTGGAAAAGAGATTCCGGAGTACCCGAGGTCGGTGGTTGTGTTTGTATTGAGATCAATCCGGTAGATATGGTCCTGCGGGAAAGCCCCGCCTCCTAGGGCAAAAATCTCTTTTTGGCTCGCTGCGCTGGCAGGCTGCACGAAGGGAGTCATCCCCAGCAAAGCAGCAACGCTCGAGGCGAGTACCGAAAAATGCCTTTTCATGAATTCAAGAAAAACTCTCTCGAAGATTAGGAAGACTCAGGAAGACTCAATACGTCAGTGGTGCCGCATTTGCGCCTCACGTTTACAGAAGCCTGCCTCGATGTGTTCTAGGTGTTCTGGCCGTAATGGACATCAAGCACCTGGGGCTTCTCGTCGTCGAGGTTGCGAGCCAGCCGGGTGTACATCCTGTAGCCCTTTGTGCGAAGACACATGGCGCCGGCTGCCTTGAGGGTTGTTCAGCCTCCCAGTCTGCGGCTAGATGCGGAGCTTGAGGAGCAGCTGGCTGTAGGGAGGTGCGTGCGCCATCCCAGTCGGCGAGGGGGGGGAAGCTGCACCGCTGCCCCGGCTGTCTCGCCCCGTTGGGTCGCTACAGCCGAGGCCTGACGCGGGTGTCCCTCGCCTTCTTTGTGATGGCCTCCTCTTCCCCCAGCTCCGAAATCCGCCCGTTGCTGGAGCACGTCTATCCAGGGGGCAGCAAGGCCCCCGGTGCTGAGCGCATCAGGATCTTCTATGGCCGCCGCGGTCGCCCGCTCAAAAAGCCCCGCTTCATCCCGGCGGCTCTGGCCCATCTGTGGGCGCGCAAGCTGCAGGCCCGGCGCCTCGGCACCGTCTCGGTGCTCTGAAGGGCCTGGGGCTCCGGCTCAGCCCCGGCGGGTCAGCAGCTCGCCGGGTCTTTCGGCTGCTGTCAACGCAGCGACTCACTCCGCTGCCAGTTCCGCTCCAGCGCGGCTCGAAAACGCTCCATCCCCTAGGAGCCTGTTGCACATAGAACAACGGCGCCAGCAAATGAGCCTGCAAGGCCTACAGGGGCGAGGCTGAGCCAATGGCTTGCGATTGCCGAGACACGCGCCTTGCGATCATTCGCCTGAAATCCCGCTCCATAACAGCGTCGCGCGCCGAGCCCATTCAGAACCGGTGCTCACTCATTCTCATGATGATTGCGAGCTGGTCGCGCTCTGCCAGGATTGCCTTGCGAAAAGCCTATGCGCGACAGGCTCCTAGGGGCAGCAGGAGCCGGATCGGGTGGGCCATCAGAGCGGCAGCGGCGTCCTGGTTCTTCTACAGCGTTTGCTCTGTTGGTGCTGGCGGAGGGTCCACTGGTTTCCCTTGATCGCCAGGCCGCAGTGCTCGATGATCGACACGGGGCGACTCCTGCACCATTGCGCCGGCCGCTCGCCCACCAGCTCCCGCCGGCTGGGGTCGATGCCACGGCCCTGCTGGTAGCGGGTGAGGGCTGGGGCTGTGGTGACAAAACCAGTGTCCAGACAGCGGAACAGCAGCGACTGCCCCCGCAGGTTCTGCAGGTTGAAGCTCGTGACCGCCATCAGCGCTGGACCCCCTTCCTCCACCCATAGTGGCACCAAGGCTTCCAGGACACCACAGGTAGGGCGCGACACCGATGCTCCGCTGCTGATGGCTGATCAGGGCGGCAGGGCCGCCGTGCCATGAGTTGCCCAGCACTCATCGACGCCCCCCCCCCCGACCATTCGCCGCGAAGGAAGCCCGGTAGAGCTCAGAGGCGCTCATGGCCTGGGGATTGATCGGCTCGCCCTTGCTGCCGATGCCTGAAACCGTCAGCCCACCAGCGGCCTGCATGCCAGCCGGGCCCCGTTGCTGGAACAGGAAGCCGTAGACGGGATGCACGCGCATCTGATCGAGGAACTCGGTGGTGGTCATCGGCCGGCCGTCCCGCGGGCGTCACCGCCATTGCGGCCCTCGGCCTGGGAGAAGGCGCGCTCCAGCGGGCGGTCCTTGCGGAGCTGGAGCACCTGCTGTTTAGCCTCATCGCGCTCGGAGGCGACGGCGGCCACCTTCTTTGGCGCCGGACAGGCGGGCGCTGCCAGCAGAGTGGGGCGATGGACAGGCCCAGTCTCGGTTCGATGCAGCGCGAAAACACGGAGGCGATGGCTGCCAACATCAGCCGCGAGGCCGGTGAGCTACGGGCCGCCCTGGCTGACTGCCGGGGGCATCGGGTCGCGGAGCCCAAGATCACGGCGGCGCTGTTGGCGCATCTGCTGGTGAGCACTCGGGAGTTGCTGCAGAACCTGCTGATCGACACTGTTCGGCGCCCGAGGTTTCTCATGGCCGTTGCAGATCCGGATGGCGACCCACCGGGCAGAGGCGCTTAGCCTTGAATCATGAGCAGCCGCATCACCCATAATCCCAACCAGTGCGGGGGCAGGCCCTGTATCCGTGGCATGCGGATCCGCGTGCAGGACATCCTTGAGCTCTATGCCGCCGGGCAGAGCAGCGAGCAGATCCTGGCCGATTTCCCGGATCTGGCAGCCGAGGATCTAAAAGCAGCCCTGGCCTATGCAGCCCGTGAGATCGACCATCCCGTTCTGGTGGGATGAAGCTCTGGCTGGATGCTCAGCTTCCGCCGCTGCTAGCGGGCTGGATCAACGCGCAGGAGTGGGGCATCCAGGCGTTTGCCGTCCGTGATGTCGGACTGCGCGACGCCAGCGACGCGGCGATCTTTCGTGCCGTACGGGAGGCAGGAGCTGTGGTGATGACCAAGGATCGGGACTTCATCCGCCTGCTGGATGAACAGGGCCCTCCGCCAAAGGTGATCTGCCTGATTGGCGGGCTTGGTCACCTCCGCGAGAACTCCAGTTGCCGCGCCAGCCACAGCTCTACATCCTCGTAGGTGTAGCGGACGAGGTTGCCAAGCTTCACGAAGGGAAGTCCGTAGCCGCTGGAGTTCCAGCTGTTGATGGTGGAGAGCGACACCCCCAGATAGGTGGCCAGGGTTTCGGGCGTGTAAAAGCCAGCCGGCAGTGCGGTGGTGCTGGTGTCGGCGTTGGCTTCGGCGCGGCGCTTAGGCAGAAACAGCCAGCTCCCCAGCGGCAACTGGTCCGATGGACGGGCGGTGATGGACGGGTTGAGGCCCCTCAGGGTGGTCACGGTGGTGCCGTGGCGCTCGGCCAGCACGTTGAGGCTGTCGCCGGTGCCGACGACCACCACCCGGTTGGGCTTGAGGGCGGCCTGGACCCGTTCGCCCAGCAGGGGCTGGGTCAACGAGCCGATGCCGCCAGCGCCGTAGAGACCGCCGAACTCAGTGACCGAGAAGGCCGCCAGCTGAGCTTGGCTGGGGGATGGCAACCTGCCTGGGCTGCGCAGCTCGGAGAGCGGCCCCAGCCAGACCGCCCCGAAGCACGGAGCCAGCAACGCAGGCGTGGTGGATGAGACAGGCCGGATGCCGGTAGTGCTCCAACTGGCGGCCGCCCCCAGCCAGTCCCACGGCTGAGAAGGCGTCAGTGGCAGCACCGCCCCGCGGGTGAGGTAGCCCTCGTATGTGAAGTCCCCGGTGTCGACCCCAGGAGAGTTCTCCTTGCTGGAAATCCCCCGCAGGCGCTTGATGAATCCCTCGAACAAGAACCTCCCCGTGCGCACTGAATCGAGCACGCCGGGGATGGCGTTGGAGAACAGCAGGATGCGGGCATTGGCATAGGGCTGCAGCGCCGAAGTGGGCAAAGCCCCCGCGGTTGAGGTGCTGGTCACGCTTCACCCCCGCTCCAGCGCAGCGGTGAAGCCACCGCCCTGACTGTTGAGCAGGGGATCCCGACTCCAGTTCGCCAGGGTGGGGAGCATCAGCAGCAGGGCCTGGGCATGGCTGCCCCGCTGACGGCGGAGGGCCGCCTCGATCGAGAGCCCCTCGCCGTAGCGGGTGGTGATCTCCTCCCGGAGTAGCTCGGTGTCGTACTCGATCACGTCGGCCTTCTTCACCGGCAGGGTGCCGTCCTCAGGCAGGGCATCAGGGCTGACGGCCTTGCGGCGGGTCTCGATCGGTGCCTGCAGCTGCTCGGGGCCAAGCCCGGCCAGCTCGGTATCGATAGCGGCGATGGTAACCAGCTCCCGCCGGGCGGTGGGGATCGCATCGGGGTAGAGCTGCTCAAGATCCGCCATGGCATCGCTGATGGCCCTGATCGCCAGCATCAAGGCCGGGATGGAGAGGGCGATGCGAATCGCCTCCAGGTCAACGGCCCGCCAGCGGTAGGGCGAGTTGGTCGGGGTCTGGCTCATTCGGCTGCTGCAGCTGCCTCCTGTTGCCGCGGCAGGCCAGGGGCCAGCAATCGCTGCCAGACTTCCACCAGGAGGCAGTCGTGAGCATGAACGAGATCCTTTTTGTCGTGGAGGAGGCCGACGACGGCTCCTATCGGGCCAGCGCCGTGGGAGCCGCCATCCACACGGAGGCAGACAGCCTGGAGGAGCTGCACCGGGAGATCCGGGATGCCGTGCACTGCCACTTTGAGGAGGGAGAAGCCCCGCCCCTGATCCGGTTGCATCACGTGCGGCAGGAATTGCTGGCCCTGTAAAGATCCACCGCGACCTCAACGGTGCGGACCTGGCCAGACGGCTGGCGGTCTATGGCTACAGCATCACCCGACAGAGCGGCAGCCATATGCGACTGAGCCGCCAGGCCGCCGGCGGGCAGCAGCACCTCACCATCCCAGCCCACAAGCCAATGAGGGTCGGCACTCTCCGGCAGATCCTCAAGGATGTAGCGAGCCAGACCGGAGTGAGCCTGGAGGAGGTTGTTCAGTCCATCGGGGGCTGAACAGCTGCCGCTTGATCGATGGGCGCATCAAGCCTCCCCCCCCCGCCCTGGTGGCCGGGCTGTCATCCAGCGTCGGGCTGCTGATCGCATTGGCCGTGGCCAGCGCCAGCTGGTGGCGCATCTCCTCCCGGCTGATCACCCCCTTGTCGAACAGCTCGATCCACTCCTTCACCTGGGGTTGTGGCTGGATCGGTGGGGTGAGCGGGCTCACCGTCACCTGCAGACCCGCGCCGGGAGTAAGGGCCTCCCCCGTGAGGGCGCACCAGTGCTGCAGCAGAGTCGAGAACAGCGAGGCCTTCTGGATCGCCATCGCCTGAAGGAGGGCGTAGCTCTGGGAGGCGGTGAGGCTGATCTCCATCTCGGTGCGGGCAACGCCGCGGTTCTGGGAGGGGATCAGGGCTTCGCGGCGCATGGTGTCAACAAGGATCTGCAGCCAGGCCCCGTGCTCCGCCAACGAGCGGGCCCGGATCTCCACGAACTCAAAGGAGGCGTCCGAGGGCAGATCCATGCAGGTGTTCGGACCCAGCACGACGGGGCCGGCCTGGCTGTTGCCCATGGCATCAACCATCCCCTTGCGCACCCCTACCGGCAGGGCCGTGCAGGAGAGGAGTTCCTCGTATTCGCTCTTGCAGCGGAAGTGGTTGAGGTACTGGTGCGCCAGGCCCAGGTGGGGCAGGTCCCCCTCCCCGTAGCCGCAGGCCCGCGAAGCGGTAGGCCGAGCCATCGGAGTTGTACCAGCAGGCCGGCAGGCGGTGAATCCCCTCGAAGGTGGTGACTACGGGGTCGTCGCAGCGCCAGCCGCTGGTGGCCTGGGGGTCGGCGCAGACCGGGTGGTGGGCCAGCTGCAGGGCGGTGACGGCCCCGCCCCTGGCGGTCCCACCCTTGGTGGCGTCGCCGTTGGTGAGCAGCTGCAGGCTGCGGTAGTGCCAGCGGTCCGGGGCGTCGGCATCGCCCAGCAGGGCGGTGATCTGCTCGATGACCGCTCCTTCGCTGCCAACCGGTTCAGCACTGATGGGCCGGTTCACCGGCTCCCGCCAGATGTTCCGGCCCGGCAACCCATAGGAGACGGGGAGCTCCCAATTCAGGCAGTTGGCCCGAGGCACCAGCTGCAGCCGGGGGAGGGAGAGGCGATCGCCCCGGCGCAGGGCCTCCTGGCGGTCGCCCTCGCTGGGCCAGCTGTGCTCGGGGGGGAGCACCAGCACCAGGGCGGCGCCGTCGCGCAGGACCAGCAGGTCGGCGGCGGCCAGGAAGACGCTCAAGTCCTTGCCCCGGCCATCCACGTCGGTGAGCACCGAGCTCAGGCTGCCGGGGAGGCTGATCCAGCTGCCACGGCTGAGCATCCCGGCGTAGGTGCGCAGAGCATCGCGGAAGAAGCCGGAAAGGCGGGCGGCATCGAGGCGCTTGCGGTAGGCGGTCTCCGGTTCCCGCTCTCCCTTGGGGAGGAAGTGCTACTTGCTACTGCTGCCGTCAGGGGCGGCGAGCAGGGCCCAGCAGTCGGCAGTGATCAGGAGGGAGGCGCCTAGGGCGGTCAGGGAGAGGTGTTTCACCCAGGGAAGCTTGGCAGTTGAGCAGGCGATTGCACAATGTATTATAGGCTGCGTTCTCTTGCCACAGTCTAACTAGAATAACCAGTCCGAAACACGACAGCCACCGACATAGAAGACCTACGCCTATCCACCCGTTCTCAGTTAGAGATAAATTGGCGAAGTTTTATGTATCGCATCTGCAAAGGCCTCCCAAGTTTCAGAAGGGTAACTGGAATTTCGGATATAACAATGACAAAGGAGAATCGCTCATATTCTGCGGCGCAGGCGGACCAGATGGAACCGCTTAGGACCATGGCAATCACTTCCCCATTGACGATCTTGTTTGGCTTGGGAAAACGAGATCACATATAAGCCAGAATTCGATAAGACTATGGCTGTCTCTGCAAGAATATATCTTCACTATTTATTATTAAGCCGACAAAGATACGTTTCTATGCCAGGGCGCCACATGCCTTATCGCATTAAGGTATGATACCTATGTCGATCGCATTGTCGATCCGCCCAGGGCTGAATGCCTATTATGACTTCGCACCCGAAGTGTTCCGGCCAGGAGTATTAGCTCACAGCATCCGCAACCCCCTGCCTTTCCCAAGCATCAGCCCAAATGCTGTAGGCTAGAGCTATCCGACCAAAATCTGAAGCCTAGAAGCTAAATAGATGGAATTCATTATTTTGCCACCAAAAGACAAAACTCCTACGACTAGAGAAAATACGGCTTTCCTAACAGCAGATAATTGGAATGATTACTCGTTTGTGACTATGTTTTATTTGAGTCTGAACGATGAAAAGGGCATTCACCACGAACTGGGATGCGTAAAGATTGGCTTTAAGGGACAAACAACTAAAACCTCTACTTGCTCATCATTAGACAGGCGATTCTCGAAGTTATTGGATGGTTATTTTTCTGTTGGACAAGATGTCGACTACTACAAGAAAGCTTCAGCGCTATCAGTTCAGTCACGAAAAATTTTGCTCGAGGGATTGAAAGATATCGCATTCTTGCCTGAGCTAATTCAAGTTGCTCAAAATGAAGACGTCTTTCGCACCTCGCTGCTCAGAAGTGTTAGTCTATCAGTTGTTCGAGGGCAGTATTGTAGGGTATTGTCCGGGATGCCGCCACTAACGAACTATAAATTTAAATACACCAGGCAAAGTAGTGCCAGCATGTCGGAAATCGAATTACAGTTTGAGGTTAGGCTCGAGTCAAAACCTAGCACAAATATTCATGCAATTATTGGACGCAACGGGGTGGGCAAGACGACAGTTTTAAATGGAATGATCGAAGCGGCACTTGGCAAAGGGGAATCGGGATCTAAATTCTATAATGTTGAGGAAATTTGGGAGCAACCAATTGACAAAGATTATTTTAGTAGCTTGGTTTCAGTCTCATTCAGCGCTTTTGACACCTTTAGTCCACCTAAGGAACAATTAGACCCCTCCGTTGGGACTTGCTACTTTTGCATAGGACTTAAAAAATCTGATAATACTCTTAAGGAAATCAGTGATATTCGCCTAGATTTTCTAGGATCATTAAAGGTTTGTCTTAGCCAAGCATCAAAGCGGGCGCGATGGTTAAAGGCGATCAAGACTTTAGAGTCAGATGAGAACTTTGAAAGAATGGAATTGACAGATTTGGCAAATAGTGGAGAGGCTATGATAGAGAAAGCCGCGAAACTAATCGAACGTATGAGCTCTGGGCATGCAGTGGTATTGCTTACTATTACTAGGCTAGTCGAAACGATCGAGGAAAAGACACTAGTCATTATCGACGAACCTGAAAGTCATCTCCATCCACCACTGCTCTCAGCATTTCTTCGTGCGTTATCAGAACTGCTACATGATCGAAATGGTGTTTCAATTATCGCTACGCATTCTCCGGTTGTCTTGCAGGAAGTTCCACGATCATGCGTCTGGAAGATCAATCGCGTGGGCAAGCTATCGAAGCCAGGGAGGCCCGATATAGAAACGTTTGGCGAGAATGTCGGAATTCTTACTCGAGAAGTCTTTAAGCTTGAAGTTGTGAAGTCGGGTTTTCACGACTTGCTCGTAAAATCAGTAGAAACCGGAGCTACTTATCAAGAAATTGTCACTGAATATGACGCCCAGCTTGGCATGGAAGCACGTGCAATATTGAAGACTCTCGTAACCTATCGGGACAGAAGTAAGTATTCATGATTAAGCTAGAGAGGCCAACTTTTAGCATTGAACAAACGATTGATATATGCTGTCAGGGAATTACTGGCAATAACGACTTACTTCGAAGAGTGAGAAGCCTTAAGCCTAACCTGGAGGCCCGAACTCTTCATTACGTTGCACTTGCCTTGGCAGGAACTCTTTACAATCTGCCACAGATTGTTAGTCCACCAGGCCTCGATCCCGTCATCATCGGTGAGCTTACCAAGTCTGAGCTGGTGAAATTATATAGTTTTTATTTTGCGAGCAGTAAGAAGCCTGGCCGAATTATTTATGATGCTTTGATGGTTGCAGCGGACGAAAAGTGCCCTTTTTGCGGCGGAATTGGCCGCCCCCGTAACTTGGATCATTTCTTGCCTAAGTCTTGCTATCCAGAGTTATCAGTTTTACCCCTCAACCTAGTTCCTTCGTGCAGAGACTGCAATATGGATGGGAAAGGTAGCGGATTCGCTAGTATTGAACAAGATCAAGTCATCCAACCATACCTTGACAACGAGAAATTCTTCAATGAACAGTGGATTTTTGCTCGATATCATTCTGAGTCAGGCACCGAACCAGAGACTATTGAATACTTTGTTCAGCCTCCAGCGCAGTGGGAAGAAGCTCATCGGCAACGAGTAATCAGACACTTTAAGGACTTTGATTTGGCATTACGTTATTCAAGAGAGGCGGCCCCCCGATTGTGTGTTTTGCTATTACAAATTAAAGAGCTGTTGCAAGTCCAACTCGGCTTAGATGAGGCAAAGCAAGTAATCCTTCAGAGCGGTATCAGTAAATCTCCTTTTGTCAATCACTGGGAGAGAATCTTGTGCTTGACCCTGATGGATCAGTTGCATAGTCTATGAATTGTTGGGCTAGTAAAGAGCATTCATTGCATGCTGTAAGCATTACGGACAAGGCTTGCCTGAACTTTTTGTTGACTTTTAAGGTCAGATGTCGGGCTCGATCTCTAGCCTCGGCGCGAAGTGACACTCCATCCATTTTCAATTACAAGCCTCATGAGTCTCAGGCAATCGATCCAGAGGTATTTGCTGGTGTCTCTTCGATTTATCAATATGGATGCGTTGCGATTTCCATTGTCACCACCCATTCGTTCCGGTAGTTCCCCTATAAGTGTCCCAAGCCTGAGCAGCTTCTGCCTCCGCGCATGTAGCTTTCGCCAGCTGGCCGGCACCTTGATCAGAAACCCCTTGTCGCGGAGATAGTGATACATCTCCCCGTTGGCGTAGGTGCGGGCATAGGGCCGAAACGATCCACGCTCCGGTGAATAGCGGCGAGCGGCCTGGAGGATGCCGAGCATGGCGATCTGATGAAGATCGTCCCGGGGGTGTCCGGTGCGCCTGGCGATGTTGGCCGCCACCCGTTCGGCGATGTCTTGATGCTGCAGGTCCAGGGCATTGGCGGCGGCATGGGGATTCACCGGACGATGGCGGCGCGGGCGGGCCGGTGTGGCGACGACATGGGTCTGGGGCCGATGCGGCGTTGTGGCCTGCGGCTGTGGTTGGGACTGCTGGTTCATGGCCTACCGGGAGAACACCATCGGCAGCAGCGCCGAGCTGTGGCCCCGGCCACGCCAGAACTGGGCCTCGATCCAGAGAACGCCCTGGCAAAAGGCATCCACCTGGTCGTCCACACCGCCTCGGGGTGAGAAGCCAGCAGCTTCTCGATCAAGGAGTCGGCCTTGCGGGCAAAGCGCACCTGGCCCGCCTCCACCAAGGGGGCCACGGCATGGACGCGGGAGGCCTTGCTGCCCTTGGGCGGGATGGCGATCACCCCCGGCACCTGGCGCCTGAGCAGCTGGCAGACCGCCGGACCGTTGGCGGCGTCCTCGATCAGTACCGCGTTGGGGCGCAGGCCCTGCCGCTCCAGGGAAGCAAGGGAGGCAAGCAGGAACTTGATCACCCCCGGCAGGTCCAACTGCTGCCTGTGGACCCAGAGCGCCTCGATCTGGAGCTCCGCCCACGGATCGGGGGGGGCATTCGCCCCCTCGGGATGTGGCGCTCTGCTGCACTGGGCGCCATGACCATCAGCACGCCGACAAACAGGCCGTAGATCAGGCGCCCCAAGTTCAGGCGCCATCACGCATCGGAGCTCACTTGAGGGGGGGTGCTGACGGGGTTACCGCCGGTGTTACCGGCGACAACCTGGAATCCGCCGCGATGGGCCCTGCGGTTCAGCTGGCTCACGGTCGTCAGGCGGCGGAGGTGGCGGAGTGGCGCGTGATCCGTTGCAGCTGACGCGTTTCCAAGGCCAGGACGCGGCGGGCGAAGTCGGGATCACGCTCCAGCGTGGTGTCGAAGCAGTCGACCGGCACGGCCAGAACGCGGGTGCCGCTGGTCTCCGCCACGATCGTGTTCTCGGTGGTGCCGTGGCTGAGCACCTCAAGTTCATCCAGCACCTGGCCGGGCCGCATCCGGGTGACCCGCAGGCCTTCGTCGCCACGCACCTCGACGCGGGCGGCCCCCTCGATCAGCAACAGCAGCTCACGGCAGGTGTCGCCCGCCTCGGTGATGGCCGCGCCAGGCTCGTAGCGACGGATCTCGGACTGATCCGCCAGCAGATCGAGGGTGTCGGCCCAGGTGCGCCGGAAGAAGTCGCTGGTGGCCAGCACCACCCGTTTCTCCAGCTCAGGCAGATCAGCCAGCGCCGCTGGAGGTCTCAGGGCCAGCAGCTGGTCCACCGTGCGGCGCACCCAGACAGGGCTTGATGGCCCGCGAAGGGGATCGCTGCAGGCCCTCCCCCGTTGGCGATCGAGGTCGCCTAACAGCACCAGAGCCGAGGCGGCCACACTGGGCTCGGGATCCTCCACCAGCTGCTCCAGCTGCGCCAGGATCTGGTCTCGGGAGGGCTGGCGCAGGGCAGGTTCCGACGCCGCAGGCTGTTGCCGCAGCGCGGCCAGCAGTTCGGCGGGCAGGCTGTCGCGCCAGCGGGGCGAGGCCAGCAGCGGCTCGAGGCTGTCCTGCGCCCGTTGTCGCAGGCGCTGCACCAGTGGCTCCCGATCCGAGGCGGGTGGCAGCAGGGCCAGGGAGCGCAGGATTCCCTCCAGGCAAAGCTCCTCGCGATGGCGCAGCCGCTCCTCAAGCAGGGAAACGAGGAGCGGCTGGTGCTGCAGTACCGCCGCGGACATGGCCTGCAGGCTGAGATGCAGCGGCGCCAGCCTGTCCAGAAGCAGTTCGGCGCGGTGGGCGGCTCCGCGAACAGGGTCGAGGATCTCGATGGCTTCGGCTTCCTCAGCGGCAGAGATTGAGAACTGGCGCACCAGCGCAGCGAGCTCGGTTGCTCCGCTGGCGGCGCCTTGCTGACCCGTCTCCATCTGGCCCGTCTCCGTGCTGCCCGCCCCAGCCAGCTGCTGTTGCAGCCGCAGCACCCGCTCCAGCGAGCGGCGGAAGCCGCTCAGGCGCACCTGATCCTCCAGGCTGCGGCGCTGGTCTGGATCCAACAGGGATGGATCCTCGACACCCAGTTCCTCGAGCAGGAGGCGATGTTCGTCGTCAGAGATGCCGAGCTCCTGGCGCATCCGCCGCAGCACCTCAAGGCTGCTGGCAACGTTCACGTAGCCCTCGGCCAGGGCATCGCGCACCACGCCTTTATAGGCCTCATGCCGCTGGTCGTTGCCGAACTCAGGTAGCACCCTGGCCAGCACGTACAACTCGTCGGGGTTGAGATCGCCGAGGCTGCGGCCCTCCAGGACCTGCCCCAGGTTGAGGCCGAGCTTCGCGAGCTGCCGGCGGAAGCGCTCCGCCAGGTTCTCACGGCTGTAGAGCGCCGGACTGCGATGCCAGTTGCGCACCAGCCACAGGGAGCTCGTCGCCACCAGGGCCATGTCGAACAGGTACTGCACCCAGGCCGGCGTCAGCAGCAACAGTGGCCGGCCGGCAAACAGAAAGAAGATGTTGAACACCAGGAAGGTGGCCGCCAGGAACACCCGATGGCGGATCAGGGTCTTGTCGGGCTCGGAACCCTGGCTGCGCGCCCGGCGGCGCAGCCAGGCCTCGATCGCCCGTCCGCCCAGCCAGCCGAGCCAGGTGAACAGTCCGAGCACCAGCGGCACGGCGACTAGCCGCGGCAGCGGGATCGGCTGGCCGAACAGAAACAGCCCCGGGCTGAGCAGTTGCCCCAGCTGATCGCTCTGGCGTACCCAGGCGCCGGAGAAGTAGTAGTCCCAGTTGCCGGCGTAGAGGTAGTAGTAAAGGAAATACCCCACCACCAGGCCGACATAGCCGTAGCGCTCGAAGCTGAAGGCCGGGCTCTGCAGGCGTTCCCAGTACATGCGCTCCGCGTCGATGTCGATGCAGGGCTTCTGGCAGGCGACGCAGGCGCTCTGCTCCTCGCCGCCGGCATCCAGTGTGCGGCACATCGACTGGGTGATCGGGGTGCCACTCATGTGGGCGCGACTGCCCAGCAGACCAGCCGGCGTGGAATAGATCGACTGCACGGGTGCCATCGGGCAGAAGTACTGGCACCAGGCCTTGCCGCCATACAGCCAGCCCACGGCGACGGCCGCCGCAATCGTGAACAGCAGCCAGCCCGCCAGCACCAGGCGATCGGCGTTGAAGAAGAGGATGCGGCCGCACAAGCCCACATACAGCCAGCTGAACTGGAGTGCCGGGTAGTGCTTGGCCAGCCAGGAGTCGGGCGGCACCCGCGCCAGTTGGCGGCGGATCTCACCACTCTTGGGATTGCGCTTTTGCGTCTGGCGCTGCCAGCCCAGAGCCCGGGGGATCTGGGAGAGAAAGGAGAGCGGGCAGATCCGCCGCCAGAGCTCATGGCCGAACACCAGCAGGATGAAGATCCCCGCCGGCACCACGGCACCCCAGAAGATCGTGGTGCCCAGCGGGTAGGGGGCTTCCACCAGGCAGCGGCCCTGCACCTCCACGCAGGTGCCCGGTAGCCGCAGCGGGCTCCAGGGGTGCTCCGGACTGGTGAAGCGGGCCGTGAACGGATCGAAGAACAGCGAGCCGATGATCAGCAGCCAGCCGGTCGTGAGCAGCCATCTCACCCAGTGCATGCGGATCTCGCTCAACCGCGAGCCGGCCATCAGTAGAGATCGGAAGGGCTTGAACGCTAACCAGCCCGTCGCAGGCCTGACTGCCTATGCCAGCGAGCCGCTGCTGTCAAACAGGCCCTTCAGCGGCTGAATCAGCTCTGGACGTTCTGCTCGATCGTCGAAGTCAGCCAGGACCTGATGAAAACGGCTGGCCGCTTTCCTGAATGCTGGAGTAATCCGGCGGCACTGGCTCCTTTGGCTCAGTTCTGCAGCGCGATCTTCAGGGTCATCGGCACTGCCGCAGGCCGATTGCGGGGCACCGGGCTGTGCTGCATCCGCTCTCGCATGGCACCGATCGCTTCATCAGAGGCGCGAGCCCATGCCTCGGGCGAGGCGCCCGGATCCAGCCGCAGCTGGAAGCTGGCCACCACGGCCTCCAGATCCCAGCTGTTGGACACAGTCACGCTCAGATCAGCCACCACCTGCTGCAAGGGGATCTGCCGTTCGCGCGCCTCGCTGACCAGATGGACGTGCAGACACAGCAGCAGAGCGATCAGATGCAGACGAAAAGGCGGTGTGCTGAGGCTGGGGTTCTGGGGCTGCCAGTCCCCCTCCTCGCTCAGTCGCTCCACCTCGACGGACTGGCTGCTGAGGTCGGGGCCTCCATGGCTGCTGCGCAGCCGGAACTGGAAGGTGCGTGAGGTCATGGGGTGAACGACGCGGTCAGAGACCGGATGACGGAAAGGACAAACGGAACGAACCAACGGGGGCAGAACGGCCAAGACGGCAGTAGGCCTCCTGCCGAGCGAATCAGGACCTTGAGGAGATACGCCGGCTCGTTGTGGGGAAAGGCCGCAACTGCTGCGCTGAGCTGGTTGCCTTGGAGTGGTGGCCACCGTTCATCCGGCGCCCCGCCTGGCGGGTGCTGTTGCCGTGCGTGTTGGCGCCAGTCGGCAGATCGATCTGGCGCTTGAGGGCTTCAGATCCCGACAGCAAGGCCGAGCCGAGCAGCAGGGCGGCAAAGCCCTGGCGCAGGCGCCTGTCACTCAGGCGGGGTGCCAGGCGTTGCCCTGCCGCGGCACCCACAGCCCCGCCCAGCAGCAAGGGCAGCATCAGGGGCAGGCTCTGCTGCGGCCAGTGGCCTAGGGCCAGCAGGGCAACCAGGGCATTGACGACGATCAGCAGCAGGCTGGTGCCACAGGCCAGTTGCATCGGCAGGCCGGCCAGCAGGACGAGGGCCGGCACGATCGCAAAGCCACCACCCACGCCGGCGATGCCGGTGAGCAATCCCACCAGCACCCCCTGGATCGCCAGCGGCAAGATCGAGCCAGGGCGAGTACCGATCTGGACCCGGCTCGGCGTGGCATTGCTGGCGCTGCGACGGGTGAGCAACCAGGAGGCGCCAAGTGCCGCCACGGCGAACACACCCAGTTCCACGGGTTCACTCAGGTAGCCGGCCCTCACCCAGCTGCCACCGATCCAGCTGCCCGCCAGAGCCGGCATCCCGAGGATGATGGCGGGAAACACAGCGATCTGGCCCCGCCGCAGATAGGGGCCCAGGTTGCCCAGGGCCAGCAGCATCACCACGAGCAGCGAAAGGGGCACGGCTTCCCGTGTGCTCAGGCCGGCACCCGACACCAGCAGGGGCAGCAACAGGATC
>Ga0209298_10000797_pt1 | contig 21216 bp, 18 predicted proteins | sample S_140806_EF_Meta_FD_187325 | JGI IMG/M metagenome (GOLD analysis project Ga0209298, IMG submission 187325) | Freshwater microbial communities from Lake Simoncouche, Canada to study carbon cycling - S_140806_EF_MetaG (SPAdes) (version 2) | ecosystem: Environmental > Aquatic > Freshwater > Lake ...
GGGCTGGCTCGGGGACGGGGAGTAGGAGAGGGTCCTGGAAGTCATGTTCGCTTGGAGATACGCCTCAGCCCCTCCTACCAGGGACTTTGGATCAAAAAAGAGGCATTAAAAAAAACGTTCCAATTTCCGTGGTGTTGTGCGCGCGGAAGAGATCAGAAAGGCAGCCCGTTATGGAAACGGCATTCCTCCTCCGCGTGGCGAGTAGCCAGGTTGTGCACATTCAGCTGTCGACTGGCGCCATAGTGTGCGCGAGCCTGTCTGAGCCATTTCCATCCCAACAGCTGATAAGCGAAGGGGTCGTGTGCGCCCTGCAGCCTATGAGTGTAGAGGTAGAGCTGGGCCCGTACAGCGTGCGAGAGAGACGCTTCCTTGAATGCAAGCTGATAATGGCCGAGCAGCAGCCTGCCAGGCAGGAGGCGAGGACAACGCAGTTTAGGAGGATAAAGGCATGATAAAAATAAGACGTGCCTTCTTCCCTGGTGGGGCAGGGGTGTGACGCGGACAAAGCGTACAGGAAAAAAAATGGTGGTAGTTGTGGACGTGCTGCGCGGTCAGGCAGGCCATGTCATGCGGTGTCTGGGGAAGGGACACAACGAGAGGATATACCACAATGCGCTCATCACCGCTCTGAACCGGCGGGGCGTCTTGCACCGGTCGGAGGTTGCGTGCCCCATATGGTTCATGGGGGAATGCATTGGCATGGGGAGGGCAGACTTGGTGATTGACGACGTCGTGGTGGAGATCAAGGCAAATCGCTTGGCGCCAAAGGAGACGTCAGCACAGCTGCAAAAATACCTCGTGAGCCTGGCCAAGGCCGAGCGAAGGACCTTTCGGGGGATTGTGCTAAACTTCAATCAGAAGAGCGGCGGCGTGGACATCCTAGAGGAGGTGTGCGAGCAGGTGGAGTCGCACTTGTTCAAGAGAAGCCTCGAGGCGGGGCCCTCGCGCTTGTCGGAGTTTGCCTACTCCAAGAAGAGAAAAACGTGACGCCTAGGACACGCCGTGGATGTGGCACCTGGGCCTGGCGCCCTTTTTGACGACTGATATCTCCTTGAGAACCTTTTTGCCGACCTTGATCCCGTTGTCCGACTGCTCCAGGCTGACAGTGTAGCCCAGCGAGAGGTCCCTGCAAATGCCGGATCGGACAAACTCGCTTCCTATGGAGCCCTCCAGGACCTTGTTGTTGAGCTCCAAGACGCACTCGAGCTTTCCTTGGTGCTCCCAGACCGTGACGACGCGGCCGACCTGGACCCCCTTGTGCTCGACGTGGACGGGCGTGGGGTCCCCCCTTTTGTTGGCGGAGTTGACTTGGTCTATCATGTCCTGTATGTCTTCCGCGCTGAGGTAGACGCCTTGGTAATTCTGCATCCCTTCCGGGTTGGCCGTGCCCCACAGCAGGGTGGAGGCCATGGGGGAATGTCAGCGGTGGCAGGAGATGTTCCTTACTTATATCTGGAACGCGAGAGGCGGATATAAAAACGCCACGCGGGCTTGAATGTGCCGAATCGCGCATGGACGCGATACCGTACCTACCCTGGGCGGGCATGGTGGCCGTGTTTGTAACCTACGTGGCCACGCAAGGCGCGGGGGTGTCCAGCGTGCTAACCGTGGTGTTCTTCGCGGCGCTGGCGCTGTGCACGTAATTTAATGATGATAATAAAATCGCTACGAGTTGATGTGCCGAAGCATGACCAGCAGGCTGGTGTCGCTCGTCAAGGAGTCCTCGGAGTAGGTCGCGGAGTCAGCGAGGATGATTGCGGCGAAGAGGCCGCGGATGAAGACGTTGTACACAAAGAGGTACTGCGCTGGGTAGTACAGGGAGTTCTGCATGTAGGTGTATCCGTTGTCGAGGACGAGGTTGAGGATGAGCCAGAACACAGAGGGAAGCAATGATGCACACACGACGTAGCCTATGATCAAGGGGCTCTTGCTGTACCTGGTAAACATGGTAAGGTACCAGAACACAAAGGAGAAGAGCAGCTGGGCGATGTCGGCGGTCATGGCCATGACGCGGATGCCCTGGCGCGCCTTGTTGGCGCCCGCGAGCTCGCCGGCAGGGGCAGTGCGGAACTTGTTGGCGTCGTAGACGGGGGTGTACCTGTCCCCTGTCGCGGGGACCTCGTTGATGTAGCCGTGGTAGAGCAGGCGGACGAGGGAGGAGCTGCACGCAGCCGAGGCCAGGACGTGGAGAAAGCACATGACGAGGTCCGCTGTGACCACGTCCTGGGAGTACCCTATGACCCCCAGGATGAGCAGGCCGTCGCAGAGAACCCAGCAGTCGTTCCACGTGGGCGCAAACAGCGGGGTGTACTGGGGAGACTCGAGGTTGGCCGCGGTTCCCTCCGCGGGGACGCGCATGAAGTAGCCCAGGGTGGAGCGCTTGGACGGCTTGGAGTACCTGAGGGCGTTGCCCTGGCCGGGCTCAGGGAGGACCTGGTAGCCTCGCCCCGACGACGACACGGGCGAGTCGTCAGAGTAGGCGAAGAGCTCCCAGACCTCGCGGCCAAAATAGACTGTGCTGAGGAAGGCAAAGAGCAGGGTCACGACGACGGTTTGGACGGTCATGGGGAAGTAGTTGGCGTTGGATGGGTCGCTGAAGCTGCGAACGACGATAATGATGATGGCCGCGGCGTTCCAGACGGTGGCAAAAATGGTAAAGGCCTTGCCGCCCCTGGCAAACCAGAAGGCAGGCTTGCCGTTGAGGGTGGGCGGGGACTCGACCATGAGCCAGACGCTGTAGACGCAGAAGCTGCTGAGAATCCACATGCCGATCAAGAGGGCAAAGAACTTGTTGTACGACCCGAGAAAGGCTGAGGAGTACGGGGTCTGCATGACGTCGAGCGCGGGCCAGGCGGTCTGCGGGATGCACATGTCGTAGGCGCGGTGGTTCGCGGTCTCGGTCTGGATGATGCCTGCGGTGCACGCCCAAAGGGTGTCGTAGACAGGGGAGATGTCGTGCAGGATGCCCGGCCCCTGCTGGACGCTTCGGAGGCACCCGGGGGTGCCGAGATTTACGGCGGCTGCAGCGATGGCTTCCCTCAGGTCAATTCCGATGATGCTATTTGAAGTACTGAGTTGGACGACCATCTGCTGGAACATGTCCGCAGACGAGAGTTGAATGCCCAGCTGGGTAATGTTGGTGGTCGTGAAAAAGCTGGGAAGGGCCGTGAGATTCCAGGCGTCGCCCTGGTATGCGCTCAGGACATTGTAAATGGCCTCAATCGTGCGATTTGCCCTGTACTCGGCAGAGGTGGTCTTGGTGATGAGGCACAGTGTGTGCTCGCGCTGGTTGTCGCCCTTGCAGTTCATGGCGCTATTGACCCCCACCTGGGCTTTGAAGAGGCAGCCGTAGTAGGTGTCGGAGACCTGCGAGGGCGTGAAGGGGTCCCCGGCAGGCGCAAACGTGACGGCCGGGACGTCCGAGTAGTACGTGGACAAAAAGGAGTTTGTGAGATAGGCCGAGTTTTCGTCCTTTTTGGAAGCCATCGTCGTTATGAGGATTGCTGCCGTGACGGCGACGGCGAAGAGCGTCAACAGCGTGTGGGCGTACTTGGACGCTCTGTCCGCCCCCGAGACTTCTACCATTGTATCGCGGAGGACAGGAGGAGTATCCCTAAATAGTTCTTAAAGTGGGCAAAAATTGGGCCGAGGCAGATGGGCCGGGCGGCTCACAGCTGCTTTTTGACGACCGGCCTGGGCGGCTGGCTCGGAAACGGGGGCACCACGAGCCGGCCGTAGGGGGGGTGGGGCTGGTCGGGGGCGGTGCCGGCGGAGGGAAACACCAGCCTGGCGGACGCCGCGCCGGACTGCGGCGGCTCCAAGGGGGGCAGCTCGTACTGAGCAGGCGCGGATGGCGCAACCGACGCAGAAGAAGTGGGTGTGACATGCACAGGTTGCCAAAACGCGGCGCGAAGGACAGCGTAGAGGACGAGCGGGAAGATGACGACTGGGAGGACCCACGCGGTTGTGCGCGCTTTGTACGCCGCGGCTACCGTGAGGATGCCCAGCACGCCGGCCACCGAGGCGTGCAAGATCTCGAAGATGTGGGCCAGCGGCAGCGTGCCAAACAGTGGGGTGGGGAGGTCCTCGAAGTTCCACAGGCGCAACCCGAGGGTCCCGATGAAGACGATCTGCAGGCCCAGGAGCACCGAGGCAAATTCCAGGCTGGATTCCCTGGAGAGGCATGCGTGTAGCGTCGACAGCATGAGCACAGTGTGGTCGAGCCACAAGGCCGAGGATTTCCAGATTACGCCGCCTCGGGCGACCGCCGCCGCCGAGAGGAGTACCTGGACCGTGAGAATGGATAGGGAGATGGCCGCGGCGACCTGGTACAGGAAGAGCCCCCCAAAGAGGGCGGCGTTCAACTTAAGGGGGGAGGTTGCGGCCTCGATGGCCATGCAGGCGTAGAGGACCCACAGGGGGAACAGGGCGCAAAAATATGCGTCCTCTGTTTTCGGCGAGTCATCCAGGGCAGAGCTGAGGAGCAGGTGGAGTACGGCCAGTGCTATGGCAGCGACTAGGACGGACTGGTCGGCCAGGGAAGGGGTCAAGGCCAGTCTGAGGGAGAGCCAGGCGGCGGTCAGGGCGCCCCACACGGCTGCCTCGAGGGCGTAGATCATGACCATGGCTCTGGAGGAGGCCGGCATGAAATGGCTGCCGAGCGGGTGTACGTGGTGTTTTTATAGAAAACAACGCATGACAGTATAAAGCAGACACGGGGCTGGACACGTGGTTTGATGGATGCAAGAGCTGACGATGAGGACGGCAGTACCCCCCCCGCCGCGATGAAGGCGTACGTGGAGAACCCCGACCTGGACGAGGTGAAGCCGGAGGACAGGAGTCTGATCAAGGACGTGGTGAGCGTCATGTCCGCGATCCAGCACCCAAATCGGCTGTGCAAGGGATGGAGCGTGAAGCCCCGTGGGACGACGCACTACGACGTGGTGGGGCACATCGACACAAAGGGCAAGGACTGGGCTGTGTACTTTGACGACCTGGACCTGATCCGCAAGCTGGACTACGCGAGGATCGGCGGGGTGTGCGTGCGGGTAACGGGTCCGATGTCCGCGGAGATCTACGCGAAGGTGTTTTCGCAGTCGGAGCGTGTCATGGTGACGGAGTGCGACATCATACGGGTGCACAAGAGGGCGCGGTGGTTCGGCTAGAAAAAAAACGGTTCCATACGTGCTGGTAGCGCGGACTCACTGGGTGTGCTGCATGGACAATGTCTAGTCTGGCGCGTAGCTTCAAGGACGCCAGGAACATATCAAAGGTCACGTCACAGTACAAGTGCTGTAGATATGACACTCACGTTTGGTGGGGGGGCAACCACGAAATGGACAGTGTGTGTGACCAATGCGGTTCATATGGGGAAAAGTTGCACAAATTTGAAATGATTGGCATTGGCTGGTTCCAATGCGATTGCAAGAGGATATTTGCTGGATTCTGCAGGGGCAACGTGCCGTCAAAGTGCCATGGCTGCAACAGGGACGTGGACGCCGCATTCGTCGTGGAGGGTAACAACGCCGGAGATGCGGAGCGGACTGAGCAAAGGCATGAATGCAACGCATGCTTGGGGCGGGGACTTTGCCCCGTGGTCGAAGAGGCCAAACGGATATCAGGCGGCCGGGCGCGGTGACGGCTTGAGACAGTCAGAGCAGCTTTACTCTCTGCCTCAGGATCAACTTTACTTCATTTTCCGTCTCGCACACCAGCTTCATGGACAGCTTGAATGTCTTCTCGAGGCACGTCTCGTGGGGCAGGCACTGTGCCAGGGACGGTGCCCTGGGGAGCCACTGCACGTTTTGAATGGTCAGCCCCTGCTTCATGAGGTACAGGAGCCCGACGACGAGGCTGACCCGCTTGGACTGGGTCACCTGATGTATTCCCAGGTTCACCAGGCACCTCGTGATGTGCTGCACGCAAAAGGAGCACAGGTCTGGCGTCGCCCTGCTGCAGTTTCTCGGGTGGACCTGGTGGATGGTCTGGGCAATGATCGCGGGGAGGCAAGGGAGGCAGCGGGTGGCCTCGCCGGCCGTGTCCAGCTTGTGCTGCTTGAATGCCTTGACGATCAGGGCCTGGCAGCGCGCGAGCGTGCGGTCGACCTCCTCGCGCTTGCAGGCCTGCGAGGAGCCGCCGAGGAGAAACCACTCGACGATGGTCTGCACGTCGTCGCCCAGGATGTCGACCTGGGATGCCGCGCTCAGCCTCTTGCGGTCGTCCACCATTGTGGGCGGGGGCGCAGCATGGTCGATGTACTCGTCGCTGGAGTAGCGCACGACAGGGAGGCAGAATCCCGTGATGGAGCAGCACACCTCGCCGTCGCACAGGTGGATAAGGGGGCAGTCGCGGTTGTCGACCAGGTGGGGCATGCACTCGTGCGCGGCCCCGCACACGAGGCAGCCCGCGCGCTGGACGTCGTATCGCTCCCACTTGTGGTTGGCGCAGGATACGCCGCGGAAGGGCCCTCGGACTTTTTGCCATATGCCGTGCATACAATGAGTAAGATTTTGAGACGGCCCGCGGGTGCCGTACCTGCATATTTGGAACTTAAAAAAAAATAAGTATTTGACCTCAGTTGTCGTCCGGCGAGCTTGCAGCGTCCATGTGCGCCCGGGCCTGTGCCTCGAGGTTTGCAGTGTCCTCGTCCCAGGAGTCCGGCGAGGGGGCATTGCAGCAGACTTGGTTGTGATAGGAAGCTGCTACGGCGGCGGCCAGGGGTATATCACCCGCCTTGAGCGGGATCTTGTGCGCCTCGACCTCGAGAAATACGGGCTGGCCTGCTCGCAGGAGCCTGTCCGCTCGCTCCTGAAGCTCCTCCGGCTGGTACTTTCGCGTGGCATAGACGGCAAAGGGTCGCGGCTGGCTTCCAAACATGAGGCGCATGGAGGGGGTGGGCAGGGGCCGGATGGAGCGGGTCCCTACCAGGGGGTTTGGATCGTTTCTTTTTTTTAAACAGTTGCGATCCCGCTTGTCGACGCGGGGAGCTCCAAAATCGGCGCGTGCTTGTTGCTCTGGGCGTAGTGCGCGAGAGTGGCGAGGACGTGGTCCTTGCCGGTAACAAAGAGGGCGTGCATGCTGACAATGTTGGGCTCGAGGTCGCGCTGGAGGGAGCAGCAGAGGGTCTTGAACGTGTCCTCCTCCTGCCTGGAGTCGAGCCACGTCCTGGTGAACGAGCGGACGATGTACTCGAGCTTGTTGCAATACCACAAGAGCATGAAGAAGTAGCAAAAGCGGGGGTCCACGTAGATGTGTGCGTGCCCCTTGTGGGTCTTGGACAGGTCGAGGCACTTCATGCACCGCCGCCCGGTGATTGTGCAGGTGGCGCAGCCGGCGTGAAGGCGGATGGGGGGCTGCGCGCTCATCATGACGTCGCGGCAGATCTCGCCTAGCCTGTTCGGAGATGGGGACATGGCGGTGATGGCCGCGTGCACCTCGCGGACGTGGGATTGGACGGCCTGGAGCTGGGACCCCATGGAGACCGCCCAGGGGTCCCCTGCTTCCTTGCACCGCGCGAGGTGCTTTCGGTACGTGCCGTTGCCCACGACGTCAAACGCCTTGGCGAGAAAGAAGCCGCGGAATTCAACGAGGGTGCACGGCGGGGCAGGGGCGGCGGACATGACAGAGGGGGGCGTTGGGGCAGCGCGCGCGTTAAATACACCAGTGTGTTTGGAAACGTTTTTTTTAATGTCGCAAGATGATGAGGATAGAGGCGAGGCGGGCTGAGGCGGCCTAGGTCTTCGCGCGGAAGTTCTTCCAGTATGTCTTGTAGTCGTCCGGGAAGTTGTCAGGGACGATGGCGTAGTCCTTGGTGCTCACAAAGTCAGGGAAGGCACGCAGGCGATCGTCAACGTACCTCGTTGGGAGCACAAGGGGCAAGTAAGAGAAGGACTCAAACAGCTTCAAGATTTCGTCTGCTGTGCCAGGGTTGTCAAACACCGACGCGTCCTTGACAATCAAGATGTCACACAACTTAGGGTTTCTGTTTTCGTATGAAAGGTCGCACAAGGCGTGTGCATGGTCTTTCAAGAGGTAATGGTACTTGCTATACTCCTGGGCGGATATTCCACTGTGCCAGATGTGAACATACTCACCAGGCCAAAGCTTGGTCCTCTGCTTTTTCACTGCTGGCTCCGGATCAGGCTCAGCCTGGGGTGGCAGAATTATGGCCGGCAAGGGAATGGACTGCGATACCACCGTGTGTTTCCTGAGTCTCTGCCAGTCGGGGGCGTATCTGCATGCTTCCAGCAGGTAATTGCACCTGGCGTTTGCACCGCTATGGCTGTAGGGGTCCACTCCATTTACTTTGTAGACGCGTGGTTGTGCCTGCATTGACGTGTACCACTTTGCAAAATCGCCGTCATTGTTCCAGTATCCGCTGTTTGCATTCACAAGAACCGCGGTAATGGTAATTCGATTTCTCTGGCTCCAGCACGATGCTCCCAATTTTTTGCACCTGTCGTACATCTTCTTGATCTCCTGGTCGGTAAACTTGTCAGGCCAGATGTAGACCGCTTCGCCCTTGAGAGGATCGGCTGGAGGTTTTGGCGGCTGCAGCCTCGGGGCCGGCGAGGCGGCAAGTGCCCCTTCTGCGGGGGGTTCGGCCGCCCTCGGCGGGGCTGATGCTGAAACGTAATCTCGCGTGAGGCGCCAGAACTTGTTGCTCTGTTCGAGCGAGGCCTGAAAGTGGGGACGCTGTTCCAAAATTTGTTGGATTCCGAAAACGCACCTGCCTCTTGCTGTAAACGGCATGTAGGTGTGCAATCCCATGAAACGGTACTCGCCTTTGCTGTTCACCACGAGGTTGGGCGCACGAATGGTCACGCGCGCCTCCTCAGGGGGGGTCATTTCGGCTAAGGCGTTCCTGATATCAGCTTGCACATCCTGGCACTTGATAGACGCAACCGTCATCCTGTTTCCGTATTCGTCCACGCATTGCAGGTTAAAATCGGGCCACCCTAAGACACCCACAACGTCGGCCACGAAATCTTTCCGGGCCTTGGCGCAGTATGGGTCGCGCAGCTGCCGCTTGTGGTCGGGCTTGAACTGGGCCGGCTTGTCCACCCGGTCGTCGGACACCACGAAGCCCTCCCTGGTGCCTGCCCGCCTTATCAGGTAGTCCGTGAAGTCGTCCCTGCAGCACGCGTCCTGCATCTCGCCGCCCCTGGTGATTTCCATGAACACCCTGTTTTGCGGGGAGACGGCAAACTTGTACCAGCGCACGACGTGAAAGTGGCGCTGGCCCTCGAGCAGTTTCTCGAGGATCAGGAGCTGGTCTGACATTCGCATAATGCTTCCGCGGAGGCCGTTGATGTCAAATAGCCGAAACGCGAAGACTTTCATGCAGGCAAAGGGGACATCCTTGTTTTTTTGGCAGTAGTCTGTTACGGCAAATACCTGACTGTAACCCATCTCTAGAATATCTGCAGGGCTCTCGAATTTCCCCGTTTCGTCCACGTAGGCCGCGAGCTCGCCTGCAATGGCGAAGCTTTCCACTTCTGGGTCTAGTATGTCTGGGTCTACGATGTACGACTCCACGTATTTGCTGCGCTTTCTCGCGTTTCTGGTGCATGCCTCTGTTCCCCTTCCTTTGGTGTATGTGATGATGTAGCCGTGGCCGTCGACCTTGAGGGCTGCTACGCCCTCCTGCATGGTTTCCATCATGTTCTTCAGCTGTGAGGTCTGCTGGGGCTTAATGTTCTGGTTATCATACTTGGTGTTTGTAGGATTCAATAAGGGCTCGTATCCCAGCCACTTGCGAACTAAGTCCATCGCGCGGGTTTAACAAACGAGATATCAGGCGACAGGGTGAAGTCGGCGCCGACGCAACTTTAAATACAGTGAGATGCGACCCTAAACGTCCGCGCACTCAAACGCGATGAACTCGAGCCTCTGCTGTCCCGACGGCGCGTAGGCCACCGCGACCTTGGCGCCGTTGTCCGCGGCGTAGATCTCCGCGTTGGACCTCTCGATCTTGGGCCTGATGTCCGACGTGACCTGCTGGGTAGGGAGCATGCGGAGGTCGTGGAGGAATCGGCTCTCGACCGCCTGGCGCAGGTTCTTCCCGTGGAGGGTCTTGCTGTCCGGGGGGCTCGTGCTCGCGACGCGGACCCACTTGACCGAGCTGTCGTCCTGGACCCACGGCATCCTCGTCGTGTATATGGAGTCGTACTCGATGAAGTGGGACGCGAGGCGGCTCTGCTGTGTCCCCCCCTTCCCCGCATGCATGGCCGCCCAGTCGCGAAACCTTGCGCCGTTTTCTGCCTGCTGTCTCTCTGCGTAGCGCGGGTCTATTCCGTTTTCCTTCCACGCGCACGAGCCGCCGATGGGGCATGTGGAGATCTTGCAGGGCGGGCAGAGGCCGAAGCACGCGAGGGACTCGGCGAGTGTGGTGCACGTGAGGGGCATGGCCTGCCTGGCGCCGATGTGCGAGGCATCCCCGCCGCCCTCCTCGTCCTCGTGCTCGTGCGGGGCGTCCCCAGCCTTGACGAGGACGGTGTTGGAAGGGTGGCCCAGGAGGCCCGAGACGGCAAAGTGGAGGAGGCACGCGCGGAGGATGCCTTCGTCCGTCCGTGGTGGCACCTGGACGATGCCGCCGACGGGCCGCTGCGGGACCTTGCTGTTGATGAGGACCTTGCGGACGTGGTGCTGGGACTCGGACAGCGGCTTGAAGTCCCCGCCCGCCCCGGTGTAGATGATGGCGCGGGAGGGCATGTCGAGCCTCCACATGAGGATGGACTGGGTTTCCTTGTAGTTTGTGACGTACACGCGGGGCACCGCGGTTTCGAGAGCCCTGGCATACTCCAGGTAGTCAGGGCTGGTACTGGCTGGGGTAGGGAAGTCGCGCGCAAGGCCCGCGGGTGGCGCGCCGCCGCCCGGCATTCTTTGCATGACTTCCAGCCTGCTGAGGCCCTGTGCGCCCTGCCTTGTCTGGCCGCCGTCGAGCGCGAGCTTGGCCGCGCGCGGCTGGAGCATGCAGAGCGCGACGTCCGGGGAGGTGACGATTTCGCCCAGGCGCCAGAGCACGTCCTGGATGCGGCCCGGCGTCTGGTTGAGGAGGCAGTCCTTGTGGTAGGAGGCGACCGGCGACTGGGCGCCGCACGACGTGGCTGGGTCCACCGGCTGCAGGGTGGACTCCGCGAAGCGCACGGACGGCATGGTGCCCTCCGTGGCGACCTCGATGGTGAGGCGCGGGTACCCCCAGGTGGGCCTCTTGGGGCGGACGCACGGGGCGAGGAGCAGGCTGGGCGGAAACGTGGCCTCGACGGCGGCCCTGAGGGTGTGCCAGGCGTGGTAGTTGGACTCGTGCATGTCTGCTTCAGGGTCCCCGGAAAAGGAGCGGGGAAATGCGGCCAGGGCGGCCGCGAGGGAGAACTCGCCCGGCTTCCCGTTGGACCGGATGCCCATGAGGACCGCGACCCTGTCGAGGGTGCCCGCTACGACCTGGGATGCGCCTGTGCTGTCCGCTGCCCACACGGCGGCGAGGGCCTTGAGGGGCGAGACGTGGTCGAAGCCCGGCCGGCCCAGGCAGCTGAGGCAGCGGGAAAACAAGATGCCGAACGAGGAGTCGCTGTGCCGTTCCTCCGGGAGCCAGGAGGCTATGGACGGCATGTACACCGCGGAGAGGGCCAGCGGAAAAAAGAGGCCTGTGTCGCGCCAGGACGGGAATGCCGCGAGCCAGTCCTCGTAATCCAGGTGGCTTCCGCGTGAGAGCATGAACGCGCACACGTCGACGTCGTACTCGCGGCAGTTCATGGCGGGGAAGTGCTGGGATATGAGGACGCGCGTGACGTCGCGGTCGGAGCACGCGAGCCCCCGGTGGAACTGAAACGTGGCCTCCTCCTTGGGCAAGGGGGGGCCGTCGTCCTGTGCTAGTCGAAAGGCCTCCACAGACCGCTCGATGGAGTGCCTGACGTCCTGTGCCGGCGCCTGGAGGGGCTGGAGGAACCTGGAGAGCCACTCGAGCCCCGCGACGCATGTGGTGGGGTGGGCGTGGAGGAACGGGTGGCGGTCGCACATGGCGCAGAGGATCCTGCTGTACTGCGCCATGACGCGCAGGCTGTTGAGCGTCTGCCACACGTCCGCGATGCAGTCGTGCTTCAGGGCAGTGGATGCGGTGGAGCTGTCCACCGCCGGGGCGGCCCAGGATTTCGGGGGCGGGGCGCTCGCGATGTTGTACGCCTCAAGAGCGACCCTCTCGATGAACCCAGACCTGACCGAGTTGTCGCTGATGTCGACGTTTTCTGCGGTAGGGGGGCGGCGGGGGACGTAGGCACTCATGCTTTGTGGTCGGGGCGAGCGCGCATATGCTGGTTTAAATAGGGTTCCACGCCGCCGCTTCGTGGCACATTGGCTATTTAGGAGGTATGCCCGGATTCGCCCTCAGGGTTGAAATGAAAACTGCAGCGGCGTTTCGGGTCCTGACGCTGCTTTCCGCGCTGGGACACGTCAGTGGGGCGTGCTGCGCGCTGCCCGAGGACACGTACACGTGCGACGGAAAGTACAACTGCTGCCCAGGGTTGTACCCTGACAACCGCGGGGTCTGTCAGCCGTGCCCCCCGGGCTACTACTGCAACATCGCGGGCGGCATGGTGGCGTGCCCGGTTGGGACGTACAACGACAGGTACAGGGCGACGAATGCAACGTGGTGCCTAATGCAGGGGCGCGATTGCCCCGCGGGGTCGTACGTGCTGTCGCCTCCCAACTCCGCGCGCAACGTCGTGTGCGCTGCGTGCAAGACTAACTGCTCTAACTTGGAGTTCATGCAGGGGGCATGCCCCGGTGGGCAGGGCCAGGTGGACTCTGTGCAGTGCGTGGCGTGCCGCGACTGCGAAAGCGGGTGGTACCACTCCCCGCGTTGCGACGGGACGCTGCACAGGGAATCCGAATGCGTGGCATGCACCAGCGGCGGGTGCAACAGGGGATTCTACCGCGGGGCCTGCAGCCAGAGTCTGGATGGGGCGTGCGTGCCGTGCAGGACCTGCCCGGCCGGGCAGTACAACAAAGGGTGTGGCGGGGACTCGCCGGGAAATTGCACCAAGTGTACGACGTGCGGGTTGGGGTGGGAACAGTACAGAAACTGCTCGGCTCTGGAGGACGCCGGGTGCAAGGGCGGGCCGTGCAACACGAGCGTGTCATGCGGGGCGCTGTTTTGCAACTACCCCGCGATGAGCACGCCAAGCTGCGCGTGGAAGTGGACGGGGACGGGGGTATCTGTCAACTTTTTGTGCATCACGTCGCCTACCCAGGGGACATGCCAGCAGTGTCCGCAAGGGTGGACCGCGTCTGGCGCCTACTGCGTGGAGTGCGCCAGGGGGTCCTCGTGCGACAGGACGGGGGGCGTGAAGTGCGACGGGGCGTGCGTGTCCGGCAAGTACCCCACGTGCGACGTGTACACCGGGCGGTCCGTGTGCTCTGCGTGCCAGGTCAACTACACGCTGCTGGCGCAGGGCCACAGGAGGCTGACGCGCGGTGGGGTGCTGGACTCCCCGGACCTTTGCGACGCGTACTTCGAGTGCGACGTGGGATACTACCTGACCTCTGACGTGAACCAGACGTCGGTTTCTTGCCAGGGGTGTTCATTTCCTGAGGCGTCACAGCCAGGGGGGTTCGAGCTCATCTCGCGGGGGCTCACGTTTGGAGACAGGTACAGCTGCGTTTACAGGGCGATTGGGGCCCCAGCAAACTCCAGCAACGCCTTGGGTCAGTACGGGTCCCCCGCCCAGTCGTGCCCCCCAGGATTCACGTCGGAACCCGGGCGGGCCCAGACCCTGGAGGGGTGTGTGGCGTGCGCGAACGCGCCGGCGCACGGGGGGTTCGAGCAGGCGCGGTTCGACTGCGCGCCGCGGTGCGCGGAGGAGGACGGCTACGAGCGGCGCGGGGAGCTGTGCGTGCTGTCGGACCGCAGGCGGGTGCCGTGCGCGGGCCTGGACGGGTACGACCTGTCCGACGGCGGGGCGTGCTCTTCCTCTGCACTACCCTGGAGCGAGCCTGGAAAGCAAAACTCCCCCGACGGCTGGCTGGTGACGCTGGCGCCGCACACGGAGGGCATGCTGGCTGCTTTTGACATGGCCTCGCGGTACCGTGCGACGGCCGAGAGGCTGTACGCGCCCGACGACGGGGACCCGTGCGGCGGGGTGCAGTCGATTCTGCCGAATTTGGGGTACGTGCAGGACCAGCCGCTGTTTGCGCTGGTGTGCAAGGAGCGGGAGATGCACACGTTTTACATGGTGGTCAAGGGGCGCAAGTTCCTGTACGCGTTCCTCGAGCGGACGTTTGGCAACAACAACCGGTACGTGATGTGGCAGGTGCTGCTTGAAGGGGCGTACGCCGGGTCCGTGCCCCAGACGTGGCGTCTTCCTGGTAAGGTGTGCTCCGCGGCGTGGACGAGCATGGACGGGTACGACTACGTGCACCTGGCATTCTGTAAGGCTCCGTTTCTGGCGTTTGTGCGGGCCCCTGACCTCCGGGGTGGGCAGAGCAGCGCCGATCTCTCCAATGTGGAAAAGGACAGCACGCAGATATTTGCCATTGGGCGGCGCGTGCGGGTGATGGCAGGCAGGGACGCCGTGGGGCGGCAGGACGGAATGCGGGACGTGGCGCTGTTCGGGCCGTCGCTTTCCGTGGCCAACACGAGCGACCCGAGGAGGCTGCTGGTGGCGGACCGGGACAACTGCCGGCTGGTCGAGGTGGTGATTGACTACCCCGGGTCGTTTCTCACGAGGGTCACGACGATTGGTTCGGGGTCGTGCTACTCCGGGCCGCACCCCACGCCGTTTCCGAGGCTGCTCGCGAGCGTGCTGGGCGGGCAGGCCGCAATTTTCGTCACGGATTTGGGCCTGATGCAGATGGACAGCGTGACGCGCACGGTGCAGCTTGCGGTGCCAGCGGCGGATTTTCCGCTGGCGGATCCGCTGTGGATCTCGGCGGCGGAGGGGGGCAGCGCGCTGTACATGGCGAACTCCACGCACCAGGCCACGCTGCGCCGGATGCAGGTCGCGTGCCCGCCGAGACATGAGTCGAGGAGGGGCGGGGGGTGCGTCCCGTGCGGCGAGTCCGCGTACGTGACGCAGCAGGGGGGGTGCGCGGAGTGCTCGCAGCCCGCGTGCGAGCTGGGGAGGCAGCGGCTGGTCAAATGCGGGGACGCGTCCGACGCGCGGTGCGAGGCGTGCGCTGCGCCGAGCCAGGCTCCGCCGTATCCTCGCTACACGTTCGACGCAAACTGCTCGGTGGTTCCTGCGCCGCCGTGCCCGTACGGCTACTACAATGGGACTGCCGGCCCCGACGGGGCGTGCTTCCTCTGCCCTTCGACGTGGTCCGCCACGGCTGCGTACGACGGCGTGTCGGGGGCGGGGGTGTGCCAGTGTTTCGCGCAAAGGGGCGCCGCGGAGGCCCGGGTGGACGCCAACGGCACTTGTCAGCTGGGTTCCCCCTTTGGCGCCGAGGCCGGTCCCTATTTTTCGCCCGGGTGGGCGCGGGGCCTGAATTGCACGTACGAGGACGAGGGATGTCGTTTCAGGGGCTGCTACCTGCAGAGCGCGTTCCCAAGGAAGTGTGCAGAGTGCAATCAGGGGCTTTATGGCGTCAACGGGATGTGGTGCGAGCGGTGCCCTGGGTTTCGGGATCCCAGCCCCGCGAGGGACTCTTGCCTTTGCCGCGCGCCGTCTGCGGTGGCGGAGGACGGGTCTGGCGCGTGCGTGTGCCCTGCGGGGCACGCCGAGGGGGGGCCTGCAGGGTGCACGCCGTGCCTGCAGGGTACATTCAAGCCCGCGGTCGCTGTCATGCGGGACGACTACTTGGCGCAGGCGGGGGCGTGCGACCCTTGCCCCGAGGGCATGGAGTCAGACGCAGGGGCCTCCGCGTGCCGGCCCTGCCCCGCGGGGCTCTACCGCGAGGAGGGGTCTACGTTTGGACTGTGCAGGGCGTGCGCGGCCCAAAATCACTATGCAGCCGACGCCCACGACGGGTCTTCGTGCGTGCCGTGCCAGGTTGGGTGCGCGGAGGGCCAGCGATGGGACCCCTGCCCCGTCAACCCTGCCATGTACGCGTGCCGCGCATGTGACAATATTCCCGATGGGGGGCTGCGTTCGTGGGTCAAGGGCGCAGACAACAGGCAGTGCCTCTGGGAATGCAAGCAGGGCTCCTACGAGTCTGGTGTCGAGTGTGTGGTGTGCACGCGACGGGAATGCGAGTTTGGGTCCATGTTCACTCCGTGCAGCAGGTACGAGGACGGGCACTGCAGGATGGGGTGCGTGAATGAGACGATGCCTAAAGAAAACGCGCTGTGGGGGGCCGGCTGCACGTGGAATTGCGCTCCCGGATTTGCGCCGCGCGAGAAGGTGTACGCCGGTTGGTTCGAGTACGCATGCGAGCGGGAGACGCTGCTTCCCTGGAGCGGCTGGTGGTGACGCCGGTATTTAACTGAATAAAGATGCGAATGGAGTCGACAAATGCAGGGGTTGTTCAGAGTGGACGAGGGGGGCGAGGAAGAGGCACACTTGGACACGTATTTTCACTTGGTCAACCAGCCCACGCAGCGCCACATCAGGAGGCTTCCCCAGCCTGACCCTGCGGCTGCGGGTGCGGCTGCGGGTGCGGGTGCGGGTGCGGGTGCGGCTGCGGCTGGACCAGCGGGTGCGGCTGCGGGTGCGGCTGGACCAGCGGGTGCTGCTGGAGCACGCGCGAGGGCTGCTGCGGCTGCGGCTGCGGCTGCTGTTCCAGGAGCCGGTGGAGGGGGGCCAGGAGCCGTGGCAGCGGCGGGCGCGATGCCCTACGAGACCGTGAACATCCTGCCGCCGTTGCAGAGTTTCACCCTGGACGACCTGGTGTTTTTTATTGTGCCCAAGGTAGACACAGCGGAGACGATGAATAGAACAGGAAAGTGGCTTGTTCCATACGTGATTGAGAATGTCCCCGACCCCGGAGCGCCCCCGCCACCGCCCCCGCCCGCCCCTGGTGCTGCTGCAGCCGCCGTTCCCGCAGCCCCCCCTCCTGCCATGATGGACCTGGCGCGACCGGAAGACGCCGCCGCCAAGCTGCCGGTGGCAGACAGGGACCCGTGGCCCGTGGTTCAGGCGATGAACATAAATCCAAGGCCCAATCCCGAGTACGCCCAGCTGCACAGGCATTACATTTTGCAAGACCCAAACACACAGCGGAAAATCGGCGCGCTCTTCCTGAAGCCACTGCTGGAGCGGGCGGAGCGGCTGGACTACGAGTTTGCGCTGCGGATGCAGGGGCTGCAGAACACCACGATCAACGCCGTGTGGGTGTGCAAGGAAAACGGCGGGGCCCAGCCTGAGGACAGAGCGGAGATGATGGAGCAGTTTCTGAAGACGTACCTGTCGCGGTTTCTGAGCAGGGTGCCGCAGACGAGCAACGAAGAGCCCGACGATGTGATCAGGGAGGCTGTGCAGATGCACCAGCAGTTCTGCTCCGGGTGGGTGCGTGAGCACAAGAGGTCGCTCTCGCCCGTGATCGAGTCCACCGCGGAGGCGCTTGTGGGCCTGTTCTGGGAGGGGGCGCTGAAGCCCGCGATTCGACCCGGGTTGACCTGGAAGCAGATGTCGCGGGTGATCCTGCGGGACCCGAGGCTGAGCCCGCAGTTTGGGGTGTGCCTGCACTTTTACATGGTGAAGCTGGAGCAGGACCGGGGGTCTCGCAATGCCAGCTACAAGTCCATGTTCAACGCGAGCTCCTCAAATATGCTGGCCATCAACTCGATGGACGCGTTTCTGCGCAAGGAGGCCGGCTACATCGCGTCGATCACGGCGGGGCTGGTGACCCCAGAGCAGCGCAGGTTTGACGTCAGGTGCATGGACTGGTACTCGATCGTGTCGCAGCTTCCCCTGCCGAAGATGGAGTGGTCCGGGCTCAAAAAGTCGCGGCTGTCGACGCCGGGCCCGGTAACCCCCTGGGCGAGGCAGCTGCTGCTCAGGACCGGGGACGGGTCTTGAAACGGGATGCATGGGGGGCTGGTCCGACCCGGCCCCGCGTATTAAACGCGACTGGCAGCCATTTCGTGACATGATTTGCCTGTGCGTGGACAGGCTATTCGACGACAAGCGCATGGCTGTGGCGCTGCTCATGGTGTGGCTGATCATCGTGGTGACCGTGTTCAAGGACATCGGGCTGCTGGACACCAAGTTTATGACGCTTGGGCCGTCCCCGAACACGATATTCATGGGCATGACGCTGGACACGTGGTACAAGTGGAACCTCGTGGCAGCGTTTACGTTTATCAACACTTCGATCAACGACTTCATGTCGGACGCGATCTCGCCGTGGATTCTCAACACGATATCGGACCACAAGGCCAAGTACCTGCCGTACTCCAAGGCGACCTGCCTTTTTATCACGCAGATGTGGTCGATATACTGCAACATCATGAGTGTGTTTGGGCTGTTCCTGGCGATGACCCAGGTGGACTTCGTCATCATCCGGATGTCGGCGGACCTTACCGTGAATGTCTACACCACACTCAAGTTCATGCGCAACAAGGTGACGAGCTCGGAGCGGTACAAGCAAGACTTCGGAGGGGGCGGGCTCGGCAGCGAGATGTCGTCTGTGTCCTCGTTCAACATGGACCTGGGGCTGGGGGACGACGCGGATCTGCCCATGCTGCACGCGACAACAGGAGGAGGGCACGAAACATTGGCGGGGGGCTCGAGCCGGTCCATGTTTTGCATTGAGGAGCACCCCGACGAAAATGCAGGGAAAACTCACCGCGTCAAGGGCGGTGTGGGCTTGCCCTGAGCCTCGACAGCCTGGCCTCTATGTCGGCGATGTCGACGCCGTCCTGGACAGACGTTCCGGCGCGAGCCTGGGCCATGCTGACGGAGAGGTCGAGGCCCAGCTCCTCAAATACGCCGCGCATGGCGTCGTCGATGGCCTCCTGCTCCCCGTCCGCCTCGAACATGGAGTCCAAGTTTTCCTCCACGATTTCCTGGCTGTCCGTGAACGCCGTGCTCTGGCGCTCGTACTCGTAGAGCATGCGCTGCACGGCCTTGGCGTCCATGTGCTTGTTAAGCCCCTGAAGGAGGCGCGTGGTCTTGGCCATGATGGTTTGCATGCTCTTCGCGCTCTGCACGGTGGACAGCTGCTGGCCGAGGGAGGTCATGTGCCCCTTCATGGCGGTTATGCGGCCCCTGTGACCCCGTAGGCGGACGAGCTCGCGCACCCGGGCCTTGCACTGGTCCAACTTTCTCTCCTTGGCCTGCCTCACAATGTCCGCGAGGAGCGCCTTTTCCTGCGCGGCTGCCTTTTGGTCCTCCCTGTCCATGCTCCGCTGCGCGTGCCTGAGCTCGCGCTGGTACTCCTTGACTGGGTCCTGCCGCGTGGCGCGGGCCACCCCGCCCCCAAATAGGAACGCCATTTGGGCTTGGGCGCGCCGTGTGGACTTATATAAACCAGGAAATGATGCGCGCCCTGACCACCATGCCCTATGAGTACCGCCTCTTGCCTGTATCGCCGCCGCCCGACGGGTACCTCGCATTCCGCCTGCTGGCATGTGTGGCCACTTATTTAAATCACAGGCGCCAAGAACTTAGGCAGAGTGCAGAATGGCAGTGGACACGTTCCACTGGGTCATCTTTGGGCTTCACCTGGCGGGGGCGCTGATGATCACGTTTGGGATCTGGTTTCGGTGCGACCCGGACCTGTGGGTGTCGCGCATGCGCGTGGACACGTACGAGCTGCCGGCGGGGAACGGCTCGGCGGGGCTGTGGTGGCAGCCAGGGAATGAGACGCTGGCGGCCGAGTGCGGCGCGCTGGGGAATCCGAGCCAGTCGCGCAGGTGCTTCAGCGAGGACCTGCCTCTGTACGAGCGCGAGCCCCAGAACCTGGGGTGGCACCTGTTTGCGCTGCTGGGCCACTTCGAGTGGATCTCGGCGGCGTTTGCATTCTTCTACATCCGCGGCGGGTGGAACCGGTGGAGCTGGGCAGTGAGCCTGGGGATGGCCGCGGTGGGGACCGTGGTGTTCATGCCGTGGCGCGGGACGGTGTTTGTGAACGAGGTTTTGCTTCTGCTGGCAAACCTGGCGGTGTGCGCGGGTGTGTTCTACTCGTACCGGCGGGTTCACTTGTACCCAGGGCCTTCCTCAGGGGGGCAGCCTGCGGGGGAGCTCGTATTTGCCCCGCAGCAGAGCAGGTCAGTCCTGAGGGTCCCCAAGTCCTTTGCGCTGGCGGGAAACGGGGACCTGCACACGGACTCGCTGCGCACCGCCGAGCTCCCTGCCATGCGGTACGCGGAGTACTGCATCACGGCCGCTGAGCTGTGGGTGGCCGTGCTGGCTGTGTTTGTGACGGACCCGCCCGCGTTCATGACGATATGCGGGTACGCCCTCATCCTGCTGTGCAACCTGTACGGCGCGCTGCTGCACTACTCGACCGTGTCAAATTACATGGGGAACGTGGAGCTCACGGCCAGTGCTGGCGCCATCCCCTCGCAGGCGGTGATGCTGCACTCGCACCAGCGCACAGCCCATCGCGGCAGGCGCCTTGCCGTCCCCAAGACCTGGTCTACCATGGGCCCGAGGTACGAGGGGGTCCCTGGCGGGGATGAACCTAGCGCGGGCACGTCCTACCTGTTTCAGAGGCACGTGTGGGGGTCGTACATCGCGTCAAACACATCTACGCTGCTGAACTCGTGGCTGGCCTACGCGGTCGCGATCGCGCTGATTTTCTACCAGCAGACGTTTTTGTTCAGCGGGGACCCCCCTGCGTTCGTGGTATTTTCGGGGTGGAGCCTGATCACGACGTTTACGAGCTTCGGGGTGTGGATAAGCGTGCTTTACTCATACCCGGCAAAGGTGGGGGCGTGGTGCCGGTGCCTGCCCGAGTGGGCGGCGCCCAGGGAGACGTACGAGCTCGCGGTGCGCGGGCTCGACATCCTGAGTGTGAGCGCCAAGCTCAGCATCGTCGGCGCTTTGTCCTTCGGCTTCGTGTTTCGGGCCGAGGGGAGGTGCTAGGCTCGACTTCAAGGCTCAAATTCAAACGATGGCGCAATGCGGGCATGCGAAGTCATCTCACTCTTTTTGTGTGACGATGGTGCAGCCTGGGCCTGCGTGGTCATGTCGCTTTTTCGCATTCGGACTGGTGGTGCAGGAGGATCTGCCAAAGCATCCGTGGCAGGCAGGGGGTCAGGCGCAGGCAACCCCCCGTCTCCATGCTGCTCAATCTTGTCGTCTTTTTGCTCCTCGTCGCTCAAAAGGCTGACCT
>Ga0209298_10000799_pt1 | contig 21199 bp, 39 predicted proteins | sample S_140806_EF_Meta_FD_187325 | JGI IMG/M metagenome (GOLD analysis project Ga0209298, IMG submission 187325) | Freshwater microbial communities from Lake Simoncouche, Canada to study carbon cycling - S_140806_EF_MetaG (SPAdes) (version 2) | ecosystem: Environmental > Aquatic > Freshwater > Lake ...
GATTAACTAAATTGTTTAAAGACGCAGGTATGGAATTAATTGCACAAGCATTCACCCTCCTGGGCTTCTTTATCGCATGGCTAACTTTGACGGGATCAGCAAGAGACATTGTTGGTATTGCTGTAATGGCAACAACAGTTATCTGGTTAATCACAATCCCGCTAAGAAAGGATAAATAAATGAAAGATAAAACAATGTATTTACTTTCTATGCTAGTGGGTATAGCAATACTTGCAGCAATTATAGGAGACTATGTAGTTGCAGGCATAGAAACACAAACTACAGGAGAAGCCGTTGAGGTTTCTTCAGATGTTATGACCCTTGTTCAGACAGCCCTTGGAGGAGTTATAGGTATCCTTGGTGGATATTTTGGATCAAAGGGAAATAAGGATAAGGAGGACTAAACATGGCAACTAAAAAAATAGTAGAACCCACAAAGCAGGAGCACCCACAGAAAGCAATAACAAATATTCTAATGAGAATTCTTGCGGTATTTGCAGCATCAGGACTATCAGTCTTGGGAGCAGGAGCCGTAGTAGGAATTGACACAGTTCAGGCAGTTATGCTTGCAGGACTCTTAGGAGTAGCAACAGTTATTGAGAGACTGGCAAGGGCTTTTTTGGACGATGGAAGGCTATCATTATCAGAAATAAATGATGCCTTTAAAACGGTAGATAAAAAGGCTAATTAGTCATTATCACCCATAGTTGACAGCCCTCTCTGGGCAATGGTATACTTGAGTATAATCTATCTGGAGAGGGCTTCTACCTGTGACCTGCATTGCCGTTGTAAAACATGAAGATAAAATTTATATGGCTGGAGATCGTGGAGCATCAGATGATGGCACCATTCTAGCATTAGACGCCCCGAAAGTTTGGAAGATAGGTCCATACTTAATTGGATATGCTGGATCAATGGACGGAGAAAGAATCCGTTACAACTTTAAACCATCAGCCCCAATCTTAAAAGATACTGACAAACACATGCAAACAAAATTTATTAAAGAACTAAAAGAATTCTACAATGAGTTCTGGGTTGACACATCTAAAGATGGAGACCTTGGTTTAATTATTGCAGTTCGTGGAAATATCTATGAGCATAGTTCTGCTGACATGTCCTTATCTAAATACACACTTCCGTATCTTGCCATGGGCTCTGGGGCAGAATATGCTTACGGAGTTTTATATGCAACAGACAAGCAAAAAAATGCAAGGAACAGAGTAATGCAAGCAGTTAATGCTGCTATTAAATTTAACCCATCTTGCATGGGTCCAGTTGACATTGTCAGTATTTAGGAGTATACTTTTAATATGAACCACTTGCACGAAGATTTATCACCAGAAGAACAAGAGTTTGGTATTTGGCTTGAAAACGGTATTGAAAGAGGATGGGTAACACCTCCTTATTGCAATACCCATGATGGCGGATATGAATATATGGACGAAGAAGAAGTTGAAGAATGGGACCAAGGTGGAGACCCATGTTGTCATGTCGTAAGACTGATGATTTCATAATAGAAAAGGAATAAAATGAAAAAAGTAATACTATCACTACTAACAATTGCAGTTGCATTTACAGCACTTGCACCAGCACAAGCAGAAGATCAGAAAGTCCTAGCAATTATTGATTCAGCAATTAATTCAAAAAACTTTCCATCAATTATCCATGAGGTTTGCTTTACAAAGGTAAAGTCATCTATTCCTACAGAGAACATGTCTTGTCCTAACGGAGAACTGTTTATGGAAGGTACAGGAGCAGCAGCAGCACCATGGCCAATGCAAAAAAATGGCACTGATTTTGATCTTAACAACGCAACATTCCACGGAGATACCATGGTTAAGGCAGCACTAACCGTTAATCCAAACCTAAAGATTGTCTTCATTAGATTTAATGATGTTACAAGTCTTGGAAATTCACGAGGAGATGCAGATGTATTGGCTTTGGCTATCAAATGGGTAGCACAAAATGCATCAAAGTACAGTATTGATGCATTATCAATTAGCCAGTCTTCTGTTTCTGTAGGAAATCTTTCTAGATGCTTAACAGATACAGTTACAATCAATGCAGTTTCATCTCTTAGTTCAAACAATGTCCCAGTATTTATTGCAACTGGAAATGATAAGCGAAGAGATGTAGTTGGGTTTCCATCATGTGTTAATGGCGCAATCGGTGTTGGAGCACTTGGAAATGCAACTCAACTTGAAAATGCAACAAACACAGGTCCAGGACTTGATATGGTCTCTCTTGGCAAGGTAAAGGTCACAAAGTACAATGGTTCACCTGTTGATACTGCTGGAAGTTCTGTAGCAACAGTTGTCTCAGCAGCAACATATGTAAACAAAAACACATTTAAATCATTTGGTGAGTATCTAAATTCTCTTCCAAAGATTTTAATTGGAACCGCATCGTATATTCGTAACTAAGAAAAAGTCCTGGGCATGACATAAACTGCCTATTTTGCCCTATAACTCAGTTGGTAGAGTGTCGAACTGTTAATTCGGATGTCCCTGGATCGAGGCCAGGTGGGGCAGCGATGGTGGTGTATAATTGTTATGATAGCAAACTTAAGATAAAGGTAAAATGATAAAAACTAAAAACTATATTTCAGGTTCAGAGTGGTGGATAAACTCTGGAAATTTATCTTTTCCAGAAATAGTAGTTCAGTCATATGTGCCAACCTATTGGGCTAAGTATAATTTAAATGATATTTTAAATATTGACAGTGTTCTAAAACCAGTAAATAGGTATGCACTTAACTTATACCCTAAGCCAAAAATTATAAAAATACAAGATAACCTAATTACCTTTAGACAAAGAACTCATGCCGAAATTTGGGTTGAAGAAAAAGATAATGATGTTATTTATGCCCTAGATAAATGTCATCAAAGACAATTTTATCCATCTTTAAATAATTTAGAAAATAAAGATTGCTTTAAGCCAAACTATAGGTTCTATATTCCTTGGTTTATAAATAAAAATATTGAAGTTAGAATAGATCCAGTAGAGGATGAAGATACCCCATTCAATGTAAATGCAAAAAATATTATGGGAATAGAGTTGGGCATGTACTCAGAGTATGCTGATACAGAGTTTGTTGATTTTAAGATTAAAAATACTGATAAATATTACTTAAAAGAAAAGTATGCTATTATTAGTAAGGATACACCAATGTACGACATGTCTGTTGTTTTGACTAATGAAGAGATATCAAAATTAAGGGATCAATATGGAAGAGAATGAACTAGAGTTAAAGTTTATCCCACACTACCCAGGGGGATTGCTGCTATCTCCAGAGCCCTCTTATAAAAAAATACCTCAATGGTATAGGGATTTGGCAAAACATTTTAGTAGTAATGACCTAAAGTCTTTGTGTCCAGTAAATGACAGAGGTGGGGATGGCTCTAATGTTTCCACAAAACTTTGTCTACCCTTTCAAGACGCAATGTCTCTTGGATACATGTACCTGTTAGAGGATGATCTAGAGGTTAAACTTGATATATCTGGAAAACCATCTTTGTCTTGGAAAAAAGACTTTATGATGATGGATAAAAGACCAAATGTGGATATGGCTATTCCAAAAGATGTTCATCCTATACATTTTGGCGTTAAGATGCAATGGTATTATGAAACACCAAAAGATTATTCATTGTTGATGACAATGCCAATAAATAGGCCAGACCTACCATTCTGGATTCCATCTGGCATAGTTGATTCTGATATATGGGGACTTCCCGCATTCATACCATTTTTTATAAAAAAGGATTTTGAAGGAATAATCCCTATAGGAACACCAGTCTTTCAGATGATTCCAATTAAAAGAGAGCCATGGAACTTGGTAATTGATGACTCTTTTGATGCTATAGAAAAGCATCAGTTGATATCAGAAAACAGAAGATCCGATATAACAGCACACTATAGGAAGTTTGCATGGAGAAAAAAAGAATATGCAAAGTACAATAAAGAAGAAATAAACAACAAAGGAGATAAATAATGTTAAATACAAATGGCCCTTCGTTACAAAGTAACAGAGAGCACAAGTTTTTTGAAAAATACTTAGACAACAATCTAGAAGACTTGACTAAGTTTCTAGAAGAAAAGTATAAACTAATTGAAAACGCAAAACTTCGTGGCGTTAATACTATGGAAAATGATCCAGGATACTGGCTAGAGTCTGGAAGTTTGTCAACTGTAAAGTGGAGAGAGTACAATGTTTTTCAACTTTACCATCCAGGATTGTATAAACTATATTCTGAATTGTCAAATACTGTCAAAGAAGCATGTCTATACTATGGTGTAGATTTTGACAAGCAGCAATACTATGTTCAGGGTTGGTTTAATATTAACCAAAAGGGTAATGGAAAGTTAAACTGGCATGACCACGGTGCACCTGGTGCTCCTAATTTCCATGGCTATTACTGCGTTAAGGCTGAGCCATCAAGCACATTCTATAGACTTTTTGGAGATCCAAATAGGGAAGTTGAAAATAAAAATATAGACAACAGAATGATTGTTTCTGAAATGGGACACCCACATGCACAGGGTGACTGGGATTGGGACGGACCAAGAATTACAGTTGCCTATGACATTCAGCCTCTACGTTCTTTGCTTAGTGCAGGGGAACAGGTTACTGAACAGCACTGGATACCATTGTTGTAAAATGAACAGGATATTAGTTTATTTTTATGGTTATAAAAGTAGGTCTTTGCCACAGGCAGTAGAGCAACTCATAAAAAACCAAAGTGGTCAAAACAGCATACATGTTCTTGTATACGATCAAACGAACGTATCAAGACCAGAAAAGTTTTTAGGTGCTGAGTATAATCATATTACTTGGGATACTTTGACATCTAAATTTAAAAACTTTTCTTTTTTAAAAAAGAGAACTGATTTTGATTTTTTTATGTATATTGATGGTGCCAAAATGTTTGAAAAAGACTGGGATATTGAACTATTGAATTATAAAAAATTAATAGTTTCAGGAAATCATGACATTATATTTAATAAAGATAACTATAAATTTTATCCAGACTATATAAGAAAAGAAATAGAAACAGAAAAAAAGACTAACTGGGTCGTTAAAGATTTTTTCTTTATGCCATTTAGTTTATTTAAAACTTTGCCAGACATTTCAATTTTTAAATATTATGGAGTTGAGGAATATCTTTCATTGCATGCATCAAATATTGGTATTTCTGTTGTAGCAATTCCAACTAGGTTGATGATTGATCAAGAGCCTTCGATATTAGAAAAAGATTTTATTCCATTTTCTTTATATCATAACTATGCAAAAGTTATAGATTGCTTTAAATCAAAAGATGGCTCAATGGCTGGAGTTGACAAACTTATGGATATTATCGATTATGACTTTACTGGTTTGGAGTATTTTCCATATCCTGTAAATGATGTAGACTATAAATTTGTATCAAATCTAGATAAGATGTCTGAACAAAGATTTTCTGTAACACAGAAAAGTATTTACTGATGAGTGTAGTATTTTTAATTAAGGAGAAAAAATGCACAGAATAGTAGTAGTAGATAACTTTATTGATCCAGACGATGCTAAAACATTGATTGATCAGCAGTTAGATCCAAACTCTATAAGAAATCCTTATCCAGATTACTATGAACAAAGATTTGGTGGTACTTCTTTACCATACAATCAAACAGTCATGGATATATTGATAAAGTATGGTCATAAGTCTAACGAGGTACATAAAGAACTTAATGGATTTAAAAATGACATTTATGTATTTAAAGGGTTTGGCTCTCATTGGACCACAGGAACAAAGGGTGGAATGCATATTGACGCACAAGGACCAGAGCCTTTTATTGAGTGGAGCACTATAATGTATCTAAACAATGAATCTGAGTATGACGGAGGAAAAATTTATTTTCCTAATCAAGAGTTTGAATACCAACCAAAACAGTATTCTGCTGTGTTTTTCCCAAGTGCTGGAACAGAATATATTCATGGTATAACAACCGTAACAAGAGGAAATAGATTTACTGCTTTATATATGCACACTAGTCTTCCAGAATCGGCAGATCCAGATTTCCACCCTGGTAAAAATGAATGGAAAGCAAAGGACTATCCACTTGTCAACATTTAACCACGAAGTCCTAGATTTAGGGCTAGTATATTATACAGATGTTATAAAAAATCCAGAGTCTTTAATTAAAAAGATAGAGGATCTAGATCTTATGATATCAAATGAAAAACGCCTTAATACATCTGTAAAACCTTGGACACCTTGGACCTATGGTGAAGGAGAAAATAAGTTGATGTTTTGTTGGCAAAAGTTTATTCCACAGGTAAAAGACATAGATCCTTCCGACTATTACAATGAACAGCAGACTGAAATATCTTCACAACTTTTTGAAGCATTAGATATAACGCTAGACCACTACACAAAAGAACTTTATCCTTTTGCAAATAAAAACATAAAATCAAGAGAACAAACAATGCATCTTCTTAAATATGACGAAAGCGGACACCTTCCAGCACACCAAGATCAGGGAATTAGCAGCAGAGTTCTTTCTGTTCTCCTATACTTAAACGATGACTATGAGGGTGGAGAAATTGAATTTACGCACTCTAAAATAAAGTTTAAGCCAAAATCTGGAAGCGTACTATTCTTTCCTTCAAACTTCCTTTATGTTCACGAGGTATATCCAGTCACAAAAGGACCAAGATATGCCTTGCCAAACTGGTACCACAATATTCCATTTAATGAAAAAAGAGATTCAACGGGTGAAGTATGATAATACTCGGTATTAATGAAACCAGTCATGACGCATCTGTGTCTTTAATTAAAGACGGAGAGATACTTTTTGCAGGGCATGCTGAAAGATATAGCAAACAAAAAAATGACTGGTACGTGAATGATAATTTAATAAAAGATGCTTTACAGTACGGCAGACCAGATCACATTGCTTACTACGAAAAGCCCCTCCTAAAGGCCTCCAGACTGGCTTTAAAGGGTGGTTCTGGAGACTGGAAGCCAAGATTTGAACTTCCTGGAATTCCAAGAAAATCCTTCAGTCATCATTATTCACATGCAGCAGCAGGATACTACACAAGTTCTTTTAATGATGCAGTTATCGTAGTGCTTGATGCGATTGGTGAATACAACACATCTACAATTTGGCTTGGCGAAGGCGATAAGATTAAGTTAAAGTATAAGCAAAATTATCCTATTAGTTTTGGATTGTTTTACTCAGCATTTACTCAGTTGATTGGTCTTATGCCTAACCAAGAAGAATATATTATGATGGGTATGGCTGCTTATGGAGACTGGACAAAGTATTACAAAAAGGTAGATGAATATTTTCCACAGTACGATCAACAAAAATATAACTTTCATAAGGGAATTACTGACTGGGGATGGATTAGTTCAGAGCAAGATAAATTTGATATAGCAGCAGCAGTTCAAATGGTATATGAGCAAAGGCTTAACGATTTTATGCGTATGGCAAAGGCAATGACTGGGAAAAATAATTTAGTCTTTATGGGTGGATGTGCCCTTAACTCATCAGCAAATACTTTGTTGTGGAAAATATTTAAAGACATTTGGATCATGCCAAACCCAGGAGATGCTGGTAGTTCTTTGGGCGCAGCAGCAGCGTTATATGGAAAGCATGTTGACTGGAAAAGCCCGTACCTTGGGTACGATCTTGAAGGAAAATACCCTATTCAGAAAATTGTTGACGGTATACTAAAAGATGGAATCGTAGCAGTAGCAACTGGTAAAGCAGAATATGGTCCAAGAGCACTTGGAAACAGAAGTATATTGGCCGATCCAAGAGACCCACTCATTAAAGATAAGGTTAATCTAATTAAACAGAGAGAAATGTTTAGACCATTTGCTCCAGTAGTTATGGCAGAGCATGCACATAAATGGTTTGATATGGACTTTGAAAGCCCTTATATGCAGTATACAGTTAAGTGCTTGCAGCCTGACAAGATCCCATCTGTAGTTCATGCAGACGGTACATCAAGAGTTCAAACAGTTACAAGAGAGCAGCATTCAGGCTTATACAGGGTTTTAAATAAGTTTTATCTTCAAACTGGTGTACCAATATTATTAAACACTAGCCTTAACATAAAGGGACAGCCACTGTTGAATGACGAGGATGACATTATTAAATGGGAAAAAGAGTATAACTTCACAATATGCAGGTAAACTGGTATAATATAATCAAACCTATAGGAGGAACATAATGGCAGTAAAAGGAAGTCTAGAAGCAATCATTGAGGTTGCAAAGAAAGAAGTGGGCACAATTGAAGGCCCAAAAGATAACGAAACAAAGTACGGTGCATGGATTAAGGTTAACTTTCAACCATGGTGCCAGTCATTTGTTTCATGGTGTGCATTTACAGCGGGTGTTAAATCATTTCCAAAGTCTGCATCAACAGTAGCAGCATCAGATCAATTTAAGAAAGAAAAGCGTTGGTCAGATGCTCGTAATGATGATCCACAAGCAGGAGACTGGATCTATTTTGATTTCCCAGAAGATGGAGTAAATCGAATTTCACATGTTGGTCTTTGCATTAAGAACAATGGCGATGGAACTATTCAGGTTATTGAAGGAAACACTTCAGGAACTGCAAAGGGAGATCAACGTAACGGAGGAATGTGCGTAGAGAAGACTCGTGGTTATGTAAAGAATAACAAAAAGAAGTTGGTCAATGCCGTTGTTGGTTGGGGTCGTCCAGTTTATGCGGGAGAAGAGAATGCTCCACTATTGAATAAGGTAGCAACTACAGTTGCAACATCTGCTGCACCAAAGGCAGTAGTAAAGAAGCCAGTAGTTAAGAAGGCCAAGTAAATGGAATCAACAAAGAGAACGCTATTGAAGACAGTAAGTTGGGAAACTTTTCATCTAGTTGGTGTTGCTGGAGTAATTTATCTTTTCACTGGTGAATGGGAGTACGCAAGTCTTGGTGCCCTAATTTACATTGGATGGGAAGCACTTGGATATTTCCTACATGAAAGAGTGTGGGCTAAATTTGGAAAGGGGATTAAATAATGCGTATTAAAATTATTAGATTTGTTGTTAAAGCGCTTGGTTATGAGTGGGGTGGAGACGCACTCAAAGCACCAGTTTGGACAGTAAAGGCTAAGAAGAAGTAAAAATGGCACTGTATGAATATGATTGCATGAGATGTGCACAAAGATATGTTAAGGATCGCTCTATTAAAGAGGACGATCCTGGATATGAGTGTGAAATCTGTAACACTTCTTTGGTTCGTGTATATTCAAATGTGGGTTCAGTTTTTAACGGCAGTGGATTTTATTCCACAGATAATAGGAAAAAATGATAACAAGAATTCCAGAAGGACAGATATGTCAAGCCTTTGATCCAATGATGTTTTTACCTGAAAAAACATTAAACATAATTGGTGCAGAACAAAATGCAAACCCATCTTGCCTGGCTCCTGCATTTGTATATATTGAGGGCAGCCACGGTAACAAATACCTATGTGATTATCATTATTTTTATGAGACTAACATGACAAGATCTCGTGGAAACCCTAGTGTTGGTCTTCATTGGGAGTCTATTCAAAAGTTTATAATCGACGAAAGAGAAAGAGTTAAAGAAACTTTTGCAAAAGATGTAACAAGCACAATGACTTTAGGACACAAGTGCTCAGTATTCAGTACTCATAGACCAAGTTTGATATGCATTGCCGATGCACTTGTTCATGTAATGCCTACAGAAAAGATTCCTGGTAAAATAAACTTTACCTATACAAAGACTTTTAATCCAGAAGTTGGTGTATTTTATTGTAATTTTCATTTTAGAAAAAATTATTATAGATACTACAGCAACGGGATAAACTATGAAGATATTCACGAAATACTGGACGAAAGATATAGAATGAATACTACTATTGCACAAGAATCACTAGATTTAACATGCGTCTAGTTGACACATTTTGTGCATTGGTGTATAATTAAGTATAGGACAATCCAACAAACAGTAGCCATAAAGATGGTACAGGAATATAGGAGTATAATGTGTTTACGATGATTAAGGATGAAGTAAAGCAAGACTGGTCCCTTTCTCCTTTAGATAGGTGCGATGTATGTAATGCAGAGGCACTGGTTCAGGTTAAAGGAATAAGTGGAGAACTATTGTTCTGTGGTCATCACTATAACAAAATTATGTCTACTCCAACAGGATATAACAATATGATGTCCTTCATGATTAGTGTTGTTGATGAACGAGAAAAAATAGTTGGCTAGTCCAAAATGATAATTGACGGTGTAGACTATTCTGGAGTTTTGTTTGTACACATACCAAAAACTGCTGGAACGTCTATATCTAATTTACTTAATCAAAACAATTTAGATAATTGGAATAGAGAGTGGCCTAGACACCATGATCCATATTATTATTTAAAGCATGCAAACAATATTGATAGTTCTATTTTTTCTTTTTCTGTTGTAAGAAATCCATACACAAGGACTTATAGTTGTTTTAAAGAGTTTAATAGAACAAACAAAACAGAAATATCTTTTTCAAAGTATTTGGACAATATTTTAAATAAGGTTATATCTACGGTGACACCTCTTTTACATTTAGAACAGTCTTTTTATATTTCTAAAGATGAAGATATACAAGTAAACAAGGTTTATAATTTTGAAAACTTGAATGAACTAGAAAAAGATTTTGGGTGGATCCTTAAAAATAATAATGTAGGTAACTATAAAAAAGATTCATACATAAAAGACTACAGTAACGAAGCAATAGAAATAACAAAAGAAATTTACAGTAAAGACTTTTCTTTGTTTAATTATTCTACAGATTTTAATAAAACTTTGGAGAAGAAATGAAAAAAATTTTAGAAGATTTTAATTTTAAAAAGCATAGTTCTTATAGTGTTGAAAAAATTAAAGAACACATCGATGGATTTTCTGATGAATGGTTTATTAATACACAGAGACAAGAAAATGCTATTGTGCATAAAGATACAAACTCATATTTTGTCTACACCTCAGACCTTACTTGGAAAGAAGTAGATGACTTTGCTACTCACACAACATCACAAGATACTGTATTGCTTGAACTACTTGAGCCAATAATTCTAGATCTTGAAAAAATACATAAAGGAACCAGGGGCATGGTTCTTTTAATTAAATTAAAAGCAGGTCAAGACATTGCCCCACATAAAGATTCAGGAGACTATCTAATGCTTTCAAGAAGAAATCATATACCAATAGTTACTTCTGATGATGTTTTTTTTAATGTAGATACTGAAAAGGTTAAAATGAGGTCTGGAGAATGTTGGGAAATCAATAACTCAAAAGTTCATTTTGTAAACAACGGTAGTACAATAGACAGGGTTCACCTAGTAATTGACATAATGCCATATAAGGAGATAGAAAAAAAATGATTATACAAATTATCGGTCTTCCAGGTTCTGGAAAAACAGAACTTGCGAAAGCACTAAAAGAAAGAATTAATGCCATTCATCTTAATGCAGATGAGATTAGAGCAACAGTCAATTCTGACTTAGGATTTACCCCTGAAGATAGAATTGAGCAGGCTCGTCGTATGGGCGAGATGGCAAGACTGATTGCCAAGCAGGGTATTGCTCCAGTAATTGTAGATTTTGTATGTCCAACAGATTTAACTCGTGCAGCATTTGAAAAGCCAGACATTTTGGTATTCATGAACACGATTGAAGAAGGAAGATTTGAAGACACCAACAAGATGTTTGAAATGCCAACAAACTATGACATTGCTTTTATAAGCCATGAATGGGACGCAAATGAAAAGGCATCGGTAATCATTAATCAGTTTAACTTACATGACTGGTCTGCACCCACAACCCTTATGCTGGGTAGGTACCAGCCCTGGCACGAAGGCCACCACGCCCTTTATGAAGAGGCAGGCAAGAGAACAGATCAGGTACTTCTTGGAGTTCGTAATACATACAATACAAGTGAGAAAGATCCTCTTAAATTTGATCAAGTAAAAGAATATATTGCTAAAGATGAATTTATGGATGGAGCATTGGTATTGAGACTTCCTAACATTACTAACATAGTATATGGTCGTGATGTAGGATACAAAATTGAGCAAGTGAAATTGGGTGATGAAATTGAATCTATTAGCGCTACTCAAAAACGTAAAGAACTGGGTATATGAGGCTGGAAATGCCCTGGCAGATAATGAAATAAAGATGTATGAGAACTGGTTTAAAAAGGGAAAAGATAATGAACGTAACTAAACAAAGATCAGCACTAAAAGCAATCACTTGGCGTATCATTGGAACGGCAGACACATTTGTCATATCTTGGGCAATAACCAAAGAGCCAGTTACCGCAGGGGCAATAGCAAGTTTTGAGGTATTTACAAAGACAGTCCTTTATTACTTCCATGAGCGTGGTTGGAATAAAATTAAATGGGGGAGAAAATAATGTATGAATACTATGTAAGAAAAGTAGAGAATGTTGTAGATGGAGATACCATTGACGTTCTAATTGATTTAGGGTTTGATATCTTGTTTGCATCTCGTGTAAGACTGGCTGGTATTGATACCCCTGAGTCTCGCACAAAGGATATTGCTGAGAAGACTCTTGGTTTAGAAGCCAAAGAGTATCTAAAGAAATCACTAAAGGATGCCAAGTCTGTTGTTATTAAGACTGAAAAAATGGACTCATCTGAAAAGTATGGTCGCATTTTAGGCTGGGTATATGTAGACGGCAACACAGTATCTCTTAATGATATGATGATCAATGACGGCTATGCTTGGGGATATCTTGGAGACACCAAGGTTAAAGACTTTGCATTGCTTGCAAAGGTTAGAAAGAAGTCTGGCAAATGAATGATGAGTTTGACGAGATAGACAGGCTAATCCTTGATGGTGGATTAGAGTTTGCAGGTAAAGACTTTGAAACTGGTGAAGCATTGTACAAGCCTACTGATAGGCTAAAAGATATTGATGCTAAACTAAGTGAGGACCTGTCTGTTTATTTTTCAGAAGTAACTCTTAGACTTTGGGAAAAAGGATTTTTGGATATGGATATAACTCAAAAAGATCCTTTAGTAAGGTTGGCCCCAAAATCTTTTGATATTCGGTCAATAAAGTCCTTAGAAAAAAATGAAAGAGTTGTTGTTGAAGAAATAATTAAGGCCCTTTCCGCTAAAAACTGATATACTAGTAACATAGGAGCCTTAATGAACAACTTGTATGGTGCTATTGGGATAACAGGAATCTTCCTGTTAATTTTTTATATCTATATTCTTAGAAGTAAGGTAAGAAAAATAAGGCCTGAAATAATAAGCCAGTCTATGCTTCAGCATAGATATAGTAATAGGAAAAAGAAAGCAAGGAGATTAAAAACAGACTCTCAGTCCAAGGCGCACCACGATAAAAGTAACATTAAAGTTATTATTTTTGACAATGATGCATACTGGATTAAAGATAATATATTTTACAAGGCACCCCTTGTAGATCAACTTATTGACAAGGAATCTGCAGAGCAAGTTGACACGATACACATGGATAAGGTACAATTAGATAAGATGCTGTTTATAATGGACAAACTAAGAGAAGGGATTGACGATGATAGTAGGGGTTCAAGGGACTAGCAATTTTGATGACTATAATGTGTTCCTTAGATCAATGGCTGTCGCCCTTTCTGAGTTATTGCCAGAAGATAAAATATTTCACATATATTCTGCAGGTCCAAACAATATTAATATGATGGCAATGGAATTTTCAAATCTCTCTGAAAAGGGAATGAAGTCAAGAGGAAAGTCTATTAAACTTATTAGGGTGACTCCTCAGTGGCTAGAAGAAAATATATCTGAAATTAATCACTTTGCTTTCTTGGCTAAGCCTAAAGAGCCAGAGTCAAGAATTGTAAATGTTTCAAAACTAAATAATATAAACACAAATGTGTACAACTTCTAATCATTGTTGACAAACAACTTTTTATATGTTAGAATTTAGTATGCCTAGAATGTGCTTTAGCACACAAACAGAATGGAAAGATAATGAAGATAATTAACTCTTTAAGTGTAATGGAGTCGATAGTTAGCAAGAACAAGCAACTGTCTTGGAACGGATGGACAGTAGTTGAAACCTTTCCATCGGAAAAAGCATACTTTTCAAAGTTTGGAGTCTACAAAAATAATAAGTGGCAGATGAAAAAAGAGTTTGTTCCTTCTAACTTAGGTTGGGAAATTCCTGATAAGTATGTGATCTAAGTGAATAAATTTAAGTGGAAAGACAATGCCACCTGTTTAGACTACGATACAAACTTATTTTTTGAAAAATATGAAGATGATGAGGCTCTAAGACCAGCAATAGATGCCCTATGTTTTTCTTGTCCAGTAAGAAAAGAATGTTTCTCTGTTGGTATTTCGGGCAAGGAGTGGGGAGTTTGGGGCGGTGTATATTTGGAGAATGGTGAAATATCTAAAGAGTTTTCCAGCCACAAAAGCAAAATTGATTGGGGCCAAACATGGCAATCTTTAACTATGGAGTAGTATGTACACAGACTCAATGAAAAGAGCGTTTAGATCTCTTACACCTCCCAAAAATTTTTCTTTACAGATTATTGACAATGATAATTTTTTAACAGTAAAGGCTAAAGAAAAAGATTTTATGTCCTTAGAAACAGTTGAACTTAAAAAACAGGCTATAGAATATATGATACGTGTAAAAAAAGCATTGGAAGACAATGGCGCTATAGTTTTACTGGTTCGTGAAGGTGGGAAAGAGATTTGAAAAATATAGTTGTAGTGGGTGGAGGTACAGCAGGATGGTTAACAGCCCTTGCTGCACAGAAAGGATATCCTGAGTGCTCAATCACTGTAATAGAGAGCAGAGAGATAGGAATTCTTGGAGCAGGAGAGGCATCGACCACATCTCTTATTGGATTTTTAGAATATTTAGATATAGCAATTGAAGATTTAATCAAAGAAACAAGATCAACAATAAAGGTAGGAATTAAGTTTAATAATTTTAATGAAGATGATGAAAGTTATTATCACGAGTTTGCTATTAATAGGCCTAACCCAAAAGCAAAAGAACTTTATTTAAAAAATAAACTAGGCAGCAGTTATCCCGTTCTGCATCTTTCTTGTATGTCAGAAAATTTGCCAGAAAAAGAATACAAATTAAGCGCCATGGCATTAGATTCAAACAATTTGCCATTTGTAAGTAAAAATGAAAATCCATCAAAAATATCAGACTTTGAAGTATATAACTTATACGGAATACATTTTGACGCAAGAGCAATGGCTAAATTTCTGTCAGAAATTGCAATAAATCGTGGAGTAATTCACATAGATTCAGTGGTAGATAACTTTGTTCAGGATAATAATGAAAACATAGAAAGTATTAAGTTGATCGATGGCTCAACAATCAAGGCAGACTTTGTTTTTGATTGTACTGGTTTTTATAGAGTAGTAAATAAAAAACTTTTTAATACAGAGTGGGTAAGTTTTTCAAACAATTTACCAGCCAAAAGAGCGGTACCATTTTTTCTTGATATTGATAAAGATGAAATACCAGCATACACAGAGTCTACTGCCATGAACTATGGCTGGATGTGGAAAATTCCTTTACAGCATAGATATGGTTGTGGATATGTTTTTGATTCTAATTACATAACTGACGAGCAAGCCATATTGGAGATTGAAGAAAAACTAGGGCATAAGATTGAATCTCCAAAAACATTTAGTTTTGAACCAGGGTACTACAAGACAATATGGAATAAAAATACTATAGCGGTAGGTCTTTCAGCAGGGTTTGTTGAACCTTTAGAGGCAACATCAATTATGCAGTCTGTAGAAACTCTTAGCCTTATTTTTAAAAATGGCTATGATATATTTAATCCAAAGGGTTTAGTTGCAATACTTAATAAAAAATATGCTGAAGATTGTGAAGAAATTCGTGACTTTTTGTACTTGCACTATATGACAAACAAAACTAATACAGACTTTTGGGCTAATTTTACTAAAAATAATACGATGCCAGAAAGTCTCAAGACTACTCTTGAAACACTTAATGCTATAGAATATGGTGAACTAAGAAAATCTTACTTTAATAAAATAAATTATTATATTATTATGTATGGAAATAAAATATTAGATAAAGAGTTTTTAGAAAAGGCTAATATTGTTTTTAAAACAGAAAAAAATACAATAGAAAAAATTAATAAAAATAAAAAAGATTTATCAAACAGTTTTATTAATCATTCTGAATTTATTAAGAAAGTTGGTGGTTTTAATGAATAGAATAAAGATTTTGCTTTCTGTTTTATCAAAAATGAAAAAGAGATCTTACTGGAATAAGGCAAACACTGTAGAGTTTTTTGCTTTCATGACTAAGGTAGTTATTATTGTTCCTGGTTTGTTATTTGGGATACAGTATTGGTGGCTATATATTTTTGCATTAGTCTCTAGTCTAGCATTGATATGGACTTCAACGGTAAAAACACTACCAACAATTATAATATTTAATGTTATATGGACAACACTTGCTACAACTGCTATACTTAAGTATTGGATATAGAGAGAGTTGAGAAAAGTATGACTAAACTAATAGCAATAGCATTTATATTTTCAACACTATTTTTTTTATCAATGTATCTGTTGCAACTAAAAAAGAATCGTGCAATACTTGCAAATACTTTAAGGCTTTTAATTATGCAAGAGTCTGCTAATGCTGAAAACAAAACTGACAAAGAAAAAACAGACGAGGCATTCTTAAAATTTATTTCAGACTCAAGAGATTGGGCATATACCTATATTGAAGAAGTTCAAGCATCATTAAATAAGTTTATTACTGATATTGAGCCAGAAATTAACTACTTTAGGGAATATGGTGATGTAGGATCTATGGCACCAAACTACCACTCTATGAAGAAAATAACTAAATCTTACGAGGAACTAAAGAAAATATTACCAGAAGACTATGATAGAATAGGATAATGATCATCCTTAAAGGCAGGGGCCATTGTAACATGTTGATATGTGAAGAGGAACTTTGTCAAGATGATAGTACACAGATTTGGGCAAGTTCTGAAAGTAGGATTGTCGATTTGTGTGATTTACACTATAGTGAAGCAACAAAATAAAAGGAGAAATAAAATGAATACAACACAACTAAAAGCAATGCTTGCATCTTACGGACGATCAGTTCTTGGTGCTGCAATTGCACTTTACGCTTCAGGCGTTACAGATCCAAAGACACTTGCATACTCACTACTTGGAGCAATAGTGCCCGTAGTATTGAGAGCAGCCAACCCTAACGACTTGGCGTTTGGAAAGATGCCATCAGTTGAAGAGGTAGATGTAGCAGTAAAGACTGCCAAAGTAGTCAAGAAGGCACCTGCTAAGAAGGCAGCAGTAAAAAAGAAGTAGTATAATAGATACTATTCCGCTATGAGACTTTAAAAAGGTTTTACAACGGATGTTCCCCTTGATGGGAAAGTTAGCAGGAGTCGAATCTTCGTGGCTAATAGACCTGAGCAGTCGTCTATAAACTGCTCATTTATTATGCTATAATATTAATACCTGCCCAAATGGGGGGTAAATTAACTTATTCGCTTGAAAGGGGAATAACATGGTAAAAACAGCACTGGATCTTTTTAATGATCCATTTTTTAATACCTTCTCAAATTTTCAGAAGGTAACAACAACAACAAACTATCCACCTTATAACCAGATTAAACTAAATGATAAAGAATATATTCTTTCATTTGCTTTGGCTGGATTCTATAAGGATGATGTCTCAGTATCGCTAGACAATCGCAAACTTACAATAAAGGGCGAGAAGCAGGATGCTGAGTTACCAGAGGGTGCGGAGTATCTACATAAGGGCATTGCTGCTCGTAAGTTTACTGATATCTTCACCCTTCCTGAGTTTGTTGAGGTAGTTGGGGCTGAGTTTAAAGATGGTATCTTAGATATCAGACTTGAAAAGCAGATCCCAGAAGACAAACTGCCAAAAACAATCGCAATTAAGTAGTACAATATAAATGTCCCCACACAGGACCTTAGTGATGGATTAGTTACCCATTGGATAGAGACCGTGGCGCAAGTCAGGTGAATTGCCTGTGTGGGGCCTCAATATTGCACGGTATAATAGAAGCAATGACTGACAAAGAGTTAGACCATTATAACAAGCAACAGTTTAAGAAGATGCTTGCCAAGATAAAGGAAGACTCTGGCTGTGTAGATTGTGGAATCAATAATCATATTATATTAGATTTTGACCACATAAAAGACAAGAAATACAATGTGTCCAGAATGATCCATGATGGTTTTTCATGGAAGGCTATTAAGAAAGAGATTGAAAAGTGTGAGGTGGTTTGTGCTAACTGCCACAGAATAAGGACCCATAATAGACTTAACGGCATGCTATAATAGTTGTATGCTAAAAGAAGGCGACTTTGTTATGGGATCAACCTCTGAGGGGGTTGTACACGGCGTTATAGAGCACATCATGACTGAGGGTGGGATACTTGGTACACCTGGATCAGAGTATGCTTTGGTTTCAATGCCACCAGAAAATCCAGCAATGTCTGTTAGAATTTACAAAGAAGAAGACGGTACATGGAAGCCAACAGCATACAGTATTGGCATGATGTACAAGGATGCTGAAAAAGCAGATATGGATAATCACACAATGGATTCAGAAGTTGCTATGGCAATGTACGACTCACAAATAGGCAAGTCGTATCATGAAGAAGAAGAAAAAGAAAAAATTAAAAAAGAGTATGAGGGCTGTGGCTGTCCAATGTGCAAAGAGTTAAATGTCACTTGTGAAGAGTGTCCAATGTGTCAGGCTGGGGAAATGAAGTCAGATTGCTGTGGCAATGTAAGCAAGCAAGCACCTTGCTGGGATGGTTATGTACAGCGTGGAATGAAGCCAGGAGCAAATGGTAGACCAGTTCCTAACTGTGTACCTGCTGCAAAGGCAGATGATCTTTTTGAAGATGATGATACAGTTGAATATGAAACAGATTCAGTATCAAAGGCTGAAGGATACTCACCACCAGCAGGAGCAAGATCTGCTGCTCGTAGAGCAATTAAATTTAAAGAAGATGGAAAAGCAAATGGTGCTGGAACATCTGTAGGTTGGACTCGTGCAGGGCAGTTGGCAAGAGGAGAATCAATCTCTCTTAGTACTGTCAAGAGAATGTACTCATACTTCTCACGCCATGAAGTAGACAAGAAAGGTAAGGACTGGGGTAACTCAGCAAATCCTTCTAATGGATACATCATGTGGCTTGCATGGGGTGGAGACGCAGGATTCTCATGGTCAAGAGGAATTGTTAATCGTGAAAAAGATAAGGCTTTGTTTGCTGATTTTGGCAAGGATTACACAAAGTCACAAACAGAAAGACACACAGTATAGTGCCAAAGAAAAAAGCATCAGCGTTTAATCCTATTCAGATTAAAGATGGCTGGATTGTAAGACTGTATAAAGATGGTCGTATTAAGTCTAAGATCGCACCATACGAAGCAAAGCATCCTAAAAAATAAAGTACCCCTGGCAAGAATCGAACTTGCGACGCATGGCTTAGAAGTCCATCGTTCTGTCCACTGAACTACAGAGGTAAAGTATCTCCAACGGAATTTGAATCCGTGTTGCTGCCGTGAAAGGGCAGAGTCCTAGGCCACTAGACGATGGAGACTTGGAGCGGATGATGAGAATCGAACTCACCCCTTCTGCTTGGAAGGCAGAGGCACTACCAATATGCAACATCCGCATCGTACACCAGGTAGGACTTGAACCTACGAATAGCCGAATTATGAGTTCGGTGCCTTAACCAACTTGGCTACTGGTGCTAGTCCTTATTTAATCAGTAAGCCAAAAAATGTACCAAGCAAAAAACATAAAATTCCAACAGTAGAGTAGTAGTATGTTTTCATATGTTCTTTAATAATATGATTCTTTATTTCTTTTGATATGCTATCTAGTTCGTTACGATCTACCAATTATTTATCTCCTAAATATTTTGAGATGCTTGGAAAATGGATTGACCAATAATTTCTGACCTTAGCGCAGCCTGCTGTCTTTCAAATTTAGATAGAGATGGCTTTGCTTTAACTCTTTTTTTGTTTTTGTTTGCTCTTTTAATCTTATGCTGAGATACTTTGTTGTTAGACTTTTTCACTTTGCCCCTTGGTTTTCTGCTACATTGTCACAAGGACAGATGATTGACTCTGGAAGTTCGTGAACCTTTGTTACGATTGTAATCGTAGTTTCACATTCGCTGCACTTATAGATCTTCTTAATTTGTTTGCTCATGTATTAATCATACCATATTGAAGTTTATGTGTCAAGACTTGTTTCCGTCCCATGTTCCGATCTTGGTAGTAGGAATACCATGGTCTTCCCAAAGCCTGATAACATTTGGGTTATCATCTACGGCATGAAGAACATTCCAGTGCCTATTAATTTCAATTAATATATCTTTTTTTACTTCATAGTCTGGCCTGTTGTCATCATCTTTACGCATATACAATGCATGATGCCCAATATCATTTTTAGCAAGCCACTGAGAGGTTAGTCCACGCCATTTTTCTTTTCTTGATGTAACAACTATTATATGCCTTTGATCAAAGAAAGCCTGATTTAACATTTCAACTACCTCAAAATTTGGCAGGGCATCTATAGAAGCCTCATGAAAGGCTTCGTAGTCCCTATTAGAGCCACGAACATGGTGCAGGTAGGGATCTACATTAGCAAGAGTTCCATCTACATCAAAGATGATTGCTGGAGTTGTAGGCTTAGTTTTGATCAACATGATATGTCATAACAAAATAGCACACGGCATACCCTACTAGGAATGCTGGAACTAAAAAGAAAATGTTAATCATTCAAAGTCCACCTGTCTTTCAAATAAGTTAGTCATATAGTTGTCTTCTCCCCTTGCAATATTAGCAGCAGTAATACGCATACCTAAAGCATTAGTTACTGATGGCTCAATAGGTAAGGCTTCAATAGCCCTTGCAATCTCTTCTCGTAATATCATTTCTTCTATACTCATACTTTAAGTATACACCAGCCCCGACTGAATGTCAAATACTGTGATATAATAATCTCATGGTAGCACCAAGAGGAATATTCGGAGCAGGAACAGTAACAGGCTCAGGTAACATTAATGGCAGCGCAGGAACAGTATATTCAGTAGATCTAACAGCAACTGGAGGAACTTTT
>Ga0209298_10000802_pt1 | contig 21166 bp, 14 predicted proteins | sample S_140806_EF_Meta_FD_187325 | JGI IMG/M metagenome (GOLD analysis project Ga0209298, IMG submission 187325) | Freshwater microbial communities from Lake Simoncouche, Canada to study carbon cycling - S_140806_EF_MetaG (SPAdes) (version 2) | ecosystem: Environmental > Aquatic > Freshwater > Lake ...
GGACCAGGCCGCAGCCGACGAAGGTTTCGAGGCAGTTGTAGACCGTAGCCAGGGAAAGGCCTGGCATGACCTCGCGGGCGCGGTTAAAGACCTCGTCGACCGTGGGGTGGTCGCGCTCGGCTAGGAGGACCGTAAAGACAGCTTCACGCTGCGGGGTGACCTTCTGGCCGCTATTTACGAGGGCTTCTTGAAGGTGTTCCTTATCATGCTCAGTGAGATTTCGAATCATTCTAAGTGATAAGTCAGTTAGAATGAGTCTAATCCGCAAGAAGAAAGGTGGGGAATTAGGGAAAGGGGTGGGGGTAGGGGTGGGGGCAGGCAAAAAGATGTTTAGGTGGGGGTTACAACCCCCTACCCCTACCCCTTAGGTCTCAATTCAACCCTCGTGCGTCTTCGCCGCCGCCCTGTTCGTCCAGCTTGCGCTGGGCGTCGAGGCGGGCGAGTTCGTCAGCCACGGCCTTGATGCGCTGATCCTGAGAAAGACACTCGAGTAAGGCGCGGCGCGTATCGGCGTCGGCGACGAGGTGGCCGGCCGCGGCATCGGCCAGCGCGCCAGGCTGATTGGCGAGGCCGCGCAGGCGTTGCATGAGCGGCGCGGCTTCTTCGCCGAGCTCGCTGACGATGTTTTCCGCGAAGGCGAGCACGCGAGCGATATCGCGCGTACTGCCGGCGAGGTCCGTCGAGGCTTCGTCGACGACCGGGGCGATCTCAAGCTGCGGATACGGCGTCTTTCGCTTCACCTTGATGACGCGGGCGCGGCGCAGGCCTTCGAGGATGATGTGCGAGGTGCCATCCTCGAGTTCGACGTGTCCGACGATACGTCCGACGCACGTGAAGGGGCAGGGCGGTTCGTCGTTGTCCGGCGTGAGGCTTTCTTCATCCAGCTGCGAGATCGCGAACATGCGGCTGCCGGCGAGGGTCTCCTTCAGCATCTTGCGGTAGCGTGGCTCGAAGATGCGCAGCGGCATGAGCTGCTGTGGCAGGAAGACGCAGTTGCCTAGGGTCATGACAGGAACGACGACGGTGGGAACCATGGCGCTCACTCTAGCGGGATTGCCTGGAAAGGCAAATACGTCAGGAGGCCGAGCTTACTGCCACTGATCCAGGAACAGTTTCTTCGGGTCCGGGCTGTCGGATTCCGCGAAGTAGACGCCCATGCGCAGGGAGGGCAGGAAATGCGCGGGGAGCTTCTCCTTATTGCGATCTGCGATCTCGGTGAGGAGCGAATCGGGCGAACGTCCGGCCAGCTGGTCCACGCGGTAGTAACCGGCGTCGAGCAGTTCGCGAGCGACGTCGACCGGGAAGCGCGTGATGCGCATGAACGGACTGCACACGGCCTCCCGACGTCGTTCGGCCGCGCGCTGTCGTTCCGCTTCGTCCACGATTAGAGTCGGGCGAGAATGGCCGCGCCCATGACCTTCGTGCCTACGGCCTTACCGCCGGCAGCGATGTCCGCGGTGCGGATGCCTTCGGCAACGGTCTTCTCGACCGCAAGTTCGATGGCCTTAGCTTCGGCTTCGAGGCCGAAGGAATGGCGCAGCATCAGAGCGGCGGAGAGGATCTGGGCGCAAGGGTTGGCCTTGTCCTGGCCGGCGATGTCGGGGGCGGTGCCTCCGGAAGGCTCGTAGAGACCGTAGCCGTAGCCGTGCTGATTGCGGTTCGCACCGAGGGAGGCGGAAGCCATCATGCCGAGGGAGCCGCAGATAACGGCCATCTCGTCGGAGAGGATATCGCCGAACATGTTCTCGGTGAGGAGGACGTCGAACTGCGAGGGCTTGAGGATGAGCTGCATGGCGGCGTTATCGATATACATCACGGTGAGGGTGATGTCTGGAGCGGTCTCCTTGAGGCGGTCGGCGACGACCTTGCGCCAGAGGACGGAGGTCTGGAGGACGTTGGCCTTGTCGACGAGGGTGATGTGCTTGCGACGGGCGCGCGCGGTGGCGATGGCGACGTCGGTGATGCGTTCGATCTCCGACTTGCGGTAGACCATGGTGTCGATGGCTTCGATGTCGCCGTCGGCGAGCGTCGTGGTGGACTTCGGTCCAAAGTAGAGGCCGCCGGTCAGCTCGCGGATGCAGACCATGTCGACGCCGTTCGGGATGCGATCCGGGCGGATCGGCGAAGTGTCGATGAGGTTCTTCAGCAGGAGGCCGGGGCGGACGTTGGCGTAGAGGGTGAATTGCTTGCGGAGGGGCAGGAGGGAGGCGCGCTCCGGCTGTTCGGCCGGGGGGAGCTTCTCCCACTTCGGGCCACCGACGGAACCGAAGAGGATGGCGTCCGCGGCGCGGCAGGCCTCGAGGGTCGAGTCCGGCAGGGCCTTGCCATGGTTGTCGATGCCCGCGCCGCCCACGTCGTGGGTGGAGTGCTCGAGGGTGTGGCCTGACTTCTTCAGGACGGCCTCGAGGACGGGCAGGGCGGCGGCCATGACTTCGGGGCCGATGTAATCGCCAGGCAGGACAGCAATCTTCAGGTGCATAGGAGAGGGAGGGGAGTAAAGATGAACGGCGGCGCGGAGGGCAAGGAGAAGCGAGGATAAGGGGTGCCGAATTTCATACCTCCGGGTGGTTGCCATCGTCTAAAGCAAGCCTCTACTCTGGCCGCCTTACTTGTCCCCACATGTCTTCTCAACCTCTCGTCATCGGTAAATTCTCCCTCGGCATGGGCGACCGCTTCGCCCACGAGGCCGAAGCCCAGCTGGCCGCCTGCATCGCGGCCAAGAAGCTCGGCGTCGAGATCGTCCCGGTCTGGAACAAATCCAACCGCGAGCACAACATCATCGGCTCCGAGCCGACCAGCACCCGCGCCGCGGCCGACGCCGCCGTGAAGACCCTCGGCTGGACCGCCCCCTACTTCCTCGACGCCGACCACATCGGCCTGAAGACCGTCGAGCGCTTCGTCGGTGTCTCCGACTTCTTCACCATCGACGTCGCCGACTTCATCGCCCAGCCCGCCGATCCTGCTACGGTCAAGGCCTTCGTCGATCGCCATCCTGAGCTCGTCGGCACGATCACCCTCGTCGGCATCGACCGTCCGTTCACGACCACGCGCGCCGACGTCGAGCGCACGGCCACCAAGTTTCTCCTCGCCGTCCAGGAAGCCGGCAAGGTCTACCGCCACATCGTCTCCGTGAAGGGCGTCGGCCGCTTCGTCCCCGAGATCTCGATGGACGAGACCGACAGCCCGCAAACCCCGCCCGAGCTGCTCATCATCCTCGCCGCCATCGCCGACGAAGGCGTGCCGATTCAGACCATCGCCCCGAAGTTCACCGGTCGTTTCAATAAGGGCGTCGATTACGTCGGCGACCTCGCCCAGTTCGAACGTGAGTTCAACGACGACCTCTGCGTCATCGCCCACGCGGTGAAGCAGTACGGCCTCCCGTCCAACCTGAAGCTCTCCGTGCACAGCGGCAGCGACAAGTTCTCCATCTACCCGGCCATCCGCCGCGCCCTCGCCAAGCATGGCGCCGGCGTGCACGTGAAGACCGCGGGCACGACCTGGCTCGAAGAAGTCATCGGCCTCGCCGAAGCCGGCGGCGCCGGCCTTGTCCTCGCCAAGGAGATCTACGCCGAAGCCCTGTCGCACATGGACGAGCTCTGCCAGCCCTACGCGACCGTCATCGACATCGATCGTTCCAAGCTCCCGGCCGCCGACGTCGTCAACGGCTGGACCAGCGAGCAGTTCGTCGGCGCCCTGCGCCACGACCAGAAGAACCCGCTCTATAACGCCAATATCCGCCAGCTCATCCACGTCGGCTTCAAGGTCGCCGCCAAGATGGGACCGCGCTACCTCGAGCAGCTCAAGGCCTGCCGCGAGTCCTGCGCGCGCAACGTGACCGGCAATCTTTTCGATCGCCACATCAAGCCGCTCTTCCTGTAAGCGGAAGCAGCGAGTGGTTCACAAAGGCGCGGAGAAATCCGCGCCTTTCTTATTTCAGGCGGGACTGAAGCCAGCCGACGATGAAAGACAGGCCCAAGGTCAGGATGATGATCGCGTGCTGGTAGGCAGCGACGAAGAGCATCGCGATGGCGTCCTGGGCATCAGACTTCGTGGTGAAGTGGAAGGTCAACTCGGTGAAGAACCAGGCGCCAAAGAGACCCGCCAGTATCGTGGCGATGAGGGCACCTATGCCCGAAAATTTGTCGGAGCGGACCGCCAGGGCTATCAAGACGAACGGCGAGAGTAACCAGAGCGCAAAACCCAGCTCGACGATCAGCATTCCCCAGTTCGAGAGGTTGACGTTGCGCAGGAACAAGGCCGGACCGATGAGGCCGAAGGCGGCGGATAGGGCGTAGGTGAGGTTCTTGATTTTCACGGTAATATTATAGCTTTAATCACCCTTTATGGGAAATCGATAAAAGCGATAGGGCCTATTGTTTCTGACGAGCCAGCCGCCAGTCAGTCAAAGCGTGAGCCGCCCCACGTTCATCCGCTTACTTACGGGCCGCGAAATCGCGGGCGTAAGCCTCGGCGAAGTAGCTGAGGATCACGTCGGCACCGGCGCGACGGATGGCGAGGAGCGACTCGTCGCGCGTAGCGCGGAGGTCGAGCCAGCCTTTCTCGGCGGCGGCGTGCAGCTGGGCGTATTCGCCCGAAACCTGGTAGGCCGCGATGGGCAGGCTCGTCGATTCGCGTAGGTCGCGGATGATGTCGAGGTAGGCGCCGGCAGGCTTCACCATCAGGAGGTCGGCGCCCTCTTCGGCGTCGAGAATCGCCTCGCGGGCGGCCTCGCGGCGATTGGCCGGATTCATCTGGTAGGTGGCCTTGGAGATGGGGGCTTCGCCGGCCTTGCGGGCGCTGCCGACGGCGTCGCGGAACGGGCCGTAGAAGGCCGAGGCGAACTTGGCGGAGTAAGCGAGGATGCCCGTGCCGGTGTGGCCGGAAGCATCGAGGGCCTTACGGATGGCTTTCACGCGGCCGTCCATCATGTCGGACGGGGCCACGAAATCCGCGCCGGCCTGGGCGGTGAAGAGCGACATCTTCACGAGCGCATCGACGGTGCGATCATTGTCCACGTCGGTACCGGCGCCGTTCAGGATGCCGTCGTGGCCGTGCGTGGTGTAAGGGTCGAGGGCGATATCGGCGAAGATCACCGTGCCAGGCGACTTCGCCTTCACTTCACGGATGGCGCGGAAGGCGAGGTTCGACGGGTTGAGGGCTTCCGCGCCTTCGGCGGTCTTGCGGGCAGGATCGACCTTCGGGAAGAGGGCCACGCCATGGATACCGAGGGCGAGGAGTTCGGCGCACTTGGCTCCGAGCTGGGCGAGCGGGATGCGGCTGACACCCGGGAGGGAGCCGACGGGCTCCGCGACGTCTCCTTCGGTCACGAAGAGCGGCTGAATCAGGTGACGGGGTTCGACGACCGTTTCGCCGAGCATGGCGCGGATACCGGCCGAAGCACGGAGGCGGCGGAGGCGGACGGACTGGTCGAGTTGGGCCGACATCGGAGGGTCTAGATAGTCGAAGGGGGTAGGGAAGGGCAACGGCGAAGCCAGCGGGACGGTTTCTGGTGGGACACTTTGTCATCCTGACCCGGATGGGACAGGGACAGTTCAGTGGCATACCTCTGAAAAACATAGTAAAAATGGTATTTTCCCTTGGCACACGCCCTGCCACTACGGGGCATAACCCATCACCCAAAACATATTATGAGTAAAATCATCGGCATCGACCTCGGCACCACCAACTCCTGCATGGCCGTCCTGGAAGCAGGCGAGTCCGTCGTCATCTCCAACTCGGAAGGCGCGCGCACCACGCCCTCCATCGTCGCGTTCACGAAGAACGGCGACATCCTCGTCGGTCAGGCCGCCAAGCGCCAGGCCGTCACCAATCCGAAGAACACGATCTTCTCCGCGAAGCGTCTCATCGGCCGCAAGTTCTCGGAAGTGAAGGCCATCGCCTCGAAGCTGCCTTACAAGGTGGTCGAAGGTAAGAACGGCGACGCTGCCATCGAATGCGAAGTCGACGGCAAGCCGCGCGTGTTCGCCCCGGAAGAAATCGCCGCCAAGGTCCTCGCCAAGCTCAAGGCCGACGCCGAAGCCTACCTCGGCGAAAAGGTCACGCAGGCCGTGATCACCGTCCCCGCCTACTTCAACGACTCGCAGCGCCAGGCTACCAAGGACGCCGGCACGATCGCGGGCCTCGAAGTGCTCCGCATCGTCAACGAGCCCACCGCGGCTTCCCTCGCCTATGGCCTCGACAAGAAGGGCGACGAAAAGATCGCGGTCTATGACCTCGGTGGCGGCACCTTCGACGTCTCGGTCCTCGAGATCGGCGGCGGCGTCTTCGAAGTGAAGGCGACCAATGGCGACACCGAGCTCGGTGGCGACAACTGGGACGAACGTATCATCCAGTGGCTCATCGACGGCTTCAAGACGGAGTCCGGCATCGACCTTTCCAAGGACGCCATGGCCCGCCAGCGCCTCAAGGAAGAAGCCGAGAAGGCGAAGATCGCCCTCTCGTCTTCCAACTCCGTGGACATCAACCTGCCGTTCATCACCGCCGACGCCTCTGGCCCGAAGCACCTGAACGTCACGCTGACCCGCGCCCAGATGGAAAAGGTCTGCGACGACCTCTCCGAGCGCACCCGCCGTCCGTTCGAGTCCTGCCTCAAGGACGCTGAACTCAAGATGGCCCAGGTCGACGAGCTCGTCCTCGTCGGCGGCATGACCCGCATGCCCAAGATCATCGAGATCGCCCGCCTGCTCGCCGGTAAGGAGCCCCATAAGGGCGTCAACCCGGACGAAGTGGTCGCCATCGGCGCCGCCATCCAGGCCGGCGTGCTCAAGGGTGACGTGAAGGATGTCCTCCTCCTCGACGTGACTCCGCTGACCCTGTCCATCGAGACCATGGGCAGCGTCGCCACCGCGATGATCGAACGCAATACGACCATCCCCACCAAGAAGTCCCAGATCTTCTCCACCGCCGCCGACAGCCAGCCGGCCGTCGACATCGTCATCGTCCAGGGTGAACGCCCGATGGCGAAGGACAACAAGCAGCTCGGTACGTTCAAGCTCGACGGCATCAAGCCCGCGCGCCGCGGCGAACCGCAGATCGAAGTGACCTTCGACATCGACGCCAACGGCATCCTGCATGTCTCGGCCGTCGACAAGGGCTCGGGCAAGGAGCAGAAGATCTCCATCACCGGCTCCTCGGGTCTCTCCAAGGAAGAAGTCGAGAAGCTCCGCAAGGAAGCCGAACTCCATGCCGATGAAGATAAGAAGACCCGCGAGCTAGCCGAAGCCCGTAATCGCCTCGATGCCGGTGTCTTCACTGCCGAGAAGTTCATCGCCGACAACGGCGAGAAGATGCCCGCCGAAGCCAAGACCGCCGCCGAAGCCGCGCTCAAGGAAGCCCAGGAAGCCCTCAAGAAGCCCGACGCTTCCGCCGAGGACTTCGAGAAGGCCGCCACGGCCCTCCAGACCGCGCTCATGGCCGCCGCGCAGACCGTCCCTCAGCCCACTTCCGGCGAACAGCCGCAGGCCGATGCCGGACCCGCCCCCGAAGAGAAGAAGAAGTCCAAGGACGGCAAGGTGGTCGACGGTGACTTCGAAGTCGTCGACGACGGCAAGAAGTAAGCAGCCTTAGGTTGCACCGAATACGGGCCGGAGTCGCGAGACTCCGGCCCTTTTTGTGCATGTCGTCTTGCCCCTCACGGCCGACCCCCTAGGTCTGGATGGGTGAATACCTCGGAGCAGCTTTTCCAACGCGCCCTCACGATGATCCCGGGCGGCGTCAATTCCCCGGTCCGCGCCTTTCGCTCGGTCGGCGGCACCCCCTTCTTCACGAAGTCGGCCAACGGCGCCCGTCTGACGACGGCCGATGACCAGGAACTGGTGGACTTCGTCCTGACCTGGGGTCCGGCCATTCACGGTCATAACGACCCGGATATCCGCGCAGCGATACGCGAGGCCCTCGATCGCGGCACGAGCTTCGGCACCCCGAACCCGCTCGAGGTCGAGATGGCCGAGCTGATCCTGGCTTGCGTCCCAGCGGTGAAGAAGGTCCGCATGACCAACAGCGGCACCGAAGCCACAATGTCCGCCATCCGCCTCGCGCGTGGCTACACCGGTCGTAACAAGATCATCAAGTTCTCCGGCTGCTACCACGGCCACGTCGATTCGCTGCTTGTGAAGGCCGGCTCCGGTGCGCTGACGCAAGGCAATCCTGACTCCGCCGGCGTCACGCCCGGCACCGCCGCCGACACGCTCGTCGCCGAATATAACAATCTCCCGGCGCTCTCGGCGCTCTTTGACGCCAATGCTGGACAGGTCGCTGGCCTGATCGTCGAGCCGTTCCCGGCCAACGTCGGCCTGATCTTGCCGGACGCCGGTTTCCTCGCCGGTCTCCGCGAACTGTGCACGAAGCACGGTACGGTCCTCATCTTCGACGAAGTGATGACGGGCTTCCGCCTTTCTCTTGCTGGTACGCAAGGCCTGCATGACGTCGTTCCGGACCTCGTCTGCATGGGTAAGATCATCGGCGGCGGCCTCCCGGTCGGCGCCTTCGGCGGCAAGGCCGAGATCATGGACAAACTCGCGCCGCTCGGCCCGGTCTACCAGGCCGGCACGCTCTCGGGTAACCCGCTCGCCATGGCCGCCGGCCTCGCCGCGGTCCGCAAGCTGAAGGCGCAGAATCCTTATGCGCGTCTCGATATCCTCGGTCGCCGCGTCCGGGACACGCTCCTCGCCGCCGCACAGGCCAAGGGCATCCCGCTGCAGGTCCCGCAGGTGGGCTCAATGTTCTCGCTTTTTTTCAACACCGAGAAAGTCCGTAACTACGACCAGGCCATCGCCTCGAATGGCGACCTGTATCGCAAGGTCTTCCGCACCGCGCTCGACAAGGGTGTCTACCTCGCGCCTTCGCCTTACGAGACCGCCTTCATCTCGACCGCCCACGAAGGAGCGGACATCGACAAGGCCTGCGAAGTCCTCGACGCCGCCGTGCGCGCCCTCTGATCATGCCACAACTCGCTTTCATCGGTTCCGGACGCATGGCAGGGGCCATGGTGCAGGGCCTTCTCCGTTCGGGCGCCTGCGCCCCGGCCGATATCACCGTCATCGGCGGCAACGACTCCACCGCCGTTGATCTCTCCAAGGCCACCGGCGTCCGCGTGGCCGCGACCCCGGCCGAGCTCCTCGCCGGCGCCGATGCGGTCGTCCTCGCCTGCAAGCCGCAGCAGTTCGCCGACCTCGATCAATCCTACGCCACGCTCGCGCAGGGGAAGCTCGTGCTCTCCATTCTCGCCGGGACGCGCCTCGCCACCATCGGCACCTTCTTCTCGTCCGCCCGTAATGTCGCCCGCGCCATGCCGAATACTCCCGGCGCGGTGGGTCAGGGCATCAGCGCCCGTTGTTCGGCCACCCCTTTGGCCTCTGCCGACGCCCAGATCGTTGATTCGATCCTCTCCGGCCTCGGCCCGGTGATCGAACTCCCCGAGTCCATGTTCGACGCCGTCACCGCCGTCTCCGGCAGCGGCCCTGGTTTCTTCTTTGAATACGTCGCCGCCTACGAAGAGGCTGCCGTAGCCCTCGGCTTCACGCCGGAGCAGGCCAAGCTACTTGTTCGTCAGACCTTCAGTGGTTCGCTCGCGCTGCTCGCCGCCACCGGCGAGACGCCCGTGAATCTCCGCATCCAGGTGACATCGCCCGGCGGCACGACCAAGGCCGGCCTCGATGCCATGGAAGCCGGCAAGTTCCGCGCAATCGTCGCCTCCGCCCTTATCGCCGCCAAGCAGCGCGGCGAAGAGCTCGGGAAGAAGTGAGAGAGTATACGTTGAATCGTTGGGGTGCAGTCTGTCTGGCCAACCTATCAACGATTCAACTGATCAACCACTCCCGCTTACTTCCCCGGCAGGGTGAACGGCGGGAGTTCGAATTTCACCGGGCTCGGGCCGACGCGCGGGTCTTCGACCTGCTTGAGCGTGGTGAGGAGCTGGCCGGACATCTGCTTCACGACGGCGGCATAGGCAGGGTCGGCGGCGATGTTCTTGATCTGGTCCGGATCCTTCGCGAGGTCGTAGAGTTCTTCGGCTGGGCGCTTGGCGAAGGCATGGTCGTAGACCCATTTGTACTGGGGGTCGTCGAAGTGATGCACCAGCCAGGCCTTGGTCGGGCTGGCATCCATGTCGGCGAAGGCGGCGTAGGTCGACTTCTCGATGTCCTCGAACTTCGGGAGGTCGGCGCGTGAGGTGAAGTGAGGGCTGCCCATCGGCCACCGCTCTTCGGCGAAGTTACGGATGTAGAGGAACTCCTTGGTGCGGAGGGCGCGGTGCGGGTAGGGTAGGTTGTCTTCGCGGGCGGAACCGACATGGCGTTCTCGGCCGGTGATCACCCAGGTGCGCGTGGCGTCGATCAGGCCGGCCTCCGCGGATTTCAGGAGAGGCACGATGCTGCGACCGGTCATGACGGCCGGGGGCTTAACGCCGCCGAGCTCGAGGAACGTCGGGGCGAGGTCCATGAGGTTGATGAAGTCGTCGATCACGCGTCCGGATTTCACGCCGGGTCCGCGGACGATCAGCGCGACGTTGGTGCCGTGGTCGTAGAGGTTGCACTTGCCGGCGGGGACGCCGGGCATGCCGTGGTCGCCGCTGATGACGAAGATCGTCTTATCGAGTTCGCCGCGCTTCTCGAGCTCGGCGATCAGGACGCCGATGCCGGCGTCCCACGCCTGCGCTTCGCCCATGTAGTCGGCCACGTCATCACGGATTTCCGGGACGTCGGGGAGGAAGGAGGGCAGCTTGCCCTTGAGGTCGTCGGGATTGATGCCCCAGAGATTCACGCCGCTGTGCTTCTCGAAGGCGCGGTGGGTGAGCGTCGCTCCGAACCAATAGCAGAACGGCTTGCCGTCCTTGCGGTCGGCGAGGAAGGACTGGAAATTGCCGCTCACTTCGGCGAGCAGCTTGGCCTTCGCGTCCGCGACCGACGCGCCGCCTTTCACCATCACCGTGGCGTTCTCGGAAAAGTTGTTATATTTACGACCGGATTTCTCGTAGGCGTATTCCTGGCCGCCGTAAGGGGCGTCGGCCGGCGTGCCGGGGCTCCAGACCTTATGGCTCTTGCCGATGTGGTAACCCGCGTCGCGGAGCATCAGGGGGTAGGTGGGGATGGCGGAATCCCACTTTGCGCCGTTGAGGATCGCGCCCATGTGGGTCCGGAAGAAATACTGGCCGGAGAGGAGGGAGCTGCGGCAGGGCGTGCAGCTCGGGGCGGTCACGAAGGCGTGGCGGAAGATCGCGCCTTCGCCGGCCATACGGTCGATGTTCGGCGTCTTGATGATCTGGTTGAGGCTTGGGCGGGAGTCGATCTTGGCGTAGGCGCCGGCGTAGCGGCCCCAGTCGTCGGCGAAGCAGAAGACGATGTTCGGTCGTTCGGCGTCCGCGGCGTAGGCCGAGGCGGCTAAGAGTAGGGAGGAAAGGACGGCGAGGGTGGGTCTCATGGCGTGAGTTTAGGCAAAGCTCGGAGGCGGGCGGTAAGTTCTTGGGTCACCGGCTTATGCTGGCCGGCCACGTTGTGCAACTCTTCAGGGTCTTGGTCGTGGTCGTACAGTTCGGTCTGGCCGTCGCTCCACAGGGTGAAACGCCAGCGGGCGGTACGGACGCTTTGGCCGTGGAGTTTGGGACTGCGCTTCACGAGGGTGAAGGCGGCGTCCTTGAGGGTGGTGGTAGGGTCGGTCAGGATGGGACGTAAACTCGTTCCGGCGCTGGCGTGCGGCATCTTCAGGCCGCAGAAATCGGCGATCGTGGGATAGAGGTCGACGAACTCGGCAAAGGAGCGCGTGTTCTGGCCTCCCTTCATCCCTGGTGCCGCGATGATGAGCGGTGCGCGGCAGCTACGTTCGAAGAGGGTATTCTTATTCCACCACTGACGCTCGCCCGTGTGGTAGCCGTGGTCGCCGACGAAGACGACGATCGTCTTGTCCCAGAGTTTGTTTCGGTCGAGCGCATCGAGCACCCGGCCGAGCTGTGCGTCCATGTAGCTCGTGGCCGCGCAGTAGGCGCGGAAAAGCTCCAGCCATTCCTGGGGCGTGAATCTGCCGAATGCCACGCCGTAGTCGCCGAAGCCGATGCTGTCCTTGCGCACCGGGGTGATGTCGGCGGGGTCGCGCCAAGGCTTCAGCTTGTCGGCGGGGTAGAGATCGAAATACTTCTTGGGAGCGATGAAAGGGTCATGCGGCTTCATGAATCCACAACCGATGAACCAAGACTTGTCGCCGAGTTTTTCGATCATCGCCACGGTGGCGGCGGCGATCTGGCCATCCGGCTGATCATCATCGGTGCCATCCGCAGCTCCCCACGCGCACCATTTCAACGCTCCGGCGGTGACGTCCCGGCCTGCGAGCAGCTTGCGTCCGTCCTTGGTGGCTTCAAAGGCTTGCGCCGTCTGCCAGGAGCGGCCGGCGTCCATCCAGCGTTGTCTGGCTTGCGTATCCTTGCCTCCGCCGAGGTGGGTGATCTTCCCGAAGGCGTGCGCCTGCCAGCCCGACTCCTTGCAGAGCTGTGGCAGCGTGATGATGTCGGGCATCTTTTGCCGCAAGGGGATATCATTGCCCACGATGCCCGTCTGCTCGGCTCGCAAACCGGTCAGCATGCTGCTCCGGCTGGGGTTGCAGACGGGATATTGAACGTACGCCCTTTCGAAGGTGGTACCGCGGGAACGCAGCCGATCAAGGTTAGGGGTCTTGACCGCCTCCTTCGTGAACGCCCCTCCGAAGTCCCGCAGGTCGTCCGCCATGATGAGCAGGACGTTGGGCTTGGTTTCGGCGAGGGCGGCCAGCGGCGCAAGCAGGAGTGCGAGGAGGCGCATGGGTCGGGCTTATTTTAGCGGCGCTTTTTCAAAATCAGCTTTCTTGACCCATGGCGCATCGATGAGTTCGCCCTTCATGTAGCGATCGTAGAAGAAGCGCTTCCTTTCGTCGTTATGAGGAAAGGCTTCATATTCTGCGCCCCGGCCGACGGCACGCAGATCGCCAGCGGCTTTCAGTTCGGCCCACATCTGCGTGCGCAGCTTCTCGAGGTCGACGACGCTGGTCTGCGCGAGGTTCTTCACGCAATCTGAGTCCGTGCTGAGGTCGTAGAGTTCCTGGCCCGGGCGCATGCCGAAGCAGAGTTCCCAGAAAGGGTCGGAGCCCTTTTCGCGTCGGGCGTTCAGGATTAAAGTCTTGGTGGGGCTGGCGTCGGTATCCATGTAGCCCGTCTCTGGATTGCAGGCGGGCCATCGGGAGGGTTCGCAATTTTCGAGATAAGCCACGCCATTCTTCACGATGCCGCGAACCGGATAGCCCACGTCGCCTGGTCGACCGAGGTCATTGCGTTCGCGGCCGATGAGCACGTGATCGCGCGCCACGTTGCTTTGGCCATCTTGCCCGCTCCGGAAAATATCGGTCAGGCTGCGCCCGGAGCTTGGGTCGAGTTCCTGCGTGGGCCAATGGATGCCGGCTACTTCCAGGAAAGTCGGCGCGAAATCGACGAAGCTGACGTAGTCGGTGACCTTACGGCCAGGGTTCTTGATGCCTTGCGGCCAGCGGATCGCCAAGGGGAGGTGGTTGGCGTTCTCATAGGTGCTGCCTTTGACTCGCGGAAAGGGCATGCCGTTGTCGCTCGTGACGATGATCAAGGTCTTGTCCAGTTCGCCGCGTTTCTCGAGGTCGGCGAGGACGAGTCCGAGATGACGATCGAGGTGTTCGACTTCCAGCGCGTAGTCGAGCATGTCACCGCGTACGGTTGCGTCATCCGGCCAAAAAGCCGGGACGCGGTCGATATCTGCCAGGCTTTTCCCGCCTACGCGGATGCCGCTGCCTTCTTCGTATTCGCGATGGGGTTCATGGAAGCCTAGCCAGAAGAACCAGGGTTGATCGGGCTTGGTGTCGCCCAGGAAATCATGGAAATTGGCGGCATAGTCGTTTCGACTCATACCCGTGGCGGGTGGCTTCGTATTATGTTTTGAATATTGTTTGCCGGTCATGGGGCGCGATGAGCCGTCCGCTTTAAGGGAGGTGCCTGGTCCCCAGACTTTCCCGCTGGTGGCATAGGTGTAGCCGTTTTTGATCAGCGTCTCGGGGAAGATGCCGCGTTCCGGCGGGAAGATGCACTGATGATTGGCCGCCGCGCCGAGCAACCAGGGATGACGTCCCGTCATGATGCTGGAACGCGAGGGCGTACACTTCGCCGTCGGCGTGTAGGCGTTGAGGAAGAGCAGGCCCTCCTTGGCGACGCGGTCGAAGTTCGGAGTCTTCACCCAGGAGCAGCCGTAGGCACCGGCGTGGCCGCGGCCCCAGTCGTCGGCGATCAGGAAGAGGATGTTCGGGCGCGTCGGTTCGGCGGCGGCGAGGCCGGCGAAGGTGGCGCAGAGGGCGGCAAGGAGCAGGGCAGGGCGCATGGCTTGGGGTGACTGCTAATAAGCCCGGCGTCCGGCGGCATGCAACGCCTCAGCCATGCCCGCAAAGAAAAGGCCGGGCGACTTACGTCGTCCGGCCTTCGCGGGAGCCTCAAGGAAGGCTTATTTCTTGGCCGGGGCGTCGGCCTTCTTGGCCGGGGCCTTCTTGCCGCCCTTCGCGGCCGGCTTCGGAGCCGGGGCGAGGTCGCGGAGCTTCACGTTCTTGAACCAGACTTCGTCGCCGTGTTCCTGCAGGAGGATGTGGCCGTCGGCCCATTCGCCGAAGCTCTTGCCGTACTTGGGGTCGGCGTACTTCGACTTCGCCACGAGGGCGCGGAACTCTTCGGTGTTGCGGTCGTAGGAGATCACGAGCGTGCCGTTGAGCCAGTGCTCGACCTTGGTGCCCTTGGCGATGACGTACGCGTTGTTCCATTCACCGATGCGGTTGGCGCGCTTGTCCTTCGAAGCGGTCTTCAGATCGTAGAGCGACGAGACCGTGCGGTTGCCGTCGCGGCCGAGCTTGGCGTCCGGGTGGACGGCGTCATCCAGCATCTGGAACTCAAGGCCGAAGGCCGAGCCGGCGCCTTGGTTGAGGTCAGGCTGCACGAAATACTTCAGGCCGCTGTTGGCGCCCTTGGTGAGCTTGAAGTCGACCGAGATCTCGAACTCCTTGAAGCGTTCAGTGGTGATGATGTCGCCGGCGGCGGCGGATTCCTTGCCACCTGAGGCGGCGGTATGGAGCATGCCACGTTCGATGGACCAGCCTTCCTTGGGGAAGTCCGGGCCCTTGGCGGAGCGCCAGCCCTTGCTGGAGCGACCGTCGAAGAGGAGCTTCCAGCCGTCGGCTTTCTCGGAGTCGGTCAGGCTGTTGTCGTTGATCTTCGTGAGGGAGATGTTGCGCCATTCGACCGTGGTGCCGGCCTTGGCGGCGTCCTTGCCGATGCCGTGGACCTGGAAGGCGATGAAGCCGTTCTTGTAGCCGTCGTCGCGAACGTCGACGCGTTGCACGCCGTTGAGCCAGGTGCGGATGCGGTTGCCGTTGGCTTCGACCTTCACGTGGTTCCATTCGCCGATCTTGGTGATCTCGCGACCCTGCTTGGAGAAGGCGAGGGCGTCGCCGCCGCCGAAGCCGGGGAAGATCCAGCCGCGTCGGCCTTCTTCGTAGAGGCCGGCGGACCACATGCGGGCCTCGGTGGCGTCCTTCTTCACGTTCTTCGGGTCGGTGTCGATCTCGGCTTGGTAGCCGTGGACGCGACCGACGGGCACCTTGGCGGCCTTGCCTTCGGCGGTCTTGTAGTTGACCTCCTTGGCTTCGGAGTGGCTGCGGAACTGCACCCCCGAGTTCAGGCGCGGGTCGTTCTTGAAGTCATACTCGAGCACGAAGTTCGCGTAGTCCTTGTCGGTCGCGAGGAAGGTGTTCGGCGTGTTGAGGGTCGAGGTGCCGACGAGGTTGCCTTCGGGGCTGACCGAGTAGGCGGCTTCGCCGCCGAGCTTCTTGAAGCCCGTGAGGTCCTTGCCGTTGAAGATCTCGACCTTGTTGCCGTTGCCCTTGGGGGCGGCGGGCTTGTCGTTGCTGGCGCAGCCGACGATGACGAGGGCGGCGGCCGTGAGGCTCAGGATGAGCAGGGTCTTTTTCATGGTGTGCGTGATTTGGTATAGAGATGAAAAAGCGGAGCGGCCTTGCGACCGCTCCGCTTCGTCGGAGGAGCTTAGAACGTGGTCGGGATCTCGAAGCCCTTCCGGCCGGTGCGCTTGGCCACGAGGTCGCGGTTGGCGGCTTCGGCGTTGGCGCCGGTGAAGAGCTCGCTCTTGACGTCCTGGGTGAGCGGGGCGCCGAGGACGGCCTTGGATTCGTCGAGGTTCACGCCGTTACGGCCGAGGTGCTCGGCCATGCGACCGAAGGCTTCGGCGAGGCCGGAGCTGGCCTTGAGGGCGTCCTTGATCTCGCCGGCGCTCTTCTTCGCGCCGAGGCGGAAGGAGATGTTGGCGGAGTGGACGAGGGCGGTGGACAGGTGGCACTCGCGGACCGGGGCGTGTATGTTGCTGGAGGAACCCTTGCGGATGCCTTCGACCCAGTTGGCGTGGTGTCCGGAAGCGCCGCCGGTGAGGTCGACCGCGTCGACGGTCTTGCCGTAGGACTTGATCAGCTTGCCGGAGAGGTCGTAGGCCTGGGCGGAGTTGTAGTCCGGGACGACGATGGTGGCGTTCTCGCACTCGACGATGATGCCGATCTCAGGGGACTTGGCCGACTTCTCGCCGGCGTTGTTCTCCTTGAACTTGCCGAACTTGTTCATCGGGCCGTCGATCTTGCCGTCGGAGGTGAGGCCGTAGACTTCGGTGATGAGCGGAGCGGCGGCGTAGTTATGGATCGAGATGAAGGTGTTCGGGGTCTCGGCGCAGTCGACGTAGCCGAAGCGGCCGCCGACGGAGACGACCTCAGGGGCCACCTCGTGCGTGTTCAGGAACCAGCGGGCGATGTCGATCTCGTGGATCGCCTGGTTGCAGAGGTCGCCGCCGCCGTAGTTCCAGAACCAGTGCCAATCGTAGTGCACCGAGCCTTGGGTGCCGGTTTCCTGGACCTTGTCGGTCTGGTTGCCGCGGATGGATTCATGGATGTCGGCCGGGCCGTTCCAGAGGTCGTAATCGATCTCGGAAGGGATGGCGTTCTTCTTGGCCGGGCCGATGGACTTGCGGCGCTTGTAGCAGATGGCGCGGGAGACCTTGACTTTGCCGTACTTGCCCGCGTGGACGTCCTTGATGGCGGCGCGGATACCGGCGCCGGAGCGGCTCTGTGTGCCGGCCTGGACGATAAGCTTCGAGAAGTGGTTCGAAGCGGCGACGAGCTGCTGGCCTTCGAAGATATTATGCGAGAGGGGCTTCTCGACGTAGAGGTGCTTGCCGGCCTGGAGGGTCCAGATACCCTGGATGGAGTGCTGGTGGTTCGGCGAAGCGATCGAGACTGCGTCGATATCCTTATCTTCAAGCATCTTGCGGATGTCGGTGTAGCCTTTGGCGCCGGGGATGTCCTTAAGGCCCTTGGCGACCACGCGGGAGTCGACGTCGCAGAGGGCGACGATGCGGACGCCCTTGATGCGCTTGAGCTCCTTGATGTGCTCATTGCCACGGCTGCGGAAGCCGACGACGGCGACGCGGAGGTCACCGTTGGCGCCAGCGGACTGGGCGTAGGTCTGGGCGCTGAGACCCGCCATGGCGGCAGCCAAGGCGGAGTTCTTGATGAACGTGCGACGATTGAGTTGGGACATAGATATGACTGGGGGTGAAGGGGGAGCATATTGAGATGCCCGTTGAGTCGAGATTGTTCCTAGCGAACGGGCCGCCCCGACAGACCCGTTCGCAGGGGCAGGGGTAGGGGTAGGGGTGGGGGTAGAATGAATTACCTAAAAACTTAATTATCAGTTGTTTAGGTTGAGGCTAGGTCTACCTACCCCTACCCCAACCCCTACCCCTGCCCCTAATTAATTCCTACTTAACCGTCCTGATATACTCCCGGATGGCCTCGAACTGGATCGGGCCCTTGCCCTCGTAGGGCTCGGAGAGCTGGGTTACGCCTTCGGGGTCGGCATACTTCGGCATCTTGGTGTCCGGGTCGATGCGCGTCGGGGCGAGGACCCAGCGGTGGAAGTAGCCTTTGCGGAGACGTTCGGCGGATTGAGCGAAGTTGATGGCCGGTGCCTCGAAGACGGCGGTGGCTTCTTTTTCGCCCACGGCATGGCAGGTGATGCAGTTGAAGCCTCCGTCGGCGCCGATCAGCTTTTCGCCGTTCGCGATCTTTTCGGCGTCACCGGCCGGCTCGGCCGCTTCGGTTTGCGGCAGGCCGTGCTGGTGGTTAAGTCCGAGCGCCAGTCCATCGGCGTAGTGGGAGAAGCCGGGCATGCGGCCGATGAGCCAGGGGCGCGGCTTATATTCCACCTGGCCGGCGATGAACTTGCTCATCCAGTCATGACGGAGTTTCTCGCCCAGCCAGGTGAGCGAAGGAATGGGAGCGTCGGGCACCGGTTCGCCTTCGACGTGTTCCTGGGCCGGGAGCGCATCACGTAGTTTCTTCGCTTCGGCATCGACCTTGGTCCACGTGCTGACGGTGGCGTCGCGAAGAAAGCAGGCCACGCAGTTCAGGTTCTTGATCTGGCGTTCGGCGAATTCGGCCGGGGTGTCCTGCTTGAGCGAAGCGAGGTCGGTCGCAAGGAAGGCCTTGAGTGACGCGCGCTGCGCGGCCGTCAGGGCGAAGTCCGGGGCGTTGGCTCGGGCCTTGTCGTCCGGGCTCAGGCAGCCCTTGTCGCCGGCCTTCAGCACGGTCGCGAGCGTGGGCTGAGTCGTGGCGGGCATGCCGGCGTGGCAATTGAGACAGCCCGCGCTGACGAGCAGGCCGGCCCCGCGGGTGGCGTCGCCGGTGAGGGCGTCGCGCTTCATCATGCGGCTGTTGGCGATGAGGTAGGCGGCTAGCTGCGTGGCTTCTTCGTCTTCCAGGCGGAAGTGCGGCATGCGGGTGCTCGGATAATTCTTGGCCGGGTCCTTCAGGAATTCGATGAGCGGGGCGGCGTGCCACTTGTCGCGGATATGTCCCATCGGGATACGGTCCTGCGTGTCCTTGCCTTCGGCGTCGGGGCGCTGGTGGCAGGCGACGCAGCCGAGGTTGGCGAAGAGCGCGCCGCCTTGCGGCGCCAGCTTCAGGTCGAGGCCCTCGTCCTTGGGCGAGGCGCCCTGCGTGAGCATCGCGGCGAGGTCGGCGGCCTTCTGATGGGCGCCTTCGCCGGCGAACACCTTCGGCATCAGCGTATGCGGACGGATCGCATGCGGGTCGCGGATCCAATCGACGAGGAACGACGTCTTGTATTTCGTGCCGAGCTCGGAGAGCAACGGGGCATTCTGGCCGTGTTCGGGCATGCCGGTGCCTTTTGCGGGGAGCAGCGCGGCGTCGGCGTGGCAGGCGGCGCAATTCATCTGCGCGAAGAGCAGGCGGCCTTCGCGACGCTGAATCGCGGCGTCTAGGTCCTTGTCGGTCGGGTGCGTCAGCAGCGAAGGGGGTACCGGCTCCAGCGGGAAGTCCTTCGAAGCCCAACTGAGGCGGACGAACGTGTCGGCGGCGTCGGCGCTGGCGATCTCGGCCACGATGCGGTTCGCGCCCTTGTTCAGCTGCACGGTCTTGACGCCCGGGCCGTCGAGGAGCGGTTGGCCGTTGAGGCTCAGTTTGAATTTGCCCGAAGATTCCGCGCTGAACTTGAACGTGCCACGCAATGGCGATTGCAGGTCGCCCTCCCATTGAGCCGTGAACGGACCGGCGGCGAGGAAGGGCGAGGGCGCCTGACCCGCAGGGACGTAGAGGGCCAGAAGGCGGTCGGAGCGCATATCCGATTTCCCCGCGGCGGTGAACGTCACCTTGAGTCCGGGCAGATCCTGCGCGGAGAGGGCGGTCGCGATGGTCGCGGCGAGCAGGCAAAGGAGGCGGCGGAGAAGCATGGCGGCAGGACGCTTCCTATTGGGAGGCATTCCGCCCGTCAGGCAAGCCCCCAACAAAAAGGCCCGGCGTGAACCGGGCCTTTCGCTGTGAGGATTTCGCCTCAGTTACTTCGCGAACGAGCGGTAGTCTTCGCCTTCCTTGTCCGGGACGACGTTGATCGTGTTGGCGACGTCGTCGGGGACGCGGGAGCCGTCGACGGCCTTCACGTTCATCTTGATGCGCATCTGCATCACCGGCTTGAGGCCGGCGACTTCCAGGAAGACGGACTTGCCGTCTTCGGCGACCTTCACGGAGCCGATGGCCACCTGGTCGGTACCCTTTTCCTCGGGCTTGCTGACCTTGTAGGTGTCGGAGCCATAGGCGCTCGACCAGAGGTAGTTGTACTGCTCGATGGCCCAGTTCTGGGGATCGGAGGCGGACTTCTTGTCGAGCGCCCCGGTGAAGCGGATCGTGATGCCCTTGCTCGAGACGTGGAGGGACTCCTGCATCGTCACGGACTTGCCGGTGTAGCGGACGCGCTGGATCGCGCCGTCTTTGACGCCGTTGGTCTGCCAGCCTTTGAGCCCGGCGACGTAGAGCTGTCCGTCGACGGGGCTGAAGCGCGCACGCATCAGGCCGGTGGCGAACTTGAGGGGGAACTTCACCACGCCGCCCTGGGCGACGTCGCCCACGCGCTCCTGCAGGACCGCGAAGAGCGATGATTTTCCGTATGAAAGGTAGAGCATGCGTCCTTCGAAGGGGCCCCACTTGCCTTTATTGGCGGGGACCCAGATCTGCGTGCCGTTGGAGTTGTCGATGTCGTACGGTACCCAGCAGAGATGTGGGCTGTACTTCGTCGGCGCCGGGGTGCGGTGCGAGAGGTCGGGCACTTCGATGAATTCGCCGGGCTTGGAGAAGTGGATGTAGTCGACCGGGACCCAGGTGCCCTGGTTGTCACCGTTGGAGATCTCGCCGTTAGGTCCGACGCCCATGCCGTTGGGCGCACGGATGCCGGTGGCGTAGACTTCGAACTTCTGTCCGTCAGGCGAGACCTTGAAGATGCAGCCATGGTGCTCGCTGAGGGGGCCCCAGCCGCGGCCTCCCGGATTCACGGGTCCGCCCTTGAGGAAATAGAAATTACCCTGGGAGTCGGTCTGCAGATCGAACGTGAACTCGTGGAAGTTCGAGGTGACTTGGACGTCGTTGTTGAAGTTCTGGTAGAAGTCGGCTTCGCCGTCCTTGTTGAAGTCGTGGAGCAGCGTGATCTGGTCACGGCCAAGGACGTAGATCTTTTCGTCGACGATCTTCAGGCCGAGGCCATGGAAAATGCCGGTGGCGT
>Ga0209298_10000807_pt1 | contig 21086 bp, 18 predicted proteins | sample S_140806_EF_Meta_FD_187325 | JGI IMG/M metagenome (GOLD analysis project Ga0209298, IMG submission 187325) | Freshwater microbial communities from Lake Simoncouche, Canada to study carbon cycling - S_140806_EF_MetaG (SPAdes) (version 2) | ecosystem: Environmental > Aquatic > Freshwater > Lake ...
GCAAGCCCTTCGTGCGGCTCATGCAGGAGCGTGCCAAGGCGGATGCGGTCAAGGCTTTGCCCGAAGTCGAGCGTGCCACGGCGAAGTGGGAGTTGGTCAATGAAGCGCCGTATTACAAAGGCGTCGGCCGTGCCGCCCGCGTCACCCCCTTTGTCGAGAAGGCCGAGGGCGACGTGTGGAAGCTCACCCTGCCAGCCTGCGTCTTCCCCGTGTATCGCAATGACGGCATGCCCTCGCATGTCACCACGATGCTGCCGCAGCATCCCATCGCCGCTGGTTTGCCCGCGAAGTGGGACATCCCGCACACGGAGATGTATGGCGAGCCCTTCCACGTGCCGCCGCCCGACGAGGTCGTGTTCGAGGAAAAGTGGGACAAAGGCGAGCACTTCCGCAGTGGCTGCGTGTGGCAGGTGGGCAAGGGCCGCGTCTTCTACTTCCGCCCCGGCCATGAAACCTATGGCATCTTCAAGCAAATTGAGACGCAGCGTGTGGTCGAGAATGCGGTGCGGTGGCTGGGTAGTGCGGTGAAATGATTCCGAGGCACGTCCTTGCATTGCCGTTGGCGAAGATCACTCCGCAGCGTTGAATGTTGCCCTTCATGTCACGCTGCCTGTTTCTCATCTCGCTCACTCTTTTCACCTCGCTCACGCTCGCGGCTGAGCCGTCCGCTTTGGACTGGATGCCGCGTGTGGAGGATCAAACGGGGCTTTGGTGGGTGGATGGGCCGCCGAGGATGTTTGGGAGTGAGGCGGGGAAGAAGGAGGAGATCCTCAGCTTTCAATTTGGGAAGGAGACGATGCGCTTCGACACGCGGCGTGTGCGGCCGGTGGAGGGTGAGTGGGAGTGCGCGGTGATCGCTGAGGGGCGGCGGTTTGTTTGCAGCGGTCACATGCAACCGGCGGACGAGTGGCAGCAGCCAGTGCGCTTTGTGGAGAGCGGGCGCTTTTTTCAGCGGGTGGTGATCGAGGGGCTGACGTTTGCGGATGCGGAAGGGAAGGCGTTCAGCGGCACGGCGCGGCTGGAGATCAGCGTGTGGCCGGATCGGCTGGCGTTTCGTCTGGAGAGCGAAGGCCATGCGGTGATGGAGTTGCGGCATGGTGAGAAGACGGCGAACGGCAGCCGCAGCGTGCTGCTGGAGGTGCTCGCGAATGCTTCGAAGGCCGTGGTGGAGTCGGAGCTGGTGGTGACGCGGAATGAGGCGCTGGGTTGTCATCGGCTGGCGCTGCCGGAAAAGCCGTGGAGCAATGCGGGCGGCACCTATTACCCGGAGGAGCATCTGGACCGCATCGACCGCTGGCGCGTGACGCTGCGCAATGATGCCGACGAGCCCACGGTGGCGCGGTTGATGTTCACGCAGGAGAAGCATCTGCCGATCACGGGCTTCACACCGATGCTGTGCGAGCCGGATGGCACGCCGACGGGCCTGCCAGTGCAGCTTTCAAAGAACTGGCATATCCGCGCGGAGAAGGGTCGCCTGCCGCATGACGGGTCGTGGTTTCATGGTTTCGCGTATGTGCGTATGCCGCCGAAGTCGCAGCGCGAGTTCATTTTCCAGATGGTGCATGCTCGCTACGGCGGTGTGTGCGCGGCCTCTCATGCGCAGCTCTGCCTCATCGGCTGGGGGCACAATCAATTCTGGGATCAGGCGGCGGTGGGTAGCTTTGGCGAGAGCATCTGCTTCGAGCCGGGACGCGTGCAGCGTCGCTGCTTCATCACGGATGTACGCCCGCTCATGACACTGCCCGTCGAGCCCAACGCGAAACGCTGGGGCTGGGCCGAAAACTGCGGCGGTGGCGATTTCCTGATGTGGAAGGACGCGCAGGGTCGCTACCAAAAGATGATCGGCACACGCACGGACTATCGGGCGCATGGGCCGTGCCTCACCGACGTGAGCTACAGCGAGGAATCGAGCGGCGGCGAGATCGCGGCACGCATGGACGTGTCCGTGCCGGCGGCGAATGATCATCTGCGCACTTTTCTGCGACTGCGCTACGACGTGCGGAAGCCGGTGCGCTGGCAAAGGCTCGCGTTCTTCCAGCTCGGTGCGGATTTCTACAACGACGTGCCCGCACGCCGCGTGGCCATCGGCGATGTCACCGGCCTGCGCGAGGAATGGGAGCCGCGTCGAGTGAAGGACGAGTATGATCGCACTGCGCTGCCGCTCGATGGCGAGAGTGCATGGATCTCCGTGCATGGCGTGGAACACGAGGCGTTGAAAAAGGGCCACGCGATGGCCAGTCGCGGTCTCATCGTGCGCTCGTGGCGTGCCGTGCTCGGTGGAAAATCCGCCGCGCCGCATGTGTCCACCTTCGGCACCGAGTGGGGCAAAGGGAACCACAAGACCGCCGTCGAGCTCTCACCGCCGCCCGGCCTCACCGAGTTGCAGCCCGGTGACTTTGTCGAGGCGGAACTCGAGCTCGTCATCTTCCCCGCCGATGCCGCCGCTTACTACGGCCCGGATGCCAAGCTCCGTGACATGCTCACCCACGATGCCGACACTTGGCGTCCCATGCATTGCGAGGCCCAAGGCAACGCCCTGAAACCCATCGCAAAACGCGGTGAGATCACGAAAAGCTATCCACTGGTTATCACCGTTGATGATGAACAGCTTGCGCATGTCATGATGAAAGGTGGACTTGGGCATGTGCCGGTGACTTTTGCCGGTTTGAAGTCACCGAAGGGCCATCGCGTGCTCGTGGATGGCCAACCGGTCACGCATTGGCAGACCGACTGGAATGCGGCGACACAACGCTGGCAGATTGTGTGCAATGTGGCTGCTGGCGAAGATCTCGAGATGGAGATCGTATTGGAAAGCACCCCATGACCCCTCTCACGGCCAAACTGGCTTCATGGGCTATGAATCGACAAAAGAATGGGGACAGAAGAATGAATGGATTCTCCTGTCCCCATTCTTCTGTCGAACTCAGTCCTGTGTCTTTTCGAAGACATCGTTAGCGGCCGCCGTTACCTCCAAATCCTTCCATGAACCGCCTCACCTTCCTCCTCGCTACCGTTTTCGCCATTCACAGCCTCGCCGCCGAAACACCGGTCGAGACTGATTCTCGTCTGCATTCCGACGGCAAAGGCTGGAAGCTCAATCAGGCGACCATCAAGGACTCGAAGCGTCCGCGTGTGCTGCTCATCGGCGACTCGATCCTGAGCGGTTACATGGCGCATGCGATCAAGAAGCTCGACGGCAAGGCCTACGTCGATGCCTGGGTGAACCCTTACAACCAGTCCGTGCATCTCAATACGAAGATCCTGCCGGAGGTGCTCGCGAAAGGGCCGTATGACGTGATCCATTTCAACATGGGCCTGCATGGCTGGCAGGAGGGCCGCATCAAGCCGGGCACCTTCGAGCCGCTGACCAAAGGCTACGTCGATGCCATCCGCGCAAAGCTCCCCAACGCCAAACTCATCTGGGCCAGCAGCACGCCCGTGATGCTGGAAGGCGATGTCAAAAAACTCGATCCCGTCATCAACGGCACCATCATCGACCACAACCGCATGGCCGCCCAAGTCATGGCCGAATGCGGCGTGCCCGTGAGCGATTTCTACTCGCTCCTCGTGGAAAAGCTCGACCTCGCCCGCGGCGGCAAAGATAAGTTCCACTGGAGTGGCCCCGCCTATCAGATCCTCGGCGACAAATGCGTGGAAGAGGTGCTGAAGGCGCTGCCGTCGAAGTGATGAATGAGTGTGGTTGAGTCCTCTGGACTCATCTGAGCAGTCGAGACGACTGCACCACACTGGTGCCTTCTTTTTTCCAACCAATCAAAGCCGTGATCACCTCCCGACGCCATTTTCTCCAAAACACCTCGTTGCTCGCCAGCGCACCTTTTTTGACCTCGCAGGCCGTTTTTGCCGCCGAAGGCATCCCGCAATCGGTGCAGGACCTGTGGGCGGACTTTGATCCGCGACGTGACCCCATCGAAACCGAGGTCATTCGTGAGTGGACGGAGGACGGCATGATTTTGCGGCATGTGCGCTACTTCATCGGCAGTTTCAAAGGCAAGCCCGCGCGGATGGCGGCGGTGTATGGGTTTCCTGAAGGCACGAAGGAAAAACTGCCGGCGGTGATGCACATCCATGGCGGAGGCCAGCGTGGCTCGGTGAGCGAGGTGAAGCTGCTCGTGGCGCGAGGTTACGCGGCGCTGTCGGTCAACTGGGGCGGCAGCGGCACGGGCAAGGCACCGTTCAACACCTGCGAGAAGTCCGAGCCTGGCGATCCGAACACCGATTGGGGCGCGGTCGATCCCTCGCAGCTCAATGTGCCGGGCTACTCGTCGATGCTCCCAGGTCCCAAGCACGTCTTCGAAGACCGCGAGCATCCGAAGAACAACAACTGGTATCTGCTCACGCTCGGCTGTCGTCGCGGACTGACTTTTCTCGAACAGCAGCCGGAGGTCGATGCCGGCCGCCTCGGTGTGCATGGTTACTCGATGGGTGGCAACCTCACGATGTATGTCGCTGGCACCGATCGCCGTGTGAAGGCCGCCGTTCCCGGCGTCGGCGGTCAGGGCTGGCGCTGGCAGCCGCATCCGTTCATCGGCGGCACGGACCAGCAGGACCGGATCAAAGGCGATGTCGAGGTCTTCAAGCGCACGCTCAGCTTTGAAAGCTACGCGCCGCGCATCCAGTGCCCGGTTTTGCATCGCAGCGCCACGAACGACTTCCACGGCTGGTTGGACGACGTGTATCGCACGAACGCACTCATCGAAAAACAGCCGACGCGCTACAGTTGGGTGCCGCACATGAACCACCGCCTCACGCCCGAGGTCGCCGTCACCATGCCGCTGTGGTTTGATCAGCATCTCAAAGGCGGCCCCGCGCTGCCCGAGACACCGCAAAGCGAGCTCCGCCTCAAATCGAACGACGACGTGCCCATGCTGCGCGTGCGGCCAGATGCCAAATCGCTGCCCGTGGCCCGCGTGGAGATCTTTTACAGCGTCGATCCCGATCCCCGCGCCCGCTTCTGGCGCAGCACCGAGGTTCATCACGAATCCGAAGGCTACATCGCCCAACTGCCGCTGCACACGCACGACCTGCCGCTCTTTGCCTTCGCGAACGTTTACTACACACTGCCGAAGCCCGAATCGCTGGCGCAACTGCCCGGCAATTCCAAACCCGTCACCGAGCTCTGCATCAGCAGCTTGCTTCATTCACACAGCGCCGCCGAGGTGAAGCATGCCGCCCACCAACTCACCACCAAGCCCTCGAAGCTCATCGAAGACTTCACCCACGGCCAACGCGACTGGTATGCGCTCAACGCCGGCAATCTCACGCATCAGCAACTGTGGACGCGCAAAGTCACCGATCCGCTCTGGCGCGGCCCGGACGGCTCAAAGCTCGTCCTCACGCTCAGGATGCCGCAGACCAACCGCTTTCACATCGTCCTCCAGCAAAACGAATGGCGCAGCTACTGCGGCCAACGCCGCACCTTTGTCTGCACCCGCGAAATCCCCGGCTCAGATGCTTCGCAAACCCTCACGCTCGATTTGAAGGACTTCACCTCCCCCGAAGGCTCGCCGACAAACTGGTCCGAAATCGATCAACTCGGGCTCTGCGCCAGCCACGGCCTCCCAGCCAACGAAGTCCCGCTCTGGAAAGGCCCCGCGCCCGAGTTTTTAAGAGTGGCGTGGGAATGACCGGCTGATGCGGCACTGCATCCGGCGATAGCGTCGGTCCGATTTCGGCGTTATACAGCCCCCCCCAATGAACTCCCCCGTTTCTCATCATGCTCCGAATGTGGAGCATGCGTTTCTGACGCGTCGTCAGATGCTCAGCCGTGTTGGCATGGGCTTTGGCAGCATGGCCATGGGCTCGCTGTTTTCACCCGGCGAGGCCGCTGCGGCCACAATGAACCCGCTGGCGCTGAAGCGTCCGCATTTCGAGCCGAAGGCCAAACGCGTCGTCCACTTCTTCATGAATGGCGGTCCCTCGCATGTTGATACCTTCGACCCGAAACCGATGCTCACGAAGATGGATGGCAAGGCGCTGCCGAACATGCTCAAAACGGAGCGCCCCACCGGCGCGGCCTACAAATCGCCCTTTGCCTTCTCGAAGCGCGGCCAGTGTGGCCTCGAAATGAGCGAACTTTTCCCCAAGTTGGGTGAATTTGCCGATGATCTCTGCGTGATCCGCTCGATGCACGCAGATGTGCCGAACCATGAGCCTTCGCTGGGTCTCATGAACAGCGGCGAGAGCCGTCTGAACCGCCCCACGATGGGCTCCTGGGTCACCTACGGCCTCGGCAGTGAGAATGCGAACCTGCCCGGCTACATCTCCATGTGCCCCGGCGGCATGCCAACGCGGCGCACCAAGAACTGGCAGGCTGCCTTCCTGCCAAGTGCGTATCAAGGTGCCTACATCAACACCGAAGACACCCGCGTGGAGAAGCTCGTGGAGTTCATCCAAAACGGTTCGCTCGATCTGAAGCAGCAGCGTCGCCAGCTCGATCTGCTCCAGGAGCTCAATCAGAAGCATCTCATCGAGCGTGAGCGTGATCAGCAGCTCGAAGCCCGCGTGCAGAGCTACGAACTGGCCTACCGCATGCAGATGGAGGCCACGGACGCTTTTGACATCATGAAGGAGCCTGAGTGGGTGCGAAAAATGTATGGCGACCACGCCTTTGGCCGCCAGTGCCTCATCGCACGGCGTCTGTTGGAGCGGGGTGTGCGCTTCATTCAGCTCTGGACCGGTGCCGGGCAGCCCTGGGATAACCATGACGAGATCCTCGAGCATGCGAAGCTGGCGCAGCAGACGGATGGGGCCATCGCTGCCTTCATGAGTGATCTGAAGATGCGTGGCCTCTGGGATGAGACGCTCATGATGTGGGGCGGTGAATTCGGCCGCACACCCACCGTGGAGCTGCCTACGCCCGGCTCGAATGCAGGGAAACAACGCGGTCGCGATCACAATCACTACGGCTTCAGCATGTGGCTGGCGGGCGGTGGCGTGCGTGGCGGCTACACGCATGGTGCCACGGATGAGTTCGGCTTCGCGGCCGTCGAGAAGCCGGTGCATGTGCATGATCTGCACGCCACGATTTTGAAGTTGCTGGGCTTTGACCACGAAAAGTTCACCTACCGCTATGCCGGCCTCGATTTCCGCCTCACGGGCGTGAACGAATGCTCGGTGGTGAAGGAATTGCTGGCGTGATGGGTGGGGCGGGGTTGAATGACAGCCCCGCCATGCGCCTCCCCCTTCTTTTTGCCCTTTTCCCGCTGTTCCTCCATGCCGAGGCACAGCGCTTTGAGTTCACCGCTCGTGCCAGCGAGATCGATCCGCGTGCCAAAGCGCATCCCGAGATTGAGTTCGTCTTCGAGTCGAAAGGCAAGCCGGCGGACATCCAGCATGCCAGCGTGGACACCCGCGTGAAACCGCAGGGCAAACTTGTCATCTGGCTCATGGGCCACAGCGCGGGCCTGTTCGAGCGAGTGAACAGCTTTGGCCTCCATGCCATCCGCGTGCATTACGCGAACGGCTGGTTTGGCAAATTCGGCAATCAATCTCCCGGCGCGGACGGCCAGCAAAACGGCCACATCCGCCTCGAAGCCGCCACGGGCGAGGACTTCAGCCCGCTCGTCGAGATCCCGAAGCCGGACGGCATGATGGAGCGCTCGTTTCAGTTCGTGAAGTGGCTGGCGAAAGAGAATCCGGAAGGGAAGTGGAAGCAGTTCCTCAGCAAGGACGGAACAGGACTCGATTGGAGCAAGGTGATCATCTCCGGCAGTTCGCACGGCAGCACCACGGCGGCTCGTTTTGCCAAGCATCAGGCCGTGGACCGCGTGGTGATGTTCTGCGGACCGCGTGACCAGCTCGAGACCTGGCAGTCACTGCCTTCCGCCACGCCTTCGAATCGCTTCTTTGGCTTCTCCCATGTGCTCGATGGCGGTTGGAGCGGTGATCACTACTGCCGCTCCTGGGAGTTGCTTGGCCTGAACGCCCACGGGCCCATTGTGAATGTCGATCAGATGACGCCGCCGTATGAAAACACCCGCCGCCTCATCACCGATGCGGATGTGAAGGGTGATGACAAACGAGCTCATAGCTGCGTCGTGCCCGGCGGTGCCTCGCCGAAATCCGCCGATGGCAAATTCCTTCACGAAGCCGTGTGGAAGTATCTTTTCACCCAGCCCGTCGATCAGAGCGGCCCCGCCACAGCAGCGGATGAGGACTGCGAGAAGGACCTCAAGAAGTGACCTCCGCCATGCGCATCACCGCGATCGATCTCCACTTCCAAAACACGCCCGGCCTCATCGCCGCCTACCTCGTCGAGAGCGGCGGGGAGCTGGCGCTGATCGAAACCGGCCCCGGCTCCACCCTGGCCAACCTTCGTGCCGCGCTGAAAACGCAGGGCGTGGATGAAAACGCCATCCGCAAGGTCTTCGTCACGCACATTCACCTCGACCACGCGGGCGCGGCGGGCTGGTTTGCACAAAACGGAGCCACCATCTACTGCCATCCGTATGCCGCACGGCATCTCGTCGATCCCTCGAAGCTCATCGAGAGTGCTCGCCAGGTGTATCAGGACCAAATGGATATGCTGTGGGGCGAGATGCTGCCTGCGCCAGCGGAAAGAGTCGTCGCGTTGAAAGACGGTGAGTCCGTGCCCTTGGGCGAGGTCAGCGTCACCGCGTGGGACACACCGGGGCATGCGCGACATCACCACGCCTTCGTCATCGGCGGTGTTTGCTTCGCAGGCGACACGGCGGGCATGCGCCTCGCGGGAACAAACTACCTCAGCGTCACCGCCGCGCCGCCACAGTTTGATCCCGTGGCTTACGTCGCCTCCATCGATCGCCTTCTCGCGGCGAACTTCGAGAAGCTCTACCTCACGCACTTTGACGCCGTGCCGGATGTGAAGGCGCACCTCACCGCCTATCGCGCCCGCATCACCGAGGTGCATCAGCGTGTGGCCGCCTGGCACGCCGCTGGATGGAGCGAGGCGCAGATCCGTGAAGGCTATCGCGAAGCGGAGCATGCGCTTGGGTTGCAATGCGGCCTCACTTCAGAGCAGTGGGACCGCTGCGAGGCCTCGAACGGCACCGCGATGTGCGCCGATGGCGTGCGGCTGCATTGTCTGAAGAGCGCGAAAGCAGAAAAGCATCCCTTTGGTGATGGTGCTTCTTACGCTTGATTGATGTCCAAAATGCCGGTGCTGAAGCCGAATTTGTCAGTCTCGACGCCCATGCGTTGGGCGAGGGGGACGAAGAGGTTGGAGAAGACGTGCTTCTCTTTGTCGATGGCGATGTGGCGGCCGTGTTTGAAGCCACCACCGGCGAGTAGCAGGGGAATGTTCGCGGTGCTGTGGGCGCTGGCGTTGCCCAAGTTGGAGCCAAACATGACGGCGGTGCTGTCGAGGAGGGAGGCAGCCTTCATCTTGGTCAAAAAGGCGGCCAAGGCAGTGAATTCGGCTTTCTCGATGATTTTGAGCTCTTCGATCTTCGCGGCGTCCTGACCGTGGTGGGAGAGGTTATGCCAGTCGTTTTTGACGCCGTCGATCTCGGGCACGGCGTTCATGCCGCTGAGGCGCAGGGTGATGGTGCGGGTGGAATCGGTCTGGAGGGCCAGCAGGATGAGGTCAAACATGAGGTTCATGCGTCCGATGGCATCGGTGCGGCTCTGAATGTCGGTGGGTGGTTTGGCATCGACCTTGGGCTTCGGCTTTTGCACCCACTCCTCGTTTTGGACGAGGCGGCCTTCGAGGTCACGCACAGCACTGAAATACTCGTCGAGCTTCTCCTGATCGCGTTTGCCGAGCTCGCCGTGGAGTTTTTTGGCCTGGCCCATGACGGTGTCGAGGATGCTGCGACCGCGTTTCAGGCCACGCACCTGCGCTTCGATCTCGGCTTGAGTGCCATCGACAAAAAGCTGCCGAAACGCGTTCGAGGGCGAAGGTTCGGCAGGCAGCGGCACGCCGCTGGCGGACCAGGACATCGAATCACTGCCGGTGCCGAGGATGAGGCTCGGGAAACGCGTCTTCGCGCCGATTTGCTCGGCGATGAGCTGGTCGAGGGAGATCGAGTTTTTGAAGCCCGCGAGTCCGGGATGCTTCGCGGAGGTCAGCCAGGTCATTTCGGAGGTGTGGCCATTCGCGCCATTTTGCTCCTCATGCTGCAAACCAGAGAGAACGGAGAAATCGCCCTTCAAATCCTTCAGCGGCTCCAAGTAGGGCGTGAGGGTGTAATCCGCCCCGGTTTCCTGCGGAAACAAAAACGGCGTGTGAAAGCCCAGCGTGGCACACATCGCCAAAAAACGCGGCGGCGGCTGGGCGACGGCGGCTTGCGCCCGTGTGGCAAAGGCTGGCACCATGGCCTCCAAAAACGGCAGTGAGAGCACCGTTCCGGCTCCACGAAGAAAAGCACGGCGGTCGAGATGGCGTTTAGTGGCGGTGTGCATGGCGTCTGACGCTACAACGAACGATCGGCGGGAAGTCTGACAGAATCACAGCCTTAGCTTCTTCACCAGCAGCGACTCCTTCTCGGCATCCGTCATCGGCTTGAAGTCCACTTTGCAGTTTGGTAGCGCCACCCGGATCGCCTCCACATCCGATTGTGAGATGTCCACGGTCTCGATTTTGAGCTTCGAGAGATTGGGCAGGGCCTGGAGGTGAGGGATGATCTTTGCGGAAAGGCGGGCTTCGGTGAGTTCGAGGGCTTCAAGTGTCTTGATCTGTGCGATGAGGCTCATCGTGGTCTCGTCGAAGCTGGCAGGAGCCTCTTTGCCCCATTCTGGCAGGCGCTGGCCGATGCGGAGCGAGGTGAGAGAAAGCTTCGCGAGAGGCGCATTCCCCGCCTGCGTCTGCGCCGTGTGCCAGGTGCGGAATTCCTTGAGCGGCGTGATCTGCCCGATGGACTCCATCGCCGCATCACCCGCCGTCGATCCGGCAAACGTCAGCCTCTCCAGTTTCGGCAGCGCCTTCAAATGCACCAAACCGCTGCCCGTGAACTCCTTCGAGCGAAACGCCGGATGGAAAAACGAGATCGACTTCAGCTTCTGAAACGCCGCGAAGTGCCGAAAGCCCGCATCCGTGAGCTGCACACCATCGCTGCTGAGCCGTTCTAGCTCCGTGAGGCCGGTGAGCAGCGTCAGCGTGTCATCCGTGATCGTTTTGCCGCTGATCGTGAGGTCTTTGATCGTGGTGAAGCTGCCTAGCGTACGGAAGTCGGCCTCGGTGAAGCCATCGCACTTCACATTCACCTGCGTGATCATGCCAGCGGTCTCGGTGACCTTCGCACCGAGCTTTCGCAAGGCTTCCGCATCAGCGGCAAAGGTGACTACAGCGGAGAAGAGCAGGCTGAGGAGCGTTTTCATGCATGCACGATTACCACGAGCTGAGGTCGTCGTGGAGACGGTCCATTTCTTGGGAGAAGACCTCACGCTCGGGCATATCTGGCTCGCCGTAGGGGACGATCTCGACCACGTTTTTGCGCAGCGCGGTGATGCCGCTGCCGCCGTCCGGGTTCTGGATGCACTTCCAGGCGCAGTCGGCAAAGCGGGCCGCGAGGATGCAATCCTGGGGTGTGGTGTGACCGCCGCGTTGGAGATGGCCGAGTACCGATGGGCGCACCTCAAGATCCGGGAAGGGGGCACCCGCACGCTGGAAATACTGCTGGAAGGCATCCATCAGCACATAGGCGCGATTGCGCTTCTGTGGCGGGTCAAACTGCACGCCCTCGGCCACGAGCACGATGGCATGACCGCGACCGCGAGTCATCGCGCCCTCGATCTTCGCGGCGAGTTTCTCCATGGCCACATTGGTGAGCGCTCCGGGTTCCGGCGTGATGATCATTTCCGCGCCAGAGGCCAGACCAGCCATGCGGGCGAGGTCACCGCTCTCGCGCCCCATCGTCTCCAGCACCATGACGCGGCGGTGACTGCGAGCGGTATCAATGAAATGATCGACCGCCCAGACGAGTGTGTTCACGGCGGTGTCCACTCCGAGCGCCATATCCGTGAATTGAAGGTCGTTATCAATGGTGGCCGGGATGCCGATGATGCGCAGATCACTTTCATCAGCCAGCAAGCGGGCACCCGTGAGCGAGCCATCCCCGCCGACGACCACGAGGGCGCGGACATTGAGCGATTTGAGGAGCTTGATGACCTTCGTGCGCACTTCCTTGTCATGAAACTCCAGGCAGCGGGCGGAACCGAGGATGGTGCCACCTTTGCCCATGATGCCGCTGACGCTCGCATGATCCATCTGGATGAGATCGAGCTGGTCATTGATGAGGCCGGCGCGGCCCGGATGGCTGGCGATGGTGTTTTTCAGACGGATGAGTGCCTCGGCATCGCCATTCACGGCACGGGCGGTGCGCACTAGGCCACGGTAACCATCTCGCACGCCGAGCACGGCGATTTTTTCGCGGTTGAGGCCGAGGCGCACGATGGCGCGGAGAAAGGCGTTCATGCCGGGGGCGTCGCCGCCGCTGAAAAGCACGGCGACAGCTTGATCAGGATAAGAAGCAGTCATGGGGAAATTGGGTTGGGGCCTTCGCCTTAGCGTGGCGAGACTCATGCGCAAGTGACGGTGTGTCGACGCTGATTGGCGGAAGCTCTCACGGCCCTTTCATCCGCCATAGCCAGTCTTTGTCCTGCACCCGCCATCGTCCCCCGCATCCGGCCCGGCAGACCAGAGCAAGCAGCCACCATTTTTGAGGCGGTAGTTCGGCAGATGCTTCGGACGTGCCGGATCATCGAGCGTGAGATCGTTGTCCTCATCCGCAAACACCGCAAATGACCGCTGCATGTGACGATGTTCGTGGAGAACATTTTGTTCTGAACATGAAAACCGCACTCGATCACTGGCTGCTGCTCTCAAAACACCTCAACCTTGCTGGCAGAAGAGAATCATCGGGCTTTGATCGCTGTATTGGCGGATGCGCGATCACGCGTCATTCACGCTCCCGAGCCGGAGGCTCGAAAGGTATTAGCCGTTGGTGAAACCACCGGAACGCACGCCCGCAATCGAACCTATGCTGCACCCTAGAAGGGTGAGAGAAGTGCATGGAGGCCCGGCAGCCGTCGAATGCTTCTCGCGCTCCCTCCAGGGCGCCATGCCTTGGTGGGTGTGGGTGATCTCATCCGGTGGTTTCACCACCGGCTATTTTCTTGCGAGCCTTCGGCTCGATGGGTGATTCGATTACCAATCGAATCGACTAAATCACCAACGCATTCTCCGCGTCGCCGAAGTGGCTGGTTTTGACGCCCATGCGGTCCATGAGGGCGAGGTGGAGACGACAGAGTTTGCGGTTGGGGTCTTTGCTGAGGTCGTGGAAACGGCCGCCTTGAATGGTGCCGCCGCCACCGCCGGCGAGGACAACGGGGAGCTGGCGGGAGTCGTGCGCGTTGCCGTCCATGAGGCTGCTGGTGAGCAGGATCATGCTGTTTTCCAGCAGCGTGCGTTCGCCTTCGTTCGTGGCCTGCATTTTGGCGAGGAGCTCGGCCCAGAGTTTGACCTGATGCTCGTTCACGCGCTGATACAGGCTGAGGCGGTGCTCGTCATTGGCATGGTGCGATAGCTCGTGAATGCCGCCGCTGATGCCGTCGAGGCTGGGGAAGCGCATGTTGGAGAGGTCGTTGTTCATCATGAAGGTGGCAACGCGGGTGCGGTCCATCTGGAAGGCGAGGAGCATGATGTCGAACATGAGGCGCAGATGATCTTCAGCGCTTGCGGGGATGCCTGCGGCGGGTCGGCCGAGGGTCGGGGCCTTCACGGTGGGCATCCAGCCCTGGCCGTTGGTCTCGGCCTGGCTGATTTTTTCGGCGAGTTCGACTCGCTGCTCGATCTCACGCACGGAGGTGAGGTATTCGTCGAGCTTCTGCTTGTCGCGGCTGCTGAGCTTCGGTTTGAGGCTGCTGGCGTCTTCGAGCACAAGGTCGAGGATGCTTTTGTCACGCTTGCGACGGCTGCCATCGTCAAAGAGCTGGTCAAAGGCCTGCTGCGGGAAGATTTCCTTCGGTGCAGGCGTGGTGGGCGTGCTCCAAGAGATGTAGGCGGAGTAGATCGACGTGAAGCCGCTGTCCGTGCTGTAGCTGGGCCGCTCGGTGCCGAGCACGACGCTGGGCACGGGCGTGAATTTGCCTGTCTGTGACGCGATGAGCTGGTCCATCGTGGTGCCGACCTCGACATCGGTGGTGGTCTTTTTCACCTTCAGGCCGCAGAGCACATTCATCTTCGGATAGTGGCCGCCTTCGCCTTCCACGGTCGTTGGGTTCCACAGGCCCTGAAACACGTTCACGTGCTTTTTGAGCCCTTCGAGCGGCGTGAGCGATTTCATCAAGTCCATGCCGCCAGCACCCATTTTGGCACCCCAGTGGTGCGGATTGACGCCATTGCCGGTGAAGCACACGGCGAGACGACGCGGCGCGGTGTTGTTTTTGACCGATTCAGCTCCGAAAGCGCAGATGGACTCCAGCCACGGCAGGCCGAGCGCTGCACCGGTGCCACGGAGGAAAAGACGACGAGAGGTATTCATGTTTGGGGGAGGGCAAAGGACACGCGACGAGAGCGTGGTTTTTTGCAGGCTTCTCAAGCGAAGCACGCTGGAGGCCAAGAATGGGCCAGAGAGATCCGGTGAAACTCGTTTTGAGGCTCCGCACTCAAGGCATCCGGCCTTCCTCGACGTCCATGAGGTCGAAGAAGACGACGATGTCGTCGCGATGGCCGAGGCCGGCTTCCTCCTTCTGTTTTTGGAAGCCGTTGGAGGCGGCGTCATTCCAGCCGCGTTTGGACATGAAGCCGTTCCAAATCTCGATCTGCTCGGGGGAGGGGCGTTTGCCGGTCTGGCAGCACCATTCGAAGATCTCCTCGTCGGTGCCACCTTCGTGGGTGCGTTGGGTCAGCGCATGGAAATCAACGCCGAGGAACTTGCACACGCGCTCGTCGAAGGTGCGATTACCGGCCAGATAGCCGAGGTGGTAGCCATCCGGCAGTTTTCCCTCGCGGGCGAAGTAGCGGATTTTGTCGAGGATGCGACCGAGGACGACGATGCTGCCGACGGTGTCGCGAGGGGAACGGAAAGGAAAGGCCATGGGGCTTCATAAAGCGCCGCGGAGAGGCGTCAACGATCACGCGAGGAGCCGGTCCACGATCTTCGCGCCCTGGTTGTCGGTGAGGCTGGCGGCGAGGCCGTTGCGTTTGTAGGTGAGCCGGGTGTGATCGAGGCCGAAGAGCTTCAGCAGCGTGGCGTGGTAGTCGAAGTGCCGTACCTCGTCGAGGACGGCTTTGTGGCCAAAATCATCGGTCTCGCCGTGGACGTAGCCTTTTTTGAAGCCACCCCCGGCGAGCCACATGCTGAAGCCGAAGGTGTTGTGATCGCGGCCCCATTTTTCGTAGCCAGCATCGTTTTGCAGCACGGGCAGGCGGCCCATCTCGCCGCCCCAGTGGACGACGGTGCTATCGAGGAGGCCGCGCTGCTTCAAATCGATCAAGAGAGCGGCGCTGGGCTGGTCGGTGGCGGCGCAGAGCTTCGGCAGGGAGGTGACGAGGGCGCTGTGCTGGTCCCAGCTTTGCCCGGCATTGAGCACCTGCACATAGCGCACGCCACGTTCGACGAGGCGGCGGGCAATGATGCAGCGTGTGGCGTAGTCTTTCGTTTCGGGATTATCCACGCCGTAGAGTTTTTTCACGTGCTCGGGCTCCTGCGAGATGTCGAGGGCCTCCTTGGCGGCGGTCTGCATCTTCGCAGCGAGTTCGTAGCTGGAGATGCGGGCCTGGAGATCGAGCTCACCGGGGTGAGCGTGGAGGTGGTCTTCGTTGAAAGCCTTTAAAAGAGCGAGCTGCCGCGCCTGCGGGCCACCGGCGAGCGAGGGCGGCGGGTCGAGATTGAGAATGCGAGGCTCGGCAGGGCGCACGAGCGTGCCCTGGAAGAGAGCGGGCAGCCAGCCGTTCGTGTAGTGCTCGCCGCTGAAGGTAGGCAGGCCGCCGGGGTGGGAGAGCACCATGTAGGCGGGCAGTTCATCGGTCTCGCTGCCGAGGCCGTAGGTGAGCCAGGAGCCGATGGCGGGACGGCCAGCGGTGATGCGCCCGGCATTCATGGCGTAGAGTCCCTGGGCGTGATTGCTCACGCCGGAGGTCATGGAGCGGACGAGGGTGATCTCATCGGCCACCTGGCTGAGGCTCGGCAGCAGTTCACTGAGTTCCATGCCGCATTGGCCGTGTTTTTTGAACTTCCACGGCGAACCAAAGCACTTCGAGGAGGCCTGGGCGAGGTTGTCATACTTCACCTCGCCGGGGAACTTTTGGCCGTGATACTTCGTGAGCATCGGCTTCGGGTCGAAGAGGTCCATCTGCGAGGGACCGCCCATCATGAAGAGGGAGATCATCGCCTTCGCCCGCGGCTCGAAGTGCGGCTTTTTCGGCAGCAGGTCGTAGCGCACCTCGCCAAAGCTCTCCGGCTTCACCGGAGCGGCGAGGAGTCCGTCCTTTTCCAGCAGCGAGGCCAGGGCGAGCGTGCCGAGGCCAAAGCCATTGGAATGCATGAAGTGACGGCGGGAGCAAAAACGGGCGGAGGACATGATGGGGCCGCTTACATACGGGGCTGAGGCTTGCGATCTCACAGCGCATCAACGGGCGGTGGGCCTCTCCGCTTGCCGTTTCGGCATTCATCGCCTATCCCTCGCGCCCCTATGCCCATCCCCGCTGAATTCCCCGGAGTCACCGCCATCGCCAAAGCGAATGTCTATTTCGACGGCAAAGTCGTCAGTCACACCATCCTTTTCCCGGATGGCAGCAAGAAGACGCTGGGCCTGATCTACCCCGGTGATTTCCATTTCGGCACCGCCAAGGCGGAGCGCATGGAAATCGTGGCCGGCGACTGCGTGGTGAAGCTGGATGGCAGCGATGCCAAAACGAGCTACACCGGCGGCCAGCACTTCGACGTGCCTGCCAACAGCGGTTTCGACATCTCCGTGCCCGGTGGCATCTGCGAGTACATCTGCTCGTTCCTCGATTGACCCACGCGGGGCGGAAGAAAGCCCGGCTTGCAACTCCTGCGGCGTGCTCGCATACTTCCGCCATGCTCGTCACCTCCCTGCCACCGCACAGCCCGCCGCTCATGCGCATCTCCTGTGATCGCTATCACGAGATGATCGCCAGCGGCGGTCTTCGTGAGGACGATCGTATCGAGCTGATCGAAGGTTATCTCGTCACGAAAATGTCCATCGGTTCTCTCCATTCCGGAATGGTGAACCGCCTCAACCGCTTGCTTGGCCGGTTGTTTGGCGATTCCGCCATCGTCACCATCCAAAATCCCGTCACCATTCACGAATACTCCGAGCCGGAGCCGGATGTCGTCGTGGCCAAGTTCCGTGAGGATTTCTATGCGGACCGCCATCCCTATCCCGAGGACATTTTGCTCGTCATCGAGGTGGCGGATACCAGCCTCGCCTTTGATCGTGAGGCGAAAATCCCGCTCTATGCCTCCTGCGGCATTCCAGAGTCCTGGCTGGTGGATTTGATCCATCACGAGATCCACGTTTTCCGCCGCCCGGACGGCGCGAAGTATCAAGAAACCCTCGTCTTCCGCTCCGGTGATCTACTGCCAGTGCCTGGAAGCACAGAAACTCTAGCAGTGGTCGAACTCGGTCTGTGATCCGGTCCTGCGATGCCCTTCCGTGAAACACTCCTCAATCTCGCCATCACGGCGGTGCTGGTGCTGATCATCACCCTGGTGGCTATTTTGCTCAAAGAAAGCCGCCCCGTGCCCGTGGCCGCCATTCCTGTGGGAAAGGCCGCGCCCTCAGCGGCAGCGGAAAGCGGCCTCCCGGCTGCCAAAGCGGAGTTTGAAGTCTTCCCGAAAGCAAAACTTATCGAGAGCAAAAACAACGAGGCCGACACGCTGCGCATCAAGGTCAAAGACTCGCACGAGGAGACGGTCTTCACGCTCTACTTTGCCGATGCGCCGGAGTCCTCCCTCACGCATCCGCAGCTCGTGCAGGATCAGTCGCGCTACTTTCAGATCAGCCAGGATGACGTCATCAAAGTAGGAGCCGAGGCCGCCACGTATGTGACGGGCCTGCTCAAGGACAAACCTTTCACCCTGCTCACTCGCTGGGAACCCGTGCCGGATCGCAGCCGCTACTACGCCCTCATCCTCGTCGAGACAGAAAAAGGAAACGTCTATCTCGCCGATCTGCTCATGCAAAAGGGCTACGCCCGTCTCGCCGGTCTTTCGTGCGACCTGCCAGGCGGCGTGAAAGGGGCTGATGACTATGGCCTCTACCTCCACAAGCTCAGCAAAGAAGCTCGTGAAGCCAAGCTGGGTGCCTGGGGAGTCCAATAGACCGCCTCACTCACGCCAGATGCGACCCTGCCCAGTGCGAAAACCACGCTCCAGGCTCTGAAAAAGCGAGTTTAACCTCGCCTCCTCTTTCAGCACAAACTCCACCGTGTGCGCATGCGTGGAGGCCGGGTAGGTCTTCACCACCTTCGGCTCCGTGAGCGTGGGGGAGATGCGTGACGTGGCCTGCTCGACCATGTTTTTGGCTCGGTCGAGCGCATTCATAGCCGCCTCAGCCGCCGTGCTGCCCGTCTCCGGCTTCGCGGGTTCGAGAAAGTAGAAGCGCACGATCTGGGACGAACCCAGCGTCAGATTCACCTCCACCACGCGGGCCACGCCATCGGCCACATACTCATGCTTCGAGAGTCCGATGATCGAGTTGCAGCGCACGAGATAGTTTCCGCCTTTGAAGCGTCCATCCCAAATGCCGTCCTTCGTGGCTTCATCGCCCTGTTGCTGCTGACCGCCCTGGCCAGTGGTATTCTGGCCGGGAGCGGATTGAGCGTGAAGAAAAGCCGCCGAAAGCAGCACGAGCGCGAGAGAGAGCGTTTTCATGTTCCAGGAGTGTGCTGCGACCTCGCCACTCTGGCAAGGGCCGGAAAGCCCCATCGGCAAAGTGGCATCATCCATTCAGTTTCCGGCCTGAGGAGCGTATGTTTAGCCAGCATCAACACCCCACGCGCCCCATGTTCACCTTCACCGACAAAGCTGCCGTCACCACCTGCGATGGCGTTTCACGCCGCGATTTCATCACCGCCGGCGCTTTGAGTGCCATCGGCCTCACGATGCCTAGTTTCGCCAAACTGAAGGCGGAAGGCAAAGTGGACCCCAAAAAGAGCAACAAGGCCTGCATCATGATCTTCAACCTCGGTGCGCCGAGCCAGCAGGATCTCTGGGACATGAAACCGGATGCGCCGAGCGAGATTCGCGGCCCCTTCAAACCCATCCGAACGAAGAGCAATGCCTTCGAGATCTCCGAGATCCTGCCGATGCATGCAAAGATCGCGGATAAATTCAGCCTCGTGCGTTCCTGCTACCACACCGCCGCTGCGGTGCATGACACCGGGCATCAGATGATGCAAACGGGCCGCCTTTTCACCGGTGGCGTGAACACACCACACGTCGGCAGCGCGCTCGAATTCCTCCAAGGCCGTCGCAGCGATCTACCCGCGCACATCATCCTGCCGGAATCAATGGGCCCTACCGGTGGCAACATGCCGCACGGCCAGGACGCGGGCTTCCTCGGCAAGGCCTATGATCCCTTCGTCCTGAACGCGAATCCGTCGGAAAAGGACTTCAAAGTGCCCGATCTGCTCCCGCCGAAGGAAATCAGTGAAGTGCGGATGGAGCGCCGCCGCGAAATGCGCGAGCTGGTGGACAGCAGCGTGCGCAATTTCGAATACAGCGAGCAGGCGAAGCTCATGGATTCCAACTTCGAGTCCGCCTACCGCATCATGACCAGCACGCAGGCCCGCGAGGCCTTCGACCTGACCAAAGAGCCGCTCAAAGTGCGCGAGCGCTACGGTTTGAACCGCTTCGGCCAGAGCTGCCTGCTCGCCCGTCGTCTCGTGGAGCGCGGTGTGCGTTTCGTCACCGTGAACACCTTCATCACCGTCTTTGGCGAGATCACTTGGGACATCCACGGCTCCAAACCCTTCACCAGCATCGAAGGCATGCGCGACATCGTCGCCCCGATGTATGATCAGGGCTACAGCGCCCTCATCGAGGACCTTTTCCAGCGCGGCATGCTCGACGACACCATGGTCACCTGCCTCGCCGAATTCGGCCGCACGCCGAAGATCAATCCCGCCGGCGGTCGCGACCACTGGCCGAACTGCTGGACCGTCAATTTCGCCGGCGGCGGCGTCAAAGGCGGCGAAGTCATCGGCAAGTCCGACGACATTGGCGGCTACCCCACCGAGCGCCCCGTCGCCCCCAAAGAAATCGTCGCCACCATCTACCAAGCCCTCGGCGTCGATCTCCACACCGAGCTGCCGGGCCCGCAGGGCAGACCGTACCCCGTCGTCGATTTCGGCACGCAGGCGGTCAAGGAGCTGTTTGCGTGATCGGGGCAGGGTTGAGGTAAGAGATCAGGAGGAAAATAGGTTAACCCAACTCAGCGAGAGGTTACACAGCTGAGACAAGTTAGGTTAACCCACAAAGGACCGTGGCATAGTTCCTCTCTCCTCCTCACCCAACCCTCACCGCTTTCCTCCGATGCTCGAATTCTTTTCCGCCAGTACCCGCATGGTCAATTCAAGGCACGCCATCCTCGAATGCCTTGAAGCCGCCCTAGGATCCAACAAAAAATGCGACCTTGTCATGCTCCATGCTTCGATTGGCCATGATTACCATGCCTTGGCGGACGAGGTGCGGCGGCAGATCCCCGGTGTGCGGGTGGTGGGGGCCTCGTGCTGCGGGATCGTGGGCAGCGAAGGCGTGAGCGAATCGATGAAGGATCTGGCGATAATGGCGGTCCGCGGACCGGAGCTGGCCGTCGCCCATGTGGACGGCATCTACGGCCACAATGCTTTCGAAAAGGCGGTGGAGCTGGCGCAGCAGCTCAAGACTCAGAAGCCTGGCATCACGATGATTCATTTCCTGGCGTCAGGAATCGACATCGCCAATGACAGAGCCATCGCGGGTATCGAGTCCGTCTTTGGACCGGAGGTGACGATCTTCGGGGCGACCTCTTCGGACAACATGCGCGGTGTGATCAGCTACGAGATCGTCGATGATCAGGTTTTGGAGCATGGCGCGTGGGCCGTAGGATTTGCCGATCCCTCACTGGAGGTGGACACG
>Ga0209298_10000809_pt1 | contig 21076 bp, 18 predicted proteins | sample S_140806_EF_Meta_FD_187325 | JGI IMG/M metagenome (GOLD analysis project Ga0209298, IMG submission 187325) | Freshwater microbial communities from Lake Simoncouche, Canada to study carbon cycling - S_140806_EF_MetaG (SPAdes) (version 2) | ecosystem: Environmental > Aquatic > Freshwater > Lake ...
CAGCCAGACAGCGGGACGGGAATGAGTGCAAGACGCGGGCAGGATTTCAAGAGCAAACGCACATTAATCAGCAGAGAGTTTTCCTTTGGGCTAAAGGAGGTGTTCGGAGTGGCCAGACCGGGACTCGAACCCGGAACCAATTGATTAAAAGTCAACTGCTCTACCATTGAGCTATCTGGCCTGCCGAACGCATCGATTACGACACGCTCACAGGGAAGGGTAAAGAAAAATTGAACCCTCAGCGATGGCCGCGCTGACGGACGGCCTCGAAGAGGCATACGCCGGCGGACACGGATACGTTGAGGCAGGGCACCTGGCCGAGCATCGGGATGCGCAGCAGGAAATCGCACGTCTCAGCCGTTAGATGGCGAATACCGTCGCCCTCGGCACCAAGCACGATCGCCAGCGGACCGCTCAGTTTGGCGGCATAAAGGGATTGGCTCGCCTTATGGTCGGAGGTGCCGGCCAGCCAGACGCCGGCGTCCTTCAGTTTCACGAGGGCGTTGCGCAGGTTGTTGGCCTGGACGATCGGCATCGTTTCCGCCGCCCCCACGGCGACCTTGCGGACCGTATCAGTCACCGGGGCCGAGTTCTTGCGAGTGATGACCACGAAAGTGCAACCCGCGCAATCGGCATTACGGATACAGGCACCCAGATTGTGGGGATCCTGGACGCCGTCGAGGACGAGGATCAGCGGATCCTTCACGTCCTTGAGGAGGGCAGGGATATCGGCTTCGTCGAATTGACGGATCGGCCGATGGAGGTCGGCGTGGCGCGGGGCGCGATCGTTGCTCCGGGCCATGGTCGGATTATTTACGAGCCAGGCGACCCTGGGCGTGCAGCGCTTCGGCGATCTGGATCGCGTTGAGCGCGGCGCCCTTCCAGAGCTGGTCGCCCGAGACCCAGAGAGAGATGCCGTTGTCGAAGAGCGTGTCCTTGCGGAGTCGGCCGACGCCGCACTTTTCCTTGCCGGCGTAATCCAGGGGCATCGGGTACTTCTTGTTGGCCGGGTCGTCGCAGAGTTCGGCGCCAGCAAAGGCGCTGATGGCCTTACGCGCGACGGCGATATCGACCGGCTTCTCGAATTCGGCGCTGATCGCGATCGAGTGAGCGCGGAAGACGGGGACGCGGACGCAGGTGGTCGTGACCTTGAGGCCCGGGAGATCCATGATCTTGCGGCCTTCGTTCAGCATCTTCATCTCTTCCTTCGTATAGCCGTCCTCAAGGAACGAATCGACCTGGGGGATGACGTTGAAGTTGATCGTGTGAGGGTAGACCTTCGGGGCGAGGGTTTCGCCCTTGGCCCAAGCGCGGGCTTGGGCGTCCAGTTCGCGCATCGCTTCGGCGCCGGTGCCGGAGACGGCCTGGTAGGTCGAAGCAAAGAAGCGCTTGAGACCGAAGGCCTGGTGAAGCGGGTAGAGGCCCATCAAGGCGATGGCTGTCGAGCAGTTGGGGTTGGCGATGATGCCCTTATGATTTGCCAGGTGGTGGGCATTGATCTCCGGGACGACGAGGGGGACGTCCGGAAACATGCGGAAGGCCGAGCTGTTATCGATGACGATGCAGCCGCGCTTGACGGCCTCGGGGGCGAGGGCGAGCGAGATCGAGCCGCCCGCGCTGAATACGGCGAAATCAAGGCCTTCGAAGGCCTCAGGCTTGGCTTCTTGGACGGTCCATTCCTTGCCGCCGTAGGTGACCTTGGATCCGGCCGAACGGGCCGAAGCCAGAGGGCGGAGTTCGGCCACGGGGAAGTTCCGCTTGGCCATGAGCGCCAGCAGTTCTTGACCCACCGCGCCTGTCACGCCCACGATGCCGATACGATATGCCATGTTCTGAGTTCGAGTTAGGTTTGAAGAAGGAGGTGACCGAACGCCTGAAAGGGTTGGGTCTGCCTTCAGCGGAAGATTGCATCGTTGTGTCGATTGACCAGCAAAAACTATGGCATTTCCGTGGTCACCAATGCGAAACCTATGTCGTCAGCACGGCCCGGGCGGGCCGTGGCTGCGTCCTGGATTCGCAACAGACCCCTGACGGGCTCCATCAGGTCTGCGAGAAGATCGGGGCCGAAGCCGTGCCTGGCATGGTCTTCAAGGCCCGACAACCGACTGGCAAACTGGCCTCCGAATGGGCGACGCCGGAGGATAACCTTATCACCTCGCGCATCCTATGGCTGGACGGACTGGAACCTGGTTACAACCAGGGCTCTAGCGTGGACGGAAAGGTCGTCGATACGCGCCGCCGCTTCGTCTACATCCATGGGACGAACCAAATCGACAAGCTTGGACAGCCGAACAGCCACGGGTGCGTGCTGCTTGCGGATAAGGATGTCATCCGACTATTCGACTTGGTCGCGGTCGGCACCAAGGTCCTGATCAGGGCTTAACGTCCCGACTTCGTCTTCGCGGCGTCCACTGATTCGGCGGTCGCAGCCCAAGCCTCGAGCATTTCTTTCGCCACCGGGCCGGCGGTCTTTCCACCCCAGGTATTGGTATCAACCTGTCCTTCGACGAGTACCGCGAAGGCGACGACAGGATTATCCGCCGGGGCGTAACCGATCATCCAGGCAAGGTGGGCCTTCTCGCCTTTCTTGAAGTATTCCGAGGTACCGGTCTTGCCCGCATAGGGCAGACCTTCGATGCGCGCGACCCGCGCCGTGCCTTCCTCGACGCAGCGGACCATGCCGCCTCGAAGCGCCTCGAGCTGATCGGCATTAAGTCCGATGGACTGCGATCCCAGGTGGCGACCGTCGCGTTCGAGGGAGTGGATGATGGATGGCACCGTGCGGGTTTCGCCGCGGGCGATCGAGGCGGCCAGGCAAGCCATATGTAGCGGCGTGGTCAGCAAGTAGCCTTGGCCGATGGATAAATTAGCCGTGTCGCCTTCGTTCCAAGCGCCTGCGCCGATACGCAGTTTGTACTCACGGTCCGGAACGACGAGCCCGCGGTTGGCCGCAAAGGGTAGTTCCGTCATCGGTCGCCCGCCTGTCTCCATATCGCTGACAGTCTGTAGGAGAGGCGTATCTAAACCGAAGCGCCGGGCTTCTGCGGCCAGCGCATCGATACCCGTGCGCAGTCCCACCTGGTAGTTCCAGACGTTACAGGAGACGGCGAGCATCTTATCGAGGTTCACATCGCCGTAGCCGACCGGCTCATGCTCCGGGAAATCGCGATTCCCGACCCTGAAGAAAGGCCCACAATCCAGGATGTCGTCCCAATCGACGACCTTCTTACGCATCCCTGCGGTGGCGGTGACGACCTTGAACGTAGAACCGGGCGGATAGAGCCCTTGGGTGGTCCGGTTCAGCCAGCCACCGGCCTTCTCGACCTCGTCGTAGTACTTTGAAGAGACCCGGTCGGCCAGACGGTTGGGATCGAAAGACGGCTGGCTCGCGAGGGCAAGAATCTCGCCGGAGTGCACATCGATCATCACGGCAGCGGCAGGCAAGAGGGCGCCCTGTGGGTCGCGGAGTTTCGAGAGAGCGCTTTCAGCTGCCTGCTGGATGCGATAATCCAACGATAGCATCACGTTGCCACCTTGCTCGGGCTCGCTGTATTTCAGACGCGTCTGGTTATAACCGGAAGACGTTTTCGACCAGAGTTCCCAGCCGCTGCGGCCGCTGAGGACCTGATTATAGCTGAGCTCGATGCCGGCCGCGCCGGTCTTCCCGGTATAGTGCAGCTTCTGTAAAGATTCGATACGCACCTCCGAGATGTCGTCGACATTGTCGGGTAGCGCGTCGGTGTCCTTTACGTAACCTAAGACATGGGCCGCCATGGCTCCGAAGGGGTAGGTGCGCACGATATCCTGCTCGAGGCGAATCGGGCCTTCCACCGGAAACTGCTCGATGAAACGGGCGACCGACTTGGTGCCGTCTTCCGCGGTCAGCGCTTGGCCGGCGCCGGGGAAAGCGAGGTCGTTCAAGAGCGTGAACGGAAGCGCGCGGCGCTCGCGGAGGTGCTTGCGGAGGTCTTCGATGTTGATCTGCCGTTCGGTCGGGGCGGTGACCGGGGTCAGCTTCGTCAGGGCTTTCCGGTTCTTGGTGTTTCGGTTCGTCTCGTCGATGACGAACCAGACCTTGTTGAGCCAACCTTGGAGCACGCGCACACGAGCGTCCTCCATGACTTTTTCTCGGTCAATACTGACGGCGTCGCGGGCTTTTTCGGCGGCGAGAAGCCGGAGATACTCCACTCGGAATTCCTTCTGGAGCGAGGCGAGGTCTGCCTTGACGCTCCAACGGGCACGGTTGTCGACCAAGGGGAACCCGTTACGATCATAGATACGGCCTCGGGCCGGCGGACGCAGGACGACACGGCGACTCTGGGTGTCAGACTGCACCTTCAGGTCACTGGACTGAATGAGCTGACGGAAGACAAGTCCGCCGATTACGTAAAGGAAACCTGCGAAGAAAAAGAAGAATACGGCGTAGAGGCGAAGGCGCTCGACGGGGGTGGAAGGCAGCACCCTGTTATCGGAAGAGTCCTTCATGAGTTCTCCGCAGCGGGCGGCACGCCGATGCGATCCATGGCTGCGTTCTGGGTCAGCGCGATGGGTATGAGTCCGACCGCACCGATGAGGGTAGCCAGGATGAGTTGTAGGCCCAACTGCCACCCGAAGTCTTCCGAGGGTGAAGGGGAGGCGTAGGCGGCGCTGACGAACCAGATAAAGCAGGCTCCTCCGTTGACGATGGCGGCCGCCCGGAGCATGGTAGGCGTGTTACGCAACAACTGACGATTCGAGGACAAGAAGATCGAGACGGCGACCAGCGACAAGGCCAGGGCGCCATCCGGAATGGGTCGACGTGCCTCGAACAGGAAACCCAGACCGGCGGCGAAGAGGATTGCCTGCCAGCGCTTCAGCCGTCTGCAGGGCGCGACGAGGCAGGTGCCGGTGACGAAGCATACCAGCGAGGACGATGCCAAGACGTCCGAAGCCAGGTCGGCGCCGAGCAACCATGGATAGGTCGCGAGCAACAGGATCAGCCAGGCCCAGCCCATGGTCACTGGAAATGATCGCCCTGCATGAGAGCCTCGCCCGGATTCTGGTGCAACGGAACGAGCACGGAAACTTCCTGCAGGTTATACAGGTCGCGTGAAGGGATCAGGAGGCTTTCCTTGAAGTTGCCCACCTGCGTCGCATAGGTGCCGCCATCGAGATAGCCGAGCATCAGGCGACTCGGGAATACGCCGCCCATGCCCGTGGTGAAGACGCGGGCGGCCTGCCCAGCTGGCATCGAGTAGTCACGCGGAATGACGCTCACGCGGGCCTTGGCGGTGCCGAGGGAATTGGAGGCCACTCCGTTCACGAGGACGATATGATTCTGTTCATCCCCTTCCAGATAGCCGGTGCAGCGGAAGCCCGGGCTCGTGACGAGGTCAACCTCGCTGGTGGTGAGGTGCACGGCGGTCACGCGACCCACGACGGTGTTACCGAAGACCACCGGAGCACCGGGACGAATCCCGTCGTTCCGACCCTTGCGAATGACGATGCGCTGCCACCAGGAAGAACTGTCGCGGGTGGCGACGCGGGCGACGACCGACATGTACTCCGCCGGCACGTTGTAGCGCGTGATCTCACGAAGCCTCACGTTCTCACGACGAAGGTCTTCCAGGGCGTTGACCTTGATTTCCAAGGCGGCGTTGATGCGGGCGAGATCGCGGCCCGCCGCGGCCATCTCCTCGACGCTGCGGCTCTTCTTCTCCCAGAACGTGGCCAGGTCGCGCGACTTGCCCAGCAAATGCAAGGCGGGTGCCTGGAACTCGACGAAGGCTTCCCGGTTGAAACGACGGACGGCGCTAGGCAGCAGAATCCATAGCGCCACGAAGATCGAAAGGGCGACGTAGGAGGCGCGGGCGCCTTGGCGGTTCTGGTCCATGGCGGGTAGGCCCGCAGGCGCGGCTTAGTCTCGGCCGCTCCAGCGGGAGGAGTTCGCTAGGATCTTGCCGGTGCCATTGACGACGGCGCAGAGAGGGTCTTCGGCCACGAACACCGGCAGGCCAGTCGCTTCGGAGATGGCGCGATCGATTTTGCGGATGAGCGAGCCGCCACCAGCGAGAACGATGCCACGGTCCACGAGATCGGCCGAAAGTTCAGGGGGGATGCGCTCCAGGGATCCCTTGATGGCTTCGATGATCAGATTGATATTATCGGCCATCGCCTCGCGGACTTCCTGGGAGGTGAGATGGAGCTGGCGGGGCAGGCCGGTCACATTGTCGCGACCCTTGACCTCGAACGTGAGTTCCTGCTCAAGGGCGTAGGCCGAGCCGATCTTGATCTTAATCTCTTCCGCCGTGCGCTCGCCGATGATCAGGTTGTACGAGTTGCGGATGTACTTGATGATCGACATATCGAACTCGTCCCCGCCGACGCGGATAGAGCGGGCGTGGACGATGCCACCCAGGGAAAGCACGGCGACTTCGGTGGTGCCGCCGCCGATGTCGACGATCATCGAACCGGTGGGCTCTTCGACGGGGAGGCCAACGCCGATGGCGGAGGCGACCGGTTCAGGGATGGTGATCACGTCGTCAGCGCCGGCGCGATAGGCCGAATCCATGACGGCACGTCGCTCGACGGCGGTAATGCCGTAAGGAACGGCCACGACGACGGTCAGATTGGTGAAGAGGGATTTGCGGGCTACCTTGCCGATGAAGTAGCGGAGCATGTGCTCGCTGATCTCGAAGTCGGCGATGACGCCGTCTTTCATGGGGCGCAGGGCCTGAATGTCGCCAGGCGTACGACCAAGCATCATGCGAGCCTCGTTGCCGACGGCGATGGGCTTTCGAGTGCTGGTGCGGATCGCGACGACGCTGGGCTCGCGGAGGACGACGCCGCGATCCTTGAGGAAGACAAGCGTGTTGGCCGTGCCAAGGTCGATGCCGATGGCTTGGGTGAATAGCCCGGGGAAGCGCTTAAACATCAGGGTCGTGGTGGTTTCCCTTATGAACAGTTTATTCACAGCATAGTCAAACGAAACTTCGGGCACCAGGGGCAGGGCAAGGCCGACATAAGATTCATTCAGACAGCGAGATAGGCGGCAGCACTGACCCTACCTTGAGACCTATTCACATCGGGGAGCATCCGGACAGGCCTGGCGACTGTCAGGCGCGATGGCGATGCATCGAAGAGGGCGTTTCAGCCATTTGAGCACGGCGAGCCTGGGTGCATGGAACTTGCGACTCCGTCGAGGGGTCGTAGTAACACCTTACCCCAACCCCATGACACCCCAGCTCAACCGTCGGTCTTTCCTACGCAATACCGGCATGGCCGCCGCCGCGTTCGCGGTGACACGTCCTTGGCTCAATTCCGCCGCGCGAACCGTCTCTCCAAACGAGAAGCTCAACATCGCCGCGATCGGCTTCGGCGGGGTCGGCAAGAGCAACGTGAGCAACTCAGCGGACGAGAACATCGTCGCCTTGTGCGACCTCGATCTCAGCCGCTGCGGCGGCACCATCAAGCAGCAGCCGAAGGCGGCCCTTTATACCGACTTCCGCAAGATGCTCGACGAGCAGAAGGACATCGATGCCGTCATCATCGCCACTCCGGATCATTCCCACGCTTACATCGCGATGGAGTGCATGCGTCGCGGGAAGCACGTCTACGTGCAGAAGCCGATTTCACATTCCGTATTCGAAGCCCGCATCCTCACGGAGTCGGCCCACAAATATAAAGTCGCCACCCAGATGGGTAACCAGGGCCACTCAGGTGAAGGCATCCGCCAGGTGACCGAATGGATCGCCGCGGGGCTCATCGGCAAGGTCCGTGAAGTCCACACCTGGACCAATCGTCCGATCTGGCCCCAGAGCCTTGAGATGGACCGTCCAAGCGAGGCGCAGAACGCCCCGGAAGGGATGGATTGGAATCTGTGGTGCGGACCAGCGGCTTTCCGTCCTTATCACGCCTCTTATCACCCCGGCAAGTGGCGTGCCTGGTGCGATTTCGGCACCGGCTCCCTTGGAGACATGGGCTGCCACATCATCGACCCCGCCTTCATGGCGCTCAACCTGCGTTACCCCGAGAGCGTCGAAGGCAACGTCTCCACGGTCTATGAAACGTTCGGCAAGAAGGTCTCCGGCAAGAACGAGTCTTACCCGCGCTCCTCTATCGTCCGTTTCAAGTTCCCGGCCCGTGGCGAGATGCCTCCGGTGACCCTCACCTGGTGGGACGGAGGCCTGATGCCCCAGCGTCCGGACGAACTCGAGGACGACATGCCTTTCGGCGACCCCAACGGCGGCTGTCTCTTCATCGGAGACAAAGGAAAGCTCGTCTGCGGTTGCTACGGACTCAATCCCCGCATCCTCAACTCGGAACTCCGCGAAGTCGCCAAGAAGATGGAGAAGACGATTCCTCGCATCCCTGGCAATTCCTCTGGACACGAGAAGGACTGGATCCGCGCCTGCAAGGGCGGTCATGTCGCCTCGTCGAACTTCGACTACTCCGGCCCGCTCTCCGAGATGGTGCTCATGGGTAATCTCGCCGCCCGCTTCCCCGACCGTAAGCTGCTCTGGGATGGTGCGAAGATGGAAGTCACGAACGACAAGGGCGCGAACGCCTACGTCCGCCGCGAATACCGCAAGGGCTTCGAGCTGGGCATCTGAGCCCGCTCACTTCACTGCCAGGGTCGCCAGTATCGCGCCGCCTAAGGCCATGCGGTACCAGGCGAACACGCCTAAGCCGTTCCGCGAGACATAGCCGACGAGCCACTTCACGGAGACGAAGGCCGTGACGGCGGCGACGACGAGGCCAACGCTTGCTGGGCCGGCGGGATAGACCTGAGTCAGGGCAGGGCCGAGTGCCCACATCTTGTAGACCGAAGCGGCGGAAAGGGTGAGCAGACCGACGAGGAAGGAAAACTCCGTGGCCGCGGCATGGGAAAGTCCGGCCACCCGTCCGCCAAGGATCGTCGCCAGCGAACGGCTCGTACCCGGGATCAAGGCGACGCATTGGCAGAGGCCCACGGTCAATGCCGAGCGCCAGCCGATCGTAGCGACTTCGTCCGTGCCGACGACTTTCGACTTCGGCAGAACATGCTCCGCGACCAAGATGACGAGCCCCCCGACGAGGAGGGCGGCGGCGACGACTTCGACGGAAAAAAGATACGCCGCGATCGCATCCTTGAACAAGAAACCGAGCACAGCGGCGGGGATGAAGGCGACGACGATGGCAGCGGCGAGGCCGACCGACCCCCGGTCCCCTCGACCCAGGCCGAGGAGTAGCGTGCCGATGCGGCTGAAGAATGCCACGAAGACGGCGAAGATCGCGCCGATCTGGATGATGACGATGTAGTCGTCGGCGATGCGCTCGAGGGAGACGGCACGGCCTTTACGGTCGATGATGCCTTGCACCGTGACATCCGGAAACGCAGGAACGCCGAGCATGGCATTACTGATGATCATGTGTCCCGTCGAGCTGACGGGCAGATATTCCGTGACGCCTTCGACGGTGCCCGTGACAATGGCGCGACCGTAGGTAAAATCACGCCGGACTTCCTCGGGCGTCACCGTCGGACCGTAACCAGCGAAAGAGGGCAGGCAGGAGAGCAGCCACAGGCCGAAGGCGAAACGAAGCATGCGGGAGCATTAGGCTGATGGCTGTTCCAGGGCAAGGAAAGGCGTCAAAAGCCCTTGTCGCTTGCCCTTGAGTAAGGTTCCCGCTTTATGCAGGACATCACGACCATGTCGGCCTCCAGCCTCATCCCGACCACCGAACCTCGCTTCCGCGTCCCGGACGCCCGCGGCCGTTTCGGCCAGTTCGGCGGCATGTACGTCCCGGAGACCCTGATGACGCCATTGCTGGACCTGACCAAGGCCTACGACGAAGCCCGGCGTGATCCCGCCTACCAGCAGGCTTTCGCGGACATGCTGCGCGATTACGCGGGCCGTCCGACCGGCCTTTACCACGCCGAATCGCTGACCAAGCATGTCGGCGGCGCCCGCATCTATCTTAAACGCGAGGACATGCTCCACACCGGAGCTCATAAGATCAACAACGTCATCGGCCAAGCCTTGCTCGCCATCCGCATGGGCAAGAAGCGTATCATCGCCGAGACCGGCGCCGGCCAGCACGGTACCGCGACTGCCGCCGTCTGCGCCCGTTTTGGTCTGAAGTGTGTCATCTATATGGGCGCGACCGACATGGAGCGCCAGGCGCTTAATGTCTACCGTATGCGCCTCATGGGCGCCGAGGTCCGCGGAGTAGAAGCCGGCCAACGTACGCTCAAGGAGGCCGTCAACGAGGCCATGCGCGACTGGGTCACCAACGTCCGCGAGACGCATTACATCCTTGGTACCGCTTATGGTTCGCATCCGTATCCGATGATGGTCCGCGATTTCCATCGCATCATCTCCATCGAATCCAAGCAGCAGATCCTGCGCGCCGAAGGCCGACTGCCGGATGCCATCGTCGCCTGTGTCGGCGGAGGTTCCAACGCCATCGGTGCTTTCTTTGAATTCCTGGATGAACCCGGCGTCCGTCTGATCGGCGTCGAAGCCGGCGGCCGTGGCATCGCCAAGGGTGAGCATGCCGCGCGCTTCGCCGGCGGGCGTCTCGGCGTGCTGCAAGGTTGCATGACGAATATCCTCATGGATGGAGAAGGGCAGATCGAAGGAACGCATTCCGTCTCTGCCGGCCTCGATTACGCCGCCGTCGGGCCCGAGCACTCTTATTATCGCGAGAAGGGTCGTCTGGAGTTCGGTTATGCCACCGACGACGAATGCCTCGAAGCCTTCCAGCTCCTCTCGCGTACCGAGGGCATCATCCCGGCGCTCGAATCCAGCCACGCCATCGCCCATGGCGTAAAACTCGCCGCATCCTTGCCCAAGGAGCAGGTCGTGATCATCAATCTTTCCGGTCGCGGTGATAAGGACGTATGGAGCGCCGCCCGCGCGATGGGCACCGAGATCAAGCTCTGATCATGGCCGCCTCCTCGATGACGGGCTTCGGTCGGGCAGAGATCAACCTCCCTGCCGCACGCCTCTCGGTCGAGATCGCCACGGTGAACCAGAAGAACTTGCAGGTATCGGTGTTTGGTCCCGAGACCTGGCCGGCCCTCGAATCCGCCGCCTCGGGCTGGATCCGCGCTCGACTGCAGCGCGGCAAGGTCACCGCCCGCGTCACGCAGGCCGCCGCATCGACGACTCAGCGCCAATGGGACACCGAAGCCGTCGCCGCGAGCCTCGAAGAACTCTCCAAACTCGCCACCCGTTGCGGCGTGAAGTTCTCGGCCGACGGCGAACTCTTGCTGCGCCTCGCCGAGAGCAGTCGTCGTCCGTCCATCGTGCTGCCTGACTTCCTCGAAGTCGAAGCTGTCGTCCGTTCCGCCTTCGAAGAAGCCCTCGGAAACCTCGTCGTCATGCGCCAGGCCGAAGGCGCGGCCTTGGCCAAGGACTTGAACCAGCGTCTCGCCAAGATGGCCGAGATGGTCGCAGGCATGGAGCAGGCCGAGAAGGCAGCGCCGGGCCGACACCGTGACGCGTTGCTTAAGCGTCTTAAGGATGCCGGTCTCGCACTCGACCTTGACGACGAACGTGTGCTGAAAGAACTCGCGCTCTTCGCCGACCGATCGGACATCACCGAGGAAGTCGTTCGGCTTAAAAGCCATATTGCCCAGTTTTCAGCTGAACTCGGACAGCCCAACGGCGGTCGAAAGCTCGATTTCCTGATCCAAGAACTTCTGCGCGAAATCAACACGATCGGCAGCAAGGCCTCGGAAATCGCCACGACAAAGCTGGTTTTGGAGTCAAAAACCGAGATCGAACGCATCCGGGAGCAGGTCCAGAACCTGGAGTAAGGTTTTTCGGGTGTGGTATTGCCACGACCGCTTACCCATGCCTTTGTCTATCAACACTTACGCAACGTCATGTCCAACAACCTCACCAAGCGCGACATCGTCCTCAAGATTTTCACGGACAAGGGCTATCCCCAGAAGCATATCCGCGACTCGGTTCAGATGACCCTCGATGCCATCAGCGAAGCGTTGCTGGCAGGACGTGACGTCGAGCTCCGCAACTTCGGCGTCTTCCAGGTGCAGGTCCGCAAGAGCCGCATCGGACGTAATCCGAATCGCCCCGAGACGGATGTCGTCATCCCGAAGCGCGCCGTGATCAAGTTCAAGGCCGGCAAGGAACTGAAGGCCAAGCTGAAGTCCTACGACGTCGAGAAGCCCGCTCAGTAATTCCGCTTCGCGATGTCCGATATTCGAACGCTCCCCGGTTTCCGGGAGTTCTATCCTGAAGACCGTGCCGTCCTCGGACATGTCATGGACGTCTGGCGCCGCGCCTGCCGTCGGTATGGCTTCCGCGAATGGGAGTCCCCGGTCCTTGAACCGCTTGAGCTCTTCACCGAGAAGTCCGGCGAAGAGATCGTCCGTCAGCTCTTCAACTTCGAGGACAAGGGAGGCCGCAAGGTCAGCCTGCGCCCGGAGATGACGCCATCGCTGGCCCGCATGGTCGGCGCCAAGGCCAACGGCATGCCCAAGCCGATCCGCTGGTTCGCGATCGGCGAGAACTACCGCTACGAGAAGCCCCAGAAGGGCCGTCTGCGCGCTTTCTATCAGCTCAACGCCGATTTGCTCGGCGAAGCCGGTCCCGCCGCCGACGCCGAGATCATCGCGCTTTGCGCCGACTGCCTGCTTGGCTTCGGCCTCACGCAGCAAGATTTCCGTATCCGCGTCTCTGACCGCACGCTTTGGTTCCGCTACCTCGCCAGCCTCGGCGTACCGGAGACCCAGGCCGCCGCCGTGCTCGGAGTGGTCGACAAGCTCGAACGTGGCGCCCCCAAGGACCTGCTCGACGCCATGACGGCGGCCCTCGCCGGAACCGATGTGGATCCGGTCAAGACCCTCGAAGCCGCCCGTGCTTTCGCCAACACGAAGTCGCTGGCCGACCTGGAGAAACTTGCCGTCAGCGATGCCTCGATGACCGAACGTCTCGCCGAATGGAAGCACCTCCTCGGCACGCTGACCACCATGGGCTTCGGCGAATGCGTCGCCATCGACCTTACCATCGTCCGTGGTCTGGCCTATTACACCGGCTTCGTCTTCGAGGCCTTCGAGACCGGCGGCGAAGCCCGCGCCCTCGCCGGCGGCGGTCGCTACGACGCCTTGGTCAAGAAGCTCGGCGGCCCTGATTTACCCGCCGTCGGTTTCGGCATGGGTGACGTCACGTTGCGCGACCTGTTGGAGCTCAAGAAACTCATCCCGGCTTACGCTGACGGACCGGATTTCTACGTGATGATCCTCGGTGACGACGCCCGCAACGCCGCGCTCGAAGACATCGCGAACCTGCGCCGCGCCGGTTTTCGCGTGGAATACAATCTCAAGGACGGCAAGTTCCCCAAGCTCATCCAGTCCGCCGAAGTCGCTGGTGCAAAGTATGCGCTCGTCTACGGTGGCAGCGAAGTCGCCAAGGGCGTCGCCAAGGTGCGTAGCCTGGCCGATCGCGCCGAAGCCGAAGTCCCGCGGACCGACCTGATCCCGGCCCTTCGTGCGGTACTCGAAGAAGGCATGCGCGCCATCCAGCCCTGAGGTCATGACCGAACAGACGCGCCAGTACCAGGCCATGGCGAAGACCGCCTCCTGGACGATGGTCTCACGCGTACTGGGATTATTCCGCGACCAGCTCACCGCGGCGATCTTCGGCGCTTCGGCCATCGGCTCGGCCTTCGTCATCGCGTTCCAGATTCCAAACCTGTTCCGTCGACTGCTAGGCGAGGGTGCGTTGACCGCGGCCATCATCCCGGTGCTGGCCGACAAGTCCGTCAAGGAAGGCAAGCCGGCGGCCTTCGGCTTCCTCAACTTCGTCTTGCGGAAGGTCTTCCCCTGGATGCTTGGCCTGACGATGCTCGGCATCGGCTCCGCCTTGCTCTGGGCCTTATGCTCTCCGAACACGAGCTCGGCCGCGCTGCTGACCGCCCTCTGCATGCCTTACATGCCGCTGATCTGTGTCGCGGCTCTCTTTACGTCGGCCGTCAACCTGAGCGGACGTTTCGGCCTAGCGGAAATCGCTTCGGGCGTGCTCAACCTGTGCATGATCGTCGGCTTGGGCGTCTTTGGCGAGAACCTGGCCACCACGGATATGGGCAAGGCCGTTTGGCTCTGCGCAGGCGCGCTGGTCGGCGGCACGTTCCAGTTGCTGATCCCGCTCTGGGGATTGCGCCAAGAGGGCTGGAACGCACGCCTCTCCCAGCCCGATGAGACCGCCTGGAAGACCCTGAGCATCGCTTTCCTCCCGGCAGCGCTCGGCGCCGGCGTCCAGCAGGTCAACGTCCTGATTTCCCGCGCCATGGCGTACAACGTCAGCGACGCCGGGCTGATGTATTATTACGTCGCCAACCGCATCGTCGAACTGCCCATCGGACTGTTCTCAGCCTCGATCGCCGTCGTCATTTTCCCCGCGCTCGCCACCGCCTTCGCCGGCCGCGATGTCCCGGCCTTGGCTCGCAACTATGGACGAGGCATGCGTCTCGTCTTGGCCATCAACGTCGGCGCCGCCTTCGGGCTGGCCGCCCTGGCCGTCCCGATCGTCCAGCTGCTTTTCCAATATGGTCGCTTCAGTGCCAGCAACTGTCTCGCCACCAGCAACCTCTTGGTACTCTTCGCCATCGCCATGCCGTTCTACGCGATGATCTCCATCGTTACCCGCGCGCTCAACGTCGCCGGCCAGACCAAGGTCACGCTCATCGCCGCCATCCATGCCTTGGTAGTCAATGCCGTTGGCTCCTTGGTGGCCGTAGGGATGGGGCGGGGCGTCGAAGGCCTGGCCTTGGCTAATGTCGTGTCGACCCTCTGGCAGTACCTCGTGCTTCGTCACTATTTGAAGAAGCACGCCCCGGAGTTCCTGACCGAAAACCTCGTCAAGCCGGCCATGCAGGTCTTCGTTGGTTCGATCGCCTTAGCCTTCATCGCATTCCAAGGGTTCACTTTCATGCATAACGTCCTCACCGGACATCTGAACGAGAAACTGAATCTCATCCTTTCCATGGGGGCGTCGGGATTGGCCGGCATGACATGCTACGCCATTTACCTCGATAAGCTTGGTTACCCCGAACGCGACTTGCTGCGCGGCTACGCGAACAAAGTGCTCAGGTTCTTCGGCGTACAGCTCAAGGCGTGAGCCGGGCTTCGCGGTAGGCCTTGGGCTGATACCGACGCAGCAGGGATTCCAAGATGGCGACGCACTCGTGGTCGATCTGACCATCGACCTTAGACGGCCGGAAGTGTCGCTGAAAGGCTTCAACGCCGAGCTTCAAACCAACATCACCAGGTTCGAGCGCGTAGCCATACGCGACGAGCAGACCGCGGACATGCGTAGGGGTAAGGTTTTGCTTCTTACGCAGGTTGTCGGCGACCTCGTTCGGAAGCGGCCACGCGCCGATACCGAGACCGGCGAGCTTGGCCCAAGGGAACCTGGAACCAGGATCCACCTTGCGGCCCACGGCGATGTCCGAATGCGCGAGCACGTTCCATGGCTTGATGTCATGACGGCGAATGATCTCGTCACACAAGGCGAAGATGATCTCCGCCTGAGCATCGGAATACGGGTAGACATTACCGTCGTAATTGATGATCTCGATGCCGATGGAACCCTGGTTGAGACCGATCAACTTACCCCAAGCGCTCTTGCCAGCATGATAGGCCGCCAGGTTCTCGGGAACCATGCGAATGACCCGGGGCTTAGGCTCATCGGTGACCACATAATGAACCCCGACCTTATGCTTCGGGTCCTTACCCTGAAGGATGTCCAAGGAGGAGGGCAGGGAGCCCGCGGTATGGTGGAGGATCAGGCAGGTCACCGGTTGATTACGCGGCTCAGCTCCGAGCGACCCCGGGCCTTGCTCGATGACCAGACCCGTGAACTTCGGCTCCACCACGACTGGTTTAACTTCTGGCGTAGTCGTCGTAGTGCAGCCGACAAATCCCGCTGAAATAACGACCCAAGCCAGTCTGAAACGGCAATATGAGCGAATGGGGCCGTTCATGGGGTTATTGGCAAAAGATAAGAAAGGGGGCATTTAACCCAAGATAAAACCTTTTTTATCGTATATTTAGGCTGTTATCATTGTACATTATTTAACTAGACATAATTTATATTGTGCGAAATATGGGCCCAGGTGGCAATCGTATGGAATTGAGTTATTGATTGCTCGATTGGGAACGCTCATAACCGGGTTTACCCCAAACCCATCTACCTCCGTCTTTATGAAAGTAGCCCGCCACATCATCGAAGCACGTCGCGAAGCGATTGCCAAACTTCTGTCCAAGGTCGGGTACGTCCCTGTCCTGGAGATCTGCAAGCAGTTCAACGTCTCCGAGGCGACGGCTCGCCGCGATCTGACCGAACTCGAGAACCAGCGTCGCATCACCCGTACTCATGGCGGAGCGCTTTCGGACTTCAACCGCAACTTCCCGCCGCTCGACGACCGTAAGATCGAAGACGCCGAAGCCAAACGTAAGATCGGCAACCTGGCCGCCTCGCGCGTCAAGGCCGGCATGACCGTGTATCTCGACTCAGGTTCGACCATCTTCTTCGCCGCCGAAGCCATCGCCTCGGCCGGCGTCCCGGACCTGCAGATCGTGACGACTTGCCTGCCGACGGCCCAGCTGATCTCGTGCCTGCCGGGCGTCGAGGTCTACATCCCGGGCGGGCTGTTCCTGACCCGTCACGCGATGGTCGCCGGTGACCGCACCCTCGAGGAAGTCGCCCGCTGGAACTTCGACGTGGCCCTGCTCGGCGCCGAAGGCATCGATGAAAACGGTCTCTGGAATTCGCAACGGGACATCTCCCACCAGCAACGCGAAGTCATCCGTCGCAGCGACGAAGTCCTCATCTGCATGAACAAGGTCAAGCTCGGTCGCGGCGGACCCTGCGCCGTGACGCGTGACGTCAGTTCTCTCTTCTTGGTCACCGACGCCGATGTCGCCGCGGTCCAGAAAGCCAAGGTCAAGCTGCTGCCTGAGCGCGTCCTGACCGCCCTCTAAGCCCCCCTCGCTCTCCGAGGAATGTCCGCCGACGTAATCCAGTCCTTGATAGAACTGTCCCATCAGTTGGGCGGAGAGCGACTGCGCATGGCCATCCTCGGCGAAGGGAATACTTCGGTGCGTCTCGATGACGACACCTTCGCGGTCAAGGCCTCGGGCTCCAATCTCGCGTCGCTCAAGTACACCGACGTCACCTGCTGCGCCTTCTCCCGATTGCTCCCCCTGCTCGACGCCGCTTCGGCGACCGATATTGAGGTCGACCAGGCTCTCCTCGCCGCTCGAATCGACCCGTCTTCCAAGAAGCCTTCGATCGAAGCCCTCTTCCACGCCTACCTGCTCACCCTTCCCCACGTCCACTGTGTTGGTCATGTCCATGCCATCGCGGTGAACCAGATCCTCTGTTCGCCGCGGGCCCGCGAGTTCGCCGAGAAACGCGCCTGCCCTGACGAGATCGTGATGTGCGGAGTGGAATCGGTCTTCGTGCCTTACGCCGAGCCCGGCCTCGGACTTTCCCAGGCCATCCGCCGCGAGGTCGTCGCTTTCGTCAAGCGCACCGGTCGCGACCCTAAGATCATCCTGCTGCAGAACCACGGCATCATCGCCGTCGGCGCTTCCCCCAAGGCTGTCCTGGGCTCTCTGCTCATGGCCGAAAAAGCCGCCGAAATCTTCGTTGGTGCCGCCGCTCTAGGCGGTCCGGTGTTCCTGACCGCCGCCCAGTGCGAACGCATCGCTGGCCGTCCGGATGAGCATTATCGCCAGAAGATGCTCGGAATGTGAGCTCCAAACCCCTCCCCTGCCCCCTTTGACCATGTCCAACTACCTCGCCATCGACCTCGGAGCCGAATCCGGCCGCGTCATCCTCGGCCAGCTCAAGGCCGGCAAGTTCACCATGAAGGAGATTCACCGTTTCTCCAACGGCGCCATCACCGCCAATGGCACGCTGCGCTGGGACATCATCCGCATCTTCCGCGAGATCCGCATCGGCCTCGCCAAGGGCGCCAAGCTCGGCCCAATCAAGTCCATCGCCTGCGATTCCTGGGGCGTCGACTATGTCCTGCTCAAGGGAGATGGTCCCTTGCTTTCGCTCCCGTTCACCTATCGTGATGAACGCAGCTTCAAGTCCTACGAACTGGCGATGCGCCGCTTCTCCCAGAAGGAGATCTTCGAGGGCACCGGTATCGCCTCCATCTCGATCAACACCCTCTACCAGTTGTTCGACGACGCCGAGAACCGTCCGGAGATGCTCCAATTCGCGGACAAGTTCTTACTGATCGGCGACTACATCACCTGGCTGCTCACGGGCAAAGCCCGCGCCGAAGAGACGCTGATCTCCGGCAGCCAGTGCTGGGACACCCGCAAGCGCGATTGGGCATGGCCAGTGCTCAAGAAGCTCGGCATTCCCAAGCACATCTTCCCTAAGCCGGTAGCCCCGGGCGTGAAGCTCGGCAAGATGCTCCCTTACCTCGCCAAGGAAACTGGCCTCGGCAAAGCCGAGGTCGTGACGACCTGCGCGCATGACACCGCCGCCGCGGTCGCCGCCGTCCCCGCCACCAAAGGCGATGACTGGGCCTATCTTTCTTCCGGCACCTGGTCGCTCCTCGGCCTCGAGCTCCCCAAGCCCCTCGTCAACGAGACCGTCCGCAAAGCCAAATATACAAACGAAGTCGGCTTCGGCGGCACTTCGCGCTTCCTCAAGAATCTGGTCGGCCTCTGGGTACTGCAGGAATGCCGTCGCGAATGGATGGAGAAAGGCGAAGTCTCCGACTACGGCGAGATCGTGAAGCTCGCGCTCAAGGCGCCTTCCCTGCGTTCCTTCATCCGTCCCGACGACGTCCGGTTCGCCAAGCGCGGCGACATGGTCGCCAAGGTGCAGGCCTTCTGCCGCGAGACCAAGCAGCCTGTGCCGAAGACGCACGGCGCGATCGCCCGCTGCGTGCTCGAATCGCTCGCGTTGCTCTATCGCGTCGAGATGGATGGCATGGAGAAGCTGACCGGTCGGAAGCTCAAGCGCCTCCACATCGTCGGTGGCGGCTGCCGCAACGCGCTGCTTAACCAAGCCACGGCTGACGCCACGGGCCGCACCGTCATCGCCGGGCCCGTCGAGGCCACCGCCGCCGGCAATATCCTCGTCCAGGCCATCGCCATGAAGGAACTCAAGAACCTCGACGAACTGCGCAAGGTCGTCCGAAACTCCTTTGAGGTAGTGACTTACAAACCTAAGCCCTCTGCCGCCTGGGCCGCCGCCCAAGCCAAGTTTAATGGTTTAAAGAAATCATAAAACCCCTTACTCAACACCCTCCTTTCCACGTAACAAACATGTCCCACTACAAGTACGTCTCTCACCTCTGGAACGATGCCGAAGCCGCGAAGCTCGATCCGGTCGGCCGTCTGGTCTATCGCTCCAATAAGCTCGGAGCCGACCAGCGCATCACGAACACCGGCGGCGGCAACACCTCGTCCAAGATCGTCGAGAAGGACCCCTTGACTGGCACCGATACGCAGGTCCTCTGGGTCAAGGGCTCCGGCGGCGACCTCCGCACCAGCAATCGTGAGAATTTCTCCTCCCTCTATCAGGACAAGCTCGTCGGCCTCCAGAAGTCCTACGCGGCCCGGGCCGACAAGGGCCTCAAGTCCCAGGCCGAAGACGACATGGTCGGCATGTATAATCACGCCACCTTCAACCTGAACCCGCGCGCTTCCTCGATCGACACGCCGCTGCATAGCTTCCTGCCCGGTAAGCATGTCGACCACATGCACCCGAACGCGATCATCTCGATCGCCGCTTCCAGGAACTGCGAAGCCCTGACCAAAGAAATCTTCGCCGGTAAAATGGCCTACGTGAAGTGGATGCGACCAGGCTTCGAACTCGGTCTCGCCATGCAGGACATCTCCCACCAGCAGCCCGCCATCAAGGCCATCATGATGGGCCAGCACGGCTTCATCTCCTGGGCCGACGACGACAAGGCCTGCTACGAGCTGACCCTCGCGATGATCGAACAGGCCGCGACCTTCATCGATGCCAAGTATCAGGCCAAGGGCGGTGACGCCAAGGTCTTCGGTGGTGCCCTCTACCAGACCCTCGACACCGAGAAGCGTCACGCGGCCTTCGCCGCCATCCTGCCTTGGCTGCGCGGCCAGGTCTCCAGCGAGAAGCGCTTTATCGGCACCATCCAAGACGACGAGAAGATCCTCCGCTTCGTCAATTCGAAGGACGCTCCTCGCCTCGCCGAGCTCGGCACCTCCTGCCCTGACCACTTCCTCCGCACCAAGATCAAGCCACTCTACGTGAACTGGAACCCCCAGTCCGAAGACGCCGCCGCGCTTAAGACGAAGCTCGCCGCCGCCCTCGAACAGTACCGCAAGGACTACGCCGCCTATTACAACGCCTGCAAGCGCCCGAACTCCCCGGCGATGCGCGACCCGAATCCGACCGTCGTCCTCATCCCCGGCCTTGGCATGATTGCCTGGGGCAAGGATAAGTCCGAATCACGTGTTACCGCTGAGTTTTACAACTGCGCCGTCGAAGTCATGCGCGGCGCTGAAGCCATCGACCAGTATATCGCCCTGCCTCAGCAGGAAGCCTTCGACATCGAGTACTGGCTGCTCGAAGAAGCGAAGCTGAAGCGCATGCCGGCCGAGAAGGAACTCGCCCGTCAGGTCATCATCGTCGTCGGCGCCGGCTCCGGCATCGGCAAGGAGACCGCCCATCGCCTTGTCAAGGAAGGCGCCCATATCGTCTGCGTCGACAAGAACGTCGAGGCCGCCCAGGCCACCGCCAAGGAGATCACCGACAAGCTCGGCACCGGCATCGGCGTCGCCGGCACCGGCCTGTCCAACTGCGGTCCCGCCATCGGCCTCTCCGGTGACATCATGGATCGCTCATCCATCCGCAAGATGCTCGACCAGGTCGCGCTCGCCTACGGAGGCTTCGACTCCATCTGCGTCACCGCGGGTATCTTCGTCTCGCCCGACACCACCGGCCACATCCCGGACGACAAGTGGGCCCTCACCTTCGCCCTCAACGTCACCGGCAGCTACCTCGTCGCCGACGAAGCCTTCAAGACCTGGAAGGAACAGGGTCTCCGCGGCAACCTCGTCCTGACCACT
>Ga0209298_10000810_pt1 | contig 21050 bp, 34 predicted proteins | sample S_140806_EF_Meta_FD_187325 | JGI IMG/M metagenome (GOLD analysis project Ga0209298, IMG submission 187325) | Freshwater microbial communities from Lake Simoncouche, Canada to study carbon cycling - S_140806_EF_MetaG (SPAdes) (version 2) | ecosystem: Environmental > Aquatic > Freshwater > Lake ...
TTGTCTTAAAAGAGGATTCTTTTGAATTAAAACTTTTTCAAAGTCAATCTCAATTGACTGGATACAAGTAAGATTTAACACTGATGGAAAATTACCTTGTTGAGTAGTTGCGCTACCTAGTGCAGTTATAATACCATTACCATTATAGTTTGTGAAGCTAGATAGTCCACTAACACCATTAGCTGAACCTGTAGCTTGTAATTTATAGTCTAAGCCTACTTTACCTTGGTTTAACAACTCTAATTTCTGTATACCATCCTCTTGCTTGGTGCCTATAGGTAATAAATTACCTGCACTTCTAAATGTATAATTTCTTGCATCCACAACACTAAAAGAAGAATTATCTGCAGGAACATTATATTTTTGCCTATAATAAGCATTATCTTTAATATTATCAATAAATTTCCCATAGTTTTCATTTAAGTCATTTCTATATTTAGTACTACCATCTAGGTAAACTAATGTCTTAGGGTAATTTGTAGGTATTCCATTGATATGTTCACAATCCATAAATACTATATTGTGTGTTGCTGGGGTTTGTGTATCTTGTAGTAAATCACTTCTTATTGAATTCTTAAAGTCTTTAGCATTAATAGAAAATGTAGCAATTCCATTTCTTTCTATTGCTATTAAGTCTGCATCTTGCAATACATTTGTTTTTTGTAATTGAGAATATGTTTTGGTTGTCATAATTATTTCCTTCTTTTAGATTTAGTTTTAGTTGTTTTTAAAGTTTGTGGTGGAGCAACAAAATTCCACTTTATATATATTCCAGCAGGAATATAGTAGTTTACTAGTGCTATTAATTCATTTGTCTCAAGACCAGTCCTATTATTAATCCACTGCAACACATCTTCTTCTGTAGTTGTGATTAATTGATTGCCTTCTGCATCTAATAAATCACCCTGAGTTGCAGCAATTGTAGATATATTAACTTCATCAGTATAAACTCCACCATTATCTCTATAGATGAACTCTATAATAGCTTCATCACCAAGTATACCTTTCCATAAGCTTATTATAGCATTATGTGAGCCTAGGGATGAATAAGTGCTTAGGATTCTTGCGATGTTATCAAAAAATGATAAAGCAAAGAATTTAACACCATCAATTGTTGGTATTTCAAATAAATCACTTTCATACAATATATTTTTAAATACATCTGTTGCATAGAAATTAATAAAATAACTTTTTAAACTATCAACAACTATCTTACTTTCTGCAGTTAAACAGGTGTCATATACTTCAATAGTCTTAGTTTGAACCTTAAATTTTTCAGTAGCCATTATATTTCCTCACTTACAATATCACCCAAAATTAAATCTAAATATTTATTATAAGGAACTTCATATACACCTAATTTATAATTTGAAGCACTAACAGAATGTTGTATTTCCAAATAAGCTAATTCAGGAAATAATGGATACAGGTATTTCTCAAGTAGTTTAATATTAAAATCATTACCTATTTGATAGGTATTTTTAAAAGCATTTAAGAATTCAGCTTGTAATCTTCCATCAATTGAAGCCTGTGTAGTATATGTTTGCTCTATAGTATACCTAAGCTTAACCTTAAAGGTATCTTCTTTTGTAGCCTCAGTATACCTATATGTCTGCACTTGATTATTTAATAATGTCCTTGATACACTTTTATCACCATTCATTTCAACACCAGCAACAATGCCTTGCAAATTGTCAGCAAATTTAATTAATTTATCTTGTGGTATTGCATCTTTAGTGATTATCCATAAACCTTTAGATAATGATTGATTGGTTATTTTGTTATCTCTATTGTCTAATAATACAACTTCTAATCCATCTTCTAGCATTTTAGCCTTAATATTATCTTTCATTTGTAAAGGTCTGTTTATTTGCACTTGAGAATCAACAATAAATCTAATCAACTTAGCTTGTATATCTAATATACCTGATTCTATAAATGCTAAATCTTGTAAGTAGGTATATAACACAGCTTGTATTCCTGAACCCTTACCTTGTAGACTAGCATTAGTTATTTCATCCAATGTAAAATTACTGCCTGTTAATTGATTATATTGATTTAATATTCTTTGTAGCTTGGTATTAAAGCTATCTATTTCATAAATATTAGTTGTGTTGTTCCATACCATATTCTATATCTCACTTAAATCTGTTATTGTGTTTATTAATTCTCTACCATTTTCACTAATTGTTATATTAATATTAACATTTAGTCTATTTTCAGCTAAATAATCAGTTAAATAATTCTGTAAATCATTAATAGTTAAATCTTTAATGGTATAACCAGTTGTTAAAGTTATACCTTCATCTATTAAAGCTTTCCAATTAAATCCAAAGCTATAAAAATAATTATTACTTTCATCTCTTAACCAATTAGCAATGGTTATCTTGCTTCCTGTTGCAAATTGAGTATCAGGATTATCATTATATATATCTATATCTTTTGACATCTATTTCCCTTTAATTACCTTAATTATGTTATCAATAGTTTCTTCTGATAAGTCCACCTGTTGAGATGAAGCATTAGCTGTTGCTTCTAAATCTTCTAGTAATCCATTATCAATTATTGTAATAGCTGGATTTAGTGGACTACCATTGACTGCTGGAGTTGTTTTAATAATATTTACCAACTCATTAACCTTATTATATAAAGCTCTTACCATAGCTAAGCTATCATAATCATAATCATTTTTCATTAAGTCTAGCTTATTTAATAATTTGATTGATTCAGCTAATTCTTTATGTAATGGTAAAGCTAATTCAGATTTATTAAAATCATTTTTAATGAATGTTAATGATGAAAACACATTATTGTTTGTAATGTCCCATTCATATAATCCATCTTTATAATTCATTTTACCTTTAGCAACTTTGCCACCAGCAATATCATAAACTAACCCTTGCTTCTTTAACAAGTTAAATCTATAATGATATTCTTGTAAATCTTCATCCCAGCCATTCCAATACTTAAATAGTGGTTTAGGTATCCACCAATTACCTACTAATTGAGTAAATTGGTATTGTTGTATGCTTGCAAAGTCTTTTTCATTCTCTGGGTAAGCTATAATACCATTATTGATTATTTGTAATTTCATTATATTCTTCCACATTCAAATATATTGTTATAGTATCACCATCATACTTAAAGTTAGCTAATGATGATATAGCTAAATTCTTAGCAATTAATCCATATCCACTATATATATAATACTTCTGTTCCACATCACCTATAAATCTTGATAATTCTAATATATCAAAACTATTTATTGATTTAATAAGCTTCCAGTTAAACAAGAATACTCCATTTATAAACAATGATATTTCTTTTGTTTGGGAATACCTACTGAAGTATACTAAATTACCCTCAGTATTTATTATTAATTCATACATTATATTACTCCAGTAGGTGCTTTTATGCTAACATTAGTTGTAGCATTCTTTTCTGTAGAAGCAGTATATTCATCACTACAAGATATTGTATATCTTATTATTTGTGGGTCATTTTCATCAACACTAGATGTTATATTGTATATTGCAAAATCAAAAAACATATAATTATCTCCAAGATATGAAGCTCTAGTACCTATTTCATAAGCTTTCTTAACTATATTTGAAGCACTTGCCAACAATGTAGGTGCTAATGTAGGTGCAGATACAATTTCATTCATATTTTCATCATATTTGCATATACTAGGGACTTCTTTTTTATCATCAATATAAGCACTATATTTCTTGCTAAATGCTTTAATCAACCTAAGCAACTCACTACCAACACCACCATCATTAATAACTTCTAATTCAATACTATAATCTGTGAATGTTTGTAGGTTGTATTTAGGTTTTAACTCTTCTGCAGTATCAACCTTTACTCTGTTATATTTGCTATTTTCACTAACAGATATCTTATAGCTATTGGTTAAATAACTATTGATAGCTATAGGCAATACACCTAATATTAATAACTCTTCACCATTTTTTGTATTTAATATTGCCATTATCTACTCCTTAGTAAGTTAGTGCCTTCAACAACAGACTTACTTTGTTGTATTTCTTTTTTATTTGTTTTACCACTAAAAGGATTTATACCATTAATAGCATTTACAATAGGCTCTACAACTAGTGTTTTTAAGAAATTACCAACTATTGCACCTAATGACTTACCTTTTTCAATATCATTAGTTAAACCTTGTATTGTTTTAAAAATAGGTTGTGATAATTTAGAAATAGTAATAAACATAGTTTGCATAGCCTGTTCTCTTGTTGAAGCAATATCATATAAACTACCACTATCTTTTAATAAAGCATCTATATTCTTATTAAATGCTCTTTGATATGTAGCTTGACTTTCTATTGATTTTTCATTGATTAAAGCTTGTTTATTTTGTAAATCTATCAAGTCTGTTTCTTGCTTTAGCTTAGCTTGGTAGCCTTCTAATCTTGCCAAATTCTCAATATTTTTAGTTAAGTTAGCTTCATTGGTATTACTAACAACCTGACCTTTTGTATTATAAATAGGTATATTACTAAATTCCTTCATCAAGGTATCTACATTGCCTTGTAATAATTCACTTGCTCTTTTACCCCTTAATCCAATAGCCTTCTCAATATCTCTTTTTTCAGCCATATCAGTAGTTTGTTGCCATCTTTTTTGCAATCTGATAACAACTTCAACTGGATTTAATCCACTATAGTTTTTCTTTAATGTGCCTGTAGCCTGTTCCTGTTGAATGTTAGCAATCATTTTACTAAAGTCTTCTTGTGATATACCTAATGCACCAGTAGAGGCTTGAAATAAAGCTAATTTACCACTTGATATACCAATATCGCTAGCCAATGTGGATAATTCATCTGTCTTAGCTAATACTTTATCCATACTATCACCTAGTTTGTTAGCTTCTTCACTAACACCCCTAAACAACAAGCCTAATGCAGTTAATCCACCTAATCCAACTGCACCTATTTTACCTGCAGTCTTTAGTCCATTAGTAAATTTAGTGCCAATAGATACCTTTTCCATTTTTTTGCTAAAGTCTTTAACAGCTTTATCATCAAAAACTGGAGTAATAACTTGCACTATTTTATCAGCCATTATCTACCTCTTAAATCTTCTATTGTTAAACTTTTATTATATTCATAATTTGATACATAAATAGAATAACAATGTTGTATATAATTCTTAAAACTCATATTTGAGACTTTTTCTATCTTATTTGCATCATAAATAAATATAGAAAAAGATTTAAAATCTTTCAATTTTTTTACTGAAAAAGTTGAGAATTAAGCAATCTATAACTTTCTTTTATAAATTCTATTAATAAATCTTTAACTTTTATATCTTTTATATTTGTAAGCTTTAATTTCTGTCCTCTTACTTCATAATAAAATAAGTTAGTAATTGTTTTAAAATCATCTTGATTTAACAAACAAGATAAATATACTTGTGCTTCAAATAGCTTATTATTATCTGTATTAGTTATAGTTTGTTTAAAGAATTCTTCTATATCTAATATAATAGTATCTTCTTGTTGTTGCTTATATAAGCTAATTAACAATGTGTTAATAATTCTTAATACATTTAATCCATCATATATAGATAGCTTATCAAAATCTTCTATTATGTATTTCATTATTATTCCTTATTTTAAAATAGGGAGCTATTAACTCCCTACTATTGTTAGCTATCTAAATTGCTATCTAGTGTAGCTTCTACTTTAGCACACTTAATTACTAAGTCCATATCCATAGTAGCTTCATCTTCTGATATATTAGTTTGTCTAGGTTCCATATGTAATAATGGTTGAATGAAGTTAATAACATTACTATTATCAATTTCTGTGTAAATCAATTCAAATTTTTCACCTGACTTAAATAAATCTTTAAGAATATTATAATGTCCTGCTTGAATATTGGATAGTTTAAAAGTAATCATCTCCATTTCTCTTTGACCTGTTAAGTATTTACCTACTCTAGAGCCTATTATTGTCTTTTTACCTTCTCTTTTAACAGAGCTTTCAGGTAAATCAAAAGATACTAAGCTATCAAATAATATACTATCACTACCTACATCTAATCTTAATTGTGAGTTTTCATTTATTTTAAAAAATGCCATTGCTATCTTCCTATAATTATGTTGTTTATTATCCATATACTTTCAGGAACTTCTATTTCTAAAGTAGCTATAAACTCTCTTCCTGATGTATTAGATAAAGCTATAGATAAATCAAAAGAATTGATTTTACCAGTATCTAAATATCTTTCAGTAATTAAATTACTACCTTTAGTTTGAACATAAGAAGAATCACCTTTGGTGTAGTTTAATCCACTAGCTAATCCATTGAATTCAGCTTGTTGTAATACTAAACTAATTTCTTTGTAAACATAAGGTTTAATTACTGATTGGTTATTTATAAATTGAGACATTAATCTTAATCCAACTTGAGCATCTTTAGCCCATACAACACCACCAGCATTGTAAACAGCCTTTACTTCACCAGCATTTTCAACAAAATATAGATTTTTATTAGATGATTTATATTGTATTGTTTTCCATTCAGGTTGTGCTAATACTAAAGCTATTGTATAAATAGTGGTATAACCAATAGGGTCTAAAGTCCAAAACTCATTTAAAACATTGCCTTTAACACCTGAAAGAATATTATATCCAAATACACCATCATAAATACCTAAATCTTTAGTACTTAATTCTGTATCATCAAAACCTATAGCAACTATTGTGTAATAATTACCTTTTAATTCTAATGCAGATAAATCTAAATTATCTTTATATATATAATCTATACTATTTAATCCAGCATCAAATCCAGCATTAACATTAGCTAATAAAGGATCTATAGATGGTTCATTTAGTGTAATTATACTATTTGTATCAGTATCACTCTTAATTACTATTAATAGTTTTCTTAAGAATGAAAAATCAACTGCAACACTATTATTTTCAATTACAACTGGAGTTGCAACATCTAAAATAAAATTATATGCCATATTTATTTTCCTATTTAATTTATTATTATATTATCCAATTTAAGACTATATAGCCTTAAGGATTCTCTTTTTACTACTTGACTAAATTGAATTGCCATACTATCACCATTATTAACATCATATACAACAGAGCCTAATAATAATTTATTATTACTAATATTTCTTGCACTATATATTTTATTTAAATTACTTGGAGATGATATTATTACACCTTTAATTATATTTTTAGAAAATACAAATTCTTTATATTCAAAATAGCAAGAATTAGGTTTAATACCATTGTTAGTAATATCATCTAATAATTGTATAATTAATCCAGCTTCTTGTAGCCAATTTTGTAAATCAATTCTAGCTTTATTTTCCATTACCAACCTTTATTTTAATACCTTTCATTGTCTGCCCTGTATCTATTAATTTCCTATCAAAACCTTTAACTTTTATAGTTGCTTTTTTATTGCTTCCATATTTCTTATCATTGATAGCCTTAAAGATTAAAGCCAAATAACTATTGTTTATTCTGTTTTTATCTTTAGATGTAAATACAGCATTCCAAAATTGTTTAGTATATTGATTTACATTTTTAACAGGTTTTGACAGAAAGCTATATTTGTCTTCCAAAATATTAGTTAGCTTAATTATAGAAAGCTTTGTAGCCCTATTAGATGTTATTCTAGCTTTACCTCTACCAAAAGATTTTAAACTCTTCTTTTTAGCCTGTTTATGTTGATTATCACTAGTAAAAACATTAACCAAATATTTCTTATTAAGATATTTGGAATATTGTGTTTTGAAGTCAATAATCGCCATTAGCCAACAATCCAAAATACATCGCTAGCGGTTTCCAGCCTAACATATATATATCCCTTTTGGTCTGCATAGCTATAAAATCTATACCTATCAGTATTTGATGAATTTCTTGAGCTTAGCAAAGCGTAGACAACATCATAATAGTCTTTTTCAATTGTAAATACAAAATTGGATAAGCTATCTACCTCAACCTGAGTCAAAGTAGATAGGTTAGTAGCAATAAATATATTATTAATAGCTAATAAGTTTTCATTATCCATATATCACCTATAATTGTTTGTAGCTATATACTTTCTTATTATTAAGCTTTCTAACAGCAACAGAGGAAGTGCCAATGCCTAACTGATAGAATTTATCTGCTCCACCATTATTTACTAACTCAAATGGAGTAATTATAGATGGTAATAATCCATATACTACTTCAACATCATTTTGAGAAGCAATAGTAATAGTATTTCCAGTTATGATTTTATCATTTGCAGACAATTCAATTCTAATCCAGCTAGGTATCATTTGAGAGATACTTCTTGAATCAGAATAGAAATCAGTAGCAATTAAATCATTGAAAGAACCTGATAACAATACAGATACAGGATTGTTTACACTTCTACTATTATCTTTGTTAGCTTTGATTGATAATTCAATTATTTTATCTACTAATAATTTACCAGTATTTATACCAGTTAAATTAGCACCATTAATAACACCAGTGAATAATCCTTCATTGCCATAGCCATTGAATGCTATTTTGTCAAAATCTCTATTTAATACATCATTAATGTAGAGATTAGCAATGCTAGTAAAGTATTCAACACCTTTATTTTCATTGACTTTAGCTGTAATATAGTTTTCTAATTTGAAGTGGTTAAACTCAAATACAGAGGGAACAGCTTTAATTAAAGGAACAGAAGTATTATCAAAAGTAGATATTACTGCACCATTAATAACCTCATCTAGTCCATAGGTTATAATATTTACTTTAGCACCCTCAGGAACGCTTTGTTGATTGGTTTTAAATCCCATTTTTAGAATAGACGGAACATAATCTATAGTTGTTGACAATTGGAGATTATCCAGTGTCATATTATAATTTGCAAAAGAACTCATTATTTTTCCTTATTATTTCTATTGTTATTTCTATTATTATTGTTGCTTTCTACTTTAGCTTCAACGATGTTTTCTGCTATGCTTTCTACTTTAGCTTCAACGATGTTTTTAACAACCTTAGTAGCTATTGTTTTTAAAATAAATGGTAGCATTATACTTTCCTTACAAAACCTATATTACCAACTTTAGATTTTGTGAATACACCCCAAGCAGAAGCTAAGTTAGTATTATCTGCAGTTGCTTTTCCATCAGTTGTTGAGTAAGCTATATCACCAGCTGAATAAACACCATCAACTTGACAAGTGATTTCTTCTGATTGAATAGCAATAGATTGATTTACACCCATATTATTATATGTTCCTTGTAATCCAACTACTACACCAAAAATAGGTTTAGTTCCATTAGCTAATTCAAATTCTCCACCTGCAGAATCTTGTACTAACAATCCTGCTTCAACAAAAGTACCATTTTTAGGAGTAATGCTTCTTACTGAATTGATTGTGGACAATGTTTGATTATCATATTTATGAGCCATATTAAAGTCCTCTTATATTAATTATTATTGTTATATTATATTATTTACCATTAGCTTTAGCAATCGCTTCTTTCCATTTTGCTTCAGCTATTGATTCTTTTTTAGGAATAACCATTCCTAAATTACCAAATTTGGCTTGAGTTTTAGCTTTTAAGTCAAGTGAATGATTAAAATCTGACATTATCTCAAAATATTCTTTGGTAATATCTATATTAGCTATCTCTGTTTCATTAACAGCTAATAATTTGTCTACCTTACCCTTAACAAAAGGTGATAGTATATTTTTATTATCTTCATTTTTAAAAAGTGTTTGCATTTTTAATTTTAGTTTATGCTCTTGGCTCATATTTGCTTTATCTATAGCTTCTAGTGTAGCTTTGTCATTAACTAAATTTCCAAATTTATTATTAAATTCTTCAGCTTCAGCTTTTAACTTAATTTCAGCCTCAACCTGAGCCTTTAATTCAGCTTTAGCTAATTCATCTTGTTTAATCTTCTCAATTTCACTACCTGCAACATTAGGATTGACAGGTTCAGTTTGCTTGACAGCTTTTAAGGTATCAATTTCTTTTTTTAATCCACCTATGTAGTCCATTAAAGTCTTAATGTCGTTGTTTGTCATCTCAGGATTATCTTTATTATTAGTAGCGTCCATTACTCAATCTCCAATTTATTTATCTTTACAAAGTCAACGCAAGATACATTTAACTCAAGCTCTGTGTTTAAATTATACACTAGTATACATACATTACCATCTTGGAAGACTTGCTTTATATGTATACTATTTATAAAATTATGCTCTCTTATATCACTATATTTACTAATATCAATCATTTTAGCACAAGATATACTAGATAGCAATAATATTATACATATGGTTATTAATTTCATTTGTTTACTCCTTTATTATTGAAAAGCCACATTGACAATTAGGTCTTTCAGCAGGTATCTCTCCATCTATGCCCTCATCAAGATAGAATACTTTGTTGTAATTCTCAAGGTGGTCTATTGATGGATTATCACTGCTAGAAGCTAACCATATTGCCCTTGCGTACTTGTTTTCCTTTGCTTCCTGAAATGCAATTGCATTAGCTATATAGCTAGTTAACGCCGTTTCTTTTTTTACACTTACTAAGGTTGTAGGATTATCAATAAGCTTTTGCTTTTTTGATATCTCTTTAAATATAGATTTAACCTCATCATAATTAACAACCATATTATTATAGAATGCATTAATACCAATTACTGCCTTTTTAGGTGTATACTCATCAACAAATTTTTTAGCTAGCTCATTAGGGAAGAAGACGCCCTTTTTCTTAGCTCTTGATAGTTCTTTTAGTGCTGTCATAGTAGGCTCGGTTGTATAGTTTTGCTAAATTTTGATTTATTAACTTCTCTACAAAAAAACATTATAGCCCTTTATTTGCTTTTTTAGTAGGTAAATTCAATTGTTTATAAATCTCTTCCTTGTCTATCTCATCGTTTAACAAGCAAATATCATATAGCTCCTTAGGTGTAAATCTGTCTTTAGCAATGGTTTCAGGAGCTATGTCTTGCAAGCACACTTTTGATATTTCTTTAAAAAATGGTTGTAAATACCTATAAAAGAAGTTTTCCCTAGCCTTAATAGTCATTTCTTTATCATTAATATTCTCACCCCCCAGCCCAGTGGATACTACTCCACTGAAATAAGATTTAGGAAATCCTAATAGCTTGGTTAGTGTTAAAAATAGGTGTTGTTCTTGCTCCATTAAGCTACTCAATTGGTTGTCTTGGCTACCAAACACTATATTATCCTTAGTATCTAATACAGCTACCCCATTTTTATTATTGTTTATACTATCTACAACCTCTTTTAAGATTGCTTCTTTTTGGTCGTTGCTAGCCTTCTCTCTAATTCCATCAATTTTAACCTGTATTAAGCTACTAGCTTTAATTCTAATTGCTAGGTTGTCTTGGATGATTTTAATTAAGCTAAATGTTTCTTTGAGTGGATTTAATACATAAGCTGTATCATTATCCATATATAATTCAACGTGGACTTCTTTTAATCCTTTAATAAATTCTTGAATTTTCTCGTCTTTGTTGTCATAAAAGAAAGCGATTGCATTGTTGCTACTGCTAAAATACAAATACCCTTTCAATTCTTGCTCTAAAATATACCTATATAGTATATCTATTAAATTTGATGAATATAAGCTACTCCAATTCTCTTTGAAATCCAGCGACCCCAAGCAGTCCCCAATAATCCTTTTGTATACAACAGACTGCAGGGCTAATTCATAATTATTATATCCCGTATAGCTTGTTAAACTGGCTACTTCAGACGCATCTTTGCTAAATCTTGATTTAATATTAAATGCCATTTTGTATTCCTATTTCCTTATATAATTATCTTGAATAGCTAACATAACTAAGCTATCAACCGCGTCATCATAGCATTGATGGTCTTTAGGTGAGTATTGCTTAACTAAGTCAATATAATCTTTGTTTTCTTTATCATTTGTTAATTTTAACAATATTGTATCACTTTTTAAAGGGAAAAGCTTGCTTATTTTATTTCTTTTATTTTCGCTGGTGTGAACTGGGTAGCTCTCTAACCCATACCCACTAAACATCTCCCTAGGCTCATACCCACCCGTATTCTTCTCATAATAAATATTTTTAACAACATCTATTAATTTGTAATTGCTTAGTTTAGCCAACATATTCCTAATAAAATCACTCCACAACCCCTTAGACGCGAATCCTAATACATAATACTTATAATTATACAGAAACCCAAAAGATACTGCATTATAATCATTACCACCATTGCTAAAATCAAAGAACGCAGTAAAGTTAGTCTCAATTGTAGGTAATGCATCAATGCTCATAACACTAATATCATAGAATGGTAATTCTTCATCAGCAAGCAGTATACCAAAATAGTTTGCTTGTATATTTGCTTCAGTGCTACCTTCTATTCTCTGCTTATCAATATCAGGTTTAAGATAATCAGGTATTCTATTATCACTATGATAGATTTCAAATGTAGGAACATTGTCTCTTAGTTTACTATATAAATCAAGATGATGACAAACATTGCCAACTACTAATATATTGTTGGTAAGCTTCTTTACTTCATCATACTTGTTAAAGACTGCTTCTCTTTTTATAGATGACCAAGATGTTTCTCTTGTTAAAATATCATCAAATACAGCATAGTTGGGATGTATTCCTCTTAATGTTTCACCCAAACTACCATAAAATATTGATGGCTCTTTTCTTCTGTTTTGCTTTGTGGTTAATTTAGTTATTAATAAATCATTCTCATCAAACATATCACCAAAGAAGCTAATGTTAGCAATTATAATATCTTTAATATATTTTAATAATCTTTGTGCCTTAGTAGCCTTATCTGTGATGATTATTAAGCTTTCTAGAGGAGATTTATATATCAAATATAATGATACTAAACAAGTAATAATATCACTTTTACCAATACCTCTAGTAGCTAAAATCATTGATACATCTTTAAGATTATTTAATCTCCACTCAGCCATTGCAAATTGGAATTCTTCTAAATCATAAAAACCATTTTCTTTGTTATGGATGTGGTTAGCAAATTCCCTAAATGGTAATATTACCCTAGGTTTTTTAATCTCATCATCAAAAAAACTAAAATCCATATCAAAATCAAAATTCATTTAGTTTTTTACCAAAATTACAAGAGCCTTGAATAGTTCAACTCTACAACGCTCGTCCTTTATGGTTTTCAAGGATTCTAACATATACCTTTGTGCTTCTTGCTTAAAGCTTTCTTTGAAGGTTGGTTGGTTTTGAAGGTCAATTATATCTGAATAGTTGGTATTGCCTGTTTTAGGTCGTTCATTAAATGCGTTTACTTGCAAATGCAAGTCTTTTTCGTATTTTCGGATTCTCTTATGTAAGCACATATAGGATACACCCCAGTAAGTTGCTAATTCCTGTTGCGTGTATCCATCGTTCTTTTGTTTCAAACAAAGCTCAATATCAAATTTCTTTTTCATAATATATATATAGCAGAATACTGTAAACTTTCAATATTTTTTATAAACTTTTATAAACTTTTATAAACTTTTATTGCCATCTATTAGCTTATTAAGGGCGTCTAGCCCTCGCTTTAACCTTCTAATCTTCCTTTTTATAGCCTGCCTCCTAGAGCGTAGGTTGACGTGTATATATATGTGGCTACCTCTATAGTTCTCCCAAAGGTAGTCCGTCTGTGTCCTTGGTAAATCTTTTAATCTAGCGTAGCACAACTCTCTTGTTTTTGGAATATAAACGGTTCGTCCCTCCAATGCCCTTATGTCTGCTAATTTCATCCCTACCCTTTATTTTTTTTATTTATTTTTTTTATTTTAACCATTTTTTTCCTCCTTTTAAATTTATTAAAAATTTCTTCAAATGTAAGATTACCTAACTCTTAGGTAATCTTTACATAAATACTCTATAAAGCTTCCTATAAAATATTCTTTCATACGTACCTTCAATTAGCTCAAAGAGGTGTTCTTTAATAATATCATCGTTTATTTCAATATTTCTATAGTTTGTTTCCAAACAATCTTTTAGCCCTAAAATAATCTCTTTAGCACGATACAACAAAGCTGTGTCTGTATTAGCCATATCCAAAAGCTTTATAAGATATTCTTTCCTGCCACAGATATTCTTCCCATCGGTGAATACCCTTTGTCCATAAAAGCTATTATGCCATCGTCTTTCCTGTTCCCAAGATTCGTTCCAACCACAATCTTCTTGGAACTCAATAAAGTCTTTATCAATAATAGGAATTATTTTTAGAACCCATTTAATTAAGTAATAATAATCATCGTTTCTTAAGTCATCAAGCTCTTTTAACTCAATATTATTTTCTTTTATTTTTATTATTTTCATCTTAACTCCTTTTGTTATTTAATTTTACCTTGCAAATACTGAGTTGCAAGATGTTTAATATATTGCTCTTGCGTTTTGAAAACACCTTTGTATACTAAAGGAACGCCGTTTTCACCATAGAACCCTTTTTTGCTCAGCTTCTCTTTAGCTTTAGGCTTCGCAGACTTATAAGACTTCCTACCAAGTTCTTTTTGCTTTCTCTCAGAAAATTCAGCAAGAGCGTCGTTATAACGCTTTTTTAAGTCCTCTATATCCATACCCAGAATTCTTCTAGAGAGGTCGAAGTATAAGTAGCTGTAATTGATGTTTAAAGTCTTGCTAACAAACATCAAGTCGTTGCCCTCAGCCATCATCTCTTTTATTTTTATATACCTCTCAAGTTGTAAATATACTTTTAAATTGCCACCCATTATATACCTCCTTTGCTCTTGTTAAACTTAACCTGAGCCTCTTTTTCAAGCACTTTCTCATAAACCATCGGGTCTAAAAATACAACTCCAAAAGCTTTGTGATAAAAATTACCCTCAAAACGCCTTAAATTGCTTTTGATTAATGAATTTAAGTGTCTTTCTGATACATCATAGCACCTCATAAATTGCTCCTTGGTAAGCAATCCAAATTTAACCTGAAAGCTAGTAAATTCAATTGATTTAGTAAATTTATTCATTTATTATTCCCTCCATTTCTGTTAAATCTCTTACAACGTAATAAGTTGCATTTTCACATCTACTAATTTGCTCTTGAAAATTAAGCTGTGACTGTGTTTGCTTATTTTTACCAACCTTTAACTCAATAAACAAGGTTTTTGATTTAGTGAGCACAACCAAATCACTCGCTCCAGCCCTCAGTCCTTGAGCTTTTAAAGAGTTGATATAGATAGCATTGTTTTTTGCACCACCAATAAAATCATTTTTAACTGCAAAGAAAGTGATAATTTTACCCATTTTTTCCAAAATTCTCAAATAGTTCACAATTTGAATTTGCAATTGCTTTTCAGTCATTTTTCACCATCCAAGACTGTGTGTAAAGCGGTTCCGTTGTTGTAGTTAAATACCTCAAGTTGGGCTGTTCTTTAACAAATTCGCCCTCAATTCGTCCTCTAATTAACAACGAACAAGGTTGTAATAGCTTCAAAATCACTATTTGATTATCAATTAACCTAACATCAGCCTCAAATCCTTTAGTTTTAAACGCTTCAACCATATTTAAGCAGGATTGCTCTAGTGTTATGGTTATATCTTGCACTTTCTCTAAAACCTCTTGATTGGTATTTAAATAATCAAATATGGTATACTGGTCTTTATTCATTTTCACCACCTGTAAGCTGTTTAAATGCCTCTTTAGATACCTTGCCGTTGTTGATTTCGTTAATTTTCAATCGTTCATTTTTAAAATCAAATTCTGCAGAATTGTCGTATTCCAACAACTTGTAGAATTGTGGGTTGTTAATAGAGATCTTCTTCATAGAGCGTTTTAGTGCTGTTTTCTTCCACATTTCACCTTCCCAAGCCTTCCAAAATATAGGTGATTTAGAGGATGTCCTAACAGCGTCTATGTCGCTCTGTTTAACAACTTCAATGGCTATAATCCTTTTAAAGGCGTCACGTATAATACAGTATCCACCTATTATTTTATTAGTAGCTTTTAAGCTACTAAGGTGGCTAATTTCTAAGCTAGCTAAGTCGCACTTGAAATCCTCGCCCTCATACACAACATTCAAGGTTGCGTATAGATTAGATTTTGCAAGTAGGTTAATATAACCCACAGGACTTATATAAACCACCATCTCGTTTGTCCTGCCACCATATGGAACCAGGTAAATTTGTTTAGCTACTGGGCTTAAATCTAGTCCCAACTTATGAAGCTCCAAGCATTTTAAAAGAAAATCCTTTTTAAAATATACTGAGTAATCCTTTCTGTCATCCTTCCCTTTAAACTCCCACTCTCTTAGCAAGAGCTTAATTGAGTTAATAACAACAGGTAGCTCCTTATCACCTAATTGGCTTACAAATGCGTTTTCTACCAGTTTGTAGCTTTTTGCAAAGTTATCTTCGTTTGCTTCAATATCTTTAGTCATTATTTTTCTCCGTTGTTATTTTAACTTTTGCAAACAAATATTTGCTATAATATCCATATCTAAATTACTATCCATAAGCCTTGTGTGACAATCTTGGTATAGAGCAAATTTATATACTTTAACCATATATACATATGAATGGTATATGCCTATAATTAATATAATGATAAATATTGGTTTTAATAGTTTTTTTAACATTTTCAGCGTCTCCTCTGTTTTTTTATCATATAGGTATAATACCACATATATATCGTATGTCAATAAATATTTACAAATTAGTTTATAAATTTAGTTAAATAAAATTACAATGTAGGTTATTCAGTTGGTTCAAGGTAATTAAAATAATTTTAATTACTGGTTCTGTGGTTTTTGTTTTTTAAAAGTGATTCGTATAAAAAAATACCCCTTGGATTAACAAGGGGTAAGGGGGATAGTCTGCTTTGCTTTACTTGGTTTTAACCTTGAAAACAAAGCATTCCTCAACCTCTTTTTTGTCAAAGAAGTTAGGATTTGTGATAAGTAAGTCCTTTTTGCTATCATTTTTTAAGCTATAAGCAATACTAGGTTTTTTATAGCTTACAAGGATATCGTCGGTTTCATAGCTCTTCTTTTCAGGAGCCAATTGGTGAAATTGACTTTTAAGAGCCTCAATATGATACTCTATATGCTTCTTTTCTGTTGTGTAAACAGCTATATCTCTCAACAGCTGAGCCATTTCATCATCTACATTGCCCATAATCTTGCCATTTTTTAAAATACCACGCTTTTCAGCATTTAGTTTGTTAAAAAATTCGTTGCTTAGGTATGAAAATTCAAGAGTATCGCGGTTCACAACTTCAAAATCGTCTTCATACACCAAAACACCAAGCAAAGCGTCGTGTAGTAGCATATTGGCTACTACCTGGCTTTTATGCCAATCCGCTTTTTTACCCGTTTTGAACTCTACTACAACTAGTCCTGTTGTAGAATCTAGTATCAGGTCAGCCGTGCCTTTGAATTGGAACGATTCGTTGTCTCTAATAAGTTCACCAAAACGGGATGCTTCAATCGAATCAGTATCATCATTGCAAGGATACAGCTTAAGCTGTATCATAGCGTTTTTCAGTGTTCTTATTAATTTATTAGTTTTTTCCTTTTCTAACAAGTCCTCTATTTCTAAAGGATTGCCAGTCGCAAGGAAATTGGATAAATGACTATGAACGGCTGTCCCAGTAATCATTTGGTCTGTTATATAGCTACCTGAGTAGCCACATAATACCTCAGTTATTGAAGGACAGGTTAGCTCTACGCCATCAATGGTAGTATATAGCCTGTCTAATTTAATTGCCCTCTGTGATACACACACAGGGTATAGTTTATCGTTGTTATTTAACATTTTCAGCGTCTCCTCTGTTTTTGTTGCTCCAACGCTTGCTGGCGTTGGATTTGGCTACACTTTGCCTATTTAAAGCATCAAGTAGCGAATCACTTAGAGATTGGTATAAACCAATTTCTTTTTCCTTTGGTAAATACTCTAATCCAAATTTTGCTTTTTGACAAATTTTAATTAATAGTTTACCTATGTCGCTTGAGTTCATTATGGTTTTAGATGCCAAGACGGAATCAATGTCTATTGTTAAATATTTAATTTTCATTAGCCTCCTCCCTTTCAATTTCATCCCCTAAGTCGTCGTGAAAGCAATCATCTCTGCAATTTTCACAAAGATTATTCTCAAGACCAAAAATATAGTCATTTAGTCCCTTAATGTCCTTCTTTAAGCTAGCAATTTGCTCTTTTAAACGAATCACCATCAAAATCTCATCTCCCAATCTACTCATCTAGCAATCTCCTACAGAATTCTTGTGCTTCAATCATAGGAGTTTGCAAGCCTCCAACCATATTTAAAGTGCATTGGTTAACCTGTGCCTGTTTGTGCTTCATATCTGTAGCTATAGCCAAGCCAAGTATACTAATTCCCAAAATTATCATTGTCGTTAAAAAAATTAAATTTTCTTTTATAAAGTTAAACATTTTTATCTCCTTAATTAAAAATTTATTTTTATCATATAATAAATATAATTTATTATATATTTATATTAATATTAATATTAAGCATTGTCAACAAATATTTTAAAATAATGCAATTGCATTTTGTATATTACTTTAAACGCCTTGATTTTATTGATTAAAAATTTTTATTCACAATTAAATTTTCTTTCCACAATTTTTTTAAACAAAATAAATTTTATTTTCACTTTTAATATTTATACACAAGTTATCCACAGGAATTCCACAGATTTGTTCACAATTAGCCTATAACCCTTATTTGTCAATAGACTTAAAAAATCTATTAACAAACTATCCACAGGTTATTAACATAGTTATCCACAGGTAGTTAACATTTAATGCAAACTTATTGCTTGATTTTAAATTTAGATAGTTTATATTATAGAAATAGCCCTGTGTCCTATTCTTTAAGCGTCTCCTTAAAAAACTACACTCACAGGGCTATATTTATGGCGACTTGACTTTTTAGTCTCGGGAATCCGAAACCCCACAGGTGAAACACCTGTAGTCGCCACCATTACTTACCAACTGATTCGCTTTTTATTCATCATCTATTATTTTTTTAGGAACATCACAATAATATCTATTATTATTAGTGATATGACTAAATCCAAAAGCAAAGTAATCTAAATTGCTTGACATACTTAAGCCTTGTAATAATCCAATCATATAGCCAATACCTATAAATATTATTATAGTACCAAACTTCTTAATAAATGAATATAAGGTATCTTTTAAAGCATCCTTTAAACTTTCTTTTTCCATAATTAATCCTAAACACTTTTAATGTATATTTCTAAAGCAGATAATGTTAAATTTCCACCAGAATTGTTTAGCATATCTAGATAGAATCCACCAGTTATAAAGGGGTCTGTAGCTCCCTTTATAAAAGTTTCAATGTTAGTACTTCTACCATTGAAGTTGTTATCATTTATCTTAATAATACCACCATTTCTAATTAATGAATTATCAGAAAGTCTTCTTAAATAAACTATCAACTCTCTTGGTGTCCCAGCAGTGCCAGTTATAGTACCTGTAATTGTAATTGTGACACCAATACCATAATTTGTTAATCCATCAACAACTGGGAATTTCCACCCATTGGTTACATCAATAAAACTAATTCCAGCCTTATCATCACCCTTATTATCCCTAGCCCAAGTAGTTATAGTAGGGCTTACTTTAACTATATTTGATAAATTAGTTAAAGCTGTTGCATTAGAATTTATAGTAGTAGTTAGTCCAGTTTTTAAGTACTTAATCCCAAAGGCTTGGTACCTATTTAAGTAGGTAAATAAATCTTTTTTTAGGATAATTGAATTATCAAGTAAATTTGCAGTTAAAACATTATCTGTAATTTGCCTCTGTTTCATATCCCATACCGATGATACTATTGTAGTTTCATAATAATTTAGCTTTCCAACAAAGGTGTTTATGCTAAACTTAATATTTGAAAGTCCACCTGTGGCTGTATCATAAAATGATAAACTATTGTTGTTAATATCTGCTTTTCTAGTGCCTGAAACTATATTTAAACCCTGCCCTTCTATGGTAGTTAACTCAGCACCAATGTCAGCTTTAAATTTTAAACCAACACCAGCTGTAATATATTCACCACCTAGTTGCAAATAATTGCTTAAATCAGGAATTAAGCCATCTACATAGCCTTTAGTAGCTATACTTAAAGCATTTCCTGGACTATACCCAGTATTTAATGTTATAGAGCCATCTTTTTTAAGATAATTAGCTAATTCTGATGTATTAGCTTTAGTATTTATTAAATCATCTTGACTAGTTAGTTTTGCTAACAGAGTTATATTTGCATTATATTTTAAATCAGTAATTAAACCATCTTTATCTTGTTTTAAATTTAAAGCATCTTGTAATCCTGTTATATCATTAATAATATGTGTATGACTAATATTAGCTTTACCACTTAACCCATTAGTTAAATCCTGAGTTGTAGCATAACCTGTTAATTGTGTTGAGCTAACCTTATCAGCTTCAAGATATTCTAAAGCACCTTGTATAGTTGCATTAGCTTTTAGTGGATTAGATAATTCAACATCATTAGCAGTTAATATTACAACACCACTTTTACCATTAACACTATCAACACCACCACCAGCATTTAGCATATTAACAACAGCCAATGCACCCAATGATATATCTAAAAATGCAAATGTCCCAATTGATTTTATGGTTGTTTCAACTTCATTTTGTCTTAAAAGAGGATTCTTTTGAATTAAAACTTTTTCAAAGTCAATATCAATTGACTTGATACAAGTAAGATTTAACACTGATGGAAAATTACCTTGTTGAGTAGTTGCGCTACCTAGTGCAGTTATAATACCATTACCATTATAGTTTGTGAAGCTAGATAGTCCACTAACACTAGTAGCTGAAGCTGTAGCTTGTAATGTATAGTTTAAGTTTACTTTACCTTGGTTTAACAACTCTAATTTCTGTATACCATCCTCTTGCTTGGTGCCTATAGGTAATAAATTACCTGCACTTCTAAATGTATAATTTCTTGCATCCACAACACTAAAAGAAGAATTA
>Ga0209298_10000819_pt1 | contig 20920 bp, 17 predicted proteins | sample S_140806_EF_Meta_FD_187325 | JGI IMG/M metagenome (GOLD analysis project Ga0209298, IMG submission 187325) | Freshwater microbial communities from Lake Simoncouche, Canada to study carbon cycling - S_140806_EF_MetaG (SPAdes) (version 2) | ecosystem: Environmental > Aquatic > Freshwater > Lake ...
GTTCGTTGTATTGAAAAAAGGTAGTTAAAAACAGCTTATTACTAAAGGTGACATCAAGTTTTGGACCTAGTAATAAAAAGTTGTTGTTTCCCCATGGGCTGGGCAATTTTATTTGATTATAAGTGCTTGAAAAATCAATATTTACAAAGGGTTGAATACGATAACCCACATTTCCAGAGATACTCAATAAATTCCCATTGGCATAATAGCCGCCGACTCTTGTGGATAGGCTATAAGTCAATAAATACTGTGGTGGGGATGTCCAGTCAAAGCCGATATTTGTCCATTCGTGTCTTGTTCCTTTTTCTAATGGAAGTTTTCCAATGCGCGTTGGATCAAATGGAGATAGTAATTCTACAAATGTGTTTTGCGCAACCGCTGATAAGGTGCTTTTGTCCCTATATGTAATTAAGTAAATTAAAGCGTTGCTATAATCGGTTGTAATAAAATTATTATTGTAATAATAAGTGGAAGTGAACTGTGGCCCATGACTTAATATGGACCCACTTTTAGGGAAAAATAAACGTGTTATGCTCGGATTAAATTTTATATAATTATTTCTAGGAACATAGCCTACCTCTGCGTTAAAGTTTTCACCTACAATTTCATGTTGCCACGACAATATCCATTTGCGCTGGCTGTATTGAAAATTTGCTGCATTTAAATAATCATTTCCAGTAGCATTTGGCGTAAATGATTTTATAAAAATTGTTTTTCCTGAAAATGTATTGTTGGGTGGTGCTAAATAATATTCAAAACCAATATTCCTGTTAAAAGCAGTACCATCGTGTTTATAAACGCAATTGCAACCACCGGCTTCATTTGTTTTCCCATTAAATGCTAATGCGGTTCTGTCAATATAAAATAATTCAATACTTGATTTTTTAAATAATTTTCTTTGAAGTGCCATCACTGTAAAGTTTTGACTCGCCAAGTTAATATCATCATTGGCGGTTGTTTTAATGTCCATTAATCCCATCCGCCAATTTTTATTAATGCGACCACTTAATCTTGCACCAAAATCAATATCTGTATTTAATCCAATGCGTCTTGAGAAAAAAGGCCTTGTGTTAGGGAATCCTAAATTTGAAAACAAATCAGCGTTTTCTAAAAAAAACTGCCTACGCTCAGGAAAAAATAATTCAAAACGACTCAAATTCGTTACTTGACGATCTACTTCCACTTGTGAAAAATCAGGATGCAATGTTAAGTCCAAATTTAGCGAGGAGGATAAGCTTATTTTTGCATCTAAACCTGCATCTTTTCCAGCTACGCTTGCTTGTGTAATTTTTTGACCAGCCGCATTGGTATACTCTTTAGCGATACTGGTTTTAAAATAGGGGATGAGTGAAAAATTATTTTTTGTTGTAGGAGGCGGTGCATCCCAAACCAATACCCCTGCATAAGAAAGTGAAGCTGTTGGAAATTGCCTGGGTACTGGCGCCCATGCCGATTTCTCGGTACTCTTTAAATCATTTCTACTGAAATTAATACCCCACTCCATTTTGCCTTCTTTATATCTAATGGACGTAAAAGGGATGGCGGCTTCAATGATATATTTATTTTTATCTGAAGTACTTCCTGTGGTCCACTTATTATCCCAGTTTAAATCTACACTTCCCCCATCAAACATCGTTCCATCCCATTGTGCCCCAGCGGCATTAACGCCAAAGGCAAATCCACTATTCATATCACCATAGGTATCCATAAATACAATGAAATTGTCATTTTTTCCAAAGGCCCAATCCCTTTTTAATGATTCAACAACATCAATTCCGTCTCCATTTTTATAACAAATTGCGATCAGGTACAAATTATTATCATCATAAGTCATTCTAACTTCGGTCTTAATTAGGGCCTTGCTGGTGTCCATGGGTAACACCATATTAAAATTGTCCGCCACCATTGCTTTTGTCCAAGCATCGTCGTTCATCAGGCCATCGATAAGAATGGGTTGGTTGGTTTTATGTATCGTATACCGAACACTTTCATTTTTTTTCTGTGCTTCCACTTGGCCTATTTGCAAGCAAACAAAAAGAGCCATCCATAGTTTAGATATTTTCAAAATACTTCAGTTGATTATTTGAGAATTAAATGTAAAGTTTTTCGAGTGAATCAAAATAGTAATACCTTTAAATTATATAAAAAAGTAATTATGTCACATAATAGACGCAAATTTTTAAGCCTTACTGCACTTTCAGCCGGCGCCCTAACAATGTCAAGTTCCTTATTTGGAAAAAACACAAATAATCGTTCATTGGAAGATGAATTACCAAGGTCGATTCGTGATTTAATGCCAGCGAAGGAAGGTATTATTCCTATAACCGTAGAAGAACGCAAACAAAGAATCCAACATGCGCAAGCAATGATGGGTCGTGAAAAAATAGATGCCATATTTTTAGAAGGAACTACATCATGCTATTATTTTACTGGTATGCGATGGGGGCAAAGTGAACGCACATTTGGTGTAGTGATCCCTGCAAAAGGAGCGATTGCTTATGTGTGTCCAAAGTTTGAAGAGGATCGCGCGCGTGAATTATTACTTCCCGTATTTGGCGATGAAGTAAGATGCTGGGAAGAACATGAAAGCCCTTATGCAGTCATTGTGGGCATTGTAAAAGATAGAGGAGTTAAACATCGTAAAATAGGTATGGAAGAAAGAGTGCGATTTTTTATCGCAGATGGTGTAAAAAAAGTGGCTGCAGGTTTTGAGATCGTAGATGCCACCCCAATCACTGCAGGTTGTAGAATGATTAAAACAAAAGCGGAATTAGCGTTGATGCAAAAAGCAAGTGATGTTACCATACTCGCCTATCAAGCTGCATTTACAACAATTCGAGATGGTATGTCACAAACAGAATTTAGCAATAATATTTCAGCTGCATTTAGAAAGTTGGGTTTTAGTGGTGGCGCATCAGTTCAAATTGGGAAATATTCAGCTTTGCCACATGGAAGTATTACGCCACAAACTATTCGCGAAGGAGATGTAGTGATGGTAGATGGAGGCACAAGCTGTGAAGGATATGCATCTGACATTACAAGAACATTTGTAGTTGGCAAGGCCACACAAAGACAAACTGATGTTTGGAATTTAGAAAAAAGGGCACAGGATGCTGCATTTGCTGCAATAAAAATTGGTGTTGCATGTGAGCAAGTAGATGCTGCTGCACGTGCGGTGATTGAAAATGGTGGTTTTAGTAATAATTATAAATTACCTGGTTTACCACATAGAACTGGACATGGTATTGGACTCGAGGGGCATGAGTGGACTAATTTTGTAAAAGGTAATAAAACGCCAATTGCAGTAGGGATGTGTTTCAGTGATGAACCTACAATATCAATTCCAGGTGAATTTGGAATTAGATTGGAGGATTGTTTGTATATCGCAGAAGATGGCCCTCGCTTTTTTTCCAAACAAAGTATTTCCATCGATCAACCTTTCGGATAAGGGATAATTAATTTATTCTTTGCACTGAAACCATTGCTGCGGGTGTCGCTGGCCTGGAGGGTGTTAGTTGTGGATTTACACCAGTGAGCATTGTATTTATATTTTTTTCGGAGAAATATATTTCTACATAATCGTTATCACCTAATTCTACAAAAAATGAATTAGAGAAGGAGTTTTTAATCCCACTACCAAATACGGTATAAGTCATATTTGTGTTTGCGTAAGCACTACTATTACGCCTGAGCCAAATACTTACCTCATCATTAGCGGCATCTGTTTTTATAAATTGTAAAGTATATTTTATATTATAAAGCCCTGCGTTTTTTGCAGTGATGCGCGTAGGAAGCCCACTGGTGTTATTTGTGATGGCAATGTTGTTAGCAAAATTCATAAAATTAAACTTTACTACTGTGGCAGTGGCGATTGAAGTAGATTGTTTCGCCGTATCATAAAAATTGCCGTAATCATTGGGTACGGGGGTATAGTTTAAGGCATTTGTAATTTTAATCGCGGTTAAACTATCTAAACTTAATTTTTGGTTAATTCGATTACTTAAATAATTCGTATCTAATTTATTGAGCTTGAAGTCAATTCTGTTACTCAAATAATTAGTGTCTGCCTTGTTTAGTTTCAAATTAATACGTTGGCTTAGGCTAGTAGTATCCAGCACGGGAATTTGATTTATTTTATTATAAATTTTAATGGTATCATTTAAGTTTAGCTTTTGATTAATTCGATTACTTAATATAAGGGTATCTATTTTATTTAGTTTTGTATCAATTCGGTTGCTAAGCCAAGCTGTGTCTGACTTTTTTAACTTCTCATTAAGTCCTATAATCGTATATAATGAAATGGGCTTTAAACTATCGGGGGTATTACTGACTTTATCAATGGCGGCCATCATTTTAAAATCCTTAATGTTGTCAAATCCAGTTCCTCCTTTTTTCACCCCTACAATCCCATTGATGTTTACAGCATCCACTTTGTCTGCATAAAAAGCATAAGGCACATAATTTATTTTTTGAATTCCTAAACTTAAAAAATATAGCTCCCCTGTCAAGTCAACTTCCACTTCTAAAAATTTTTCTGTATTTGACCAGTTGATATTTTCAAAATTCCCAATACTAATTATATTGCGATCTTGTTTACTACCTACCACTACTGAAAATAGGCCAATAGTATTAGTCGTAATTGATTTTATTTCTTGATATTCAATAACACCATTTGTTGAATCCGTTTTAATTGATAGTCGAAGGGTAACAATTTTATTTGCTAATATGATGCCATTGTCGCTTCTGGCAACTCCTTGAAAGTTGATTCCTTTATTTATTTGCCCGTTTAAATTAATAAAATATAGGGTTAGCATTAAAAGAGATAAAATAGTTTTTTTCATAAATTATTATTGTTTTATTACTTTGAAAATTTGCTTTTTCAAAATTGAATTCCCAACAACATAATGAATCGCAATAAAGTAAATGCCCGTATTTGCCGAAGTAAAAAATAGGGTTTGCTCAAATTGAATACCCGACCATGGCCCTTGTATAATTTTTAATAATTGACCTTGGTCATTGCTTATTTCAATTTTTGAAATTTGGATCCCGCTTTGATCACTATGAATTTTTAAATTTTTAATAAAGGGGTTGGGTCCTATTTTAAAGGGTGTGGTTGTTTCAAGAATTTTAAAATCAACACCAACCCCAAAATCATTTTGTAAAAATCCTGTGGTCAGTAGGAAGTTTTTATTAGAATAAAGGGTGTTGACCAATAACTGCTCTCCAAAGCTCCAATCCCAAATGATGCCTTCTAAAGCTTTTGAATCTGCGTTCACGCTGATGATATTAGGGTACTTTGTTTGTGCATTTAAAGAAGAATTAAAAAAGGAGGCCACCATCAAACCTACTACGAGATATATGCTTTTCATGACACAATATATCATATATAATAATGTAAATCAATGATATACATATTGTAAATATTCTAATTTAATTCATCTTGTTTCTATATTTTTAGCACATATTTTCATTTTTATGATTGTTTTATCGTCAAAGCCGACCATTTTAGGATTAGGGGTTGTTAATTGAAGATTTTATGTAAATTTGTTTTAATATAAAATGAATGGGTATGAAAAAATTTTGTTTTGTTTTAGTTGCATTTACTTTGGTTATTGCTTCTTGTAGTAAAGGGGGTGGATCAACACCAGTGACTCCAACACCACCTGTGGTTGTTGCAGAACCCGATATCGCATTTAAGGTAGAAGTGGATAATAAAGAGGTAGATTATACAACCTATACTGCAGCATTAAGTGCATCACAACCTGTAAATGTAAACGTAACTACTTCTCCTTTTCCAAAGGATGGCGTGACGATTGATGTAACAGTAAAAAAAGATGTTGACAATACTTCTATATTTAGTGATACTAAAGTTGGAACAGTAGCTGGCACAAATCCAGTGACTATAAATAATTTATTACCAGGTGTACCTTGTACGGCTACGGTTTTAGTGACTTCAAAAACATTAGATCCTGTAAGTAAAACTTACAAGTCATTTTCAAAAACATTTAAAATAGCAAGAAAATAAGTTATTGTTATAACCCCAATTGTAAAATCCCTTGTTAGTTATTTACTTGCAGGGGATTTTTTTGCAATAGATTCAATCGCATTTACTAATTTATCTAAATCTTGTATTCTAGTATACACATGGGGTGTTATACGAACGCAACTCACGTTGTCCCATACAATACCTACTGTATGTATTTTATAATTTGTATACAGTGCATTGTCTAATTCCCCCGGGGTCATACCATCTATGCTCACACCACATATACCGCAAGAAAATGCATCTTTTAAAGAAGTATTAATTTTTACTTTGGGTATCTCTTTCACTCTTGTTGCCCAATAATTTTTTAAGTAACGAATACGCTCTTCTTTTCTTTTGCTTCCAATCGCAGTATGAAAATTAATGGCTTCGCCAATACCTTGTTCAATGGGAAAGCTTCTGGTACCCAATGTTTCAAACTTACGAATATCGGTTCCTTTGGGATTGTCATTGCAAACGAGTGGCCAAATTTTTTCTATATTTTCTTTTTTAATCCAAAGCATCCCGCTACCAATAGGTGCAGATAAAAATTTATGTAATGAAGTGCCAAAATAATCACAACCTAATTCTGGAATTGTAAAGTCCATTAATCCAAAACTATGCGCGCCATCTACAATTGTTTCAATACCATGCTTTTTAGCCAATGCACATAATTTTTTTACAGGCATAATTTGTCCCACCCAATTCACCATATGGGTGATGTGAAATATTTTCGTTCTTGGTGTAATTGCATTTTCATATATACGCACCATCTCATCTTCGTTTTCGCTTGGGAATTTAAAATCCAGTTGCTTATAAACGATACCTTCTCTGGATGCTCTTTGTTTCCATGCGTTAATCATGTTTGGATAGTCAAACTTACTACCCACTACTTCATCACCTGCCTTTAAGTTTAATCCAAAGATGACGGTATTTAATGCCTCGGTTGCATTACGATTAATGGCAATTTCTTCAGGATCACATCCCGCTAATTGTGCAAGTTTATATCTTAGGGGTTCTCTTCCTTGATCAAGTATGCGCCACATGTAATAGGATGGACCTTCATTGCTCATTTTATTGAATCTTTCTACTGCCTCTTGCACAATCCTAGGGCTTGGACTTACGCCCCCATTATTTAAATTAATCATTGAGGGACTTACGGTATAACCTTGTTGAATGACACTCCAATAATCCTCGTCCATGGCTAACTCCTTTGGACTGAGCAATTTTTTTTGCAAATTGATATGTTCAAATTCAGCAGCATGCGCTTGGTTAAATAAACTATTTGCTGAAAATGCACCTGCCATTAAGCCTAGGTGTTGGATGAAGTTGCGTCTATTAGCCATATACTTGATTTGTATAGGGAAGTTAAAAAATAATTCGCGTTTTAGTGCATACAATAATTACTTGTCATCTAAAGTATGCTATTCCCAAAAATCCATTACTAAAATTTAGGTAAGCTATATCCATTTTGATACGCTTTCATAAAATATTCTTTATTGATGGCAGCATCTGTAAATACATTTTTATTCTCATCCCAGTTTACTTTTTTGCCTGAACGATAAGCGATATTACCCATTTGTGCAATGGTAGCAATATGTGCGCCATCTTCAATGGAGCAATGTAAACTTTCTGGTGTATTGTTTCTGATGGCATTGGTAAAATTTAACCAATGTAATTCTACGCCCTTGTCCTCGCTTTTATGCCTTGCGATAGCCACTTTATTTTTTGCTTGTCTTTCTTCAATCACTTCCCAGCCACCTCTGTCTAATATCAATGTTCCATTATTACCAATAAAAGCAATTCCGTGATCGCGACCATAAGAGCCATTGTCAATGCCCATCGCTGAATCCCATACCAAATTGAACTTATCAAATTCATATAAAGTAGTTAAAGTATCCGGTGTTTCTTCCGCTAATTCAGGATAAGCAAATTTGCCCCCTAAAGCACTGACACTTTTTGGATTACCTGCTTTCATACCTTGAATAGCATAATCTAATAGATGTACGCCCCAATCGGTCATCAAGCCACCTGCGTAATCCCAAAACCATCTAAAATGAAAATGGAATCGACTTGCATTAAATTCACGCGTGGGTGCTGGACCCAACCAAGTTTTGTAATCAATCCCTGCAGGCACCGCGCTATTCGCTACCACTGGTTGCGGACGCATCCAGCCCTGATAACACCAAACTTTGGTGGTACGTATATTACCCAGTTGTCCAGAATGAACCACATCCAATGCATCCTTAAAATGTTTTTGACTGCGTTGCCATTGTCCTACTTGTACAATACGATTGTACCTGTTTTTTGCAGCTACCATGGCATTGCATTCGCCGATAGAGTTACCTGCTGGCTTTTCAACATACACATGTTTTCCAGCGGAACAAGCATTGATCATTTGTAAGGCATGCCAATGATCGGGTGTACCTACAATTACAATATCAATATCTTTTCGGTCTAAAATTTTTCTGTAATCACTATAGGTATCAATTTTTTGAACGCCTGGTTGTTTGATTAAAAGTTCTGCTTTTCTTTTATTTAAAACATTTTCATCTACATCACATAAAGCAACCACTTCAAGGTTAGGTACAGAGAGTGCAGCCATGGTATTGGACCATCCCATACCATTCACACCAATAGTTGCAACACGTAAAGTATCGGTGTTGAAAATTTTACTATTGGCAAAAATATTGGAAGTCATTAAAGCTCCTGAAGCTAAGGCAGTGTTTCTTATAAAGATTCTTCGGCTGTTCATATGCAATTCGTTTTATAGTTTAAAATTAGTGCTATGTTAAATATAATTATTTTTTGGTTAAAATGCCTATCCCCATGAAAATTGATATTTAATGCCTTTTAGCTGTATTATTTGCCATAAAATATTTTTTATTAAAGTCTACTAAAATAGTAGACTTTAATAAATTTTACCTATATTTGTAGGGTCATGTGGCCGAGGGGTGAGGCAAGGGTCAGCAAAACCCTTAACGATGGTTCGATCCCATCTATGACAACTTGGTTCTGGTTTGAGCAAGCAATCGTTAAGTACGGGCGGTGTTTCTACACTGCCCTTTTTTATTTTTTTGAAAGTTTATATTTATACCTAAATATAAACGCTGCTATTAATAATAAGGCGCAGGCTTCTACCAGTAATTTTTCAGGATCAATAAAGTCAATCGGTCGATCTTTTAACAATGGATCCATTACTAATCCGTGAACAATAAATAATAGCCCAGTAACATAGGAGATGACATGAATATTACGCCAAGTAGTTGTGCCTAATTTGTTTTTGATTACTTTCTGTGTGGTAATAACTACGATGAGTATTGCGATAAAAGAGATAACCCCTAATAAAACAAATAGGGGTTGGTGCGGCGCAGTTAAAGGTTTCAATAAATGCGTAAAATTAAACTTTGAACTAGTGTCTAATGGTATAATGATGAAGTGTAAAAACACTATAAGTAATGCCACGTAGGCGGTATTGTTATGGAAATCAATAATTTTTAATGCTTTTATTTTATCAGGCAGTTTTTGCCAATAAGCATTTTTTTTATATGCCGTACTTAAAAGGATACCCATGACTATATTGAGTGTTAAAACTACCATCGCGATTAATCCAAGTACGCCTGAAATTTCAATTGTTTCCATAATTTTAATAAAATAATTAATGAATATTCATATAAAGATACCATTTCAATTGATTTGTTTGTATTCGCAGCATGAATGATTCAATATTTATAATATTTCGTTAAACCTTACCCAACAATCCAAAATTCTTAAGTAAATTGCTGCATATGCGTATAATTCGATGGGGCATGATTGGTTGTGGAAGCGTCACTGAAGTTAAAAGCGGTCCAGCATTTAACAAAGTGCCTAATTCTAAATTAATGGCGGTCATGAGACGTGATGCCGAAAAAGTAAAAGATTATGCACAACGACATCATGTTCCTTATTATTTTACCGATGTTGACGATTTAATTAATCACCCCGAAGTGGATGCGATATATATTGCAACACCCCCTAAATTTCATGCAGCTTATGCTGAAAAAGCAATGAAGCTAGGTAAGCCGGTGTATGTTGAAAAACCGATGGCATTGAATGTAGCAGAATGTGAAACAATGCAACAAGTTTCAAATAACACTGGTGTGAAATTAGTCGTGGCACATTATCGTCGCGCGCTTCCCTTATTTTTAAAAGTAAAAAGTTTATTGGCTGAAAATTATATTGGCGTTGTAAAACAAGTAAACATTCAAATGCTTAAGCAGCCAAGTCCCAATTGCGGTTCAACGGATAATTGGCGCGTATTTCCTGAACTTGCAGGCGGCGGCTTATTTTATGATTTGGCACCACATCAATTAGATTTGGTATTTTTTTATTTTGGAGATGCAATTCGCTATCAAGGCAAATCCGAAAATAAAGCGGGGCTGTATCCAGCTGAGGATAGTGTCAAAGGATCCATGCAACTCAATAATAATATTGTGTTTAATGGCGAATGGGATTTTACAGTGCCGGCTGAATTAGAGAAAGATGTTTTTGAAATTATAGGGGAAGATGGTAAAATTTCGTTTCCCGTATTTGGTAATGATATAACCATTGAAAAAAATGGGAAGGAATCAGTAATACATTTTGATCCCCCTATGCATAACCAACAAAATTTAATAGAGCAGGTGGTTGCCTATTTTTTAGGTAATGGCGTAAATCCTTGTTCTGCAATAGATGCGCTACAATCGATGAGAGTGATGGAAGCCTTTGTGTATGGTGCTAATAAATAGTTTATATTTATAATATTAAAATTACATTTGGGCATTATTTATAAAATTTCGAATCATGGTTAGATATTGTTTTGCAGTTGATTTAAAGGACGACCCTATTGCTATTGCTGCTTATGAGGAATACCATAAGTCTGTGTGGCCTGAAATTATTAAATCTATCAAAGATGCTGACATTTATGTGATGGATATTTATAGAGTATCCAATCGTTTATTTATGATTATGGAAGCAGGAGATGATTTTAGCTTTGAGAAAAAAGCTGCAATGGATGCCTCCAATGATATTGTGGTTCAATGGGAAAAATTATTGTGGGATTATCAACAAGCACTACCCAATGCAAATCCAGGTGAAAAATGGGTTTTGATGAATAAAATATTTTCATTGTAATTATTTATCCAATCAAGGAACTATTTTATGAAAACATTAATTAATTGGCTTTTATTTATAGGTGTAGTTACCGTTAATGCTTTGGCAAGTATTTTGCCTATTAATGGATATAATACAGGCCAAATTTCTGCCTTTTATCCAAATTATTTTGTGCCTGCTGGGTTTACATTTTCTATTTGGGGGCTGATTTATTTATTTTTATTATGCTATTCAATTACGCATACTTATTTTTCTTTTAAACAAAAAGAGTTCCCAGTCATTAAAAAATATCTAGATCAAATTACGCCATGGTATTGGGCTACTTCTGTTTTAAATATATCTTGGATTCTTGCTTGGCATTATTTACAAATATTTACAAGTGTCGTTGTCATGATTGCCTTTTTGATGGCATTAATTCAAATATTTATTTACACGAGAAGCCTTTCAAATGATATTAAGTTAATTCATCGCATTTTTATTATTGCCCCTTTCACTATTTATATTGGTTGGATCAGTGTAGCCACGGTTGCTAATATCTCTGCATTATTGGTTAATTTGCAATGGAACGGCTGGGGAATGGCTCCTGAAAATTGGGCTGTTATCATGATTGGCATTGCCATCGTGCTTGCTTTTTGTTTTTCATTCTTTTACGACTCTATTGCCGCGCCTTTAGTTATTGCCTGGGCACTATGGGGCATTATGAATGGGCAGGGAGGAAGAATTGAACTCATTCATATACTATGTTTAATAGGGATGTGCGTTATCCTCATGCTATCACTCCGACTACTTATTGTAAAATATATTTTAGTGCGGTAGCTTTTCTTGAAAAAAGCCATAGGTCCAAGTACCTAGTAATGCACTTGCAAAAATTACAAAGCCACTCATCAATCCAGCGCCTATCTGCGCAAAGATAGGTCCAGGACAAGCGCCAGTCATCGCCCAACCTAAGCCAAATAATAAGCTACCATAAATTTGCCCTTTGGTAAATGGTTTTGGAACAATGATAATTTTTTCGCCTTTGATGGTTTTGATATTATACTTTTTAATGATCGCAACAGAAATAATGCCAACAGTAACTGCAGTGCCAATAACCCCGTACATATGAAAGCTTTGGAATTTAAACATTTCTTGTATTCTAAACCAAGATATGATTTCTGCTTTAACAAAAACAATTCCAAACAGCATTCCAATGAAAGTATATTTCAGTAAAGAAAAACCAGCTTCTTTTTTTTCTGAATGATTAATACAAGCCGAGGTTTCGTCCAATTTATTATCATTCATTGGTTGGGTATGATTAGACATGGGCATTAATTATATTGTAAAATAAAAGGAAGGATAAAGTTGGTCATTATAAATCCACCCAACATAAAGCAGATAGTAGCCACTAACGATGGCCATTGTAAATTACTTAAGCCCATGATTGCGTGACCTGATGTACAACCATTTGCATATCTGGTTCCAAAGCCTACTAAAAAACCACCCACCACCATTAATACAAATCCGCGTATGGAGCTTAAACTGTTTAAACTAAAAAGTTCAGATGGCATTAGATTTTGAAAATCGGTTACGCCTAAATTAGTTAATGTTAATTTTAATTTTTCATTAATTACGATGGCATTCGGATTTGATAAATAATGAGTAGCAATAAATGCACCAATTATTATTCCAACCACAAAGAATAAGTTCCATATTTCATTTTTCCAGTTGTATTTGAAAAATTTAATATTTGCAGGAAAACATGCAGCACATATATGGCGCAAGTTGGAAGACAAGCCAAATGTTTTATTCCCAATAATTAATAATAGCGGAACAATTAAGCCAATAATTGCACCAGCAATATACCAAGGCCAGGGCGCTTTTAAACTATCTATCATGTAAAGTATATTTGTATTTTATAAGTCTACAAATATAGTAGAATAATACAGACTAAACAAGGGGTGATAAAATTTTAGTAATAAAATTATTCCGGTACTTATTTTGCAAAAAAGGAAGCTTCCCTATTTACCGAAAAAGAATTGTTCAATAAAAATAACACTGGCCATGACGAATACAAACCAGCCGAATCCTTTTTTTAGTTTTGCACCATCCATTTTTTTATTAAGATAGTTGCCGATGATGATGCCAAGTGTAGCCAATAAAACTATTACTATTAAAAAATTCCAGTCAATGGAGGTATGCGAAATATCGCCTACAAACCCAACAATGGATTTTATACTTATAATAAAAATAGACGAAGCAATGGCTTTTTTCATTGGCAGCTTACCTAAAATAACCAATGCGGGGATGATTAAAAATCCACCACCTGCACCTACAATACCTGTTAACATACCCTCGCCAAGTCCTACCAACATTAAAGCGACGCCATACACGGGCAAAACCCCTTCCACCTCTTTCTTGTTTTTGCCTAAAATCATGGATAATGCGGATACCAACATTAAACTTGCAAAAAACAACATGATAAAATTACTTTTACTTATTAAAGTATTGCCAAAATGAATGGTATCTGGAATACTTGGTAAGAAAAATTTACGAGCAAAAAATACACCAATGACTGAGGGTATCCCGAAAATGATGATCGTTTTAATATCGACCAATCTTTGTTTCATTCTTGAAATAATACCTGCAATACTACTCAATCCTACAATACATAAGGAGTAAGTGGTTGCTAAAATTGGATTTATATTAAACAGGTACACTAAAACAGGTACTGTTAAAATAGAACCCCCACTTCCAATAAGGCCTAAAGAAACCCCAATTAAAATAGATGCTAGATAGCCGACTACCTCCATGTTTGATTAGTTTTTTGCAAAAATCATAAAAAAGCATTACAAGATATGTACTATTAGTCACTTAGTAAATAATTAGTGTAAAATGGCCGATAAAAATTTTGTACTTAAAAGTGATTTTTGTCACGCTTTAAGCTAATTTTATTGTATATTTTTACAGTTGATTGTAAATATCAGATAATGAAAATAGAACAAATTTATACGGGTTGTTTGGCGCAAGGGGCTTATTACATCATGAGTGAAGGCGAAGTGGCAATTATTGACCCATTAAGAGAAGTTGATCCCTATATTCAAAAAGCCAATTTAGATAAGGCTAAAATAAAATATGTTTTAGAGACCCATTTCCATGCTGATTTTGTTTCTGGACATATTGATTTAGCAAAAAAAACAGGTGCTAAAATTGTTTATGGCCCTACTGCTACTCCCGCTTTTGAATTTCATTCTGCAAAAGATAATGAGGAAATTTTATTGGGTAAGGTTAAAATTAGGGTATTACATACACCAGGCCACACTATGGAAAGTACTTGCTATTTATTAATTGATGAAAATGGCAAGGAGGTTGCTTTATTTAGTGGTGATACTTTGTTTATAGGAGATGTAGGTCGTCCTGATTTGGCGCAAAAAATTAAAGAAGAACTGACGCAGGAAATTTTAGCTGGATATCTATATGATTCCCTCAGAAATAAAATTATGCCATTGGCAAATGATATTGTTATTTATCCGGCGCATGGGGCAGGTAGTGCTTGTGGTAAAAAAATGAGCAAAGAAACCCAGGATACTTTGGGTAATCAAAAACTGACCAATTATGCTTTAGCTGCTGACATGACCAAGCCAGAATTTGTAGCTGCCGTTTTGGATGGATTGGTAGCACCTCCTGGATATTTTCCATTGAATGTAATGATGAACATACAAGGGTATGATAGTATTGATCAGGTGCTAGCACGTGGACAACATGCTATGACTCCTGCTGCATTTGAAACTGCAGCCAATGAAACAAGTGCTTTAATTTTGGATACGAGAGATGCGCAAATATTTGCAAATGGCTTTATCCCCAATTCAATTAATATTGGAATTGACGGAAGTTTTGCTCCTTGGGTAGGCGCGATGATACCTGATATTAAACAAGAAATTTTATTAGTCGCAGAGCCAGGTCGAGAAACTGAAATTATCACCCGACTTGCGCGTGTAGGTTACGATTTCACGATTGGATTTTTAGCAGGTGGATTTGATGCATGGAAGCAATCCGGAAAAGAAATAGATCAAATAAAATCTATTTCAGCAGATGAATTAGCCACAATTCAAAAACAAGATACAGGCATTGCCATATTAGATGTTCGTAAAGCGTCAGAATATAAGAGCGAACATGTAAAAGGTACAATAAATGCGCCGCTTGACTTTATCAATGATAGTATGGCCGCAATTGAAAAAGATAAAACCTATTATGTTCATTGTGCTGGGGGTTATAGATCAATGATTTTTGTATCCATTTTAAAAGCAAGAGGCTTTGATCATTTAATTGACGTGAAGGGGGGATTCAAGGAAATTAAGGAGTCTGGCCAGTTTAAGCTTACAGAATATTCCATTCCCACCAGTTTATTATTATAAGGGTCGCCTGAGTTTAAGTCTTTAAATAATTAATAATTTCTTACATTCATGTAAATTATTAATTATGAAAAATACATCTCGTCTTATTTTCCTTTTAATTACGATGGTATTTTCTTTTCATTTATGCTATGCGCAAAATGAAATCAAGGAACACAATATTGTTATTCAATTAAATACGGCAGATACCAGTGCCTGGTCCTCTACCATAGGTAATATAAAAAATATTCAAAAAATTTGGCCGAATCATCTTCATATTGAAGTAGTGGTTCATGGAAAGGCGATTGATTTATTAGTGAAGGACAAAACCTACTTCGCCAATGACATTGCTAGTTTAACTAAGGAGGGTATTGTATTTTCAGCTTGTGAAAATACGATGCGTAAACATAAAATTGTGAAAGCGGATTTATTAATTGAAGCAAATACAGTTCCATCGGGCGTGGTTGAAGTAATTTTGAAGCAGGAGCAAGGATGGCGTTATTTAAAAGCGGGCGTTAACTAATTTAGATGGGTAAGAAATTTTTATACATCATCATTGGTTTTATCTTTGTATTTGGGGTACCTTTTATTTCCGATGCTATATTGATTGAACAAAGTGCCCAAATGGATATAAATAAAACGGACAGCAGTGCTTGGGTGGGTGCTTCGCAATATCAAATTCCCTTGGATACGAATCAAAATGGGCCACTCATCAGGTATGGTTATGAGTTGGTTGCACATACATCAAAATATTTAGGGCCTAAAGGAATAGTGCAACATTCCACCAACGGTATGAATTGCCAAAACTGTCATTTAGAAGCTGGTACCAAACCCTGGGGTTTGAATTATGGTTCTGTTTTTTCAACCTATCCGAAATTTAGAGAACGCTCTGGATCCATTGAAACTATTTATAAAAGAATCAATGATTGCATGGAGCGCAGTTTAAATGGGAAGGCATTAGATACGAATTCAAAAGAAATAAAAGCCATTTATGCATATATAAAATGGTTAGGGGAAGCCGTACCCAAAGGAAAAAAAGTAAGGGGCTCGGGGATTGAACTCATTCCGCAACTCAATGTAGCAGCAAACCCTAAAAATGGAGTTTATGTATACACCCAATACTGTCAAAAATGCCATGGCAACAATGGCGAGGGGGTAATGAATAAGGAAGGAAATATGTATGAATACCCGCCACTATGGGGTGCACATAGTTACAATGATGCTGCAGGTATCAATCAGCTCTCAAAATTAGCAGGGTTCATCAAAAACAATATGCCCAATCCAGTCAACTATCATAATCCCACTTTGACAACACAACAAGCTTGGGATGTAGCAGCTTATATAAGCTCCCATTCAAGACCTACTAAAGATAAATCAAAGGACTGGCCAGTGCTTGCAACCAAACCATTTGATTATCCCTTTGGTCCTTATGCAGATACTTTTTCAGTAACGCAACACAAATACGGGCCCTTTGAACCCATACAATTGGCAAAGTTGGCAAAAAAATAAAAGCCTCCCCGAATAATCGAGAAGGCTTTTACTAAATTTATTTTTACTTATTTTTTTCTTTCAATTTCCTTATTCAACTCTTCAATGTCTACGGACCTTTCTGTATTATCTCCTAATAAATTTTTTGAAAAGTAATCGGCTGTTTTCCAAAACCAATATTCACTCATATCACCAAAGCCATGTCGTTGTGTAGGTAAGATTAACATATCAAAGCGTTTATTCGCTTTAATCAAAGCATTCACTACACGAATGGTATTTGCAGGATGAACATTGTTGTCAATTTCACCATGAATCAATAATAGTTTTCCTTTTAAATTTTTTGCAATGTCTGGATTTTTGTCAATCATATAAGAGAAAGTAGTATCTCCTTTATCAGAAATATTTTCTTTCACCCCATTGTGTTTTTCGCTCCACCATCTATTATAAACACTATTGTCATGATTGCCAGCATTGCTTACTGCTACTTTAAAAATATCAGGATAAGCAAACATTGCTGCGGTACTCATAAAACCACCACCACTATGGCCGTGAATACCTACTTTGTCACGATCAATAAAAGTGAATCGGTCAGCCAATTGTTCAATTGCTGCTTTTTTATCTGCCAATCCATAATCTCTTAAATTGCCATAGCCATAATTGTGATACCACTTACTACGTGCGGGATGTCCACCTCTGTTTCCAATGGTCACCACTACAAATCCCAGCTGGGCCAAGCGATCAATACGATCCATTCCCTTGCTAAAACTTTTATTTACGGATTCAGTTTGAGGTCCAGGATACACATATTCAATGATTGGATACTTTTTAGTGCTATCAAAATCATAAGGCTTATACATGACACCAAAAATATCAGTAACGCCGTCATCCGCTTTAACTTTAAATGTTTCTGGAAATTTATACCCTGCTGAAAATAGGGAGGTTAAATCGGCCGTTTCCAAATCCATTAATTTTTTCCCGTCTGCTGAAAATAATGCTGAAGCCGGTGTTGAATTAACGCGAGAAAAATTATTAACGAAATAATTTTTCTTATCGTTCATGCTAAAATTATGGTCGTAATTACCAGGGTTCAATAATTGTAATCCTGTGCCATCAAAGTTGACTTTGTATAAATGCAAATAATAAGGATCCTCCTTGGCGTTGTTATTTACATTTTCGCGGCCGTTCGCTGAAAAGTAGACTACTCTTTTATCTTCATCAATGGATACAATATCTTCAATATGCCATGGACCTTGCGTGATTTGATTTTTTACCTTTCCCTCTTTGTCATGTAAATACAAATGCGCCCAACCATCACGTTCGCTCCATTCAATTATTTCCTCGCCGTTTTTAACTAAGCCTGGTTTTTTTATTTCAACATAAGTATTTAAACTTTCTTCAATTAATGTTTTTACGACACCGGTGTTAATATCGACAACACATTGATCAATTTTTTTTAAATCACGACTGGTGCGCGCTAAATAAAGCTGATCATTGGTACCTAACCATATATTTGGTCTGTGTTCATCGTCTCTTGCATTTACATTGGCTGTTTTATTCCAAACTGCAACATCTTGGTCCTTAAATAAGGATACATCTATTTCCTTATAACTAAATGCAGTCATATCAACAATCATCAAATGGTCCATGGGTGCTTCCTTTTCGCCTGGCATCCAATATTTATAGGTTTCTAGCGTAGGCCTTGGTTCAGCAATACTATTGATCACCCATAAATCTTTTACTTTGCGATTATCTACTTTAGTGATTGCGAGATGTTTGCTATTCTCACTCCATAAACCATAAACGGGCTTTCTTTTATTTTTATTTTTTTCTACATCGACATTGGTTTCTCCACCGCCACCATAAGCACTTTCGCTATGCCAGCTGTAATTTTGAATGCCATCTTTGGTAATAGCGTGTTCAACAATTGTACTATCCTCGTCATTCAAAATAGCCTTATTGAAATTTTCTTTGTCCATATAAAACAAATTATAATTTCTTCCAAACACCACTATTTTTTCATCGGGTGAAATGTTTGCCCAACTCGGTTTGCGTTTTGGTTTTTTAAATCCAACCAATTCATTGAGCTGCTCTGTAACAAGGTTGTATTCAAAATAAAATGTTTTTTTAATTTTTTCTGGTTTCGCATCTTTCTTAACAACTGCATCTTTGTTTACTTCAATGGTGCTTTTTACTTCAAACTGAATCCAATTTTCATCTTTAATGAATTTTAAAGAATCAATAGGCAAATGCTGCCCATCAAATGGATCCTTAATTATTTTAGTCAATTCGGCTGCAATTTTGTCTCTATTAAACATTGCCTTTTTTTCTCCTTTCACAGGGTCCACAATATTCCATTGTTTGCCTTCGCTGGTTTCGTAAGTATACCAAAACTTATTAGAAAGTTTTAGCCAATGCGGATCAATAGACAAGGAGAAAATCATTTTGTCTAATTTTTTAGGAGCGAACCTGGCTGCTAAAAAATAATTTGCCTTTTGCTGACTCATGGCCAAAAAGGGTAGAAAAAGAAGAATAATTAAAATGTGTTTACGCATAATATAAATTTGTGTAAGAAAATTAACAAATAAGTACTAATCTACCTACTTGCACCTCCCTTTTTTTATAAAAGGTAATGAACTACTGAAATATGTTTTAAATTAGACAAATTGTTTTTTATGAAATATAAGTTTCGTTATTATTTGACGATTATTTTAATTGTCAATGGCTTTATATTGAATGCGCAAGTAGCTAAGTTGGATGCAAAATCATCTTACCAAGATGCTACGCGAAATGAACGTATTGCAAAAACATTCCCGATCATAGATCAATTATATAAAGATTTCGCCTTAAAGAATCATTTTCCTGGTTATGCCTTTGGCATAGTGGTTGATGGGCAATTAGTGTATAAAGGAAATGGCGGCTATGCAAATTTGGAAGAAAAAATACCTGCATCTTCTGCTTCCATGTTCCGGATTGCTTCCATGTCAAAAAGTTTCACCGCTTTGGCTATTTTAAAATTAAGAGATGAAGGAAAGCTACAATTGGATGACGCGGTTGAAAAATATATACCCGCATTAAAAGGACAAAGGCTTACCAAAGATGCGCCAGTGATGACTATTCGACATTTAATGACACATAGTGCAGGTTTTCCTGAAGATAATCCTTGGGGGGATCGACAATTGGCAGATACAGAAGAAGAATTGAATACATTAATCAAAAAGCAATTGTCTTTATCAAATACTGCAGGATTGGAATATGAGTATAGTAATTTGGGATTTGCGATGCTGGGTTATATCATACATAAAGTATCTGGGTTGACTTATGACACCTATATTGTTAAAAATATTTTAGCGCCTTTGCAAATGCAGGGGACCAGTTTTGAATATACGGATGTCCCCAAAAATTTATTTGCGAATGGTTATCGTTATATCAATGAGCAATGGCGCAAGGAACAACCATTAAAAAATGGAATTTATGGTGCAATGGGCGGCATGATTACTTCCATTGATATGTTTAGTAAATATGTTGCATTGCACGAGGATGCCTGGCCTGCTAGAGATGATGTGGAAAGCTTTCCTATTAAAAGGAGTAGTGTCAGAGAGATGCACCAACCAGCACGTTTTATTGGATTAAATCCATCTACCATTTTCCCGAACGGCAAAAAAATGGCGACTACAAGTAGTTATAGCTATGGATTAAATTGGATGATCGATGCAGAAACTAAGAAGAGTATTGGCCATAGTGGTGGTTTGCCTGGATTTGGTTCAAATTGGCGTTTTTTACCTGATTATGGTATTGGTGTGATATTATTTGCAAATGTGACTTATGCGCCTACCTCAAAAATCAATCTTATTGTATTAGACACCTTGATTCAATTAGCACAATTAAAACCAAGACCCATCAAGGTTTCCAGTAT
>Ga0209298_10000825_pt1 | contig 20838 bp, 32 predicted proteins | sample S_140806_EF_Meta_FD_187325 | JGI IMG/M metagenome (GOLD analysis project Ga0209298, IMG submission 187325) | Freshwater microbial communities from Lake Simoncouche, Canada to study carbon cycling - S_140806_EF_MetaG (SPAdes) (version 2) | ecosystem: Environmental > Aquatic > Freshwater > Lake ...
GGCGCCAAGGCTCGGGCGGACTTTCAGCCAGCCTAATAGATTCCTTTTTTCTGCGCCAGAAATGGCCGAATTTCGAGGTTTTCGACCAAAATCGACTCACGGTAGCAGACAGCCATGAACCATTCCAAAAATACCCTTCCTGCTCGTTTTTTGATTATGAAACCAATTGAACACCTGTCCTGGCTCATTTTAGTCGCCATTGTCGGCGGTTCCGTCGCCATCGCAGTTTCCGAATTCTGGCGACTCGGCCAAATCCTTCAGGAGGCCGCACGATGAAACCGATCCGCATCAAAATCAATTTGTCGAAGCTCGACAAGACGGCTTTTTTCGAAAGCCGATCCGGCGACAAGTGGCTGAACTTGGTAGCCTGGCCGACAAGGGAAAGCCGTTACGGCGAAACGCACAGCCTCAAACAGAGCTACCCAGCCGGAGATGAACGCGCAAAAGGATCGCCGTTCGTTGGATCGCTGACCCTGCCAGACACCCAGCCATCTACCCGGCCAGTAAACCAGCCAATCCCGTTCGACCAACCGCCCGAAACCGATGACATCCCGTTCTGAAATGAGCTACCGAATCGAATCCAAATACAAGGGAGAATGGGTCAAGGTCACGTCCGCATCGGCTACCATGTATTTCGGAGTTGTTGGCAACCGGGACTACATCAAACTGCAAGGCGAGAAACGCCCGTTCTGGGAGTTTCTTGATGAGCAACCTTCCGGGTGGTTGACCTCCCTCACCTATCGGCGCAAAGACCTCCCTACGGGCAAGCCGATGATTTACGACTGCGGGGCGTGGTCCTACAAAGACGACGAGATTCCCCCGGTGAATTCGGAACAGGTTGCAGCGCTCTATGCTGCGCACGCACCTGCGGGTAGCATGGTAATTGCCCCCGACCACATGCTAATTGAGGGTTCCGATGTCGAGTATCGCCGCGCATGGAATGCCGACCAAGCCAAACTGTTCCTCGGTGATTGCCCGCCTGGTATGAATGCCATGGCTTGCGTCCACGGCATGAACCTCGACGAACGGGTCGAACACGCGAAATGGTTGGTCTCCATCGGCTACCGATACATTGCTATCGGAGGTCTCGCAGCCCGTGCAAGCCAGAAAAAACTCGTGGTCTCATGGGTCCGTGCGATTCGCGATGCGGTCCCTGACGTGTGGTTGCACGTCCTCGGCTTGTCCTCGCCGGACTTCATGAAGACGTGGAACGAGATCGGCATCCAGTCCGCTGACGGTAGCTCCCACTTTAAACAGGCTTTCACCGGGGGCGCATTCTTCACTCAGAACGGCGCAAAGTTGACGAAGCGTTCGGCGGCACGCACTCGGGATGGTGAAACGGTTCCCGAGGATATGGTCTCGTGCGACTGCAAGGCGTGCTCCGTCCTTCGCGGAGAAGGCGTGGACACTCGGTCCTATGGATCGAACGAGCACAACATGGGGCGAGCGGCCCACAATCTCAACATGCTCATGAGGGCGCAAAAGGAAGCGATGCACCGCAAGCTGGTTCTTGTGGCGTGTTGCGGACCGAAGCTCAAGGGCCGTCACCGAGCGGAGGACATCTATCAATCCGACCTTTTCCGCAAGTCGGCAGCATGGGCCAAACAGAATGGCGACGACTGGGCGATCCTGTCCGCACTTCATGGGGTCGTCAGTCCGTCAACGGTAATCGAAGGCTACGACGTGACGCTCAACGAGATGCCGGTGATTCACCGTAAGGCATGGGCCGAAACCGTGCGGACGCAACTTGCCGGGAGGATCGGCGACGAAATCGTCGTTCTTGCTGGCAACCGTTACTGCGAATGGATCACCGACGAGTTCAAGACCTACCGTCCGATGCAAGGTCTTGGGATCGGTCAGCAACTCCAATGGCTCACCCAAAACACCAACAGATACGACCATGAAAACGACAGTCTTCAAATGCTTCTCCTTTAGTGCGGCCCATCACCTCGACATTCCGGGGCATCCATGCAGCAAGACGCACGGACACAACTACACCCTGCGGATCGAAATCACCGGAGAACGAAAAGCGAACGGGTTTGTGATCGACTTCCACGACATCAGGTCGGTCGTCGCTCCGTTGGTCGAAATGTTGGATCATTCGCTTTTGAATGACCTGGTTCCCGACACGACGGCAGAAGGACTTTGCGAATGGTTCCTTGACAAACTCGACGGAATCCTTCCAGGTATCTCGCGGATTGAAGTCAGGGAGACAGACTCATGCGGAGCGTTTATCACCCTCTGAGTGTAATGCGCGAAAATTGCAGGTTAAGCCAATCCCGATTACAGAAACCTACATTAAATGAGTTGGCACTATTTGCAGGAGGGGGTTTTCGTCCGTTCCGCCGAGGGCAACGCCATGTTTCGGAGAACGTCCAGGATCAGACACGCGAACCCAAAACGAAGATATGACACCAGACCCCATAGAGCGTTGTCTGCATCCTAAAGAAAACCAAACCTAACTTTAATGAATCAGCCATACACTTACAAGGCTCAAATCGCCCGGGTCGTTGACGGAGATACCGTCATTGCCGATATCGACCTTGGCATGGATCTCTGGCGGAAAAACGTCCGGCTGCGGTTGGCCGGAATTAACGCGCCGGAATTGGAAACGCCACAGGGCGAAGCAGCTGCCATCGGACTTCGGGAGATGTTCGAGCAGGGCCGGGATCAGGTTTTGATCTCGACCCAAAAAGACCGCTCCGACAAATACGGCAGGCTGCTGGCAACCATTTATGTTTCCGGCGGAACTTCCGTCAATCAGCGGATGATCGATCTGGGCCATGCCGTGAAAATGTAACGGGCGAACCTTTTTCGGATCCGCCCGCCCGTCCATATTGGCTGCGATTAAATTAGCTCGTCGTCGCGTCACTGGACGCATCCGAGAATTTGTTTGCGCCCATCAGGTCCCGGCAAAGGGCCAGCATAGCCAGCCAGGCCTCCCGTTTGATTTGGATTTTTCCGCGCTCCCGAAGGCAGATGGTGGCGGTCGTCAACCCCAGCAATTTGGCAACCTCGAGCTGGCTTCCCAATAGTTTTCGAAGTAGCAAATAATGCTCCGCCGAAATTTCGCTCCATTCATGTAGGTCGATAGTCATGCTGAAACATTTGAGCGAGTTCCGCTTTTTGCAACAAAAAACCAAAAAATGCAATTTCTTGTTGCGCGCACGAAAAAATTACGTATTGTCCGAATCGTGACTACGAATCGCATCCTCAGGGTGCATTGATACAACCAACGATAAACTATGAAAAGCATTATTAACGGTGTGCGGTATAACACAGAAAACGCTACGCGAATTTGTGCCGGGTGGCATAGTCATCGCACTGATTTCTCCCACTGGGAGGCTACGGTTTATCGGACACCGAAATCGGGCAGGTTTTTCATTGCCGGACTCGGGGGTCCGCTCTCTCGGTTCGCCCGTTCGCTTGACGGGAACACGCGGACGGGAGGTGAGGCAATCATCCCCCTGTCCGAAGAGGAGGCTTTCCAGTTTGCGCAGCACCACGGCACGCAGGAAGAGGTGGAATCGTGTTTCAGCCATTTGATTGACGATTGACCGGCCTCGCGAGGGTGCATTAATGCCAAACGACAAATTATGAAAATTTTGCACACTTGGTTCGAAGAGGACGGCGGCGATGAATTGGGCTGGGCCGTATTTTCGAAAAAAAAATTAGCTGGTGAGGATTGGAGAATCCCGGCCGGATGGATAGTCTGCGAGACGGCTGACAATGAAAACGAAACCGAGGGGATCTGCCTAACCAGGAAAACCAAATGAAGCGGATACTCCAATCAACGCAGCAGAAAATCGTCAGGGACATCCTCAGGCGCGAAACCATCGCCTTGGTCAAGCGAAAACCCGGCCACACGACCGGAGATCTCGCCTACGGATGGTTCCAAGCCATCCGGCCATGGCGCAAGATCGGGCGGATAGAAGCCGCACTCAGACTGGGAGAAATCCTCCGGGAATTGGAGGTCGAATGCGTCGTGCGACGCGAGGATCGGAAATGGTATCCGATTTCATGAGCGAAGTTCCAAACGCAGTCTTCCCGACCGACAATCTGGCGGAGGTTCCAACCCTCCGCCTGGCTCTACAGGCCGATGCGATCGATCAACCATTTTTGCCGTGGGGCGGCGAGTCCAAACACTGGCGAATTTCGCGTCAATCGGCCTTTCGCGGCACCTGGCATTTCTACGTTGCGGACAAATATTTCAGTGCGCTAAAACGCGAGCCGGATCTGCCAATGAGGACATCGGCTCCGACGTTGGTCGAGCCGAATTTTTCGATAGGCGACTCCACGCCGCACTGGCTCGGGCTGCACGAAATTGGATGGAAGCGTTGGATTGCGCGTTACTGGCAGGCCCAGGGTCGCCGGATTTTGGTCGACCTTCATGTGCCAGCGAAATTCCAGATGACGAACCTCATCGGCGTTCCAGCCGGATGGAACGCGTATGCGACCCGAGCCGCCGAAACTCGGATCGCCGATCTCGAAAACGAGCATATGCTGGCGATGGCGCACGCCGAGGTCGATGATCCCTCGGAACTGGTTTTTGCCGTCTACGGAGGTGGAGATCGCGTTCGGGATTGGTGCCGCCGCCGCTCAGCGGAATGGATTCCGGCGACGGGACGGGGCCGCCCGTCATAAGTCCGGGAAGGTTAGTCCGGGGTCTGCAATTTGATTCCGCAACTTACGATAGACCCTTAGCTGGTCACTTAAGGTTGTCTGAATGTTATGCTGCCTGAGGAAATTGATGCTTTGTTTTGACAAAAAAGCGGCCTGAACTGTTTGATACCCAATTTCGCCCGCCAAAAAAACCAACCTTGCTTGTTTTGCGGCGATTTCCGGCTGATCGCCGCCATCAAGGGCGGCTCGAAACTCCTGGGAGGCGACAACCTTATCCTGATTTAGCGTGGTCAATTCCCTCAAGGCGTCCTCGACAAGACCTGCAAGTCGCGCGGCCTCGCCTAACACGGCGACGCTCGATCCCTCGGGGTTGACAGGCTCCCGACCGGGCAAACCTACGCCCGCAGTCTTGTTCGATCCCATGACTACCGACAGCCCGAGTCAACCAGCCGCGCCGCTTGATATTGAATGGCCGACGGACAACCCGCTTGAGCTTCCGACGCTCCGACTCGACCGCCAGGCCTTGGCTATCGTCGCGCCGATGGCCTGCTGGGGAACGGTCCGGAGGCGGGATCAAAACAACGTCAACTCGTGGCATTTTTACACCGACGATTACCGGTTCAGCCGACTCTGGAGTCATCCGCAGGATGTCGTCGCGACCGGAGCAAAAATTTGCGTCGAGCCCAATTTCTCGGCTCTCGACTCGATGCCGTTCCCAGTCGGATGGAACAACCTCTACCGAAAACGATGGGTGGCTCGATGGTGGCAGGATCAGGGAATAGATGTCATCGCCGATCTCTACGTCGGAGCGAAATACCAATCGCACAACTGGATGGGCATTCCGCAAGGTTGGCGTGCCTACGCAACCCGAGGGAGCGCGGAGGATCCCGAGGCGACCGTCTCTCTATTTTACCGAGCATCCGAGCATGCAGGAACGGATCAGATCCTATACTACGTCTACGGCGGCGGCATCACTCAAGCCCGCGTCCTCCGCGATGCCAAAATCCCGGTTGTGCTCTCCGACTACTACCGGGACCATGACGCAAGGGTTTGGCTCGCAACCAACGGAGCCGCCGATCCAGTTCCTCGGTTGACACTCCTCGCCGACTAGTATATGCCCGCACCCGTAATCGACTCGACGACGTCCGTCCTCGCCTGGCAACGAGGCCGATACTATGCTTTTCAGCCCGCTCTGGTCGGCACTTCATCTGCCGCCGATTCGTGGACGATCGCCAGCGGAAGCCTCCCGACCGGAGTTTCGATCGACGAGGGTTCCGGCCTCATTTCCGGCGTCGTTTCGACCGAGGCGCAAGGCTCGATTTGGGTGGCCCAGCTAGTCGCGACCAATGGCAGCGGGCCGTCATCTCCGGTCCGCCTGACGTTCGGCGTCGAATACCCTGAGGTGGAGATCGATGGCGCAATTCATTGCGTTTTCGATTTAGACTCCGGTGCCGTCGCGTTTCGCGGGTTGGATCAGGTTTCCGACGATGGCCTGGCTGTCGTTCATTGCAAAGCCAATGACCAATTCCCATTGTCGGTCCAATTCGTCCGGCGCGAGCAGATCGTCGAGCTTCCTATTGTCGAACTGTCCATCGCTGGCAAAATCAACGAGCCCGAGCCTGCTGTCGCATTGCAGGCGGCAGGCGACGACGTCATCCTACAGGTTGGATCCGGCGAGACTACCCGCTACATTATTTGGGTCGATTTGACCTCTGCTGCCCTTGATTCCGCTCTCTACGATTACGAGGATGACGACGGAACAAACGTTAGCCTGTTGGCGGAAATTCGGGCCGAATATACCGTCGACCTCGGTGAGGAATTAACCCGGACCGCCAACCGTTCATCTCTCAATTTCTGGCTGGTATTGCACCGCGACCTCGCATGACGACGATTCCCGCCAAGCTTCATTTTCCATATGCTCTCCGGGTTCTCCGGGCAGGCCATGCTGTGCGCCGGGTCGGCTGGACGGATCGGTGGTGGATCTGGCGGGGCGGGATCGTCATCCAGATTGAGGCAGGCGAACCAAACGCTCCGGTGCGATCGATCGATTACGATGCCGATGACCTGCTAAGCTGGGACTGGACGACCCTGCCAGTCGATTGCGAGCTGCTGACGAAGGAGCCGGACATGCAGGAACTGATGACGATCCGACCGTATGATGGCCTGCCCGACTCCGCCGATCCGCTCGGATTGGGCTGCAACCTTCCAACCATTGAATCAATTCGGAAATGATCAAGCCGCCGAAAATTTCCGGTCGCCGGGTCGCAGTTACGTTTTCGCGGCCTGCGTTTCCTCCCGGGCCTGCGATTCCCAAAGCGAGCTGGCCTTCGGTTGTTTGGACGCCGCGCCGGGATCGCGGACGTCCTTACGAGCCCCTGGTGCCTCCGCCGACTCCTCCGCCTCCGCCCGCTCCGCTCTCTGCGGTCATAACAATGACCCGAGCCTGCGTTGATGAACTGCCGATCACCTATCCGTATAGCGCAACGTTTTATCGAAGCGAGGAATCCGAACTCCCGCCGTTCGTTACGCTCAATGGAGGAATCGCGGGCGCGCCGTACATTTTACGGCTGTATTGGCACCGGTTCGTTGGCGACAACCTCACAGAAGAGATCATCTGGTCCGAAACAATTGTTCGGACAGGCGGGTCGCAGATTGTTAATTTCGCGGAGGAAGGCTCGGCCTTCACTCGGACATTCGACGGTCCTGTCGGGCAGACTTTTCTCAACGGATCAACGAGTGTAGCGCCGCTTTATTTTGAGGTATTCTCAAGCGCGGGCCGGGTCCTGACGCTATTCCCATTTGTGCCGCACGTTGAATGCGGAGTTGCGCCAAGCTCAACTCCGCCTCCAAGTTCGACTCCTCCTCCGAGTTCGACTCCTCCTCCGAGTTCGACTCCTCCTCCGAGTTCGACTCCTCCTCCATCCTCGACTCCTCCTCCATCCTCGAGTCCTCCTCCATCCTCGAGTCCTCCTCCATCCTCGAGTCCTCCTCCAATACCGTACGACTACAGTCTCTCCTACGAATTATATAGCGCCGCTTCCGCCTGCATGTTCGGGTCGGCATCGACGTACTACAGCCCGTTCTCTCCTCTGGTGGAGGGCGCATCGCTGTGGGCAAACATAGCGATGAGCCTCCCAGCGTCGGGGGGGTATTATTCAAACGGAGGACAATGGTATCAAGTGGCTGACGGCGGGACGATCATAATTCTCGGCAACTGCTCATGACCGAACTGGAAAAATATCAGGGTATCTACGGATCTGTCGACTTTTCTAGCTACGGCCATACATGCCACGGCGCGCGAGCAATTCCTATTATTGCTCGGTGGCAGCCGAAAACAGTCATTGACGTCGGCTGCGGTCATAATGAGTTTGCTCAACGACTCCGTCAGGCGCTTCCAGAAGCGAGCATCATTGGTTGCGACTTTGCCTGCCCCTCAGCGGATCTGATCTGCTGGGGACATGACATTCCGCAACCTGACAAAAATTTCGATGTTCTGACCGCGTTCGACGTTTTGGAGCATCTTCCTCCCGAGGACGTGGATAGGACGCTTTCCGAGTGGGCTCGGATCTCTAAAAGATTCTGCGTTTCGATCAGCTACGTCGATAGCATCAACCGCTACAAGGGCGAAACTCTGCATCCGACCGTTCGGCCAGAGGGATGGTGGATTGATCGATTGATGCGTGCCGGAGCGATGGAAATCAAAATCGAGGGACGTTATATCTATGGCCGCTGGATCCAGCCTTTGCGGGTCGCGAAAAACGCTAGGGTCATCCTTGTTGGCAACGGTCCTTCAATTTTGGCGCAAAAGCTCGGCGAACAGATCGACGAATTCGACGAAATCGTTCGGTTCAACGATTATCTAACAACCGGATTTGAAAAGCATGCTGGCAGCAAAACAACGCTCTGGTCATGTTTTGCCCCGATTTCCAAAAAAGCCCAACACCCTAGAATTCTGCTCCCGCACGAACAGACCAACGCCGACTCGAGCGCGAAGGAAGTCTACAAGGTGCCGGCGAGGCACTACAATGAACTCCGCCGGATAATTCAGGAACGGGCGTTGGTCAGATCGGGATATCGGCGAGACAGCACCGGCTTGCTTCCAAGTTCCGGCCTACTGGCAGCCACATACCTGCTGAATGTAGTTGGCGTGGATCAATTGAGTTTGATCGGATTTGACCACTTCGCCAAGGATCGCTCAAGCCAACATCATTATTGGCTCCCAGGCGCGTTCGGAACGCCAAGAGAACATGACGGAGATGTTGAGGGGGATATTTTCGACGAGTTGCGAAAAGCGGGCAGAATTTTCAACATCGGCACGGTGTAGCTCTCGTCGCGCTACCCGGTTGTGCGCCCTGACAGAGAAAAAACATGCCACCTATCCATAAAAGCGACCAATTAGGCAGTCAGCTAGGCATTCGGACAGACGCGCATCCGTTGACTCGTCCCAACACAATCAACCCCCTGCAACGCGCAAGAACGCCCGTAAAAACCGCTTGATGGTGGGATCTTCGTTGCGCAACGAAGATCCCACCACCAGACCAGTGAAAAAACGAACACCAGAGTTGGCGAGAGCGGTCCTAGAGCAGGACCTCGACGAGCTGCAGCGTCGGGTGGCGGATGGAAGGCGCCTGACCAAGGCCGAGCGAGAGATGTTGCGCCAACTGGCTGATGATGAGGCTGATGAGCCGACCGCTCCCGCTGATCCAGTGCCGGTCGGGTTCGCCAAAAATTACGTTGAGCTGGCCGCCGTGCTGGGCGTGCATCGGAGAACGCTGCAGGCATGGCGGAAACTCATAGGATGCCCGGCGCCTCGACCGGATGGGAGGCTGCTTATCTCCGAATGGCAGGAATTCATGGCCAACAAGGACCAGGCGCAGCAATCACAGCCGCAGGACTCCGAGGAGCTGAAGGCGCGGAAGCTTCTGGCCGAGGTCGAGGAACGGGAGCTGAAGGTAGCCATTCGCCGCGGCGAATACGTCCAGATCGACGAAGTGGCGCGAGAATGGACAACCCGGGCCGGAAGGGCCGTAAATCTTTTGCGAAACAAATTTGAGTCCGAGCTTCCGCCGATTCTGGCGGGCATGCAAGCCGCCGAGATCCAGGCCGAGGCCCGGAAGGCGATTGATGAGGTCCTAACTATTCTCCATGAACCCGAGGCTTCAACAGATCTGGCGTGAGGCCTGGCGTCCGCCCGACCGAAGGCCACCGTGGGCATGGGCGGAGGACAACATTCGCGGGATCCCGTATTCGCCGATTCCGGGACGATTCCGCTCGGACAATTCGCCTTGGCTCAAAGATCCACTCGAAGCTCTCGTCGATCCAACGGTTAGGGTCATAACATTGTTAGCGTCGGTCCAGTCCAGCAAAACAACCGTCGCCGAGGTCGGGCTCTGCTACATCATCGCGAACCTTCCCGGTCCCACGCTCTGGCTGGATCAGACGGATGAGGATGCACGCGACCAGGCGGAGAGCCGGATGGGGCTCCTATTCGGGGAATGTCAGGCGGTGACCTCGCTTTTCCCGCCGAATCGGCATCTGAACAAAACCGCGATCAAGCAATTTACCAACGGAATGACGTTGTGGGTGCTGGGAGCGCACAATAAAACTAACCTTCAGCGGAGATCGATTCGATGGCTGATCGGCGACGAATGTTGGAGGTGGCCGACTGGCCATATGGCCGAGGCCGAGGCCCGGGTTACGGCATTCGGATGGTTAGGCAAATGCCTGTTCATGAGCCAGGGAGGTCACGCCGACGACGACATGACCAAACGGCATCAAATGACCGACCAGCGGGAATGGACGTTCGCCTGCCCGGAATGCGAATCCCGTCAGCCATACCAGTGGGAACAAATCAAATGGTCGGCAGACGCCAGAACCGAACAAGGCTGGGATTATGCAGCAGTGAGAGCCTCGACGGTTATGCTTTGCGCGACCTGCCAGGCCGAGTTCCTGGATGATGACCGAACCAGAAAACGGCTCAACCAGGCGGGTTGTTACGTCCGTCAAAACCCGACCGCCTCGCCCGAAAACGTAGGCTTCCATTGGAACGCCTTGTGCGCCATGAGTTGGGGAAGGCTGGCGGAGCTTTACCTGCGAGCCAAGCAGAGCGCAAAACTGGGTGATATCGAGCCTCTCAAAATTTTCTACCAGAAAAGGTTAGGACAACCGTGGGCCGAGGCGTATGAGGATTACTCGGTAGATCTAACGCCCTCTGACTACCAGCTCGGCGAAGACTGGGAAAAAGAGGCGTCTTTGGACAAATCCGGCCACGTCTTGCCTGCACCCTATGAACAATCGATGGCCAGCGCGAAATTGCGCATCATCACCGTAGACTGCCAAATGGATCACGTTTTCGTCGTCGCTAGAAGTTGGGCCGCCGACGGGTCCTCGCGCCTCCTCTGGCATGAAAAACTCATCAGTTTCGATGATGTTTCCAGCTTGGCCCAACGGCTGGAGGTTCATCCCTCGCTTGTTTTCGTTGATGCGGGCTACGCAACCTACGACGTTTACCGAGGGTGCGCCGCCAGACGATGGACCGCGCTGATGGGCGACGCCCGAGCGACCTATCAACATCGTCTGCCGAACGGTCGCAAGGTCTGGCGATTTTACAGCCCGAAACGGAAGGTGGCGTTAACTCCGACTGTCGCTTGTTCGGTCTTCTATTGGTCTAACCTGAACGTCAAAGACGTGTTGGCTAGGCTTCGATCTGGATCCGGCGGGCCGACTTGGGAAGTTGCGGGCGACGCATCGCCGGACTACCTCCAGCAATTGGAGAGCGAGCGCCGAGTCAAAAAAGCGGACAAATACATTTGGGAGAGAATCGGAAAAAGAGCGAACCATTATTTCGACTGCGAGGCAATGCAGGTGACGGCAGCACTAATGCTAAAATTGCTTGGCGGCGATCGCGAAACGGGAGAAGAATAGAGTTTATTGGAAAACCCTTACATTGCTAAACTTGGCATAGATGGCAAAAGGCGGACAGAGGAAAAAAGGCTTTGGGGCGGGAGGCGTTCGACCCGAACGGTCGACGAAAAAGGACGTCATCCTTTACGGATCGGAGTCTATCGACGCGATTCCTGACCCGTCCCTAAGAAAAGAGGTTCAATCTGCCATCAGTCGTTATGTTTCAATTTTCGGCTCGCTCCCTGAGCGGCAAATTAAAATCGCCGACTTTACAGTCGCCCTCGCTCCTGGCCCGATGCAAAATACCCTCGCTTTGCAGTTCCAGGGCGGCAAACGAAGCCTCAATATTCGCGGTATTTTCCTGAACAAAGCCGTCTGGAGAAACAACAAAGAAACGACTCGAATCATCAAAGAGCTGATGGATGATGGTATATTGAGCAAAACGCCTAGGCCGGTTCGGCATGCGATCGTTCATGAATTGGCCCACGCTCGTTGGCAGGAATTTAATTCCTCGCGGAAAGCTCGCGGGGCCAGGCCGGAGATGACAAAAATCTTTCGGCAGTTCAAGCGCGAGCGCAGGCAAGGGTGGGGTTCGTTGGCTCGTCAGGACGTTGGCGAATTCTTCGCGGAGGCGATGGCGAAGCACGCATCTGGTGCTCCTGATAGGTACACAAAAAAAGTTATGCGTATCGTGGAAAAACACAACCTATGAAGATCGAGAAACAGAAACTGGCCGACCTTCAGGTCTTCCTGCCGGAAGCCACGGAGGAGCTGATCCGGATGGGCGAAAAGCTCCTCCCTCGTCCCCAAGACGGTATTTTGGCAATGCCTATATTTCGCAACGGCGAGGGGAAAGCCGTTAGGGCTTACATCGAATATCGAGATCTTTTGATTCGGGTAAAAATGAAGAAAGCAAAAGCCGAGGGCAGGACCCTTCGCATTTCCGAAATTGAGATCCGTTGACAAAACAAAAAAACTGCCATGGCCGACCGTCCCGCTCCTCGAAAACGCCAACCACAACAAAACGCCAAATCGGCGCCTGCATCTGCGCCGAAGCCTGCGCCCGCTTCGTCAACTGCCCCGGCTCCTGCTCCAAGGCCTGCTCCTGCCCCTGAACCTGCACTCAAGCCTGCGCCGGTCGAGCCGCCGAAAGGCAATCTGATTGCGAAAATCAAGGAGGCCCTCATCGCAAAAACCGCCGAAAAACTCGGACAACAATTCCTTCAGGGTAAAATGACTTACATCGGCCTGATCATGACTGCGTTGGGGGCATTCGCCCAAACAACCGGCATTCCGCTTCCGCTCGCAGATATTCAGGCATTGGTCGATTTCGTTCAAATCAACTGGCCGACGGTCCTCGAATTTGTCGGACTAGTCACCGCTCTCTATGGTCGTTTCAGGATCCCGGGCCGATGATGTCTCTGGACCTTCACAAATCGATGAGCGACGGGCTGGCATTGTCAGCTGGGAGCATGTTTGCCCTCGCGGCGTCGGAAGCCGACAACCTGCTTAAAGTCTTCGTGGGATTGCTGACCTGCGTTTTTTTAGGACTAGGTATTTACCTGCGAATTCAAGAGATCAAGGAAGGAAAAAAAAAGCCGACGAGGAGGAAAAATCATGGCTAAGGGGTTGTTCGTTGTCGGATTCACCGCCGAGGAAGTCGAAGCTATTCTGGCGAAAGCCAAGGAAATGCTGACCGAGGGAAAAACCCTGATGTCCTGGGGCGAAGGCGGCTCCTCGGCCTCGAAGCAGTTCGCGATGCCGGTTGTCGATGTCCTAGCCGAATGCGCCTACGCTCTCCCTATATTGGACCCTGAGACCTACGCGAAAAAGCGGCGGGTTGGTGTGACACGGATCATCTCAATCGAAAAATAGTGGCGAACCCGATCCTCAACGCGATTCAATCCCTGTTCCCCGGCCTCGATTTTCGCGGATGGACATCGAGCTATGACAACGCCCAGCAGTCAATCCGCCGAGGGTCAATTCCGGGCGCTCCGATTCGAGATGCCAGGCGGGACCTGACGCCCTCAACGCGCAAGGAGTTGGTTAGGCGGGCAAGGTATCTGGCTCGCAACTCTGGGTTCGTCCGCGAGCTGGTCGCGAACATGGCGACGTACTCAATCGGCGACGGCATCCGGGCCCAGGCTCAGTCGACAGATGCCGACTGGAATACTCGGGCCGAACGCTATTTTCGGGATTGGTCCTCTAGGTGCGAAGTGACCGGGCGATTTTCCTGGGAGGAAGTGCAGCACCTTGTTTGTCGGGCGATCGACGTCGATGGCGAAATTTTCGTGCTCAAAACTCGCGACCGATACGGACTTCCATCGCTTCAGCTGGTCGAGACGCACCGGGTTGGAGGCGAGGAATACGGAACTGATGCAATCGACGGAATCATCATGGATCGGTTCGGCGCTCCGGCTGCCTACCGGGTCGTGGAGGATGTTGGTTACCGGGACGTTCCGGCAAATTCGCTCTGTCACATTTACGAGCCCGAGGCCGCATCAGCGATTCGGTGCGCTCCGGTGATCCAGCATTCGATCAACCATGTCGTTGATGAGATGGAGTTGCTGGCGTTAGAGAAACACGCGGTTAAAGACAATTGCGACATAACCAGGATCTTGAAAGCCGATACGGCTCTTGATGAGGGAACTGATTTTGCGTTCGTCGATTCATCCGAGCAGATTTCAAGTTCAAATCCAGCCAGCCTGCAACAGATCACAGGCGGAAAGGTTGTGGCGTTGAAGCCGCACGAAAGTCTCGAATCCTTCCAGCCATCCAGGCCCTCGCCGACCTTCACCGGGTTCCTTGAACACCTTCGCCGCGACACTGCTCTGGGGGTTCTTCCCTATGAATTCGCTGCCGATCCGTCGAAGGTCGGAGGCGCATCAACTAGGCTGGTCATCGCCAAGGCGGATCGCCGCTTCCAGCAACGCCAAAACGCAATCATCAATCGCCTAATCAAACCAGTATGGTTCTACGTCATCGGCGATGCGATCCAATCCGGCCAATTGCCTGCAACCGCAGATTGGTGGCGCATCAGCGCGGTGACACCTCGGCGGGTAACTGCCGATGCGGGCAGGGAGGCGCAGGCCAACCGGGAAGACGTTATCGTTGGCCTCAAAACCCTCTCCGACCATTACGAGGAGCTAGGCGCAGACTTTTCGGAGGAGCTTCGGCGGAGGGCTCGCGACATGAGGCTTGTTCTTGACGTCGCTGCCGAGTTCGGAGTTCCGGCGGGCCTACTCTGGCAACCAGCATCTCCGCCGCCCGCGCCTGCATTGCCGATTCCGGGTTGACAGGCCTGCGGGTCGATGCTCGACCTGCTGCTTGCTCATGATTCCTGGCTCATTGCGCCAGACGCCCTCGATCATCTCGCGTCCCGGGCTGAGGCCTACGGTCGCGGTCTCATCAAGGAGCAACCGACTTCGCAGATCCCGCTGACCGAAGTTCGGGAAGGCATCGCCGAGATCGCGATCCATGGAACCATGGCCAGGAGGCCAAACGATTTGACCCGCTGGCTCACTGAGGCAACGGACACCGAGCAGGTCCTCGAGGCAGTTCGGCTGGCGGCTGCTGACGATTCCATCGAATCGATCCTGCTCGATATTGATTCTCCCGGAGGATCCGTCGCCGGAGTTCCTGAGTTGGCGGAGGCTGTCGCGGAGGCCTCGAAGAAAAAACCGATCTACGCTTGGACGGGTGGCCGGATGGCGAGCGCAGCGTATTGGGTCGCGTCCCAGGCCGATGGTATTTTCGCATCGCCGTCTGCCCGGGTCGGATCGATCGGAGTTGTCGTTCCATTTCTGGATCGATCGAGGGCGATGGAAAGAGATGGCCTCAAAATGGAAGTTTTCGCCTCGGGCAAATACAAGGCCGCCGGAATGCCAGGCGTTTCCCTGACCGACGAGCAGCGGGCATCGATCCAAGCCGACGTTGAGGAGCTTTTCGGCGACTTCAAAAGCGCGGTCTTGGCGAAAGGTCGGAAAATTAGCGAGGAGAGCATGCAAGGCCAGATGTTTTCGGCTCGCCAGGCATCCGCTCGAAATTTGAGCCGAGTCGAAAAAAACAAGGAAGCGGTCAGGCGCAATCTCAAAGCCATGACCGGCGCCGCGATGGCTATGGCAGTTGACAAAACAAAGGTCGGAAAATACCGCACGATGGACAGCACCGAAGAAACTCTACAGGCCGCAATCGAACGGCTCCAACAGCTGGAAGCAAGCCAGTCGGCCCTTGTTGATTTCCAAGCATCGCTCGACACCGCCCGGACCTCCTACGAAGAGCGGATCGGCAAACTGGCCGAAGATGTTGCCGCCCTGACCGAACTTGCCGAGCAGCTCGCGATCGAAAATGAGCAGCTCAAGACCAAGGCCGAGGAAGTCGATGCTCGCATCGCAGCCCGCGCCGCCCAGATCGCTGCTGACTCCGGTGCCGCTCCTCTCACGGTTTCTCCAGTCGGAGACGACCAGCCTCAGAAGGCTCTGAGCGCCGCCGAAGTCTGGAACCGCCAATTTGCCAAACGCTAACTCTTTTCCCTGACAAACTACAATGTCCTTTCCCACTCTGCTTGACCTCGCCCGGACTGACGCCGGGATCCTCTATCCGATCATCGAAGATTCGCTCAAGTCCGCACCGGAAATGAGCATCTTCCCAGCCGCGACCATCAACGGCTCGACGATGGAACTAACCGTGCGAACCGGCCTGCCGAGTGTCGCATTCCGCGATGCCAACGAAGGCGTCGCCCGGAGCAAATCGACCTACGACACGAAAATTTTCCAGACCCACATCCTGGACCACCAAATCGCGGTGGACAAGCAAGTTCTGGCCGGAGCGAAGGATCCGGGTCGCTGGTTGAGCAATCACGCCACCGGTGCGGTTGAGGCTGCGATGCGCTATATTGGCTCCCAGATCTATTATGGCACTGGGAACGACGCCAAGGGTTTCCCGGGCCTGCTTGCTCAATATTCTGCTGACTCGGCTCACGAGGTCGATGCTACCGGTTCGAGTAACAAAACCTCCGTCTGGATGGTTCGCCTTGGAGTCGAAACGCTTGAGATCCTGTTCGGCAACGACCAGACTTTGCGTCTCAATGATCAATGGGAGCAGGAAACGGTTACCGACGGGAGCGGCAACCCCTACCAGGCCTGGACCAACTGGCTGACTGGCCGGGTCGGTCTTCGTTTGGCCAACCGCCATGCTGCGGTTCGGATTAAAAACATCGAATCGACGACCAAAAAACTGACCGATGCGCTGCTCTACAGTGCCTATGAAAAGTTCACCGAGTTCGGATTCGAGCCGACCCACATTTTTATGAACGGTCGTTCTCGCGAACAGCTTCGCAGTGGCCGCACCGCCACGAACCCGGCGGGCCTTCCGGCTCCTCTCCCAACCGAATGGGAAGGCATCCCGATCATCCGAACCGCCTCGATCACCTCCAGCGAATCCTAACTCTTCTCCACCATGACTCGCAATCTTCAAGACGCTCTTCTCATCAAATCTTCTGCGCTGCCCGCCGCAAATGCAAACAACGCAACGGCCTCCATCGACCTGACGGCGACAACCCAGGACGAAACGTATTTCGAGGTCAGCCTCTCGGTTCCGGCGACGCCTAATCTGGCCGATACCAAAAAAATCACGTTCACGTTCGAGGATTCGGCTGACAACAGCTCGTTCGCCGCCATCGCTCCGCTCGCAACGCTGGTCGTAACCGGAACTGCCACCGGTGGCGCGGCAGCCGAAACCATTGTGCGCCTTCCGGGAGTGACCCGCCGCTATATTCGGGCCAAGGCCGCCGTTGAAAACGCGGGCGGAACGAATACGGCTGTCTCCTACACGTTGGCGTTGATTTTTTGATTCGTTTTGGTCCGTAGTACGCATAATTGGGCGGGCCAGGCTTCTACCCTGGTCCGCCCTTCGCTATATGAGCCGGTATTCCGAAATCGAGGCCGACATGGCCGAAATCCTGGCTGACGTAGGGGTCCAGATCCAATGGGATGGCGATGACTACGACGCGATCCTGACAGAACCGCGAGTGGATCTCGACCTAACGACTGGCGGGTTTTCGGCTGAAGCGGATTACTCGGTGAAGGTTCGGAAAACGGATCTGCCGGAGGGCGCATTTCCGCAGGCGAAAGACCAAATTACAATTGCCGGAGCGGTCTACGTTGTGCGCGGAGTAACTGACTCTCCGCCCTCTCCGATGCTGGTTTTGCATGTCGCCAGAAAATGAACTCGCAGGTCGAATCGGCATTCGCAACGTGGATCGGCGGCCTGGTCAATTCGGCTCCAATCTATACCGGCAGTTCTGCGGCGGAGATGGATGTGACCGATTTGGCGATTGTCGTAACAGTCCCGCAAATCGAATTTGTCCTCTATCAGCTTCATAGAGCAACGGTTGAAATTCTCATCGGAGGCCCTGCCTTTCACGCTTCGTTAAGCGCCTACAGAAACGTCGCAGCGGAAGTGATGGAGCCGATCCGGTCGCAGAATTTCGGAACTCTGCTCACCGCCCTTGCGCCAGTAGCAGCTTTTCGCGGAATCGCCATCCAGGATTCATCTGAGAGCCAGACCGATGATTCGTGGACGCACACGATTCGGCTGATCTGCGGACTCGAAACGGACGTTGAGGCGGCGCCATGGCCGGAGCCTGCGACCGATGACTATTTCGATGCCGCCGCGAACCTATCGGGCGGGCGGTTTGTATACCTGTCAGGATCCAGCGCATCCTACGCCAACGCAGGTTCCAGCCTGCCTGCAATGGGTTACATTAAGCAGGCGGTTGTCTCAGGCGACAGCGTGCGGGTCTATCGTCAAGGCCGCCTCGACGGGCTGGCCGGATTGACGGCAGATCGGGACTATTACCTCGGCGCAAACGGTCAGCCGACGCTCAACCCTAGCACTGCGTCAGGCATCATTCAGTTCCTCGGTCGGTCGATTTCGACCGATGTCATTCTAGTCGAAATTGACAGTCCTATTTCAGCAACCTAATATAATCAAATGCCTCTGGAAAAATATCAGACCTGGGATGGGGGTCAAAAACTCAAATCGTTCCTCCAGACCTCAGCCGGAGCAGCCGATGCTGGGAAACCTGTTGCCCTTAACAATTCCGGCGAAATCGATTCGTCCATGCTCCCGAATCAGCTGGCGGACACAACTACCCTGCCAGCAAGCGAGAACCTAGCAGCTGGCGACCTCGTAAATATTTGGGCTGATTCTGGCACTCTCAAGGTCCGAAAAGCTGACGCAACCTCCTCGTCAAAACGGGCCGACGGTTACGTGTTGGCCGGAGTTACCAGTCCAGCGAATGCTATGGTTTTCCATGATGGCGCGATTACCGGGCTAACGTCTCTAACTGTCGGAGGACGCTACTACCTCTCCGCGACCGCTGGCGGACTGACTATCGAGGCATCGGTTCCAACGACGACCGGAAACTTGATTCAGTTCGTTGGTCAGGCAGTGTCGGCCACCAAACTGCTCTACCAGCCTGACACGAACCCGCCGGTCATCGCCTAATGCCCGACCTCGCTCAAGTTTGGACTGGAAGCCAGTGGCAGCTAAAAGGTTTCGCTGCCACTGGCCACTCCCACAATTTTTCCGATCTTAGGATCAATATCGTGGTCAGCGGCAGCGGCAATGACATCCGCGTCGGAACTTATCTGCCTAATGCCTCCAACGCCATTTGGACAAAAACTTATGCTGGCGGGTATAACGAAATCGTGCGGTTGGGTCAGCAATGGCATTTGGTCGAATACCCGAACAACGGCGATCCCGTCCAGACCGCTGGAAACACTGGCCTAACGCCTTGGCAGAATCAGACTAATTTCAACGCCGCCGGACTGACATTGGCGCCACAGGTCAACGGGATCGAGGCATTGTTTAAACTCGATGAGTTGGCTTTTCCCGGCGACAACACAAGCCTAAACGCAACGACCTCGGCGCACGGGCTGCTCCCAAAATTGAGCGGCCAGACAACAAGTTTTCTGTGCGGTGACGGTTCGTGGGCCTCTGTTAGCTTCACAGACGTTAGGCTCTATACAGCCGACGGCACCTGGACAAATCCATCGCCTAGCGTCGCCAAGCGCGTTTTCGTCCGGTTAGTTGGTGGCGGAGGTGGCGGCGGAGCAGGTAGGCGAGGCGCTGCCGGATCGGCTCGGGTTGGAGGCGGTGGCGGCGGAGCTGGCTGCGTTGCCGAGGGATGGCTGTTGACGACTAACCTAGGATCGACTGTTAGCGTGACCGTCGGAGCCGGAGGAACTGGAGGCTCTGCTCAAACGGCTGACAGCAGTTCTGGTGCGAATGGGGTCGATGGAGGGTTTTCGCTATTTTCTGATTTTCGGGCAAGTGGCGGAAGTTTTGGCTCGGGCGGAGGATCCGGGACCGGTGGCGGCGGCGGCGCGGGGGTTAGCCTCGGAAACAATATTGGCCTGACCAACCTGAACGGATCTGGCGGAGCTGCGGCTTCGGCCACGGGCGGAGTAGGCGGGACCGTTACGGCAGCCGGTCCGTCGATTCCGACGGGAGGCGGTGCGGGCGGCGGCATAACCAGTGGCAACGCGAATAGCGCAGGATCTGCTGGCGGAATAATCGGCAACGCGACCCTCGGACAGCTCTCAGGCGGCGCGGCTGGCACAAACGGCAATGCTGGGAAAGGGGCCGGAACCGGAGGCGGCGGGGGCAACGGCGGCGGCGCAAATAATGGAGGCAACGGCGGAGGGTTTGGCGCGGGCGGAGGAGGAGGAGGCGCGTCGTTAAACGGGACCAATTCCGGTAAAGGGGGCGACGGCGCTCCGGGCTACGTGCTGGTGATTGCCTATCTATGAGACGAATTGCACACATCGCCTACGGGCAAATCGTTAGCGTTAGCCTAGCAAATGACGACTGGACGCCGCCCGAAAACGGCACCCAGATGCTGGAAGAGGATGCCGTTGCAGCGGGCATTCCGCGGTGGGTTCGCCCGATCGTTTTCGGGCCTGCACCTAGCTGGCAGGTCAAAGTGTGGCTGATCCGTCAGGGTCTTTCCTCGGCTGATATTGAGGCGACAATTCGGCAAGCAATCGCTGCCGGACCAGAGCAGGATGAGGCCATTCTCCGCTGGCAGCACGCCCCTGAATTTCCATTCGATCATCCATTGGTTGGCCTCGTCGCGGACGCTCTCGACCTCGACGTTGCTGCGGCCTGGCCTCAGATCCTCGCGATCTGAGCGTTGACAACCCTCCTCAACAAATGGCAGCCCACCTCGGCATTGACACAAATTTCGGCCTGACGACGCCATCCGGCGGATACGTTCAGGAGGCATCCAGAGAGGACTCAATCGAG
>Ga0209298_10000826_pt1 | contig 20823 bp, 17 predicted proteins | sample S_140806_EF_Meta_FD_187325 | JGI IMG/M metagenome (GOLD analysis project Ga0209298, IMG submission 187325) | Freshwater microbial communities from Lake Simoncouche, Canada to study carbon cycling - S_140806_EF_MetaG (SPAdes) (version 2) | ecosystem: Environmental > Aquatic > Freshwater > Lake ...
CTTCCTCTTTTTGATTTTATTTTGTATTTCCTTGTTTATACCTCCAGCATTTTCATATTATTTCAAACAGGATTTCAAACTTACATACCTGATTTTTATGATTCCGTTGGTCTTACTGCCTGGCATTTACCTGATTCAAAATCTTAGCCATACGAAAACAAAAGTAGATTTTCATGTGATGAGTACCCGATTAAAATGGATTATGCTCAGCGGAATGATATCTATGCTATTTCTCTGAGGTGATTTTATAATTTTTACTATTCACTCCTCTTAAATAGTATCCTGTCCCATCATAAGTCCTTTTTTTGGGACTATGGGTACATTTTTCGGAGCAACATCCTTCAAGTTTTTCGCTGCAATCTGCACAAACTAACACATGTGCATTGCATTCTGCATTTGCGCAATTTATCATTTTTTCAGTATTACGCCCACAAACAGTGCAACTGCCAATTACAACTGGGTTTACGGTATTAACCGGAACAACAACTCTTTGATCAAAAACATAGCATTGTCCATCAAAGTCCTCCCCTCCTACTTCATGCCCATATTTAACAATGCCACCATGTAGCTGAAACACATTGGTAAATCCTTCCCTAAGCAATAATGCGGAGGCCTTTTCACATTTGATTCCACCTGTACAATAAGTTACAATTGTTTTGTCTTTTAAATTCTTTATATCCTCTAGCCTTTCCGGCAATTCCCGAAAATTTGTGATATCAAAAGTCTTTGCATTTTTAAATTTCCCAACAGTAAATTCATAGGAACTTCTTGCATCTAGTATAACGACAGAATCATCAGTCTTTTTTAATAATTCTCTAAATTCCTCAGGTTCAATATATTTCCCTGTTGCTTGCAAAGGATCTACATCTTCCTTAAGTCCTAACCGTACTATTTCATTTTTTACCCGAACATGCAATTTCAGAAAAGCATGACGATCGTGCTCATCTACTTTAAATTCAATTCCAGAAAATAATGGATGTACCTTCATCCAGTTCATATAGGCATTTACTGATTGGATTGTGCCTGAAATTGTGCCATTTAATCCTTCACTTGCAACAAGGATTCGACCTAGCAAATCATGAGCTCTGCAAAAACCCATCTGCTCCATTCGAACCGTCTCAGGGTTTTCGATCTTTACATATTTATAATACAACAGAATTCGGTATGATTTCAACTCTTCCAATTCTAATCTTTTTTTCTCAAAATTAATAGTATTCAATGACCTAGCCTTATTTTTTCCTTGAATACAATATTTTATACTTCTTTTCCTTTAAACTCAATTCTCGGAATACACGAAGTTCGTATTTTCCATTATTTTCAAACTTTTACAATTTCTTCATACAATTTTGTTTTCAAATCCTTATATTTGCCTTAACACAATTCATTGAATTCTGTTGAAGCGCTAACTTTTCTATGTAGCCACTTTTAAGTTTTTTAGCTGCTTTTATTACAGCAATAGTTATTGTTGGATATTCAATTCCAATAATAATTAAAGTTTCTGTTGTCAAAAGACTATTTGACGCCCCGGATGGTGACCGTAAGATTCACAAAAATCTAACCCCAAATCTTGGTGGAATCGCCATTTTTGCGGGCACTATAATTGCTTACCTTTTGTGGGGAGTTCAATTCGAAATGGCAAGGGAAGTTAGATATTTCCTCTCAGGAATTATGCTAATTTTCTTTATAGGAATCAAAGATGACCTTATTAGTGTTCCACCATTAAAAAAGCTTTCTATCCAGATTTTAGCAGGTATACTCCTGATTTTAGGCGATATACGCATTCACAGCCTTTATCAAATTTTCGGTGTTGGTCAGCTTCCTTACTGGGTAAGCGTTGCCTTAACCTTATTTGTGATTATTGTTATTATTAATGCTTTCAACCTTATTGATGGCATTGATGGACTAGCTGCTGGTCTGGCTTTTGTAATGAGTGGCTTTTATGGTTCTTGGTTTTATATGACAGGTCATAATGCCCTTGCAGTCCTTGCAGCTTCCTTAGCAGGCGCTTGCCTTGCCTTTCTTAGATTTAATTTCTCCAAGCGCAGAAGTCTAAAAACCTTTATGGGTGATACAGGTTCTATGACAATTGGATTAATTATGTCTTTACTTTCGCTCGAATTCATTTATTTTGGAAATATTGTAACAGATTTTCAAATTAAAAATGCCCCAGTCATTGCTATTGGCGTACTTATTGTACCTTTATTTGATACAATAAGTGTTTTTGCAATAAGGATTTCCCAAAGAAGGTCGCCTTTATCTGCAGATAAAAATCATCTTCACCATAGGTTGCTGGCTTTAGGCCTGAATCATATAACTACTGCTATTCTGATGTACCTTTTAACAGTTGTTTTTATAGTTTATTCACTGTTACTTAGGAATTTAAATCCAACCAGTCATTTTTTAATTCTATTTTTTACAGGACTGATTGTTTTACATTTTTTCCCTAAGGTATTAGGACTTTTTTTAAAAAAAACAATAGCTAACCCTACTCTTACAACTCCTAAATAAAAGGAAATCTGCTTGTAAGGCAGTTAATTGTTTAAATGAGATAGTTTAGGCCAATAAACATTACCATTTATTATCCTGCCCTGAAGAAGCCTTTAGGATCTTAATTATCATCATTTAAAGGTATCAAGGATTATCCTAATTGGTTCTTATTCAGCCAAATAATACGATAAAGAAGCACTTTCAAATTCTTGGATTGATCACTACTGGTTCAAATCATTGAAGAATATGGTTAAGTAATAGATTCTTTAAAAACAATAGCAATCCTAACTGCAGCTTCCTTATAGCTACCTATAAAATACAATTGCGCATGTATATAAGGTCCCTTTAATAATTGATAATGATACTATTAAATCAATAATATAAGGCTAAGGGCAAAGGTACTTTATATATACCCTTATAATAAACAGAAAAGCGCCCCAGAATTCCGGGGCGCTTTTCTTTAGTTCCAATTGGATATTTTACTTTGCGCTTTTGTCGAACAGTTCTTTTCCTTTGAAGAAAATTCTGAATTCAACTCTACGGTTAGGAGTTTGAGCTTTTTCAACATTCCACTCAGAAAGAGCTTTAGCTTCTCCTTCTGGAGCAATATTGATTCTAGAAACATCAAGCTTATAAGCATCTACAAGGATTTTCTTAACTGCATCTGAACGTTTTTCAGAAAGTGACAAGTTATATGCTTCACCACCACGGATATCTGCATGACCAATCAGTTTAACTGAAATTTCAGGAATCATTTTCATCAGATAAGCTAACTGAGACAACTCAGTGTAGTATTTATCCTTAACAATTGCTTTGTTGAAATCGAAATAAATGATTGCAATATTCCAATTAGCAAACAATCGCTTGATGAGTTCTAGGTCAGAACCAATGTTTTCAACTTTTACATTGATGTTATTGATAGATTTCAGGGCATCAAGTTCTGATTGTGATATAACCATAATTCCATCAGGGTTTTTAACACCACCAGCAGGAGAATTTGGCTGCTTGTCACGATAATCAGGTACTCCATCATTATCTGAATCAAGCGTTTCATCATTAGTTGAAACTGCTTCTTTTTTAGCATTTTTAGCAGCTTCCTCAGCTTTAGCAGAAGCGGCAGCTAATTCATCATACATAACCTGACGGTTATCGATACGATCAATGTTTTCGCCTTTTCCAAAAGTATAGGAACCAACCAAATATAGACCAGCATAGCTGTCATTGTTTCCAACTTTACGGGTTTTGTTGTTGTTTACATTAAAGTCATCATACCTGTAATAACCATCCAGTTTATCTGAATTTACAAAACGGTAATTGGCTTCCAATCCAACGTCTATGTTTTTAGGAAGATGAACTTTGAAACCTAAAGCAGTAGGGAAAATAACCTCCACTGTCTGATCTGATTTATCTACAAATTTGTTTGATTCAAGTCTTCTGAGTTCAGAATCAAACTGCAATAAACCAATACCCGCCATACCATAAACACCTAAACGGATTTTTTTGGTTGGCTTATTGGCATATGGATTGCGAAACAGGTTCGAAAAATTGATGATACCATTAACGGAACCTTCAAGTGTGTTGGTTTTAAACCAATAAGGACGATTTGTCCCCTGAAGTTGTCCATACATTCCGTTCGCCTGAATTCCGAAAACAGGAGTGAACATTTTGTTGGCAAACAGACCAAAACTGAATTTAGTTTCTGCTTTGGCGTATTTGTCGCTTGCCATTAATGGATAAAAATCATATTGGCGAATGTCCCCAAAAAAAACTTGGGGGCCAACTTTTAATCCTACTGTCCAGGTATTGTATTTCTTTGCAGGCTGAGCTATCAGACCGAGGGCAAAAACAGAAAGTACTAACGCTGAAAACAGTTTCTGTAGAGTAAGTCTCATCATATGGAACGTTTCAATATTGGTGCAAATATAGGCACAACACCTTCTGTTTTCAAACATTTTAACCCTTCAAAAAAATTTTGTTGTGCATAATTAAGAATTTAATATTTCCTTAATTTGCAAACCACTGTAATTCATTTACTTATGCCTTATGTTCTATCCTATTCAGGTTATGTTCTTTTAGGTTAACTTTGTGTTAAGTCAAAATATGAAAAGTAAATTTCCTTTAAAATTCCCGTTTTTTCTCCTTTTTATGCCTTTAGCTTTTTTTTGGAAAGAGGCTGAAGCGCAAAACAATCGTTTGCCTTTTTCTCACTCTGAAAACCACAATTCGTCAGGGATTACATTAAACAACGTACAAGCTGCTGTTTATTGCGATGTTTTGCACTATTCTTTATCTCTGGAATTTTCACATTATGCCCAGCAATGGCTAACTGGTAAGGCAGAAATCACCTGCATTCCAAATCAAACGAATACCAGTGTACTGGAGTTTGATTTGGAAAATTTTCAGGTTGACTCAGTGAAATTGAACGGAAATCCTCTTGCCTTTACTAATAGTAATTCAATTTTAACGGTTTCTATTCAAAGTTCGGGGCCTTCAGACACTTTGAAATTTTCGGTTTATTACCAGGGAGTACCTGTTCAGGATCCGGGTGGGTTTGGGGGGTTCTACTTTTCTTCAGATTCTGCCTATGCCTTTAATTTAGGTGTAGGATTGTCAGCAATACCTCATTGTTTTGGTAGAGCTTGGTTTCCTTGTCTGGATATTTTCACCGACAGGGCAGATTTTGACTTTTATATAACCGTATATGATTCAAAAACAGCTGTTTGTAATGGAACCCTTGTTTCAATAGATAGTTCTGTTGCCGGGTATAAAACCTTTCATTGGAATCTTGGTTCTGCAATACCAACCTACCTTGCCTCAGTTGCGGTTGCTGGCTATACCGCTGTCAGAGATACTTTTAATGGTATAAACGGTCAGATTCCTGTGGCAATTTATGTGTTGCCGGCAGACACAAATAAAGCAAGGAACAGCTTTATAAATCTTGACACAACTTTTGCCATTTTCGAAGAAGGTTTTGGTCCATACATGTGGGAAAGGGTAGGATTTGTAGCTGTTCCCTTTAACGGAGGCGCTATGGAACATGCAACGAACATTGCCTATCCAAGAGCTGCAATTAACAATACCACTCAATATGAATGGCTTGCTGCACACGAATTTTCACACCATTGGTTTGGTGATTTGGCAACTTGTTCTACTGCAGAGGATATGTGGTTAAATGAAGGATTTGCCACCTTTTGCGAAAGTTTTTTTACCGAAAAATTGTATGGGGTCAATGCTGGCAGGGCATATGCACACGACAATCATAAAAATGCAATTCAATTCGCCCATATAACTGATGGTAGTTTTTTGCCTTTGTCAGGTATGCCTCAAAGCAATACCTATGGTGAAACAACCTATAAAAAAGGTGCTGATATAGTTCAGACCTTAAGGTATTATATGGGTGATTCTCTTTTCCTGAGTGGAATTAAGTCGTTTTTAGTGGCCAATACTTTTTCTGCCGTTTCAAGTGCCGACTTAAGGGATTTTTTATCAGCATACTCTGGTATCCCATTGGATTCATTCTTTGCCGGATGGGTTTTCAATCCTGGTTATCCGCACTTTTCTATTGATTCATTTGTGTCTCAGAATATTGCTGCCGGCCAGTTTCAGGTAACCGTTTATGGCAGGCAAAAATTAAAGGGAGCGCCTCATTTTTACTCGGAAAACAAACTTGAGGTTGTTTTTGCTGATCAGAGTGGAAATAAAATTTCTAAAATCATGGACTGGTCGGGAGAAAAGGATACTTCCACATTCATCCTGAGTTTCAACCCTGAATTAGCTTTATTGGATCCATTTGAAAAAACCATGGACGCAACTGTTGATCAGGAACATCAGATTTATACTAACGGAGTAACCACTTTTTCAGGAGTGTTTTTTAGCATGAACGTTCAAAACGCTCCAGATACAGCATTCATTTTTGCTACACATAACCTGGTAACTCCGGATAGCTTTTTAATTCAAAATACAGGGGTGACCTTATCAAACAGCAGATATTGGAAAATAGAAGGGTTTATGCCTCAAGGATTTTTATCCAAAGCAACTTTTAATTACGATGGCAGATCGGCCTCAGCATCCGGAAGTCAATATCTGGATCATACCTGGCTTACGGGAATTGAAGATTCCATAATTCTATATTACCGTTCTGGCCCAGGTGTAAACTGGTCAGAAGCAGGATCTTACACCCGAAATATGGGAAATCCCAATGATAAAGCGGGTACAATAACTTTGGATTCCCTGATTTTTGGGGAATACACTTTGGGAATTAAGAATACAATAACAGGACAAGAAAGCACTGAATTACATTTGGAAAAAAGCTGGAATTGTTATCCTAATCCTGCCAAAGAATCTGTGCAGGTGTATTTCCCTAAAAAAGGAATGTACTCTCTGAATCTGTACTCCTCAGATGGAAGAATAGTGAAAACCTATAACTCGCTTCAGGGAGAAGTACTTCACAGAATAGAGGTGCAAAGTCTGGCTTCAGGATTATATTTCCTGAAATCAGACTTTGATTCAACACCAATAAAACTGATTATTTCTACCCGTTAAAACGGAAGGTCATCTCCAAAAGCGTCGGGATTTACCTCAAATGCGGGTTCCGTTTGCTTGTTTTCATTGCTTTGGGTTGCGGCATCCCCACCTACAATTCTCCAGGCTATCAAGGTGTTGAAGTATTTCTTTTCACCTTTTGGGTTGACCCATTCGCGACCCCTCAGGTCAAATTCAACAGTTAATAAATCTCCCTGTTTAAATCCTTCAACCAAGCCACATTTGTCCTGATGCAGTTCAAACTGAATATACTGAGGGTACTTACCATTCTCTGAGTACTCCAGTACAAACTCTCTTTTTTTAAAGGTTTCATTTACCTGAAAGGCCTCTGAAACAGCGTAAAATTTTCCTTGAATTTTCATAATAATGCAAAGTTACCTTAAGCCAGACTCGATGTTATGGAAATATTTCGCATTTGGTAAAATCATTCCATTACCTCTTCTGAAACGCCTTCCCCTGTAGAAATAAGTTTGTGAATTTGTAAATCCGTTTTTTCTAGTTCCTTACGGGTTCTTTCAATCAAATCTTTAGCCTCACTGAATAAATGTATTGAATCATCCAGACTAGTAACCCCTGATTGTAATTGATCAGAGATTACTTTTAGTCTGTCTAGGGCCTTTTCAATTTCAAAGATTGGCTCTTGTTTATTTTCCTTCTTCATAATTAATAGTTTCGATTTTTCCCTTGAGTACACCATCCTGTAGCAGAATTTCCACATTTCCGGGACTTACATTCTTAGCTTTTGTTACGACTTTTCCATTCATTTTGACCAAGGCATAACCTCTTTGTAGCGTTTTCCTATAATCAAAGGAATCAATGAGTTCCTCTATACGGTTAAGTTCCCAGGTGATTTTTTCTGATTTCCTTAAGAGGGCAGACTCCAATTTACTTGTAATATCATCCAACTTCTGATGGTGAAATCTGGTGAAATATTGTATTGAATTAGAAATACTACGACCATAGGAATTGATTTTTTCCAATAGTGCATTGCGATCGGGCACACACATTTCTGCAGCAGCAGTAGGTGTTGCCGCACGTATATCAGCTGCAAAATCTGTTAAGGTGAAATCTGTTTCATGGCCAATGGCAGATACTACGGGAATAGGGAAACCTGCAATTTTTCTTACCAGCCTTTCATCATTAAAGCACCATAAATCCTCAAAAGATCCGCCACCTCTAGCAATAATTACTAAATCACAGGTTCCTGTATTTTGAATTAGTTCAAGGGCAGTTATAAGTGCATCCGATGCATCTTCTCCCTGAACCTTTGCAGGCGAAAGCAATAATTTTACAAATGGAAATCTCCTTTTTATAGTTTGGTAAATATCCCATAATACCGCTCCGGTTGGTGAAGTAATAATCCCTATGGTATTCGGCCATGTCGGCAATGTTCTTTTATTTTCTGCCCTAAAAAGTCCCTCAGCTTCCAGCTTTTCTTTCAGCAGAAGAAATTTTTTATGAAGGTCACCCTCACCCGACTGATGTAATTCAGTAACAATAAATTGATAATTCCCTCTCGGAGGATAAACTTCCACTGATCCCATAACCAGAATCTGGTCTCCCTGGGCTGGAACTTTCATACCTTTTTGGTGATAATTTTTAAAAAAAGAACAGGAAATTTGGGCATTCTCGTCCTTTAAGGTAAAGTAAATATGACCGGAACTATGCTTGGTACAGTTTGAAACCTCTCCTCTTAACCATACAAATTGTAATCCGGAATCACTTGCAAGGATTGTCCTGATGCGATAAGTTAGGCTACTTACCGTTTGTGCTCCAGAGATAACTCTTTCTCTTTCCGTTTGATCCATCATAAAGTTGGGTCCTTGGTATACAATTTCAGGTTTTGCCTGTACAAGGAAAATAAACTTGACTTTGACACAAAGCCCAGGTATTTACCTTCCCGATCAATTACTGGCAAATTCCATGCTCCTGACTTTTCAAACCGTTCCATTGTCTTGGAAGCTAATTCACCCAAAGGTATAATATCTGGCGGATCGTGCATAAATCGCTTAACCGGAAGATCATAGAACTCCGCCTTAAACATATTCTTTCGGATATCGTCCAATAATAAAATTCCTAAAAGTCCTCCTGCTGAATCCAAAACTGGAAAAATATTTCTTTTGGTTTCCGGAATATGAGAAACCAGTGTGCCGAGAGTGTCCTCGGGATTCAGGATTTTGAAATCATTTTCAATACTATCCGCTACGTTTATTTTATTAAGCAACATCTGATCTTTATCTTCAGATTCTACCATTTTTCCTCTTTTTATAAGGTCTATGGTATTTAAACTATGAGGTTGAAAATAGGATTTAGTTGCTACTGAGAGTGCAGCGACCAACATCAAAGGAACAATTAGGCCATATCCATCAGTAATTTCTGCGATAAGGAATATTCCTGTCAACGGAGCATGCATAACGCCTGCAAGCACACCTGCCATACCAATTAAAGTAAAATTAACCTCACTTAGCTGATGGAACCAACCTAGTGCATTCCAACCGGAAGCAAAAGTGTAACCCCATAATCCACCGGTAAACATGGAAGGCGCAAAGGTACCTCCACAACCACCTGAACCAGTAGTAAACGCAGTGGCAAAAACTTTTACTAGTACCACCATAAAAAGATAGATTTTCAGATTCCCATCCAAAAAAGCGATTGAAGAAAATCCGCTATTGTCCATTAACAAGTGAGCATCACCTGATAACAAATTTTTAAGGGCCAGATACCCTTCCCCATATAATGGAGGAAAAAACAATAAAAGGCACACCAGAATCAGACTTCCTCCTATTGCTCTAAGGTAGATATTAGGGAATTTCTTAACTAGAGACTCAATATTCATGAAAATGGTTGAGAAATAAAGGCTCACCAAACCACATAATAATCCAAAAAGCACAAAAAATCCTGCATCACTGAATGAAAAGGGTTCGATACCCATAAAGCTAAAAATAGAAGCCTGACTAATCAGACTCTTGGTAAGAAAGGTAGCCGTTGCTGCTGAAAAAAGTACAGGAATAAAGGATGAAACTGTCAGTTCAGGTAGGATTACCTCAAGTGCAAAAAGCATTCCTGCAATTGGAGAATTAAAAATTGCTGAAATACCTGCTGCTGCACCACAAGCAATAAACAATGTTCTTTTTCTTTCATCCAAATGTAAGATTCGTGCAATATTTGAACCTATTGCTGAACCAGTTGATACAATTGGAGATTCCAAACCTGCCGATCCTCCAAAGCCAACGGTTAAGGCCGAAGCAATAATTCTGGAATACATCCTAGATGGTTTAATAAAGGATGACTTATTATTTATGTCATACAAAACTCCACTTACACCATGTCCCAGTTGCTCCCGAATTACAAAGCGCATAAAAAACACAGTAAGTAAAATGCCAATTAAGGGGAAAAAGGCACTAAGATAAATGGGGATTCTGGGGACAAGTTCTTCCTCAACGAAGGCGAGAGAAAACTTGAGAAGAATGGCTGACAATCCTGCAACAAGTCCAACCATGCAAGCCATTACATAGACAAAGTTCCGGTTACTTATAAACCGGACCCTGATGCTGTGTCCAAATTTTAAAAATTTATAATGGTAATTTCTCACTTAACTGATTTCTTTATCAAAGAATTTTATTGATTTTTTCGCAAAAAAGGAGGCTTATATTTAAAATATTGTTTATAAACTAAAAAGGCTGTCCGTAGACAGCCTTGTATTTTACAACCAGAAAATTATCTTGAAATAACCAATCTGCGTGTAGCAATTGTTTTACCATCTGCAATGAGGCTGTAAAAATAAACACCTTCATTCAGATTAGATAAATCCAAACCTACTTCACCAAAATTTGATTCAACATTAATCAATTTTGCAAGTCTGCCTACAGCATCAAATACTTTTACCTGAGAAGCATTAACAAAGGAAGGAACTGAAACTGCAATTTTAGTATTACCGTTACTAGGATTTGGATGCGCATTGCTCAAACCGAATTTTCCAGGAATTAAAGCATCCGCAAAACCAACGCCAACCACATCAATGATAAAGGACTGGGTTGTATATACAGTTGTATTTGCTGCATTTTCAAAAGTAATATCAACAGTAGTTAGGCCAGAGGTTGAATTTGGAAGCAAATCGAGATAAAAGGCATTGGAAGTTTGTCCAGGAGCAATTGTAACTGACCCGGCAGAATTATTTACTGAAGGTCCATAACAGACATCCCAACAAAAATAATTGGAGTGTCCGGATGCATTGTTGTTAGCGGTACGGCGCACTTTAACATCCATAGAAGATGTTGTGTTGTTTTTAACGCCAACTGTTGCCTGTATCAAACTATTGGAAACATCACCCCATACATAGGAAGTCGGGTTTACCAATACTATATCCTGACTAAAACCTAAAACTGAAGTAACGCTCATCAGCGCTGCAAGAGTAAATTTACGAAGGTTCATTATTTTTCGAATTAAACAGTGAATTTAACAAATTTTACGTTGCCAAAGCAAATTATGTTCAAATTGAATTAATTGGAATGGTTTTTGCTAATTTCGAAAAGTATAACAATTCAGATGCAAAAACTTTTTTTAACGCTTTCCAGCCTTTTACTCCTTTTTTTATCCGGTCAGGCACAAAATTCAGACAAGCCAAAGCTACCTTCTGTTAATGTGAAAAACCTTAAAGGCCAGATTGTTACAACCTCAAAATTCGGAAATGATGGCAATCCTTTTGTAATAAATTTCTGGGCTACATGGTGCAAACCCTGTGTGTTGGAACTAAACACTATTAATGAAGTTTACGATGATTGGAAAGAAGAAACGAAAGTAAAAATCATAGCCATTTCTATTGATGATGCCAGAAACAGTGCCAAGGTAGCTCCTTTTGTAAATGGTAAAAGCTGGGATTACGAAGTTTATATTGACGAAAACGGTGATTTAAAGCGTGCATTAAACGTAACAAATGTGCCACACACCTTTTTATTTAACGGGAAAGGTGAACTTGTTTGGCAACATAATGCTTATTCGCCAGGTGATGAAGATGAATTATTAGCTCAGATAAGGAAAATATCCCCTAAAAAATAAATAGTTTCGCTGTTTAACATTAGTTAGCCTTGAAAAATTATAATCACTGTCTCCAAAAATCCGGAGCTATTTCGATTTTTGTTGCATTTTTTTTCTGCCTATTCCTTACCGGTAGAGCTCAGGATACTACTTTAATTCCCGACAAGTTGGATTTAGGGTCTTTGTCTGGAAGTTTTCAGGTGGATGCTCAAAATTATTTTCAGGACAGTTTGATTGGCACGCCTAATTTCCCTCAGAAAATTGGGATGAATGGCTTTATGAATTTGTATTATACTCGTGGAAATTTTTCTGCGGGTGTACGTTATGAAGCCTATTTGCCTACACTTCAAGGATTTGTAAGAAATACTGGGTCAGGAATACCCTATCGTTTTGCCAGATATCGTAATGACAAACTGGACATTACGCTTGGTAATTTTTATGAACAATTTGGTAGTGGGATGATTTTCAGATCTTATGAAGCCTGGGGTCTGGGGTTTGACAATGTTATGGATGGCGCTTCCGTTAAACTTACTGGTTTAAAAGGGGTGGTTCTAAAAGGTATTATTGGAAGGCAGAGAAATGCCTTTTCCAATAATACGGAGAACCAAAGTGAAGGTCTGGTAAGAGGAGCCGATGGCGAAGTTCTTTTAAACGATTTACTGGGATTTTCAAAGTATGTGGGTACTCAGATGCGAATTGGGGCAAGTGTTGTAAGCCGGTATCAAAAAGATACAGATCCGGTATATGTTTTACCCGAAAATGTTGCGGCTTTTGCAGGAAGGGCGCAAGTATCTAACCAACATTTTAACTTTTACGCAGAAGGAGCCTATAAAATTAATGACCCAAGTACTGTAAATAACAGAATTTATAAGCCTGGAACAGGTCTGTTTGTTCAGGGTGGTTATTTTGAAAAAGGCTTAGGTATATCCATTTCAGCAAAAAGAATTGACAATATGGATTATAGAAGTGAACGATCAGCAACCTTTAACAATTTGATGCTGAACTTTCTTCCACCAATGACGAAGCAACATTCTTACAGACTTGCAACTCTATTCCCCTATGCAACTCAGGCAAATGGTGAATTAGGTTTCCAGGGAGAAGTTTCCTATAAAATTCCTAAAAAGACTTCTCTTGGCGGGAAATATGGTACTGGTATAGCTTTTAATTATTCTAATATTCATGGTTTGGAAAGAACCCACAATACTTCGGATTCTTTAATGGGTTACACCACCACTTTCTTCGGCGTTTCAGACCATATTTATTATGAAGAAATCAACCTAGAAATAACTAAGACTTTTTCGAAAAAATTTAAAGGTTCCATGATGTTAATGAATGTAACTTATAACAAGGATTTGTTCAAACAACTTACGGGTTTTTTTACAACATCCGAGGTTCATTCCTTTATCAGCATTGTGGATATGAGTTACAAGATAAAGCCTAAGCAAACTCTTCGCACTGAGTTACAACATGCTTATACAAAAAATGAATTTGGAAGTTGGGCCATGGCATTGGTAGAATACACCTTTGCACCGCATTGGTTTATTGCCGCCTTTGATGAATATAATTATGGTAATTACAAAGACGAGCTACAAATACATTATTTTACCGGTCAGGCAGGATTCCTTTGGGAAAGCTTCCGTGTTACAGCAGGATATGGTCGTCAAAGAGCCGGAGTTATCTGTGTAGGCGGTGTTTGTAGAAATGTTCCAGCTTCTAATGGATTTCAGGTTTCCGTATCAGGGACATTTTAATTAGAATCAGTCGAAAAAATTCCACTCTATTCCAAAGGAAAAAGTGCGTCCCATCATAGGATAGAGCGTAGTTGAATAATACCCTGGAGCAAACCATCCTTCGGTCAAATTAACCATTTTTAGAAATATTGCAGCATTTTTAATTTTAGCCGAAACGAATATATCAGTTCTTAGATACTGAGGGGATTCATAACTGTTTCCCGGATAAAATTGCTGAGTTACCGGATCTATGAAAAACAGGTTTGCAGCACTCTGTCCTGTAAATTCAAAACCTGTTCTAACATTGGCCGCATTTTTAAAAATGGAATTACAGTAATACAACTTCGCTTTTCCTATAACCAAGGGGAGGTTTTCAGCATAAGCTTTTAACCCTTCACCTGTACCAGAAGCATTTCCTTTTTGTGCTAACACCGTCCCTTCTAAATACCACCTTGCGATCCTTAGCCTTCCTCCGACATTCACAGAAATCCAATTAATACTCTGGTTGTTTATCTGATACACCAAAAGTTTATCATTCAATAAAATAGGATCCTCCAATGATGCTAATGAAAATTCAATATTTAAAAATCCAGGCAACACTCCTTTTTTCAGTGTTTTAATACTATCGTTCATATATCTCAAACCAAAATGACCCCGGTAAATACTTTCATTCTGAAGAGATGATTCTGAAAGATATGTAGGTGTTGAAAAATAAAGAGAGCTTAATGATGGAGGCAGTTGGCGAAAATGAATTCCTGCATTAACAGACAAGCCTTGAAAATTTTCAAAATAAGAAGAAACTTTTTCATTCAATCCTATTTTGTGCATTTTACTATCTTTTTTAAAGCCAGAAAAAAGTTGAATCGAAGAGGAAAATCCATCTGGCTGGAGTGAATTCACGGTTTTCTCGGCTGCAAATTCCAGCCCTAGTTTTACACTATTTTCCTCTAGGATTCCACCAAGCTCAAAAGCAGCGCCCGTTGTTGTTGGCTCTATAAGTGTGTCTTTCCAGGAAAAACGGGATTGAGTTCCGAACCCGGAAAAGTTTGATTTTAAAGCCAAATGTTCGTTGGAATAATTAAAAATCAATTCCGACTTATACTCAACCGTTTGACCTTTCCAGACAGCCTGAATCGCACTACTGTCTCCATATAAAGATGGATAAACCGGATAAGGGCTTTCAACATAGGCGTATGCCAAATCTTCAAACTGGTTGAACATTTTGGAGTATCCAGCCGAAGCTTTTATTAACCCTTTAAATCCTGAAACAGCCGTATCGCCGGCAAAACGAAAAATCTGAAACGTTGAAATACCTTTTCGATCATTTCTGATTTTTGCATTTTCCAAAGAAGTCTTTTGTAAGAGCTTATTAAATGAATCTTCAAAGGGAATGGTACCATCCTGATATATACCTCCATTTATTCCATCAGAGAGCTGGTCGAAATTCATTGTTAAAAAAGCGCTATATCGTTTATTTAGTGTAACATAAGATTGATTTACATGAATATTATAATGATCACTTTGATTATGAACATAAAATCCTTCTGAAGTTCTTCTGGCATAATCAGCAGTGAAATTCCATTGAGGGGTGAAATTCTGTGAAAAAATCAGGCTAAGATTTTGCATTTTTTTACTTGCCTGTGTAAACCTAACCTTAACAAAAGGGGTTCTGGTATCCAGGTAAAGTCTGTCCTTTATTGGATCATCCATCCAAATAGTAGGTTGACCAGTGAATGGATTAACAAAACCGAGAGGGTTGGTATATTTTTCTGGTAAACCGTATTCATACCGGCAATATGGTTTTCCCGGCTGACCCAGACTTTGAACAAAACCAGAAACCAGTTCAAGTGGATCCCAGGTTTGAAGGATAAAAGGATCAGGTTTTAGCGAGTCCGCAGAATTTAATCCGGGAATTATATCTCCTGGATTCCTAAAGTGAATTATAGCAATTGGAACAATTTTTCTGGCTTTAAGTGTATCATTATCTTTGTCCTGAGCAAGAACTACCTGCGAACAGAAAATCAGCAAAAAGCAAAAAAAAACTTGCAGGCGATTCATACCCTGAACTCAGGATTCGGTAATCATCCGGGTTAACAATTTGGTCAGCAGGGGTTCTGCCTTTGCTGCTGCTGCCAAAATTTCTTCCAGATTAAAAGGCTGAAGATTATCCGGATTACATTCATCGGTAAGCACGGATACTGCACAAGTTTTCATGCCCATATGAATGGCCGTTATCACTTCCGGCACAGTGGACATACCAACCACATCTCCACCAATATTTCTCAGGTAACGATATTCTGCTCTTGTTTCAATTTGAGGCCCGGGAACACAAACATAAACCCCTTTATGCAAGGGAATATTTTCTTCCTCCGCAATTCTTTTCGCTTTAGACTGAAGTGCTTTATCATAGGGCGTTGCCATATCAGGAAATCTGGGGCCTAACTCTTGGTCGTTTGGACCAATAAGTGGACTGGAACCTAACAAATTGATATGATCATCAATCAACATAAGTTCCCCTCTTTTGAAATCAGGATTCATCGCACCCGCAGCATTTGACAAATAAAGAGTTCTAACGCCCAACATGTACATAACCCGAATGGGCAATGCAATTTGCTGAAGAGAATATCCTTCATAAAAGTGAAACCTTCCCTGCATAGCAACAGTTTCCTTTCCACCAATTTTACCGAAAATAAGTTTTCCAAAATGTCCTTCGACAGTACTTATCGGAAAATGCGGTATGAAATTGTAGGGAATTTCCCTTTCAACTGTAATATGTCTAACCAGTTCACCCAGCCCTGTACCAAGAACTATTCCTGTTTCAGGATTGCCCTGGTAATATCTCCTGATGTAATGAACTGCCTCCTCGAGGTCCTCTCTTAAAATCATAAACCAATTGATTCAATTTTGTATCCAAGGTATCCCTTCCTTTAAGCCATTGTATCTGAATGGTAATAAAAAACAGGGGATATTGCTGAAGTTCGTGAAACAAAGGTAAAGACTTAAGCCTGAAGAAATCCTTTTCTGTTGTCAGAATCAGTACTTTGTTGTCATTCCCTCCTGACTTTTTCCATGCGCTGATTATACGAAGCAAGGAAAAACGCTGATAGGTAAAATGATCGGGAAACGATAGAAAATTTCTGACTTCAAGATTCAGATTTTCAAGTGTCTCCCTGAAATGTTTGTTATTTCCCAAGCCCGAAAAACCAATGCATGGTTGACCTTTTAGCTCTGAAACTGAAGTTCCTTTTTTGTCAAAAAAAGAAAATACCTGTCCAGGTTCCACGCGGGTAAATGCCGGGCTAATCTTTCCGAAATTTTTAGATATCCTGTCAATATCATTAATTTCCTGAACTTTATTTACCACAACAAAGTCTGCTCTCTGAATGGAAGAAAAAGGTTCTCTTAACCTTCCGGCAGGAATTAACTGTTCATTTTGTGGTAAGCGAGACGCATCAATCAACACGATATCCATATTTCTGAATATTCTCCTATGCTGAAAGGCATCATCCAGAATAATAACTTCTGATCTAAATGTTTTAATCAGGCTCAGTGCGCCTCTGACTCTGTTTTCGCAAACCGCAACCTGCACTTCAGGAAACTTCCCTGCCACTTGACAGGCTTCATCCCCAAAAGATTCTGCATTTCCATTTTCAAGGTCTACCAAAAGATATCCTTTGGTTTTACGACCATATCCTCGGCTTAGATAGGCCGTTTTCATTCCTTTTTCAGTAAAATACCGAATCAGCATTTCTGCAAAGGGTGTTTTACCCGTTCCGCCTGTTGTCAGATTACCAATTGAAATAACAATGGCCGGGAGCTTATAAACAGGAAACAGGCCGGTATCAAAAAGGAAATTACGTATCCTGATTACCAGTCCGTAAATCAATGCCAACGGCAGGAGTACAATGCCTGGAGGCATCAAAACAGGAAAAACTTTTTAGCAGGTAAACCTACAAACCAGGAGCCTTCTTCTTCTTTCAAGGGATAAGTTTGGGCACATTCTCCCCCAGGTCGAACAGCTTTGCCGGTTTCACAATTATAGCCGTATCTATGCCAGGGACAAACCAAATCACCAGCTTCGTTAATAAATCCCTGCGAAAGTGGCCCACCTTGATGCGGGCATTTTTCACTTAAAATGTAAACAGTTCCTTTGTTATTAACCCAGGTAAAGGACCTTCCTGCAGCAGAAATTAAAAAAACCGTATTCTCTTTACTGGCTCTTTCGGGAGAAAGACCTTGAATTCTATGCCAAATTAGAGTTTGCTTTCCGGCCAAAATAATTATTCAATTTCAATTTTCAAACCAACATCTACCAACTGAATAAATTGTCTGAAACGATCAATAATTTCAATTCTGCTTAGGTTTCTGAGACGTTCTGTGCCAAATTTTTCAACACAAAAACTAGCCATGGCGCTTCCATACAACACAGCACATTTCATATTGTCGAAACTCAAGTCCCCGGTTTTAGCAAGAAATCCAATGAATCCACCTGCAAAAGTGTCGCCTGCTCCTGTTGGGTCAAATACTTCTTCCAAAGGCAAGGCTGGAGCAAAGAAAACATTGTTTTGGTGAAACAATAAAGCTCCATGTTCTCCTTTTTTGATAATCAAGGTTTTAGGGCCCATAGTTAAAATTTTTCTGGCAGCCTTACGAAGAGAATATTCTCCAGAGAGTTGTCTTGCTTCTTCATCGTTAATGGTTAAAATATCAACCATAGCTATTGTTTTCAGAAGGCTATCCATCGCAATGTCCATCCAGAAATTCATGGTGTCCATCACAATTAGCTTAGGTCTTTTGTGCAGACGCTCAATTACCAGCCTCTGAATATCCGGAACAAGATTTCCCAACATCAGGTACTCGCAATCCTGATAGGCTTCAGGGATAATCGGATCAAAATCTTCCAGAACATTCAGTTCTGTAACCAAAGTATCTCTGGAGTTGAGATCATTATGGTATTTTCCACTCCAGAAAAATGACTTTTTATTAGGATTAATTTGCAATCCATGCGTATTAATTCCTTTTGTTTTAAAAAACTCGATTTCTTCTAAAGGGAAATCATATCCGACAACGCCTACAAGGTTGACGTGTTTTTTGAAATAAGTTGCACAAAGCGAAATAAAGGTAGCAGCTCCGCCAACAATCTTATCTGTTTTCCCAAAAGGCGTTTCAATAGCATCAAAAGCGACTGAACCTACAACTAGCAAACTCATGGAAGGATTATTTTATATTGATTCTGAATGGATTAAGACGAAAAGGGCTTTTTTTCGTACATAATGGTATGCAAATATTGGAAAATTTGCCTGAAGAGCCTATTTTTGCCACACTTTTTAAAATTCCTCCTTAGCTCAGTTGGTTAGAGCGGCTGACTGTTAATCAGTAGGTCCCTGGTTCAAGCCCAGGAGGAGGAGCAAAACAAAATCGGTTGATAATTACAGCTGATTCTTGTTTAAAAAGTCCCTGTTTCAACCCCGATAGCTATCGGGGCAGGAGGAGGAGCAAAACAAAATCGGTTGATAATTACAGCTGATTCTTGTTTAAAAAGTCCCTATCCTGATAGCTATCGGGTGAAGATCGGAGCAAAAAAGGCTATCTTATACAGGTGGCCTTTTTGCTTTTCCTGAATTTCAATTTAATTATGGATTTCGCTGTTTACATTTTGTATTCTGAGAAACTTAATCGTTTTTATGTGGGAACAACTGACAACCCGGCACGTCGATTAAATGAACATAATTCAAGAAATTATTCAAATGCTTATACAAAAAATGGGATTCCCTGGTCATTATTTTTGGTGATAGATCATCTCACCAGTAAGCAAGCTTTTAACATTGAAAGGCACATTAAAAATATGAAATCGAGGACCTATATCGAGAATCTTTTAAAATTTCCTGAAATAATCTTAAACCTTAAAGAAAAATACCAATAAGTCCCTGCTTCAACCACGATAGCTATCGGGGCAGGAGGAGGAGGAGGAGCCAGAAGGTTAATAGTCCCGAAAACATTTTCGGGACTATTTTTTTATTTCATTATTGATTTTAGGATGTCCTTTTATAAATTCTTGCTGCTAATCCTGATAAAAACCGGAATTCTCCCGAACCTGCCAGAAAATCCCCTAATTTTGGATTCATTCTAAATAAGTCCTTTGGTCAGCACCCCGCAAGACACAGTTCAGCTAATAAAAACGCTTACGATTAGAAAAATCTGGAATTACTTCCGGCTTATTCTATCGTACTATTTATCTCAAATCAGTGGAAAGGTCATTCATTGGGGAAATCCTGCTTCCATTGGCATTGAACCTACCACTTTTTGTAACCTGAGATGTCCGGAATGTCCGAGTGGGTTGAGGTCGTTTACCCGCCCAACAGGAATGCTTGATCTCGAACATTTTAAATCCTTTACGGATGAGGTGCACAAAGATTTGGTGTATATGCTTTTGTATTTCCAGGGAGAACCATTTCTAAATAAACAATTTTTGGAGATGGTCGCCTATGCCTCAGATAAGGGGATATACACTGCGACAAGTACAAACGCACATTACCTTGACGATGCCAATGCCGAAGCTACAGTAAGAAGCGGGCTTAGCCGCTTAATCATCTCCATTGACGGAACCACACAGGACACTTATTCTTCCTATCGTGTGGGTGGTAATCTGGATAAGGTAATTAAAGGCACAGAAAATATTCTAGCTTGGAGAAAGAAACTAAATTCTAAAACACCCGCGGTATTTTTTCAGTTTTTGGTCGTAAAACCTAATGAGCATCAGATACCTGACATTCTTGCTTTAGGTAAAAAAATGGGTGTAGATAAAGTCTTGCTTAAAACAGCACAGATTTATGATTATACCAATGGCAGCGATTTAATTCCGGAGAATACTTTTTACAGCAGATACCGTCAGAATAAAAGCGGACAGTGGGAAATCAAAAACAAACTGCCTAACCAATGTTGGAAGTTGTGGCAGGGTTTGGAAGTAACCTGGGATGGCAAAGTCCTCCCCTGCTGTTTTGACAAGGATGCTGAATTTATTATGGGAGAA
>Ga0209298_10000830_pt1 | contig 20750 bp, 19 predicted proteins | sample S_140806_EF_Meta_FD_187325 | JGI IMG/M metagenome (GOLD analysis project Ga0209298, IMG submission 187325) | Freshwater microbial communities from Lake Simoncouche, Canada to study carbon cycling - S_140806_EF_MetaG (SPAdes) (version 2) | ecosystem: Environmental > Aquatic > Freshwater > Lake ...
AAAAAGACATGAAAAAGCTCTAACAAAAAAAGAAGATTTTAGATCTTTATACGAAGAATGTTATGAGTTTGCGTTACCACAACGTAATCTTTATGACGGCTATTATGATGGTAAAACATCTGGCCAAAAGAAAATGAATCGTGTATTTGATGCTACTGCTATTAACTCTACACAACGATTTGCTAATCGTATGCAATCTGGCATATTCCCACCACAACGTAAATGGTGCAGATTAGAGCCAGGCACAGATATTCCACAAGAACGTAAAGCACAAGCTCAAGCATCATTAGATGTTTATGCAGATAAAATGTTTGCTGCACTAAAGCAATCAAACTTTGATATTGCTATTGGTGAGTTCTTACTTGATCTATCAGTAGGCACTGCTGTAATGATGGTGCAACCTGGTGATGATATTAATCCAATTAACTTTATTCCTGTGCCACAATTCTTAGTATCATTTGAAGAAGGTGCTAATGGTCAAGTAGACAATGTATATAGACGTATGCGCATTAAAGGCGAGTCTATTATGCGTCAATGGCCAGATGCAAATATCCCAGAAGATCTACAAAGAAAAATAGATCAAAAGCCAACAGACGATTTAGACTTTATTGAGGCTACTATTTTAGATCAAAAACGTGGTGATTTCTGTTATCACGTTATTCATAAGGAATCTAAAACAGAGTTAGTCTATAGACGTATGACTAGAAGTCCATGGATTGTATCTCGTTACGCTAAAGTAGCTGGTGAAATTTATGGCCGTGGTCCATTAATTACTGCATTGCCAGATATTAAAACTCTTAATAAGACATTAGAGTTAGTGTTAAAAAATGCTTCATTAGCTATTGCTGGTGTTTATACAGCAGCAGATGATGGTGTATTGAATCCTAATACAGTTAAAATTATTCCAGGTGCTATTATTCCTGTAGCACGTAATGGTGGCCCACAAGGCGAATCATTAAAGCCATTACCACGTGCTGGTGACTTTAACGTATCTCAAATCATTATGAATGACTTACGTATGAGCATTAAACGTATTTTGCTTGATGAGTCATTACCACCAGATAACATGTCAGCTCGATCAGCTACAGAAGTTGTAGAGCGCATGAAAGAATTATCACAAAATCTAGGATCAGCATTTGGTCGTTTAATCAATGAAACAATGATTCCATTAGTTACCAAAATATTAGGTGTTATGGATGATCGTGGCATGATTAACTTACCACTTAAAGTTAATGGTCTTGAAATTAAAGTATCAGCAGTAGCACCATTAGCACAAGCTCAAGCTATGGAAGAAGTGCAGAATGTATTGCAGTATGCACAAATAGTTCAAGGTGCTGGACCACAAGCTCAGTCAATTATTAAGATTGATGCTATGATGGAGTTTATAGCAGATAAGCTTGGAGTGCCACAACGCATTCTAAATACAGCAGAAGAACGTATGCTTATTCAACAACAACAAATGCAAATGGCTGCTATGGCAGCTCAAGCAGCACCAGAAGCAGTGCCAGAGATGGTTAAAGGTGCTATGAAACAGCAAGGTGGTATGTAATGGCTGGATGGGAAGATTTAGAACAAGCATTACCGCTTGATGTTAGAGATGTTAGTCAAGCTAGAGAAGATCTAGACAGACTAGCATTACGTGTATTAGGTGATGAAGATGGAAATAAATTGATGGATTGGTTACGCCAATCTGTTTTAGAGCAACCAGTTGCCTTGCCTGGTAGCGATTCTAGTTATGCTTACTACCGAGAAGGTCAGAATAGTATAGTCAGAGATTTAGAAGCAAGGTTAATTCGCGCAAGGAAAATAAAATGACAGACGACGTAATCGAGCCTAGTAGCTCTGAGGAATCTTCTCAAGACACTGGCCTACTCGATAATGTAAATGTAGAACCAGCGGCAGAAGCAGACTCAACAAAAACAGACATATCACATCTTGATAAACCAGAAGATGATGGCCCATTAGAAAGACCAGATTGGTGGCCAGAAAATTTCTGGAAAAAAGATGATGCAGAACCAGATTTAGAAGCGATTGCAAAATCGTGGACAGATCTTCGTAAGCAAATTTCACAAGGCAAACATAAAGCTCCAGCAGATGGAAACTATGATTTGGCTGCATTTGGAGGAACTCCAGATACAGATCCAGTCAAAAGCCATGTAGTATCATGGGCTAAAGAGTATGGCGTAAGTCAAGTAGCTTTAGATGCTTTAGTTTCAAAGGTAGTTGAAATGAATGCCAACTCATCTCAAACAGCAACAGTAAACTTAGAGCAAGAACGTAAATCACTAGGGCCTAATGCAGATGCTCGTATTAAAAGCGTTGTTCAATGGGGAACTAGCCTTGTTCATAAAGGCGTATGGGGTAAAGATGACTTTGAAGAATTTAAAGTTATGGGTGGAACTGCTAAAGGGATATCTGCTTTAGAAAAGATTAGAGCTGCTTATGAAGGTAGAGTTCCAACAGAAAGCGCACCAGCAGATGGAGCGCCATCTAAAACAGAGTTATATGCTATGGTAGGAGATCCAAAATACAAAACAGACCCAGCTTACAGGGCTAAAGTAGAGAAAATGTTTCAATCTTCCTTTGGAAGTTAATCTATGTAATAAACTAGGCCCACTTAATTGTGGGCTTTTTTTTGCATAAAACACTTGCCAAACACTTAAAAATCTGTTAAAAACTGCTCAAGGCTCATTGCATTCGCAACCCTTCACACAAGTTGTCTTGTCGTTTGGCTATCGTAAATAGCAAGCACTGGCCCAGGCTTTATCTGGCTAACCAAAGCGATAAACTTTATTTTTATCAATTCTAGGAGAATAACATGGCTATTGGATTATCTAATGCTTTTGTAACGCTCTTTGATGCCGAAGTTAAACAGGCTTACCAAGGTAAGGCAGAATTAGTTGGTGCTGTTAGACAAAGACGCGGTGTTGAAGGCTCAGTAGTAAAATTTCCTAAAGTAGGCAAAGGTGTTGCTACTTTAAGAATCCCACAAACAGACGTAACACCATTAAATGCAACATGGTCACAAGTAACTGCTACGCTTGCAGATTGGAATGCAGCAGAATATTCTGACATTTTTATGCAACAAAAAGTAAACTTTGACGAAAGACAAGAGTTAGTGCAATTAGTAGCTAACGCTATTGGTAGACGTCAAGACCAAATGATTCTTGATGCACTTGCTGCTTCATCAACATCATTAACAGTGTCTAACGACATTGGCACTACAGACTCTAACCTTAACGTAGCTAAACTACGTGAAGCTAAACGTCTATTAGACAAAAACAATGTTCCACCAATGGATCGCCATATTGTTTTACATGGCAATGGCTTGGCTTCATTACTTTCAGAAACAGCAGTAACTTCTTCTGACTTTAATACAGTTAAAGCACTTGTAGCTGGCGAAATCAATACATTCTTAGGTTTCACATTCCATGTATTGGGTGATCGTTCAGAAGGTGGTTTAGCAATTGATGGCTCTTTAGACAGAACAATGTTCGCGTTCCATAAAGATGCTGTTGGTTACGCAGAAGGCATAGCTCCTCGCACAGAAATCAATTATGTTCCAGAAAAAACATCATTCCTTGTGAATGCAATTTTCTCTGCTACAGCAACAACAATTGATGCTGAGGGTATCGTTCAACTCACTTGCCGTGAAACTTAATCTAAGGAGAAAATATTATGGCATTTTCAAGCACAGCGTTTCAACCTATTGGCGGACAATCAAAAGCTGGTAATGCTCCACAAGTTTGGAGTTATACCACTACTGATTCTGCTGCAACAGTTGATACATCAGGTTATTTCAATACAGTAGCTTCACTAGTAAAGGTAGGCGACATTATTTGGCGCGTAACTACTTCTTCTGGTTCAGTTTCAACAGCTGGTCAGCACGTTGTAATGTCTGTTTCAGCTGCTGGAGTTGTAGATGTATCTGATACAACAGCATTAACAGTAACAAATACAGACTAAAAAACTGTATCGTAGTAAGTAACTTGGGTAAGGTGGGTGTTTTGGCACTCACCTTATTCTCACATCTGGAGATAGAGTATGGCAGCTGGAGATTCAGCATTATCAGTTTGTTCTGATGCACTAATATTATTAGGCGCAAAGCCTATTTCTTCATTCACAGAAGGCACTGATGAGTCATCTACTTGCGATCGTTTATATTACGATATAAGAGATCAAGCATTAATGATTTATCCATGGTCATTCTCATTTAAAAAAGTTCAATGTGCTAGACTGGTCACTACACCGGTTACCGAATATACATACGAATATCAATTACCATCAGATAGATTAGGCTCACCAAGAGCAGTCTATGATGCTAATGAAGTAGGATCTCATCCAAGAAATGATTATAGAATCATGGGTGATAAGATTCTAACTAATTACGAAGAAGTATGGGTAGATTATCAATACTCTGTTACAGAGCCTAATATGCCTGTATATTTCATTCAATTACTTAAATATCTATTGGCATGGCATATATGTGTGCCTATTACAGACCAAGTAGATAAAGCTCAATATTGGCAAGGTGTAGCTATAGGATCACCAGGCGAAAATGGACGTGGTGGTTATATGCGTCAAGCTATGAATATTGATGGCCAAGGACAACCCATAAATGCTATACAAGACTTCTCATTGATTAATGTGAGGTATTAATGGCTCGTTTTGTTACAGTCCAAACAAACTTCACTACAGGCGAACTAGATCCACTATTAAGAGCGCGTATTGATTTAAAGTCTTACGAGAATGCATTAGAAACAGCTCAAAATGTATTCTGTCAGCCACAAGGTGGAATCACACGTAGATCTGGCACTCGCTATATTAACTCACTTCCAAACACTAGCACAGATTCTGCTGCTAATGGTGTTCGTCTAGTTGCATTTGAATTTTCAACATCAGATAGTTATATGCTTTGCTTTACGCATAATCGTGCATATATATATAAAAATGGTGCATTAATTACCAATATTAATGGCACAGGAAATTCATATCTATCTACATCTGGCGTTAGTTTAACATCAGCTAAATTAAATGAAATGTGTTGGACTCAATCTGCTGATACATTAATAATTACGCATGAAGATATTAATCCAGTTAAGATTGTTCGTGGCGCATCTGATTCATTGTGGACTGCATCAGCATTAACTTTTGATAGTATTCCTAAATATGCATTTACATTAGCATATAGTAATCCAGCTGGAACATTAACACCATCAGCCATATCTGGAAAAATTAAAGTTACAGCATCTACTGGAACTCCATTTTCTGCTGCATCAGTAGGTCAATATATTAATATTACGCCACAAGGTCGTGCAAAAATAATCCAATATTTATCTGGCACAGAAGTTAATGTAGTAACAGAATTTCCATTCTTTGATACTACCGCTGTTGCTACTGGAAATTGGGAAATTGAATCTGGATATGAAAGTGTTTGGTCATCAACAAAAGGATGGCCAAGAACAGTATCTTTCCATCAAGGTCGTTTATATTTTGGAGGATCTAAGTCAAGGCCATCTACTATATGGGGATCTGTTGTAGGGTTATTTTTCCAATTTGAACCAACAGAAGGGCTAGATGACGATGCTTTAGAAGCTACGTTAGATACTAATACGTTCAATGCCATTACAGATATTATTTCTGGACGAGATCTTACTATCTTTACAACTGGTGGTGAGTTCTATGTGCCACAAAATGGTCTAGAACCTATTACTCCATTATCATTCTTTGTGCAGTCTACTAGCCGTAATGGAAGTAAACCTGGCATACGAGTGCAACAACTTGAAGGTGGTGTTATATTTGTGCAAAGACAAGGTAAGTCATTATCTGAAATTGCATATTCTGATACACAGCTTACTTATGTTACATCAAAGATATCTCTATTATCTGGCCATCTATTAAAAACACCTAAACGCATGGCATTAAGACGTGCAGTAAATACAGATGAAAATGATTTACTTCTTATTGTAAATGGAAGTGATGGGACATTAGCATCATACTCATTAATGAGATCACAAAATGTTATAGCTCCATCAGAACTTGTAACATCAGAAGGATCATTTATTGATATTGGTATAGATCTTACTACAATTTATGCTGTTATTAAAAGAACTATATCTGGCACAGACCAATATTATGTAGAAAAAGTAGAGCAAGGATTATTAACAGATAGTGCTAAAACTGGTGGTGCAGCAGCATCAGTATCTATGAGCCATTTAGTTGGTAAAGAAGTTAATGTTATTCTTGATGGTATTGTGCAAGCTAACCAAACAGTAGCAGCCGGTGGAACAGTAACATTTCCTAGATCATCTACAATTTCTTATGAAGTAGGATTGCCAATTACAGTTCAAGCTACTACAATGCCTATAGATTTAAAAATTCAAACTGGAACACGTTTAGGCTTTAAAAAACGTATTGTTGAAGTTAATGCATTGGTATTAGAAACACAGAATATGGTAGTAAATGGCATTGAAGTCCCATTTAGATCATTTGATACACCATTAACATTAGATGCAGATGTTCCAGAATTTACAGGGACTAAAGTATTGCACGGAATTCTAGGGTATAGTAATGAAGCTAAAATTACTATCACTCAGAGCGCACCATTAAAGTTTACCTTATTAGGTATGGAATATAAAGTAGCAGTTCACCAGGGGACATAGTATGAGTTTCTTATTACCAGCAGCACCAATATTAGCAGAAACAGCAGCAGCATCAGCGGCAACTACCGCATTTGGATCTACAGCTTTTTGGGCTGGGACAGCAGCAGCTGCTCCTATGGCAGCAACAAGTTTTGTGCCATCATTATTGGTATCATCAACACCATCATTCTTTGGTAGCATTAGTAGTGCTTTTAATACTATTAAACCATTTATGGATGTTATATCTCCAGCAACTCAAGTGCTTAGTGGCATTAACTCTTTAAATGCTGGTCAAACACAAGCAAGCATGTATAAGTTACAGCAATTGCAATTACAAGCAAAAATTCAAAATGACAGACTTAATCTTACAAGGCAAGGTAATGATGTGTTAAGAAGGTTAAACCAGTCTAATGCATCAGCAGCAGCACGTGGCTATGCTGGAGGCGTCAAAAGCTTTGAAGGATCAAGTGCATTGCTTATGGATATTAATACAAAATATGCTGGTCAAGATATGGAAACTATTCAGCAAAATATAGCAACATCATCAGCATATGGTCAAATACAAGACAGCATGCTAACAACAGCATCAGACAAGGCTGTGTCTGGATCTTATGCAGACTTCTTTACTAGCGTAGGTAAAGCAGCTTATTTATATAGCAGTTTAAAAACAGTTTAAGGAATAGTTATGGCAGACAGCCCACGTTATCAAAGAGCAAATTTAGTCTATGCTGATATGCCTAATATTCAGCCAGTAGATCTACAGGAGCAACTTAACTCTAATAGACGTATTGGTGCTGCATTAGATACTATGACTAATATTACTACTGACATTGGTAAAAAATATGCAGTAGAAGCAGCGGCTAAATATAGTCTTGATAATCCTGTTACTCAAGAACAACTTATTGATGCCCAAAAGAACAATAGTAATCCAATTGCTAAAGATTTAAAAGGCGGCACAATATTTAATGAAACGCTCAAGAAAGTTTATGCTCAACAAGCATCAGCAGAGTTTACTAACATTGCTTATACTCATTTTGAAGATGTAGATAAGCGAGTTAAAGATGGTGAACTAACTAATCCAGATGATATTAAGCAAGCACTTAATTCAGTAATTCAACCACAGCGTGATGTATTAAGCCAGATAGATGTAGAAACTGGGTTATCTTATGATGCTAAATTAAAGTCATATGCTAACACATACTATAAAAGCGCTTTAAATGAGCTTGATAAAAAAGCTAGAGAACGTATAGATTTAATGGCTGCTGATACAATGAAGATCCAAACTAAAATGTTTGAGAGTGATCTTGCTAATCAATATGATCCGATTGTAATAAAAGGATTATTAGACACAAGACTTCAAGATGGAGATACTACATTCAAACAAGGATCTCACAGAGAAGCATACAATAACCAATTACGCAAACAATTAGACTATTCAATTAATAATAAGTTTGCAGAAGATATGGCTAATACTTTTGGAAATGAAGGCGCTGCTATGCAGTCGTTAGAAAAAGGTAAGGCTGGCAAATGGACAGCATTTTGGAAAGATAAAACTGCTGATGAGCAAGATGATCTTAGACAGTTTGTATTAAAAGAATTGCGCATTAAAAATGCCGGATCAGAAGAATTTGATCGTCAATATGCATCTAAGTTAAGTGCAGCTAATGATATGCTTACAAATGGATACCAGCCAGATGCAACATTATCTCAATGGCTTATCAATAATAGTTCATCATTAAAGCCAGACAGCGCTACAAAAGCATCAGCAAGTGCATTTAATCTTAAGCTAGATCAATTCAACAAACTTAATGGTATGAGCATGGGTGATAGACAAGTATATGAAGATTCTGTGCTTGCTAAGATTGGCCCTAATATGACCGCTGAAAATTGGCAAGTATATTCATTTATTAAGAAGTCTAATGAAAAATTTAATGAAAACATTAAAAAAGACTTTGTATCTACAATGAAAACTCAGAATGCATTTAGAGCTACATCTTTAAACTTTGCTGCACCAGATGATGTATTTCAAGGACAAGTAGATAATAGAATTAAACTTACTAAACAATTTGGCGCAATGAATAATGTTAAGCCATCATTTTTAGATGAAGGTGAAGTTGAATCATTAAAGATGTCATTAGACAATGCAAAGCCAGATGAAAGAATTGCAATCACAGGACGCATTGCCAAATCATTTGGTAATGATTCTCTTAGGGTATTTGAACAGTTAGCACCTAAAGATCCTGTTATGGCTCATATGGGAGTTCTTTATGCTAATCAATCTAATGATGACATTATTCGCAGACTAGCCAAAGGCCAAGATATTGTTAAGTCTGGATTTAAACCAGTAGAAGAAGCAACTATGAAACAAGCTTCTATTAAAGATAGCATTGGTGATTCATTATATGCAGCTCCACAAAGTTATAATGCAGTAGTTAAAACAGCAGATACGTTGTATGCAGAAGAAGCTATGCGTAAAGGATTAACTTCATTTGATGGTGCAATATATAGCGAAAAGTTACAAGAAGCATCTGGAAGATCTGTGGGTGCTAATGGTAAGTATTATGGTGGTGTTATTAAGTATAACAAATCAAAAGTTATTATTCCAAATTCAATACCACAAGATGACTTTGAAGATATTATGAACAAAGCCACTATTAATGACTTTAGATTTTCATCTGACAATTTTGCGCAACGTGCAAATACTAACCAACTTATTGCAACAAATGGCAAAGAATTCTCATCTGATAAGATCAAAGATGCTAAGTTAGTTCCGGCTGGCAGAGATAACTTTATGCTTACTATTGATGATAGACCATTCTTGCTTAAAGATGGATCACCTTTATATATTAACGTAGATGTTCTATATAAGAAGCTTAGAAGCGAGAAACGTATTTAATGAGCATTATCTATTCAGACATTAATATACAGCCGTATAAGTCAAATACACCAGTTCTAGGTGGTGAAGATACTGGTTTTCTGGAAAATATGCAAGCTGCTTATGATGCACAAGAATCATTTACAAAAGGAAGCGCATCAAGAACTATAGCATTTGATGACATATTTGCTCCTATTAGACAAAAAGTTATTGATAGATCTAATGTATCATCATTAGATAGAGTCAATATGTTTGGTGCTGATTCACGTAATCAATATGCATGGGCAGACAGAGATTATCCTAAATACGTCAATAATACACTTGACTATATAAAACAAAATCCAAGTCTTTTTCCAGAACCAGAGTTTCAAGGGTTAAGTTATGACATCCTTGAGGGTAAAGCTATTGAAGGATCTAAAAAGAAGATAGAAGATCAAAAAGAAGTTGGAGCAAGACAAACATTCTTTGGTGGCGTTGGTGAGTTTATAGGTGATATTGGTGGTAATTGGTCCACAATGGATACATTTTCATTGGCAGTTCCAGAAGTTAAAGGCCCAGCTGTTATATGGCCTATAGTTAATAGAATGTTTCAAAATACAATTGTTAATACTGGGGTTGAAGCAGCTAAATATCCAGATATTAAAGACTGGCAAGAAAAAGTAACTGGACAAGAATATGGATTTAAAGAATTTTTACAACATGAGAAAGATGTTGCTATTGGAACAATTGCATTGACTGGTGCATTTGAAGGTGCATTTAAAGTTCCATATAAAAAAGGATATCGCTGGACTAAAGATTCAATGCTTGAAGGAGTTGAAAAACTTCAAGATGTATATACTAAGAAATTTGGTGGTGATCCAGCAGCTAAAGCAGAGGCTATGAAAGACATTAATGCTATTAAAACACAAGATAGCATTGATAAATTTGTTAATGAATATAATCCTATTGCAGATGATGCTGGAGATATTGAACATAACAAACGACTTAATCAAGTCAATGATGCTTTGGCTACAGGAAACTTTGATAAGCTTCCAAAAGAAACACCAACAATGAATCCTATTACAGATATTAATCATTTTGATCGCGCCAATCCAAATGTTAAATTCTATAATCCTAAAGATATTAAAGTAGATGCGGAAACATTTCAATTTAAAGCTGGTGGTAATGCAGAAGGTGTTACTGATAGATTACAAGGTGTAACTCAATGGGATCCTATTAGTGCTAATACAGGCATTGTGTATGAAAAAGCTAATGGTGAAACATTTATTGTAGATGGGCATCAAAGATTAGCATTAGCTAAACGTATTACAGAATCAGATCCAGCACAAAAGATTGACTTTATTGCATTTCCATTAAGAGAGATGGATGGGGTATCTATAGAAGAAGCTAGAGTTATAGCTGCTATGAAGAATATAAGAGAAGGAACAGGAACAGCTATAGATGCTGCTAAAGTTCTTAAAATTGATCCAGCATTGTTAGATAAGTTGCCACCAACATCATCATTAGTTCGTCAAGCTAATGGCCTTATTAGACTATCTGACGATGCATTTAGATTGATTACCAACCAAATAATACCAGAACATTATGGTGCTATTGTTGGAAATGTAATGACAGATCCTACAGAACAGATTGCTGCTATTGAGATGCTTAAGCGATTAGATCCGTCTAATACAAGACAAGCAGAACAGATAGTCCGTCAAATGAAAGATACTGGATTTGTTAAGTCTACACAGGAAAGTCTATTTGGCGATGAAGTTATCTCTGAAAGCTTACTATTAGAACGTGCTAAAATATTAGACGCTGGAACATCACTATTCAAGACAGATAAGCTAGTATTCAAGAATCTTATGGAGAATGCAAATAAGATTGAGGAATCTGGCAATATCTTAAATAGAAATAACAACGCAACCAATGAGGAAATATATGCCAAAGCAATCGAAATCACAAGGGCAAACGCCAATATCCAAGGATCCATATCAGAATCCCTTACTCGCATCGCAAGAGAATTTAAAGAAGGCGGAGGCAAAGGTTTACAAGGATACGCCCGCCAGTTCGCAGATGATGTCAAGCGATCAATTGAAGACGGCAGTTACGAAAGGGTTCCAAATGGCGGACTTAGCAGCTTTGACGCAATTGAGAAGGAAGCAAATACGCTCAGCCCAGATGTAAAGAAAGAGTTAAGTTTATTTGATGAAGGCATTGGATCTAAAGGTGAAGTAGAGCAAACTAAAACTTTAGATACTGCAACAAAAGAAGAAATACAAATGGCACCGGAAATGAATAATGCTGTTATTCATGTAGATGATATTGATCCAAATACAGGCATGCCATTTTCTAAAACACTTACCATGAAAGAAATCATGGATGATATTGCTCAAGACGAAAAAGCTATCAATAGATTGAAAGGCTGTATTTAATGGCATTTAAAGATTGTATTGTTAATGGTCTTAAAGATGGTGACTTAACACCAGAACAAGCTAAAGCTGCTCAAGATGTATTTGAACAGCGCGAAGCTTTGCACAAGAATAATATGGGTGACAGTGCAGCAGAAGCTAAAGCAGCACAAGAAACTATTGAAATACTTGACTATGATAGATTACACAAGAAACGTGTATTGCTATTACAAAAATCAACTCAACAAGACATATCTAAAAAGCTATTTGGCCAAGAAGGTTATCGTGGCGGTAAAGATCCAGGCGCTGGTGCTAAAGCACTTATAGCTAAAGGTGATCCATTCTCAACATATAGCAATGTAGAAGCTAGACAAGCATCTATCTTTGGTCAATTCCAATCTCAAATATCAGATGTATTAGCTACGTTCAGAGCAAGAGGATTAGGCTGGCATTCCAATGTAAATACATTGCATGATGTTGTGCGTGAACTATGGGGAACTAATACAGGCAATAGTGCTGCTAAAGAAATGGCAGAGTCATGGTCTAAGGTAGGAGAGATGGCTCGTCAAATGTATAACGAAGCTGGTGGTGCTATTCCTAAATTAGATACATGGAGATTACCACAATCTCATAACATGGTAGCTGTAATGAAAGCTGGCCAAGAAGCATGGGTTAAATTTGTAACGCCATTGTTAGATCATTCAAAGATGATTAATGAGCGCACAGGAAAATCATTTACTCCACAAGAATTAGATCTAGCACTTAACGAAGTATTTAAGACGATTGGTGAAGATGGCTATAACAAGATGAAGCCAACTGGTGCTTTATATACAGGCCATAGATCATTAGCTAAACGCTATATGGATCATAGATTCTTATTATTTAAGAATGCTGATGATTGGATGAAGTATCAAGAGTCATTTGGAAACCCAGATACTTTTGCATCTATGAATCAATACCTACACAGAATGTCACATGACATAGCTATGATGCAAGTGCTTGGACCAAATCCACATGCCACTATGAATTTTATTAGACAAAGTGTAATGAAAGATGCTCAAGAATTAAAGCTTAAATTACAAGATCAAAGCATTGTAACGCGTGCAGAAGAAAATCTTAATAACATGGATGAGTTGTTTGATTTATACAACGGATCATCTTATGCATCAGCAGATCATTGGGTTCCAAGAACTCTACAAGGAACACGTAACATAGTTAATTCTGCATTCCTTGGAAGCACAGCTATTACATCTTTAACAGACTTAGGATTCCAAAAGCATACTGCTACTCAATTAGGCATAGCATTTGGACCATTATTTAAACGTGTATTTAAAAACCTTAATCCATTGAATGTAGAAGAACGTGGAAAAATTGCATTAAGATCTGGACTTATTGCTGAGTCATGGATTGGATTAGCACAGACACAAGCAAGGTTTGCTGGTGAGATGACAGGCCCACAAATTACACAAAGATTTTCTGATGTAGTAATGAGAGCATCTGGCCTTACTGCATGGACACAAGCTGGACGTCATGCATTTGGTATGGAGCTTATGGGTAATCTTGGTGATTTAGTAAGCAAGTCATTTGATACTCTTGATCCTAGAATGCAAAAAGCATTAACTAGATATGGATTTGACAATGCATCATGGGATCTTATACGCCAATCAGAATTATATAACTATAAGGGCGCTACATTCTTAAGGCCAGAAGAAATACGTTTAGCTACTCATATGCCTAAAGACCAAGCACAAGAGTTAGCATTACGATTCTTAGATATGGTAAATACAGAAGTAGACTATGCAGTGCCTACAGTTGGTTTAAGGGCTAAGGCTACACTTACTGGAGGAACTAAAGCTGGAACACTTCCTGGTGAGATTGTAAGAAGTTTTTCTATGTTTAAAAACTTCTCTGTTCAAGTAGCATACACACATTTATGGAAGTCAATGTCAGAAGCAACACTAGCTAAGAAAGCTGGATCATTAGCTGACTTGGCTATTGCTACAACTGCTATGGCTGCATTATCAATGCAACTTAAAGAGATAGCTAATGGACGTGATCCAAGACCAATGGATACCAAAGAGTTTTGGGGCGCATCATTCTTACTTGGTGGCGGCATGGGTATCTGGGGTGATTTCTTATTTAGTAATGTTAATCGTTATGGTGGTGGACTAGAAGATACTATTGCTGGCCCAGTAATTAACATGGCTAACTCAATTAAGAATCTTACTTATGGAAATGTGCAACAACTGATACAAGGCAAAGATACTAACTTTGCTGGTGAAACTTTAAGAATGTTAGAAACATATATGCCAGGAAAAACATTATGGTATATGAAATTGTTATGGCAACGTCAGATGTTTGAAAGATTACATTTGTATATTGATCCTAAATATCAACAAAGACTTAATAGTATGCAGACTAAATACCTTAAAGAAACTGGTCAGCATTATTGGTGGAGGCCTGGACAAGAATCACCAGATCGTGCGCCAGAGATATCTAGTGAAACTTTATTGACACAATAGCAAAAATGGTATAGACAAAAACAAGAATATAGTTAAAATAAGGCAAAGGAAAAATCATGGCTGATTATGCAATAACGAACGTAGCAAGACGAGTAGTATACACAGGATCTGCTGGTGTAGGCCCTTATGCCTTTACATTCCCTGTATTAATAAATACAGATATCGCAGTATATAAAAATACTACACTTCTTACTTTAACGACAGACTACACTGTAACTATTAGCGGAACTACTGGTCAAGGATCAGTCACATTAGTATCAGCTGCTACAGGCACTGATCGTATTACTATTGTAGGTGCAAGATCTATTCAAAGATCAACAGATTTCGTAACTGGTGGTGACTTCTTTGCTAACACACTTAATACAGAATTAGATTCAGAAACAATCTTTATTCAACAAATTGCTGAAACAGCAGAGCGTGGACTTAAAGCGCCTGTAACAGATCCAACGTCTATTAACATGACGTTACCATTCAATACTACACGTGCTAACAAATTCCTATCATTCGATGCTGATGGTAATCCTACAGTAAACAATGCAGTAGGAACATATAGAGGTAATTGGGCTGCATCTACAGCATATATTGTTTATGACATTATTAAAGACACATCTAACAATAACATCTATATCTGCTTAACTGCACATACATCTACAGGCGCACAACCTATATCAAGTAATGCTGACGTAGCTAAATGGTCACTTCTTGTAGACGCTGCTTCTGCTACAACATCTGCAACGAATGCTGCTTCTAGTGCAAGCGCTGCTTCAACAAGCGCTACTAACGCTGCTTCTTCTGCAAGTGCTGCATCTACATCAGCAAGTAATGCTTCTACTAGTGCATCGACTGCTACAACACAGGCTTCTAACGCATCTACTAGTGCTACCAATGCTGCATCAAGCGCATCTTCTGCTTCTAGCTCTGCATCATCAGCCACTAGCTCTGCATCTACAGCGACTACACAAGCAAGTAACGCAAACACATCTGCTACTAACGCTGCAAGTTCAGCATCAGCTGCTTCAACAAGTGCAAGCAATGCTTCTACATCAGCTTCTAATGCAAGCACATCAGCTTCTGCTGCTTCTACAAGTGCCACTGCTGCTTCTGGTTCAGCTTCAACTGCAACGACTCAAGCATCTAATGCATCAACTTCTGCTACTAATGCAGCAACATCTGCAAGTAATGCTGCTACTGCACAAACTGCTGCTGAGGCTGCACGTGATGCAACACTAGCTGCATATGATTCATTTGATGATAGATATCTAGGTGCTAAATCATCTAATCCAACAGTAGACAATGATGGCAATGCGCTACTTGCTGGTGCTTTATATTACAATACAGTTGCTGTAGAGATGCGTTTATACACTGGATCAGCATGGGTAGCTGCCTATGTATCTGGCTCTGGATTCTTAGCTGCTGCTAATAACTTATCTGATCTAGCTAGTAATACCACAGCAAGAACAAACTTAGGCTTAGGCACTGTAGCTACAGAAAATACTGTCCCTGTAGCAAAAGGTGGTACTGGTAATGCTACAGCTACAGCTTATGCTGTTCAATGTGGTGGTACAACCTCTACAGGAGCGCATCAATCACTAGCTTCAGTAGGAACAACAGGACAAGTATTAACATCTAATGGTGCGTCTGCATTACCTACATTCCAAACTCCTACCGCAGTCACACCGGCTGCTGTATCAGATCAAGCTAACTCATCAACAGGATACTTTGATCTACCAGTTGGAACAACAGCACAAAGACCAGGATCACCAACATCTGGTAACATGCGTTACAATACTAGCACAACTAGCTTTGAAGGATACAATGGCACAGCATGGGGATCTATCGGTGGAGGCGCATCTGCTGGTGGTGCAATCTATGAGAACACATTAACAATCAGCGCTAACTACACATTAACAACAAGCACCAATGGATTATCAGTTGGCCCAATTACAGTCGCTTCTGGCGCAACAGTCACAGTTCCTAGCGGTGCTCGCTGGGTAGTCTTATAAGGGGAAATAAATGGCATCATCAATTGACGCAAGCACAAGTGGAGCAGGGGGAGTCATAACGACTGCTGATAACACAGGTATATTGCAATTAAAATCTGGTGGCACAACGATTGCTACAATATCATCTACTGGTATTACAACACAAGTAGGCTCTCCAGCGTTTAGTGCTTATCAAGGTTCTGCTCAAACATTATCAACATCAACAACCACTAAAATTACTTTTGATACTGAAGAATTTGATACTAACTCAAATTTTGCGTCTAGTCGTTTTACACCAACTGTAACTGGATATTATCAAGTAACTGGTGGAATACAAGTAAATGCTACTGCTTGTGTTATTAGTTTATTTTTATACAAAAACGGCTCTTTATATAAATTTCTTGTTACTTCTAATAATTCAAATTTATCGGGTGCTTATGGAACAAGTTTAGTGTATTTAAATGGTTCTACTGATTATGTAGAAATTTATGCTTCAGTAAGTGTTGGTCAAGCTTTGAATGTAAATGGAACAGCAAGTAGTTATTTTAATGGTGCAATGATTAGGAGCGCATAATGACTTTATACGAAAAAATTAAACAACTATACCCAGATTTAACTGACAATGATTTTTTTACTGTTATTCGTTTACAAAACGACTCTGATGGTCGTGGAGATTACATAGTTAAATGGGAACATCCTACACTAGCTAAACCAACAGAGGAGCAATTAGGTGGCTAAGTTTGTTAAAGGACAAATGCCTTGGAATAAAGGTATTCCTGTAAGCGAAGAAGTGAAGGCTAAAATCAGTGCTAAAAATACTGGTAAAAAACATACGCCTGAAACCCAAGCTAAAATAAATCTTAACCTTACTGAAGGTGGTAAAGCTACTAGGTTTGTAAAAGGACAAGTGGCACATAATAAAGGAATTAAATGTCCTCGTTATACTACAGAAGAAAAACTAGCTAAACGAAAAGCATGGCGTAAGGCTAATAAAGAAGTTCTGTATCAAAAAGGATTAGAATGGAAACGTGCTAATCCAGAAAAAGTAGCTAAGACTGCTAAGAAATCTAGGATAAATAATTCTGCAAGAGTAAATGCTGCCAATAATAAAAGACGTGCAGATAAATTAAATAGAACTCCTAAGTGGACTACTAAAGATGATTTATGGTTAATTAAAGAAGCACATGAACTAGCAGTATTAAGAACTAAACTATTTGGATTTGATTGGCACGTTGACCATATTATTCCATTAAAAGGCAAAACTGTTTCTGGACTTCATGTTCTAAACAACTTACAAGTTATAGAAGGAAAACTAAATATTATGAAAAATAACAAATTTGAAGGAGAAACATTTTGTCATCAGTAATCATAGCTGGGGATACCTCTGGCACAGTAACACTTGCAGCACCAGCAGTAGCAGGAACAACAACATTAACTTTGCCAGCGACAACAGGGACAGTAATTACAAACACAGCAGGAACCGTTACGCAAACAATGCTTGCTGCTGGCGTAGTTGGCAATGGACCAGCGTTTTTTGTTTATGCTTCTGCAAATCAATCTATTGCTAATAATACGGCAGTAAAAATTCAGTTAAACACAGAAATATTTGATACCGCAAGTGCTTTTGATAGTACTACAAACTATAGATTTACTCCTACTGTAGCTGGTTATTACCAAATAAATTCAAATGTTTGGTATGGCTCTGCTCCAGCAAACGGAAGTTGCCAAGCAAAAATATACAAAAACGGCTCAGAATTTACAAGTGGATTATGTGCAGTAGTTAGTGGTGCTTTTTCAGGCGCATCAGCTTCTTCAGTAATATTTTTAAATGGCTCTACTGATTATGTTGAGTTATATACCGCACAAAGCACAGGCACAACTTATTCAACTAATGGCGGTTCTGCATTTATTACAATGAGTGGTTCATTGGTAAGGACTTCATAATGACTTTATACGAAAAAATCAAATCACTATACCCACAGTTAGAAGATAAAGATTTTATGACTGTTATAAGATTACAAAACGATAGTGATGGTAAAGGTGACTACATAGCTAAATGGGAACACCCAACACTACCTAAACCAACAGAGGAGCAGTTAGCATAGTATAATAACATTATGTTTTATGTATATGAACACATCCGTAACGATACCAATGCCATCTTTTATGTAGGCAAAGGTAAAGCTAATCGTGCTTATACCACTAAAAATAGAAATAAGCATTGGCATAATGTAGTAAACAAAGCACAAGGATTTACAGTAAGGTTTGTAGTAAAAGATGTAGACGAAGAACTAGCTTATCTTGCTGAAGAAGAAAGAATAGACCAGCTAAAAATACTAGGCATTAAATTAGCTAATATAAATGCTGGTGGTGCTGGTGTAGGTTCTGGTGACAAACATCCTATGTGGGGTAAACCACATCCACAAAGAGGTTCTAAAAGACCTTATGGTAAGTATAAACGTGGTGCTGATAATCCTAGATATGGCAAACCAAGTCCAATGCGTGGAATACCAAAACCAAAAGGAAAAGATAGTCCTTTATATGGTAGACCAAGACCTGAAGGTGGTGGTAAACCTTCTCAAGCTGTAATAGCAACAGATAAAGATGGTAACAAGTTTACATTCGCTTCATTAACTGAAGCTGGTAAAGCTGTTAATTCAGATAGACATAGTATAAAGAAATGGTGCGAAATGAATAAATTTTACAAAGGTTTTAACTGGGAGTTTTCTAAATGACAATGACAATTAGTGGTAGTTCTGGATTAATATTCCCAGATGGCTCTGGACAAGAAACAGGTATAGGACGTAACCGTATTATAAATGGTGCTATGGTTATTGACCAAAGATATGCTGGTGCTGCTGGAAGTGCTGCAACCAATACAGCTCCTTACGGTGTAGATAGATGGCAAGTATATGGCGTAGTTAATTCTAAATTTACATATCAGCAAAATGCAGGTTCAGTAACTCCGCCTGCAGGATTTACTAATTATTTTGGTATTACATCATCATCTGCTTATACTCCAGGTGCATCGGAAAGATTTTTAGTAAATCAATATATGGAAGGATTTAATACATACGATTTAGATTTTGGTAAATCTACTGCTAAAACTGTTACTCTTTCATTTTGGGTATATAGTTCTTTAACAGGAAGTTTTGGTGGTGCTTTGCAAAATTATGCAAATACTAGGTCTTATCCATTTAGCTATACTGTTTCTTCTGCAAATACTTGGACTCAAATTTCAATTACTATTCCAGGTGATACTTCTGGAACTTGGGTAGGTGCATCTAGTGCTGGTTCAATGGGTTTAGTATTTAGTCTTGGTTCTGGTTCTACATATCAAGGAACAGTTAATACTTGGGCTTCTGCAAATTATGTTCAACCCACAGGTTCAGTATCAGTCGTAGGCACTAACGGAGCTACATTCTACATCACAGGTGTCCAACTAGAAGTAGGCTCAACAGCAACACCATTTGAACGCAGACTTTATGGTCAAGAGTTTATTAACTGTCAAAGGTATTATCAATTTGCAGAGCCAGGAATTGTTTTTTCTGTAACAGCAAGTAATCTTTATGGAGTAACTGCACAATATAATGTAGAAATGAGGGCTACACCTACAGCAACATGGGTATCAAATGTCAGTGCCTATGGATTTGCAGTAACTGCTGGAACAGTTGCTGTAGTTGATAATAGAGCTGTTATGGTTTATAAAGCAGCCACTGCGTCAATAGGGGGAGCAAACTTCCAAGACAAATATTCTTTATCAGCGGAGTTATAATGTATAAACAATGTAAAAAATTAGATAAAACTATAGATCAAGCAGTTATCAAAATTTCTGATGGTGCATATATACCATTTGACCCAGCTAACACAGACTACCAAGCCTACCTTAAATGGGTAAGCGAAGGCAATACGCCAGAACAGGCTGATAATGTCTAAACCTACACAGGCTGAATTAGAATCAAGACTAAGCACACACGAGGAGATCTGTGCATTTAGATATGAATCTATCAATGCACGACTCAAGCGACTAGAGCAGATCCTATTAGGCACTGCTGGTTTTATCATTGTATTCTTACTGACACAGATATTTAACAAGTAGACATGCTTCTTACTAGACAAAACTTGCGCAAACTATACGCATGCTTTGTTAAGTTGCCACCATTCAATGGCTATAAAATGCCAGCACCACACAAGGTTCAGTTCGGTATCATCAATACCAATGGTGATGTGCTTGGATACTTTCATACAGATCCTACACGCATTGAAGTAGATGTATCTAACGACACCTACCTAAAGATTAGTGAGACACTCATGCATGAGATGATCCACTGTCTATT